>Ga0182024_10015663_pt1 | contig 14476 bp, 14 predicted proteins | sample P32metaG_FD_120480 | JGI IMG/M metagenome (GOLD analysis project Ga0182024, IMG submission 120480) | Permafrost microbial communities from Stordalen Mire, Sweden - P3-2 metaG (Illumina Assembly) | ecosystem: Environmental > Terrestrial > Soil > Wetlands > Permafrost | place: Sweden: Stordalen... | reverse complement strand
CCAGCCGGTATTGGGACGCACATGACGCGACGGGAGTTGGCGATGCTCTACGGCGTGGCTAGAGGTGTCGTTCCCGCAGCGCGTGCGCTCGAGATCGGGTCATACTTGGGTGCGTCCAGTGTGTTCTTGGCGGCTGGACTCCAGGCTGGCGGGGGCAGTCTGGTATGCGTTGACACGTGGGAGAACGACGCGATGGACGAGCGCCGGCGTGACACCCACGCCGACTTCCAGCGCAACGTAGGTGCCCTCGCAAACGTTGTTAGCGTACGCAAGCGCAGCCAAGAACTCTTGAGCACGGATGTCGCGCCACCGTTGACGCTCGTGTTTCTCGACGCCGATCATAGCTACGAGGCCGTGAAAGGCGACTTCGGGCGCGTCGCTCCGTGGCTTGTGCCCGGGGGCCTGCTGTTGCTTCATGACGCCGTGCATTTTCAGGGTGTGTCTCGAACGATCGGCGAGGTACTCGCGGGTGGTGGCTGGCAGCTCGACGGCTACGTTGACAACCTCGTGGCTTTGCGTAAGTCGGCGCCGACCCGCTGAGATAGTGACGGGCAACAATCCCCAGCACGCTGCTGCGCCGAGGGGCCCTACAGGCGCTCCAGACGTCTCCGTCGTGGTGGCCACATACCGCCGGAGCGCGTCGCTGCTCGACACGATTGGCGATCTGCTTGTCAACATCGGGCCCTCATATGAAGTGATCGTGGTGGATCAGTCGCCTGCAGTCGCGGCGCAGGTTGCCTTCGCGCTCGACCGGTTAGTCGCGACCGGACAGATCCGGTACCTTCGAGTCTCGCCCGCGAACCTGCCCTATGCCCGAAACATCGGGCTGTGTCGAGCTCTAGGGGAGGTGGTGGTGTACTGCGATGACGACGTACGCGTGGGGCCGGGCTTTTTGGCTTGGCACGTGGCCTGCTACTCCGATCCGTCCGTCGGGGCGGTCGCGGGTGGCGTTCGGCTCGAAGGCACCGATCACGACGGCGCCGGCTCAGCGCCAGGCGATGCGGTGGGGCGGCTGCTCAAGGATGGCAGCTTCACGGCGAACTTGCACCACGAGACTCCCTGCGACGTCGACTTCGGAATGGGCTGCAACATGTCGTTTCGTCGGTCCGCCCTGACGGCAATCGGTGGCTTCGATGAGCGCTACCGCGTCAATTTCTTTCGTGAGGAAAGTGACGTATTTGCCCGCGTAAAGCGGGCCGGCTACCGCGTCCGCTTCGAGCCGCGCGCGTTCTGCCTGCACCTAAGGGCGCCCACCGGCGGGGCTCGCACCGAGGACTTGGGCGAGCGCCTGTTCGCGACGTTCAGCAACGAAACACTGTTCTTTCTGCATGTCTGTCGCCGCCGCTACCTCGGGCTGTTTCTGCTGCGGATGGCCCGGATGATCTACGGGAACTGGCGCTCGCGGTACGGCTGGCGTCGACCCGGGTGGGCGGCGCGTGCCTGCGGCGAGATGCTGCGCGGCGCAGCCATCTACGTGTGGAAAGACCCTCGCGAGGTGAGCGTACGAAGTCAGGCGTCGGGGCCAGCCAGACGGTCATGTCCGCGCCGCTTTGCCCAGCTTTGGCGAGCCGCCGTCGCGAGGAAGGCGAAATCGTCGCGGCGCGGCAATACATAGTCGAGCACACGACCGCCGAATCGGCTCTTCACCTCGAGGAGTAGATAGGCGTCGGTGAACGCGTAGGCGAGCACGCTGACGATTGCTGCGCCAACGCCACCCAGCGGCCCTAGCAGGAGCAACAGGCCTGGAACCGTGATTAACACCGCGTAGATCTCGGCGCGGGCGGCCACGCCCGGGTGGCCGGCGCTGGAAAGCGCGGACGACAAGATCGCGTTGAGCGCGAGCATGAGCGACCCGACGAGCAGGATCAACAGCATTGGCTCGGCTCCTTCGAAGTTGCGACCGAACAGGTACCTAAGCGCGAACGGACTCGCGATGGCGGTCGCACTAGCGAGCGTCACCGAGCCGGCCACGGTGGTGCGCGCCATTTTTGGTACGAGTGCGGTGTCCCCCCGCGCAACGCGGGGTGCCATCGCGAATTGCATCGAGGAAATGACCAACGATATGAACACCGTTGACATACTTACGGCCACGGCATAGAGCCCAAGTTGGCGAGCGCTCGCCAGATCGACCATCAGAACCTGGTCGAGGCGCCCGTTGGTCACCGAACTCACGCCGCCCAACCACGCTTTGAGCCCAAACGAAACCCCCTCGCGCGCAATGTCCTTACGCCAGCGAAGTCGGTCCGTGCGTTTGCGGACGAGCGCTATCAGTGGGATCACGAGAGCGACGCCGGTGGCGATCACGACCACGGCCGCGCTCGACACTGTCAGTGCCCCGGCAACAAACAGGACTATCACGGGGACGACGGCGATGAGCCCGCCAACAACCTTTGTTGAGACCACCGCGCCCCACATTTCACGACCGAGGGCCACGTCCAAGATCAGCGTGCCGATCAGCGAGACCGGGAGCACAAGCAGCCCGATCAGCAAGAATTCCCGGACCACTGGGTGCCCGCCGCTCAGGGCGGACGAGACCGGCACGGCTAGTGCCGCTACGACGATCCCTACAAGGAGGTAAAGAGCGATTGTCGTACCGAGGACCGCGCCGGTTGAGCGACCGCGCGCGACGGCCCACATTGCATAGGAGCCGAGGCCGAGGCTGGCCAACGTTGGCACTAGGCCAAGTGTGGAGCTGATCGCCGCTACCTCTCCGCGACCGACCGGGCCGAGTGCACGCGCCTGAAGGGGTCCGGTAACGAAGCCGCCGATAACGAGCAGCGAGTTGGCGGCGGTCAGCTTCGCGACGACTCCACCGAGGCGACGAGGGCTAACGCTACCGCCGGGCCGAGGGGGCGCGGGCTCGCCTGCTTCCTGGACGATCTCGGTCACTGCTGCCTTGGATTCTGCCGCCGCGCCCCACGGATGGACTGCGGCAGGTAGTCGTTGCGGATCCGCATCCAGGTGACGGCCAGTCTAGGTGCTTTGAACCCTGATGGTTGCCAACACTAGCCAAATCGCGCGCCGGCTCGCGAATCGCGGCTAGTCCCGGATCGTCGCATACAGTGCGCGGTGTTGGTCGACGACGGAGCTCCACGAACGCCCCCGCGTGGTGAGACGCGATTCGACGCCCATGTGCGCCAATGCGCTCGGATCAGCGCCCAGGGTACTAAGGCGATCGGCAATCGAGCTGGCTTCACGCTCTATCAAGTAGCCACTCACGCCGTCTTGGATCAAGTCAACGATCCCGCTCACTGGGGTGGCCAGCACAGCAAGGCCGGTGGCTGCTGCCTCAATTGCGACGAGCGGATCCGCCTCGTACGCCGTAGGTAACACGAGAACGTCGGCGGCTTGAAACAGCGGCGCGGTGTCGGCGACCTGCCCGAGAAAGTATGTGCGTTCCCCGACTCCAGACTGTCCGGCGCTCTCAGCGTAGCGCTTCTGATCACCGCTGCCGGCGACCAGGAGAATCCATTGAGGAGCCTGGGCTACAGCGTCGATTGCGAGCGCAAGGCCTTTGCGCTCCCAGTCACCGCCGACGAATAGCGCCACCAACGCGTCGCTGGCGAGGCCGAGCTTCGACCTTGTGACGGCCCGGCCGTCAGGACTCGGGGAAAATCGCTCAATGTCTACGCCGTTCGGTATCACGACCACGGCGTTGGCGATCGCCGGGTAGTGACGGCGAACCTCTTCTGCGACGCCGCGTGATACCGCCACAACTTTCGACAGACGACTTGGCCGAAAGCACAAGCTCTCCCCGGCACGAGACATTGCCGCCGCCAGCTTTGCGTGAACGCGAAACAGCAGGCCCTGACGGCTCGACCGTGTGACACCCCCTTTTGCGGCGAAGCCACGATGGCAGAAGTGCACAGATACGATGTCGACACGATTCGGCACGATCGCCCCAGTTGCCTGTACCACGCCATCGCGATGCAGCCTGACAAGCAGGCCTGCGGCAAGAAAAAACCACGGGTACGCGACCACGAACGGACGGCTGGGACCCGGTACGCGGTGAAACGTGATGTCGGCGCCCTGCACATCGCAAGTGCGCGCGATGACAGTTACGCGGTCGCCCGCGGCCACGAGGCCCTTGGTCAGCTCAAGAAGCGCCAGCTCCATCCCGCCGTTGGGCCCGACGTCGTTTGCGACGATCGTGACAGACCTCACGTGGTGGAATCCGTGAGAATGGAGCGGTAGAGCGACATGAGCGCGGCTGCAGACGCTTGGGGCGAGAACTGTTGAGCGCGTGCGCGGGCGTTGTCGATCAGGTGGGTGCGAAGGAGAGCGCTCCCTCTCAACTGCTGCAGCGCTTCTGCCAGCGCGTCGACGTCTCCTGGCGGATAGAGAAGGCCGTCTACACCGTCGGTCAGGATCTCGCCCGGACCGCCGCCTGCAGATGCGATGACGGGGATGCCGGCGAGCATGGCTTCGACGATGACCTGCCCGAACGGCTCGGGCGAGACGGATGCATGGACGAAGACGTCCATCTGGGCCAGTTCCGCCCAAACGTCGTGGCGAAAGCCGCGGAAGTCGACGCGGTCGGCGACTCCCAGAACCCGAGTCATCTCGCGAAGATCACGGCCGTACGCCACCTCTGCCTCGCCGAACATCGCATCGCCGACGACGACGGCGACCTCGCTGCCACCGCCGAAGGCTCTCGCGAACGCCTCGAGGAACACATGCTGGCCCTTCCACGGTGCGATGCGGCTGACCATCCCGACGACGAATGGTCCGTCGCGCGGCGGCCCGGCCTGCGTAGGCGGTGAAGCAATCGGATCGCGGACGATCGAGTGGACGACTCTCGTGTGTTTTGGTGTCGACCATAGTGTCGCTCGGGTCGCTTCCGAGTTGGCGACTACGCCGTGGGGGAGGGCGGCGATCAGGGCGCGGACGAGCAGGACGGCAGGGCGCTTGAGGTAGTCGGACGCGATTCGATCGCGGACATGCCACACCGCAGGCATCCGGGCGGCGCGTGCTGCGAGCGAGCCGTAGATTCCTGCCTTCAGCGTGTTCGTGTGCACCAGGTCGGGGCGGATCGTCCGCAAGCGACGAGCGAGGCGGAACGTGTAGGTCGTGGTATCGAGGAATGCGGTGATTGGCAGGCCGTCGAAGCCGACCCGATCCTTGCGAAGATCCCGCGTGCGCTCGCGCATCGGCAGCACCTCGACCGAGATGCCGGAAGCCAGCAGTCCCATGACAAGCGGCCCGTCCTCGGCCAGGATCACGTGAGCGTCGACCTCGTCGAGCGCGTCGATAAGCCTGACGAGCGCGATTTCGCCCCCAGACAGTTGCGCGACGTGGCCGACGTATGCCACGCGGATCTTTCGTTGGCCTGCAGACGCTTCGCCGAGGACGCCGGCGAATACCGCACGGTGGCGCTCAGCGACGAGATCCCACCGCCTCTCTGCCGCCCACGCTCGCGTCGTTGCCCGATCAGGAAGGTTTCCATTCTCGGCGGCCGCGAGCCGTTCTGCGAGCGCGCTTGGATCGTTGGGCGCCACTATCAGGCTCGCACTCAGGCCGGCGAGTGCTTCCGGAAGCCCTCCGATACGGGTCGCGATCGTCGGCGTGCCGCACGCTGCGGCCTCGAGAACGACGAGACCAAAGCCTTCGAACGACAGCGAGGGCACGACGTTGACGTCCGCTGCTCGGTAGAGCTGCGCGAGATGCTCGTCGGTCACTCGTCCGAGCAGCGTGACCGATTCCGAGAGCCCGTTCACGGCGATCTCTTCGCTGAGTGCGTCGCGCATCTCACCGTCTCCAGCGATTAGTAGCCGGCGCGCGCGCGCGCCAACGTCGCGCTCGCCAGACGCGAGGAACTCAGACCATGCCTCGAGCAAGACGCGAAAGCCCATGCGAGGCACAAGACGTCGTACGCAGCAGACGACGAAGGCATCGGCGGGCAGCGACAGCCAGTCCCGTGCCGCCGCTCGATCCCCGGGGGCGAACCGCTCGAGGTCGACGCCTGGCGCCAGCACCTTCACGCGCCATGGCGACACTCCGTAGCGTTCGACGAGGATCTGCTTGAAGGCGCCGGTGAGAGTGATCGCCGTCGTGGCGCGCCGGTATACATAGCGCTCCAGCGCTCTTCGCAGCCTCAGTCGCCAGATCGAGGTGTCTCCGCTCTCGACGTTCTCATCAGCCCATGGGCCTTGAAAGTGAACAACGATCGCCTTGCCGCGGAACGCGCCGAGGAGCATGGGCAGAAACGCGTAGAGCGCAAAGTGCACATCGATGACGGAGGCGCTTCGCGCCTCCTCTCGGATCACGCGCGTCAGTGCCCACAGCCGTATAGGGAGCGGCCGATCGTGTGTGGAAACCGCTCGGACTCGATCGCGGTCGACGATGCCCTGCCCGCCAACGACGACGGCCCGCGCTTCGGGCAGTTGCTCAAAGAGCTCGCGGAAATAGCGGTCGAGGCCTCCGGTCTGCTCGGGGAACCATCCCTTGCCGATCATCAGCACGAAGGGCTCTGTCTTCCGTCGGGGTGACTGTGTCATGGGATCTGGCGCCATGTCCCTCATGCGACTAGAGCGCGTGGCCCATGGCGACGCTTCTTCGGCGCCTGTCAATGAGTCGCGCGCGATGCCGCCGAGCGTCCGAGGATAACGTCCCGGAGGCGTCGACTGCGGCGCTGGAGCGTACGGCGGCGAACAGGCACGAGCGAGGCCGAGATCGCCCGGTTGAGGCGGTGGTCATGGTGGGTCATCATGTGGCGTCGATGATGGATTTATACGAGCTCGCCGCCGCAAGCTGCTGGCGTCCGGTCGCGATGACCGGGCGTCTGGATAGTGCGCTGCGTCTGCTCGCGGCTCGCGGCTCACTGACCGAATACTGATGGGTGCCGAGAGCGAGCCGCTGGGCCGCGCCAGTGCGCCGGACCCCGCGACTGCCACCGACGATCACTCGGTCTACGTTTTCGGACTGCAGGTCACCGGGCTGCCGGCACTTTCGGCTTCACCCGATCCGCCGCGCGCGGGTTCGCCGCGGGCGGTTACGCTCTGGATCGTCGGGGAGGCCGAGATCGCTGAGCGCTGGCAACCCCGAAAGCAGCGGCGGATAGTCGAGCGCCGCTTGCCCGACGGGCGCCTCGTGCTTGCGGTTGACGAGGACCCCGCGATCGGCTACCGGATCGAGGCGCCCGCGTTCGGAATCCATCTGGTGAGCGCCGACGGCACCGAGGTGCTGCTGCCCGAGCGACAAGGTCCGGACTGGTTCTGGCAGCGACTGTTGTTCTCGCAAACCCTTCCGATCGCGGCGACGCTACAGGGCCTCGCCCTCTTTCACGCCAGCGCGGTTCGGATCGCGGACCATGCGGTGGGGGTGTCGGCGCCCTCGGGAGCTGGCAAGAGCTCGACCGCTACCCACCTGATCGCTCAGGGCGCCGAGTTCTTTACCGACGACGTGCTCGCCATGGACGTGGTTCAGGGAGCGGTGCTCGCGTTCGCCGGGCCCCAGTTCTCCAGTGTCGAGGAGCATGAGGTCCGTGCGGTGGAACCCAGTCGGCGTGAGCGTCTCGGACGGCTGCTGGGAGAGAGCAGCAAGCAGCATCGACGACCGGCGCTCTCTGAGACCAGCCTGCCGCTGGGTGCGCTCTACCTACTGGAGGGCGATGCCCAGGTCGACGAAGTTCACGTCGAGGCTCTCGATGGGTCGGGCACGGCGACGCTCCTTGCCAGTGCCTTCATTCCGCATCTCAGTACCGAGGAGCGCCTGATGGGGCATCTCGAACTCTGCGGGCAGATGGCCACCGCCGGCCAGATCTACCAGGCTCGCGTTCCGCCAGGCGTTTCGGCCACGGCGGTCGCAACGGTTCTGATGAACCACGCGCATCGGCGGCTAAGCGACCCCGGTTAGTGCCAGGGGTGGCCAGGTCGAAAGCAACCGGCCGAGCGACCCCGGGGCTGCGCCGACGACGGCTCCGACGACGGCTGAATCACGCTACTGGGTGATGGTGAGGATTCCGCTGCCGAGACCCTGCTGCTTGTCGAGGATGAGCGCCGTGGCTTCTTTGCGCGTGCGGACGCCCAGGCGACGAAAGGCGGAGAACAGGTGGCTCTTGACCGTGCTCTCGGCGACAAAGAGCTGGTCGGCGATCTCGCGATTGCTCAGGCCCATCACCACCAAGGCCAAGATCTGCTTCTCGCGCGTGGTCAGCACGGGTTTGGTGACTGCGGTTCGCAGCGAGTTGGGGATGACCAACTGTCCGGCTGCCACGGCCGCCACGGTCGCCGGGAGCGCCGTCATGTCCCGCGCAAAGACGATCCCGGTGGCGCCGGCGGCGAGCGCCCGCCGAGCCTCGTCGCCATCCTGTCCAGGCACAACCGCGACGCACGGGCCGCGGCGGCCACGCGCTGCGCCGCGGGTCAAGTGGGAAGCGTCACACACGAGCACCGCGCGGAGGCGCTCACTCCGATCACCGCCCGCCTGAGACGCCAGGACCGGCGTGCCGACCCGCGTGAGGCACTGCATCACCTCGGAGCGCAGGCCTGCGTCCCCGATCTGGACGCAAACCTCGGAGAGCGTCTCGCTGAACGCGTTCAACGCACGGCGCATCCCGCGAGTATCGCGGCGTGCGCCGTCGCCGTCAAATGTGCCGATATCGACTGCCGGAAGCCACCCAAAAGGCCGCCGGACACGCCGGTGCCTACGACGTTTGTTCGAGGCTGCCCTGCGGCACGTCAGTAATGCGGGTGTTGTTGAGCACGGCGGTCAGTTCGACCAAGTCGCCGTAGTCGACGATAGTCGGAGCCACGTACTCGGTCTGCCCGTCGGTCGGGACCTCGTTAGTCTTGTCCATCGTTATCCTTTGTCCGAGCTTGGAGGCCAAAATATACCGGCGAGCCATGCCCGGTAAGACTGAGAAAAGGCTGAAGAGCGACGGGCTGGGCCGTGCGTTCATCGAATCTCGGTGTGGCCTCCCGGCGGAGGGTCGAACGCGTCGATGAAGTCCTGACAGAACCCGGCGTCCTCAAGGGACCGAAGGGCGAGTTCGCCCGTCATGCTCACCCATATCGCCACTGACCAGTCCTTCCAGCCCGGTTGTCCGACCGGGGTCGGGTGTCGCAGCAGTTCGAGCATCCGGGCGCGATCGACGTACTCATAGATCCGAGCGTCGGGCGGCTCAAGCAGCCGGCGGATCGTCGCGAGATCCGGCCCGCTCAACGACTGGTGATAGAACGCCTGAAGGTTGCTCTTCTTGGCTGCCAGGCGCACCGCGTCCGGCAGGTCGGCGGCAACGCTATCGCGGGCAAGCGATCGGTTGATGCCCCCATAGCCAAGCTCGGGAGGAATCTGCAGCGCTAGCTCTACGAGATCGACATCGAGGAGCGGTGGACGCATCTGCAGTCCCAGGTCGCGACCGCGGTGACCGATGTACTCGGTGAGCCCGCCGCGGGCCGTCGTCAAGAGGTAGACGCGATGCCGCCACCACAGCGGCCCGTCGCCGGCCTGCTTCCAAGCCAAGCGCGTGTCGGCCTCCAAGAACAGGTCCAGCCGGTCCCGGCGCAGCCAGGCGGGCAGATGGCGAGCGGCATCTCCGCGTAGTCGCAGCCGGCGCTCGACGCCGGAGGGCAGGATCGGACGTACTGCGTACTCGCGCACGCGATACCGCAACTCGTTTCGCGACGGTAACCCGGCCTGGTCCGGCAGGCTGGCGAGCAGTTGCACCGCCGCGCGAAGATGGCCTCGACGCACTCGATCGGCTATCAGGTAGGGGCTGAAGCCAAACAGCTCATCGCCGCCCTGACCGTCGAGCACACCGCGCACGCCGTCCTGGGCCGCACGCTCAAGCAGCGGGCGCTCGAGCAGGTAGCCCGGGCCGCCGGACGGAATCCCCCAATCGCGTTGATATTCCAGGGCCAGGCGAACGTTCCCGACGGGCCAAACGTGGAGAAAAAAGCTTGGCAGTGCGCGCGCGACGACGACGTCACGCGCGCGCGCGGACTCGTCGATCGACGGATCGTCCGGAAACCCTGCGGAATAGGTCCGCAGCTGCCCGGGCGCCTCGCTTTCGCTCGCTGCCACCCCGGTGACCGCCGCCGAGTCGAAGCCGCCGCTGAGCATCACCCCTGTGATCTCACCCGGTGGGGTCCGGGGTCGCACAGCGTCACCCAGCGAGGCGCGTACCTGATCGACTAACTCGGCGCGCGAGGCGCGCACGGGCTCCCGGTATACCGGTTCCCACCAGCGCAGCGTCGTCACGCGAGCATCCGTGAACTGGATCGCGTGGGCGCCTGGAAGGCGCTCGACGCCGCGAGCGAACGTCTCTGCTCCTCGCGCAAAGACGCATGCCAGCCACGTGATCTGCCTGCTCGGGTCCGGTTGGGGCGTGGCGGGCAGCATGCGCAGCAGAGTGCGCATGCTCGTGGCGGCGAGGAGCCGACCATCTGCGCGGTGCACATACCACGGCCGGACTGCGAAGTGGTCGCTGGCGAGCACTCCGCGACGGCGATCCGCGTCCCACAGCGCGATCGCGAAGGTGCCGCGCAGACGGGCGAACGCCGCCAGATCCCACGAGCTGAAGGCAAGGGCCACGAGTTCAGGGGCCTCCGTCTTCGGGCTGACGCTCAGTGCGCGGCACAGCTCGTGGCGGTTGAACAGTTCGCCCTCGAGCAGGCAACGCAACGGACCGGCCACCGCAGCCTGCACCGGCGCCGCGTGGGCGAGGCGACACGCGTCGGACGGGGTGATTTCGGCATTCAGCGGCGCGAGCGCACGCGAGAGAATCGATTCGCCGGTGCGACCGCTGGGATCGAAGCTGACCGCGATCAACGGCGCAAGCTTACAGCCGGACCGGCGGCTCATAACGAGGGGCTAAGTAGGGCTGCCTCTCGTGTTTCAGCTACGAGTCGGCGACAAAGGTCGACGCGGGCCGGCGAGGGATGTCCACGCGGCTGAGCACTCTCGGCGCCAACCGGGCGTCCAGAGGGGTCATCCTTGACGTGTCGAGTCGAGTCAACCGCTCGACGGAGCAGCCTCGATGAGGTTGCGAGTGAGCAGGTCGCGGCAGAACGTCTCGAGATCCTCGGCCATCTCCGCCCGTGGGCGACGGTATTCGCGCGAGAGCTGCGTGGCCACCGCGCCGATGTCACCCACGTCATCGAGGAGCTTGAGCATCCGGCCGGCCGTGGGGTTGAGGCCGTGGTACACGCCGGTGTTGAGGTTGAGCACGACGGTCTCGGCGACGAAGTCGCGGTACACGACGTGCTGGGGCACACGCACGGCCGGGGGCAAGGCGGTAAGGGGTAGTTTGCGCTCGGTCACGACGTCCACCGGGACTTCCCCACGCCCGCGGAGTGGGGGCGACGGATCCCACGGCGTTCACACGCCATGAGCGGGCTGCTTAGAGGGAGTCTCGTCGTCATAACAGCGCGGCACACTGACGATCACGAGAAAGTGGCCGCACTCACGGTTTCGACGCGCAGCGCGGAAGACTAAAGAGATCTGCCGGAGACTAAAGGATGTAAAGGCATCGTCGGCGGGTGTGATCGGCGGGTGGATTCGATTCTGCTGGGCGATCCAGGTAGTTAGGAACCCGCCCGCACGTGAAATGTTCCGCTGGCGTTGGGCAGCGGATGGCCCAGGATGCGCTCTCGGGTGCCGCTAGAATGGTTGCTTGGCCAGCGAATCGCTGATGCAGTTCGTGCGAATGACCGCGGGGGCGCCTCGTCAGAGAGCCGTGGACATCGCGTCGGCTGAAGCCGTGGTCGCGTTGGACACGGCCGGCATCGCCGTCGTGCTGCTGAAGGGTCCGGTCATCGCGCGGTGGCTCTACGCCGACGGCGAGCCACGCTGGTACAACGACTGCGATCTCCTCTTGCGCGAGGCCGACCTTGAGGCTGCCGCCGTCGTTCTGACCGACCTCGGATACAGCCGCCGGCCAAGCCCGCCCGACGATCCGGCGCTAGTCGCCTCCGTGCATTCCGATGTGTGGACACGAGCGCAAGACACCGTTGCGCTCGAGCTGCATTGGACGCTCGTGGGACTCGAGGCCACTCCGCGGTCGGTATGGGACGTGCTCTCTGCCGACACCCCGCCGATCATCGTGGGTGGTGTTGAGATGCGCTGTTTGAGCGAGCGCGGGCGAGCGCTGCATCTTGCGTTGCACCTTGCTCAGCATGGGAGCACGAGCCGCCAGCCGGCTGAGGACCTAAGGCGCGGTATCGCCCAACTCGACTTCGACGTCTGGACGGGTGCCCGCGAGCTGAGCGCTCGCCTATGCGGCGACTCCGCCTTCGCCGCCGGTCTATGCGCGTGCCCGGGCGGTGAGGCGCTCGCCGCCCGGTTGCAACTGCCGCCGGCCACGACCTACTGGACCCTACGCGCTCAGGGGGCTCCGCGCGGCGCGCTGCGATTGCACCAATTCACGGACGCCACGGGATGGCGCGAGCGCTGGGTGATCCTTCGCGAGGGACTATCGCGGTATCGGGAGTTCAGCCAGCAGCGAAGTCAACTGAGCGGTCTGCCGCGGATACGCGCGAGCGCCAAGGACCTGGTTGCCGCGTTCCGCGCCGTAATCCGCTCACGCTAGTCCGGAGCCGTCGTAGGCGGGACGTCTCAACAACCTACGCCGCCAGAAGACGCCGGCAGCGACGCCACCCGTGCGCTCCGAGCAACATCAGAGCTCGATCAGACGCTTGTAGCTCGGCGAGCCCGGGGGCAGCACGGGCACGCCGTCATGCTCGACCCAGGCGTGCGCGGCGAAGTCCGGCTCGGCACGGGCCGCGAGGACCACGACGCTCCGCAGCGAGCGTCGAGCCAGCAGCTTGTCGAGTACGAGCGAACGCGCGAGACAGCGGTTGTCGGTCGGGAGGAAGCTGAGTGTTCTCGCGACCGCTCTGCCAAGGCGCCGGGCGAGCGGATAATCGCTATGTCTCTCGAGTTGGCCATCGCCGCGCAACTGCGCAACGACTGCGCGAATGTCCGGACCGCGCATCCGCCAGCGAACAATGACGTAGTCGTGGAGGATCTCCGCGACGAGGCCCAGCTTGGCGGTGCTGGTGAGGGGCGCAAGTCCGTGCGAGCTCTCGGTCCTCACCGGCTGCTCCTAGTCACGACTTGCTCGCCGCATTCGGCGGGGGGATCGGCAGTGTTGCGCGCTCACGGCGTCCACCTAGGCCGCCAGTCTCTCTGGCGTGCGGGACGCATTTGATGTAGCTGCAGCTCATCAGATCCCAGAGGGTAGTCCGGCGTCGCTCCGATCAACTCCCTCTCGCTGGCGACGGTGATGCCGGAACGACCGGCGCCACGAACTAGGCGTGCGGTTTGACGACTAGGAGTCCTCGTTCGATCAAGCCGTCGCAGAGCGAGAGGAGGTCGGCTTGCACCGACTCCGGATGCTCCCCGTAATGCTCGGCGATTACTGCCGCGGCGTCCGCGATCACGTCGTGCTGCTGGAGGGTGGCGAGCATACGTCCTGCCGTCGGGTTGAGCCCGTGGTAGGTGCCGGTCTGCAGATTGAGCATGATGGTCTCGGCTGCAAAGGCGCGAGACACCACGTGCGCCGGGATCTGCACGGCGGTCATCGGGGAGAGCGGTTGTTCGGCGGCGTTGAGCGACATCGGTGCTCTTCTGTCGACCGGTCACAAGTTGTTCCGCGCCTCTGCGCGCTGCGTGGCGGCGAGTGCGGCACGTCGACGTTGGTTCAGTACAAAATACGGGTTAGTACTCGATCAGCGTGCCGCGCCGCCTGCAAACACGGATCGATCGCGAGATCGCGACGATCGACAGCGGGAGCAGAACAACGGCGAACCCGGCGAGCTTCGCAGTTGCGACCCATGGCGAGCCCGAGATCGCCGCTCCGACGAGCTCGTGGCGAATGAGCTCGAGTGCCGGTGTGAGCGGCTGGATGTCGGAGATCCAGCGGACCGCAGACGGCAGAATGGACACGGGAAAGAAGGATCCGCCGGCGAGCGCGAGTCCGCTGATGAGGAACGTCGCGATGCTTCCGGCCTGTTTGACGATCAGTACGGCGCTGGCGAGAAGCAGCGCGAGCGGCAGGAACGCAAGCATGCCGAGCAGGACCGCCGCGAGCGCGAGTGGCACGGTCGGCCAGTGCAGTGGCAGCCCGAACAGGGCGCCCGCGACGACGATCGTGATTGTCGCCATCACGACCGCGAGGATCATCGGGAACAGTGACAGCGCGACGATCCCGCCGAGCGGCCCGAACGGCGACACGACCGTGCGCTCGAAGGTCCCCGACAGGAGCTCGCTGCGGAGGTTGGCGGGAACCGTGTGGACTGTGGCCGTTAGAAGCTCCATGACGGCCAGACCGACGACGACGAATGCGAAGTAGTCATCGTGGCTTGGGAACTGGCGCACGCTCACAAGACGCGATAGGTAGTAGAAGAGCATCACGCCGAACACAGTCGAGAACACTTGCGACGCGAATCGCAGGCGGTAGCTCAAGAACAGCTGAAAATCGCGGCGAACGACGGCGTAGGCCGCTGCGCAATTGACGCGGACGCTAGTCATGACT
>Ga0182024_10015662_pt1 | contig 14476 bp, 16 predicted proteins | sample P32metaG_FD_120480 | JGI IMG/M metagenome (GOLD analysis project Ga0182024, IMG submission 120480) | Permafrost microbial communities from Stordalen Mire, Sweden - P3-2 metaG (Illumina Assembly) | ecosystem: Environmental > Terrestrial > Soil > Wetlands > Permafrost | place: Sweden: Stordalen... | reverse complement strand
GGTCCCGGGCTTGAGTGCAGTTTTGCGAACGCCGCTCTTCAGCACGTAAGCATGGCGGAGCCATGGAACTCACCCGGAGTGTTGGGTCTTCTGCTGCGTAACTTCGGACGCTCCGACTCGCACATGTTGATCCGGCTCGGTGCCCTTCCGCAGCTCCTGGGTTGGGGAACGCGCTTCATTCGGGAAAGCCGCGCCGACCGGTACTTCGCCAATACCGGCAAGAACGTGCTCCTCGCGCGCTACAGCGCTGGCCTCATGGGGGATCTGCGCGACCGCGCAAGACTTGAGTACGGTGCTTACGATCGTGGCTCGCTGCGGGTGTTCAGGAACGATCGGATTGCCGCCAGCACGCTTGCCTGGGTACGCCGGCTCGCTGCATTCGGTCTGCAACACCGCACATTGACTGTCGCGCAACTGGTGGCAGAGGAGCCTGCGCTGGGGCCGATCGCGGGCGACCTCGTCGGCGGGATTCATATGCCGCAAGATTCCGGAGGTGATGCCTACCGCTACTGCTGCGCCATGGCCGCGCAATTGCAACAGCGCGACGTGCAGCTGCACTACGGCGTGCGCTGTCAGCCGCTGACCGTCAGCGCCGGCGGCCTTGCGCAAGTTTCCGACAGCAGCGGCCATCTGTGGCAGACCGATGCGATCGTACTTGCCGCGGGTACCTACAGTGCCGCGCTTGTGCAATCGATCGGGCTTGCGCTTCCACTGCAGCCGGTCAAGGGTTACTCCATTACCGCACCGCGCCTCCATGGTGCATTGGCGCCGCACATTCCCGTCATTGATCCCGTTCTGCATATGGCCGCGGTGCCCCTCGAGGAGGGCGGTTTGCGCGTCGCCGGCACGGCCGAGTTCACGGGCTATAACCGCGACATTGACGCGAAGCGGGTTGCATATATTTTTGCATTGCTCGAGCGGCTGTATCCTGAATACGCGCGCGGTCTTAGCGCGGCGCACATCGCAGCGTGGGTCGGCCTTAGACCCATGTGCGCCGATGGCGTCCCGCTGCTGGGCCCGACGCCGATCCCGAATCTCTTTCTCAATACCGGTCATGGTCACCTCGGCTGGACCCTGGCGGCAGGGTCCGCGCGCCTGGTGGCCGACCAGGTGATGGGATGTATCCCCGACATAGATCCGGCGCCGTACGCGCTTACCCGCTTCACCGGCCGTTATTAAAGGCGTCCGCCCACGCACCCCTGACAGCCGATTGGCGGCACCATGAGGTGGCGCGCGGCAGTTCTGCTATACGATCGCGAGCGGTTTGGAGAGACCAGCATGCCAGACGAACCTTTGCAGGCCACCGGCACGCCCGGCGTCCCATTACCGGGCTCAGCGGATCAAATCGCTCACCAGCATCCGCAGTTGTGGGCCGCGTTTCAACGACTGGGCGAGGAGGCGAGTCGTGCGGGTCCGCTCGATCCGCGCACGCGTCGCTTAGTCCATTTGGCGCTCGCCGTGGCATCAGAATCGGAAGGCGCTACGCACTCGCACGCCCGCCGCGCCTTGGCGGAAGAGCTCATGCCCGAGGAGCTTGAGCATGTGGCCCTGCTTGCCATCACCACATTGGGTTGGGCGCGCGCGATGAAGGGCCTCAATTGGATACGCGACATCACTCGGGACAAGGGCGGCGAATTGCCGCGATGATAGAATGCGGGTCACACCTGCCGCGCTCGCGGGCGAATGACGCAACTAACAATGGTCGCCCGCGACAGTCCTCATTGTCCGACGACCTCCCGGTAGGGCGCGTCGGCCTGCAGCAGAAAAACCTGCGCGCCGGCAGCATCGCGGGATCGGCGCTGCATACCATTGGCTACCAAGGGCTCAACCTCGAGCAGTTCCTGGCGGCGTTGCATGCGCATGAAATCGAAACCGTCGTCGACGTGCGTGAGCTGCCCTTGTCGCGCAAGAGAGGCTTCTCCAAGAAAGCTCTGGCCGCTCACCTGAATCTCAGCGGCGTGCGCTACATCCATGTGCCCGCCCTAGGCTGTCCACGGGCGATTCGCTACCAGTATCGCGCCGACGGCGATTGGAGGCGGTACGAGGCAGCGTTTCTTGAGTATCTTGATACGCAGGGCGGTGCGCTCGCGACGCTCGCGGCCACGGCGTGCAAGTCGAAAAGTGCCCTATTGTGTTTCGAGGCGGATGCTAACTACTGCCATCGCCGTATCGTCGCGGACGCGGTCGCGCGGCTGACTGACATGCCGGTGGTGCATATCCCGCATCCCAGCGCGGTAGTGGCCTAACAGGAGAGCGAACCGCCCCGAGAGAGATAGCAACTCGCGGGACCACAGAGGAGTCCTTCCGCGTCCCACTTAAGCAGCCAAGTCGTCTACCGGACGGAAGGCTTGACTAGTTGCAGTTGGCGTATTCCTGCTGACTCAAATGACCGTCGTGATTCACATCGCACCGGGCAAAATTACTGCTCAGCCACTTGTTGTGCTTGACGTCATCCGGAGTCAAATAACCGTGGTTATTGGGGTCCAGCGTCAAGAAGTCCGGATGCTTGGTATTCGCTTTCTCGACCTGCGTACTGTCCGGCGATGCCAAATCCGGAGTTTTCTGGTCTTTGCCAGTCGCGTCATCGTGGCCCGCGGTAGGGGTTTCCGGATCCGCCACCGTGGCGGCGGGCTGATTCGGGTCCGCCTCCGTCGGCGTTTCAAGATGTGACGTTACTCCTGGCGCCTGTGGCGCTTCCGCCGCGCGCGGCGCGGTCTGCGCAGTGGCGATCGCGCACCCGAAAAGGAGAGCCGGAAATGCCCATGCCACAACGTATTTCGATTTCATGAGGTCACTCCTCGCCGCCATGCCAACTCGAGCGGTGCGTCGATCTACAAGCATAAACGGCGCGGTGCAGACTTTAGTTCCGGGCACGACTTGCCGTGGGCTGGGCGCGGAGAGTTGATGGAAGCCAGGCGCCGACCAGAAACATGAAGCAAATTAGTAAGTTGGCTGTAAAGGGCCTGCCGCGGCGACCCGGGCTTGGTGTCAGGCAGCCTTGGCCTCAAGCTCCGCTCGCTGCACGCGCACGATCGGGCGCACGCCGCGGACATTTGGCACCGAATCGAGCCGTGAACGCCGTCGCTTAAGAACTTGGCTGTCCGAGCGACGCGTTTAGCGCCACGGCAAGCGCTGTTTGCCCGCTCGCGAGATCGGCCCACACCAATTCCTGCCCTTTGCGCTTGCCCTTCTCCGTGAGCTTCATTCCTTCGGGCGTGATCGTGACGATATAAGGCTTGCCCTTTATGTCGACCTGCCGCTTCAGTGGCTTCTCAAGTTTTGTCGTCACGATTTCCCCCTTGAAATATTTGCGAGCCCGATCATTTTCTCATGGTTACGGACATGCGTCGTGTGTAAATCAAACGGTCGTAATGTTCGCAGGGCGCACACTACAAATAGCCGATGAGTTAGTATTGTTGGTTGTTTCCTTGCTGGAACATTGCGGATGAAAATCGATTCACATGCCTATTGTGTCCCCGAAGGGACGAAAGTAAAGCTTCGCAAATGGGCGACCGTTGCGCAGCCCGTATACAAGTCGAAGCGCCAATATCGCAAACTTCTCGAGAGCCATGTGGAGCAACTGAGCTCCCTGCAGGAGGTTCACTATGCCGCCAATCGCTACGCACTGCTGTTGATCTTTCAGGCGATGGACGCCGCTGGCAAGGACGGCGCAATCAGGCACGTGATGTCCGGGATAAATCCACAAGGCTGCCAGGTGTTCAGCTTCAAGGCTCCGAGCGCGGCAGAGCTGGAACACGATTTTTTATGGCGGACCACGCGTGTGCTGCCGCCACGCGGGTATATCGGTATATTCAATCGATCTTATTACGAGGAAGCGCTGATCGTTCGAGTGCATCCGAAACTCCGGCGCACCGAGCTCGTGGGTACCACGCTGCATGACTCTAATAAGGTATGGGAAGGCAGGTATCGTTCGATCGTCGATTTTGAACAGCACTTGCACCGCAACGGCACCCGGATTATCAAATTCTTCCTGCACCTTTCGAAGGAGGAGCAGCGTAAGCGCTTCCTTTCCCGCATCGACGAACCGCAGAAGAACTGGAAGTTCAGCATGGCTGACGCGAAGGAGCGAGAATTTTGGAAGGACTACATGCGCGCGTATGAGGAGTGTCTAAGTGCAACGAGTACGGACATCGCGCCCTGGTACATAGTGCCCGCCGACGACAAGCCGAGCGCGAGCCTGATCGTCTCGCAAGTGATCCTCGATACGCTCGGCGCGCTCGGCTTGTCATACCCCGCGATTGACGCGCGTCAGCGGCGCGAGCTGCGTGCGGTGCGCCGGCGCCTCATGAAATGAAAATCGGGTAAGCGGGAGCCAGCCCCGAAGTACCATCGATATCACCTCAAGAAGGCGAAAAAGTAGCACGCTGAGCCTGGTGGTCGCGGCGACCAGCCACGAGCGCTGACACTGGAGACGATAGTGACGGACATCAATACGGGAAAGATCGACGAAACCGTGCTGGCGCTTCTGTACCTGGGCCTACATGACGGATGCCGCGCCTGGAAGGGGTTCGACTGGGAGACGCTGCGTCGCTTGCACGAGAAGGGCTACATCACCGACCCTGTCGGCAAAGCCAAGTCCGTGTTGTTCACCGAAGAGGGGCTGCGCGAGTCTGAGCGGCTGTTTCTTGAGTTGTTCGCCCGGTAGGTCTGCAACAAAGCGCGGGCCATACCTGGCCGCTGCTGAGCGTGTCCATAAGCGCATGATCTTCTATCATGCAAGCCCGGCATAGACGTCGTGAAGCCATGCCCGCGCCGCCCGCAAATCGCGCGTTGAAGCGAGAAAACGCAGCCACGCTCGTTGCTCGTGCCACACCGGGGTTAGCTCCCAGACATAAAAGGTTGGTTTGTGGACACCGCCGCGGCGGAAGGTCTCGAAGAGCTGCATCGCACCACCGTCCTTATAAAAGACGCTTTGCCACAGCTCATTGGAGTTTCGCCACGTGCAGACAATCAGGAAGTAGAAATCCTGCTCACACCGGTGCAGGACCACGAAGCCCAGGCCGCGCGCCTCGAGTGGCGCTGTCGTCAGCCGAGTCCGCGCCAGGCGCGTGATTTCCTCGGGCACGGGCTGCTGCTCAGGATGCAAAGCGTACCATTTGAGTGTCGCCCCCAGCGGCTCGATGGCGGCGCCTGGCACGACGAACTTCGGGCCGTGCTGTTAGCTTGCAGGAATTCCCGAGTCAGTCTCGACAATGTGAGCGAATTGCGATGCGGGTCGGCTCATGATTTGGCCTCACTGTCTCGACCAACGGTTATGAACACGCCGCTTGGCAGGATAGAAATTACAATAGATATATGTGATAATTAGATGATTATACTGATAATTATAAAAATAATTTAGTGAAGATTAAGTGTCCGCCGCCCGCAGCCGATTGGCGAGCACGCCAATCCCGTCGATCGCAATCTCTACGGTAGAGCCGTCTTTGACCGAACCCACACCAATTGACGTGCCGCAGGCGATCACATCGCCCGGCAAAAGCGACATGTCATGCGACAGATAGCTCACAAGCTCTTGTGGCGAAAAAATCATGTCGCGCAGAGGATAATTCTGCCGCTCGACTCCGTCGACCCGAGTCACAACACTTAGCGTTGACCATTCAAGGTCGGAGGTGATCGCGGGCCCGATGCAACCGAATGTGTCATAGCCCTTCGCGCGGCACCATTGCGCGAAATTTGGATCTTCGTTGAGTACTTCGCTGGCCGTGACATCATTCACGCAGGTATAACCGAAGATGTACGTCGCTGCCTCTTGCGCCGACACGTTTTTGCAGGTCTTGCCGATGACGATGCCCAACTCGCCTTCGTATGAGATTTTCCCTGCATACGCGGCGGGCCGCCGAATCGCCTCGCTGGGGCCGACGGTACAACTTGCCGGCTTGATCAGAAAAAGCGGATACTTCGGCGCAGCCTTTCCGAGCTTTACTGCGAGTGCGTGGAAATTATTCCAAAGAGCGATGATCTTGCTCGGCAAGCACGGGCATAGGAGCGTGGCCGCTGCCAATGGGAGCAGCTTTCCGGTCGATGCATGCGCTCCATAGATGTCTCCCGCATACTCCAGAATCTGATCGCGATCGAGGCCGCCGAATCCAACGCGACCATCGGCAGATCTAAATCGTACCCACTGAGTCATTTTTGACTTCTCGCGTGTTAGCACAGCGCAGGTAGCGTTTCATAGATCAAGCCATGAAGCGCCTTATGTTGGATCAGCATGATTGAAGCCGCTTCGCATCTACGGCTTTCCTTAGGCACTAAGGATACCTGTTGCAGTGAATGGGCGCGCGGTATTTGCCAGTGTGCAATGCGGGGCTGCGCGTGGCCCGGTGCCGACTCAGGCGGATATCGGTCATGACTCCCGACGCCGATTCGGTGGCGAGGCCTTTCGGTCCGTGGAACCCCGGAATTCGCTCGCCAGTACCGCAGGAGCTGCGGCAATATTGCACGATTTTTCTGCCGGCAAATGTCTTCACGGATTTCGGCAAGGCAGCGGAACTGCGCGATTTTACTGGCCTGGAAATGAGCCAGGTCGTGGCGTTTCGACCGCGGCGTCTGGTGTTGCATGAGCTGCTGATTCGCGTTACTGCCGATTTGTCGGTGCCCGACGGCCAGAAGGTCGAAGATCTCGGCCTCAATTTCCGCAAGATGACGCGAGTCATCCTCGCGCGACACATCGAACCGCACATGAACGCGATCAGTGCGTCCTTCGACGAAATGCGACGACAACTTGCGCAAGTGATCGAGGCCGAACTCGCCGCCGTGATGGCGGCGCCGGCGAAGTCTAGTATCCCGATATCCGGTCCTTCGAAGCCCGGCCCATTCGCGCGCTTTGCCGCGCGCCGCAAGCTTACCCCCGCATCCGCCGTCGCGAGGAGCTGGGATGAACTTCTGTTCGATTGGGGAGCCAGAGCAGACGCGACCGGAGATGAGTTGAGAACGGCAGCTTATTGCGCGCTGGCGCGCGTCGTAGCGGCGATACTCAAACGCCATGGCGGGCCATGGGGTACTCAGGAACTGATCGCATCCGTGGCAACGGACGTGGCCAGCAACGAACACGGGAGTGACCTCGTCGGCAGGGCTATTGAGCCACTGCTGTTGCAGGCTGCCAAGAGCGAAGGCTATAGCCTGCTTCCGGCCCAACAGTCGCCCGTGATCATGAATACCAAAGGACCGTCCGCCTCGGGCAAGAGCACGCTACGTCCGCTGCAAAAGCAGCTCGCGAGCGCCATCGGCGTAAACTGGAGCGACTTTGCGCTCATCAGCCCGGATATTTGGCGCAAGCAGCTTCTCGACTACGACTCGCTCGGCGCCGACTATAAGTATGCGGGAAGCTTCACCGGCGAGGAGTTGCAGATCGTCGATCAAAAGCTTGATCGCTACATGGCCCGCAAGGCCGGACGCGGACAGATGTCGCATTTGCTTGTCGACCGGTTTCGCTTTGACAGTTTCGCGACGGATTCGGACGAGGCCGGCAGCAACCTGTTAACGCGGTTCGGGCGCATCATCTATCTCTTCTTCATGATCACGCCGCCGGGCCCGCTGGTCGAGCGCGCTTGGAATCGCGGGCTTGATGTCGGCCGCTACAAAGCGGTCGACGACACTCTTGCGCACGGCGTCGAGGCGTACTCGGGTATGCCGCAGCTGTTCTTCACGTGGGTGCAGCGCGCGGACAAGCGTGTACATTTCGAGTTTCTGGACAATAGCGTCCAGCGCGGCGACCGGCCGCGAACTGTCGCTTTCGGCGGTAACGACTCGATGAACGTGCTGGACGTCAAGTGCATTCTCGACATCGAGCGCTACCGCAGGGCCAATATCAATGCCACGGCGGCAGAGTTTCTCTATGCCAACACGCCGCTACTTGCGCCGGAGAATAACTTGGGCTTCTTGAGGCAATGCGCCGACCGATTTCGCAACGTCAACTTTGCGGATCAGGATAGCGGGCGGGTTTACTTGAGCATGGTATCCGGCAGGACGGTCTGGGCGGACCGGGAGTTACTTGAGCGGGCGATCCTGAGCGCGGATACCCGTGCGGCGCTATGCGCTATCGCATCGACAGCGTTCGATGGCGCGGGTATCGACCCGAGACCCAAATACCTGCAAGAGCTCCTAGGGCCGGAGCAGATCCCGACGCTTGGACGTTGGGGCTGCGGTGTCTGAGCCGCCGAACTGCCTGCGCGGCCCTGAGTTACGCTTCGAGCGTCGTTGCCAGCAACTTTGTCAATGCATAGACGGTATCGAGGTGCGGGGTAGGCGTCTGGGTTAAGCGGCCTAGCTCCACGACAGCGCCCAGCAGCGCATCGGTCTCCAGTGCGCGCCGTGCCTCCACGTCCTGCAACATTGAAGTCTTGTGGTGGCCGACCTTCTCGGCGCCGGCGATGCGCTTTTCGAGCGGTACGCGGAACGTGATGCCGAGCTTGTTCGCAACAGTTTGCGCTTCGGTCATCATCGCCGCGGCAAGATTGCGCGTCAGTGGAAACTGGCAAATGCCAGCCAATGTGGCACGTGACAACGCACTGATCGGATTGAAAGTCATGTTCCCCCACAGCTTTAACCAGATTTCGGCACGAATGTTGTCGAGGATAGGCGCCTTAAATCCAGCCTTGATGAGACATTCCGAAATTCGCATCACGCGCGTGCTGCAAGCTCCATTTGGCTCACCGACCGGGAAACGATCTCCCTCGATGTGTTTGACAACACCAGGAGCGACCAACTCCGAGGCGGGATAAACGACGCAACCGACGACCCGCTCAGGAGGGATGTTTGCGCCGATCGCACCGCTCGGGTCGACGCTGTCGATGCGATGCCCTTGCAATTCGCCGGCGTACTCGTGGAAGTACCAATACGGAACGCCATTTTGCATTGGTACCACGACTGTCTGCGGGCCGAAGAGCTTTGGCACCTCGCTGGCGACACTTGCGACCTGATGAGCCTTCACCGCGAGTATCACCAAGTCCTGCGGACCCACCGCGGCATAGTCCGAGGTGGCCATGACATCCTTTGCCACCAGCTCGGTGCCATCATTCATGACGAGCTTCATGCCGCGGGCTTGAATGGCCTTGAGATTCAAACCGCGCACGATAAAAGTGACCTTCTCGCCCGCGAGCGCCAGCTTCACACCCACGTAGCCGCCAATAGCGCCCGCGCCGATTACCGTGATCTTCATCGAACCTCTTGTATAGCGATAGAGAAGCTTGCGCACCGTGGAGCTGCCGGATTGCAGTGTAATCTACGCGCCAAGAATCCGGAATCGCTTGCCGTAATGAAAGCGATCACGGACGTAAGTTCGCCGCTTTGAGTCGGGAAGACAACGACCGACGAGTGCCGGCCGCAGTGCGAGTCCTCGCGCCACGTAGAGCCCAAGGCGCTTTTCTGGACTCAGCGTCTGATCAAGCTGCCAATTCGATGGGCGCCCGTGCTCGAGGAGCGCTAGGTTCAATGGCTCGGACCCGCAGGAAGGCTGCGACTACGGCGCTCGAATGGAGCGCGGGAAAGTATGCCTCGCTGGCTGGCCGCGTTGCCAGGGAGTTGTCCAGGAATCGGCTTGGCATTAATCCCGGACGGATTTGCTAGATCTGGGCATCCGTCTGTACTTCCTGCACAGCGAAGTCGAACGCGGCGTCCATGTGCAGCGCCGAAGGATTCACGTATCTGACTCCACCGAGCTCGAACATTGCCGTCCGTTTGTTTTCGGGAAAAGCGAGCAGCAGCTCCGTGCACGCCAAGCAAACTGTCTGCGGCCCCGAAAACTGCGCGAACGAGACGCGCGCAATGCGGCCGATACGCTCAGCAGCTCCAGCGAGCCTGTTAAGATGCAATTCCCCAATCAACTGCGTGACCTCCGCCCGCGCCGCCTCATCCTGCGGAGCTGCGGCGGCGACGCCAGCTGCCGTAAACGCCTTGCGCAGCCTCTCCGATCTCATGGTGAACGCCGTACCCAGAATGAGAACGTGTCTTGAGTCAACGCGCGCGCAGTGCTGGGCTATCACTGCATAAAGGTCGATCACGGGAATCCCGACATCACGCACGATCGTCTCAAACCGGTGATGAGGCGTGTTACTCGCGAGCAATGCAAAGTCGGCACCGGCGCCAGCCAAGCGCAACAGGGCAACACGATGATATTCGTCAAACCGCAGCCAGGATCCCTCATCACCATCGGAACCGAGGTATGAGATGGCTTTGTACAAATCCAAAGACTCGATGCTCATCTCCGGTGTCGAGGGAACGCGTTGCGGGTTTGTCGCAAGACATTGGCGTTCGGCTCGATGGCAAAGTTCAGTGTAATAGTCCACGGTGGACTGCCATCCGATGCCTCCCACGATGCCGATCTTCTTCATCTAAGCTTTATATGGTCCGATGGAGCGGTGGCACGTATGGCGTTGGCAATGCTTTACGCCGCGAACATGGCGGCGATATCGGCAGATCCCCCGCTCGGTCCGAAGATCCGAAGCCGCAGCGCGCGCATCTCCCGAGAGGTGAGCATGAAAATACCTAAACCCGCACGAGGAGGAGCGCTGCTAACACTGCGCGCAGTTATGAGCGAGGGATGTGTAGTGCGCTCATATAGGCGCGAAAATCCTGTCCAAGTGCGGCGTCGCGCGAGCCAATTATGCCACTCGCGGCAATGTCGAAGGTAACCCAAACGTTCCCTCGACCACTTCGACGAAGTTTCTCTCTTCGCGAAGGATAATACGCATGCTCTGTGCGGCGGCAAAATTCTCGCGCGCATTCGGATCTGCTTTTAGTCGTCCTCGGTACTTTTCGTACGAGGCAAGGCTATCGAAGGCGATCAAACCCCAGGCTACGTCATTGGTGCCCTCGTGCGGAAGGAAATACCCGACGAGATGACCACCGCACCGCGGGATGATTCGTCCCCAGTTCTCGGCGTATGTCTTGAAGGCATCGCGCTGAAAGGGGTCTATCTGATAACGGATCACGCACATCATCGTCATGGGCACTCCTCGTAGGCAGCTTGGTCGGCGGTGTCTGGCAGGCAGGTCAGCGCTGCAACGCCCGCGGGGCTGCGCGGCGGCTCGTCCATGGCGTCGAAAGACTGACTGGATTCATGGCGCGAAGTGTGCCAATAATTAAACATGCATAATTCGTTTACCATCAAAGTATGAATGCAGAGCACCGTGCTGACCTCGCGGTTTCAAAAATCGCAGCCGCCATCGGCGAGCCGGCGCGGGCTAGGATGCTGTATTGCCTGCTCGATGGTCACGCACGGACAAGCACCGAACTTGGAATTGTCGCCGAAGTGAGTGCATCAACCGCAAGCGCACATCTGGCGCGGCTGAAGGAGGAGCGGCTGGTGAACGTGGTTGCCCAGGGCAAGCACCGCTACTACCGCTTGGACGGCTGCAACGTATCTGCGGCGCTTGAGGCGTTAATGGTCGTTGCAGGCCGTTCTACGGAGATTTTTGTGCCCACCACTCCGAGCGGGCTACGCAACGCACGCGCCTGTTACGACCACATGGCAGGTAGTCTGGGGGTGTCGCTGCACGATCGCTTTAATGAACTGAAGTGGCTCGTGAGCAGTTCTGATGGCACTGGCTACGATTTGACCCCAGTCGGAGCAAAGGCGCTCGCAACTCTGGGCATCGATGTGACGGCACTGAGGTCACTTCGGCGACGCTTCGGCTATGCGTGCATCGATTGGAGCGAGCGACGACCCCATATCGGCGGGGCACTCGGGGCCGCTCTACTGACATGCGCATTTCAACGCAATTGGCTAGTCAAGGATCTTGACAGTCGTGCCTTGCGCGTCACGCGTGCGGGCCAGCGCGAATTCCTCAGTCGATTCGGGCTGCAGGCATGAGGCCGGCATTTTGACGCTTGCGCCATAAGCCGTATCGCGGATGTATTAGCGGTCACCTGCTTAAGATACCGCGGGACGAAAAGTCGAATTCGCTGCTGTGACCGCGCCAGCGCTTCAATTCTTGAGCACCCCATCCATCCAGTCGAATGCTCGCTGGTTGAATAGGGATCTAGCACCCGCCTCTCAATGCTCGCCCGCGTTTTCCTTGGTAGTAAAGACGATGAATGCCTTCTCGCACGTCAGCGCATCATAGAGTTTTGGCGCCGTGACGCCGATGTCGTCTCGGCGGAACAAATCAAAGTCGCGCATTGGATCTTTTCAGCGCGGCCATCCATGCCGTAAGCCTGAATTAACCGCATATAAAGCCAGGAGAATCCCCCGCGGGAAAGAGGTAGCCGTGCAGCGCTGTTTCGCGGGAATGTTGATTCGCTCGGCGTTTGGTCTCATCGGGATGGCAGCGGCGGCCACTCAAGGCGCTTACGGCCAACAGCAGGCATAAATCAACCTAGAATAGGGGGCGAAAAGCGGCCATTCGGGTGTAATCGCAGGTGTTTGGGTTTATGCTGTGAACAAATTCGGCCTCCGCGTATCCTGCTAAAACGAACCTGTGACGCGAGGAATCGTTAGTCCGGCGCTGCTTCGCAGCTCGTTAGGAGCGGATTGAGATGAGAAAACAAGAGCGAGAGACCGAGAAGTGCCAATAAAAATGTTACTGCGGCTCCGACCAACCTCAATTTTTTCAAATGCGCCCAAGACCGTCGCGGCCTGGATCGGTTTGGCAGCACTGACAGTTGCGTTTCCGTGGATGGCCGACGCGCAAGCCGCCGCAGCCACTGGACAGTCGCGCCATATCAATTCGCAACGATTACAAGGCAACCTCGAGAAATTGGGCGAGTTTGGTCGCAACCCCGAAGGAGGCGTGACTCGCCTCGGGTTCTCACAGATCGAGATGGATGCGCGAACCTACGTGATGGGCCTGATGAAGGAGGCAGGGCTCGAAGTTCGGGTTGATGCAGCGGGCAATATTTTTGGGCGCCGTGCGGGCACCGCGCATCTTCCGACGTTATTGTTTGGCTCACATATCGACTCAGTGCCCCACGGCGGTAACTTCGATGGAACCGTCGGAAGTTTGGGCGCCATCGAAGTCATTCGCGCTCTCAATGAGGGTCACGTCACCACGCGACATCCACTCGAAGTCGTGATTTGGACGAATGAAGAAGGCCCGCATTTCGGAATCAGCGCACTGGGCTCCGGTGTTGCGGCCGGCGCGTTGGGACCAGAAATTCTCGACCGCAAGGATGAGGAGGGACTGACGTTGGCCGACTGGCTCCGACGCTACGGACAGGACCCGTCCCACCTGACCGACGCCCGAATTCCGCGCGGCGCGCTGGCCGCAATTCTGGAACTACACATCGAGCAAGGTCCACAACTCTATGAGACCAAGGTTCAGATCGGCGTCGTACAGGGAATTGTGGGTCTAAAGCGGTGGAAGTGCGTCGCAACGGGATTCGCGAACCACGCGGGTACAACGCCCATGAATCGCCGCAAGGATGCACTCGCTGCGGCTGCGAAGGACTTGCTCGCGGTCCGCGACGTAGTGCGTGCCGAACCTGGTCGCCAGGTAGGTACCGTCGGGTATCTGAAGGCGGAGCCCGGTGCGCCCAACGTAATCCCCGGCCGCGTTGAGTTTCCGGTGGAGTTGCGTGATCTCGACGCTGCCACAATCGAGCGTATGTGGGAGCACATTCAGCAGAAATTTGCGCAGACGGACAAGGAGGAAGGCGTTGAGACGCGGTGCGCAGTGATCAATGATATTGCGCCCGCGCTCAGTGACCCTTCCGTGCAGAGCGTCATACGCGAGGCGGCGCGGTCGGCCGGCCTGACGACCGTGGAGATGCCAAGCGGTGCGGTGCACGACGCCGGAGAAATTTCCAGGCTTACGCCGATGGGCATGATCTTCGTACCGAGTCGCGACGGGATCAGCCACGCGCCGCAGGAATTCTCGACCTGGGACGATGTCGCAAACGGCACTGAAGTTCTCTATCGGTCAATTCTGAAACTCGACAAACAGATGAACGCACACTGATGCCGTGGGTATATTGCAGCCGTTCGAGTGAATCCCACTTATCGCTTGATTTCTATCAAGATTGTTTCCACATCGTCGAGGGCTTCGTCCGAATGCGTGACCGGTGGCCGTATTAACGCCTCGCCGGTCTTCAATTCGGAAATCTTCGTGGTGCCGTCAGACATTGTATATTTAACCCTTCCCCCTTTGAGCACATATACCACCGCCGATGGGTGGGAATGGATGGGAGTCTTGTCCCCTTTGCGCGGCGCGTAGCGCAACACCCGCACTTTTTGGTCCTCCGCGAGGACTGTTAAATGCTTCACGCCATATTGCATGGCGTCCTGCCCAAAAACGGTTGGGCAAGAAAATAAGAGGATCGAAACGGTGAGCGCCGCGACTTTATGCATTTTGAAGATCCTTCTAAGTGATTGTAGAACCCATGCTACGCGCGCACGTCACACTTCGTCACTAGCCTGCCCAACAGCTGTCGGTCGTGGAAGACCGCTTCGGGTCATAATGATCTTCCCCACGAACCGTGGACACATCAATTAGGCGATTGTTGACGTTCAAAGGCCAGT
>Ga0182024_10015661_pt1 | contig 14477 bp, 10 predicted proteins | sample P32metaG_FD_120480 | JGI IMG/M metagenome (GOLD analysis project Ga0182024, IMG submission 120480) | Permafrost microbial communities from Stordalen Mire, Sweden - P3-2 metaG (Illumina Assembly) | ecosystem: Environmental > Terrestrial > Soil > Wetlands > Permafrost | place: Sweden: Stordalen... | reverse complement strand
TGCGATGGAGGATCGCCTGGCGCAACCTACTTACCAGGCTGTAGCGCAATCGCTGCGCGATGTGGGGTTTACTTCCGCCATCCAGATGCTCGGCACGTACGTCGGCCAGGCGTCCGATCTGAAGCCATGGCTTCTGGACGCAGAGATCAACCGCGACCGCAACCTGCGCTTGCAATACCTCGCCGGATTCGCGCTGAACAATAAACAGGAGGGTGAAATCTACAACCAGATGCTTACGTACCGCCTATACCCCGACAACCTGTTTGCCGTTTCTGGACAGCGAAAGGTGGCCATGATGACTGCCTTCCAGGCCCGCGGCGAGTAGCGCAGCGGCGCACTACGGTCCTGCGTAACTCTTGCCACGGACGTGGGGCGGTCCCCCTGGACCGCGCCGGACGCGCTCGTCCGGTTCTGCTGGACAGGGCGCTACATCGCTCAGGCTATGGCCGCTAGCCCCTGCCAGAAGCACTTCGATGTTGCCCGTTCGACCCTTTACCTGCTTAGTATTTTATGCAGGGCTACGCTCAATTGTCGATCCCAATGGGCTAGAAGCGGTCTGGCTCTAGGAGCACTATCCGAGCTTATGTTTCTCCATCAAAATCCTCGCGGCATTCTGATCAAATGCGATTTGATATCCGCCGCCCTGCTAACATGCGTCGTAATTATTTTGCATGCAGTAAAGGTGCATTTATACAAATGGATGATACCGGCTAGCATTGTTTTAATAACCCTATTTCGCTTCAAAGCTTGGTCTGTGGCTATTAGCTCTCCGCGATAGAATTAGACATCGCAATCAGGCCACGCAATGACTTGGATAGTCTTCCTACAACATAATTGAAAGGCATGTAAGTCCGCCTTCGCCCTTTTGAAATTCCGACATCTGTAATTCCTCAACAAGGATACCGCAGCCGTTGAGATAATCCACTACTTGTGGGTATCCAGAGGGAAGAAAGACTTTCTCGTTCACTAATAGTGAATTTGCAGCGTACTCGGAACCTTTTGGGACGGCCTTGACTATATAAGATTCCATCTCCACCGCTCGTTTTATATCGTGCTCCATCTGTAACGTCGTAATAAATGTATCTTTACCAACATAGGTAACAGCCGTCTTCAAGTGCAAATAAGTTTCAACAGGAATACAGCGCACTTTATAACCACGAGCCATTGCAAATTCCCTAAGGGTCTCAATTCCGGCATCGTTTGTACGCCTTGATCTACCAACAAAGATGTAATCATCAACCCTGAGTACATCTCCGCCTTCCAGGGTGGCAGGAGATCGCATATGTAAAAGGTGGCACCATTGTGCTAAGCAGTCAGCCACTTGTTGCTGTTCCCCATTCCGGCTATCGCTTCCCATATTTGTAATTAGAGCCGCATCACCCAAGACTACTGCCGTGTCTTCTACAAAGCAACAATCGGGAAAGGTGTCGACAGCAGGAAGAACCATGACCTCCATCCCAGCAATACGTAAAGAATTCACATATGCCCGATGTTGATCTCTGGCACGCTCCATATCTATCGCACGGCGCTGAATGAATTCAAGCGAACATTGGTGGTAGGCCGCGGACGGCTCCCGCGTAATCGCAATTTTCTTCAGCGGCGACATCTTTAGAGAGTTCCTCATCAAAGCAGGCTGTCCCTCGCCAAAATTCCATCCGGGAGTAGTTTTGCACACATATAGATTATAGAGCTGGCGAGTGCACCGGCAGTTTCCCAGCGGGGACCTCACGGCAGAGGTTGGGGATTTGGAAGAGGGTCTTTAGGGAGCAAATTTAATCCTGTATTCACTACGGCCCGCTAGGGACAGATGATTTCAGTTCTACGAGGCCGGGAAAGATTTCAGGCGGCCAGTTCATACCGCGCTTCCCGTTTCTCTCTTCGTGTCTTCTTACGGAATGGCGATTCATCGCTTATTCAACCATGATTTGATCGCTGTAAATCCAGGCCGGCTGCCCGGCGCGGATATGCCAGGAGGGCATTTTCAGGATGCTTTCTCCGTGGACCTTGATGTACCGGGCCCTGACGGGCGTTCCCAGATCGGCGTGAAAGGAATAGACCGGGATGTTGGCAATTCTTGGATTTTCCTTCGGGTTTGGATTGTTGGGGTTATCTATCTTGACTTCGCTGCCGAATGTTTTTCCGTCGGTTGACGTGGCGTAGGTGACATAGGCAGGCAGGACCAGCAGGTTCCAGTCGGGTTGGGCCTGTGTGTTGAGAAAATCCATGTTGATGGAGCGGACGTCGGTGACTTCGCCGAGGTCCAGGACGAAGTCCATATGTTGACCCTTGTATGCGACCCAATTGACATCGGGCGCGCTCCAGGATTCCCAAGAGCCGAAGATGCCGCCGGTGAGCCGCTGTACGTTCGCCGCTCCGCCTTCAGGGAGCGTGACGGGGGTGATGGTTTTGCCGAATGATTTGGCGTTCTGCATCTGCTCCATCTTGGTGAAGATCCGGTTGTAGGAGGCCAGGTAATCATCCGGGGAGGTGGTCCTTTCGCGTACGCGCGTTACTCCGTCTGCCTTGCATCCGCTGACAAATTGAGCGACGAGCGACTTCATCTCAGGCTTTGCAATGGCCTTGCCGTCCGGCGTATGGGCAAACATGCTGCGAGGCGTATCTGCCGCTTCGTTGCGCCCGATCTGGATCTCCGCATACAGGATGGGCAGGCGCGCCACCTTTACCCGCGTAAGCAGTAGCAGATCGTTTGCAACGGCCTTTTCCGCCTGGTCAAACAGCGCGTTGTATACCTTCAGCATGTCCGCTGACAGATAGGCGACTTTGGCGTCTTCAGGGCTGCCGAATATGTTGAGCTTAAAGCCGGTGCTGAGAAGCGATGCGTGCATCTTGTCGATGTATTGACGGATGACAGGGCCGGCCGCGCCGTAGTAGCCGTTCAGGTAATCATCCATGAGGGCGCTGTCATCTGCGTCCGGGTCCCACATGAGTTTGGAGATGAGGTAGGCCCTGAGGCCGGCCATCTCACCGCCGGCCTGGGAGTTGGACTGCATGAAGAGCGAGTTCACACGTTGGTCGGTATAGAACTTGATGTTGGGCTTGAGGGTATACAGATTGGGAAATGGGCTGACGAGGTTGGCGAACTGGATGTTGTAGTCCCAGATGAGAATGCTGTTTGCCAGCTTTCCCCAATTGATGAGGTCGCGGGAGAAGGCAGGATCCGTCTCATAGACCGGCCCCTGACGGCGGCTCTCAATGTTGCAGAGCATGATGTTGACGTTGGGCTCGGCCTGGATGTTTTGCGGCGCTGTGCGGGAGTACCAGTAGGCCAGAGTGGAGATCATTTTGTCAGGAAAGGCCCTGGCGACATTGTTTACGAAGTACAGGATGGAGCCGCTGGGGACTCCGCCATACTTTGCGTTAAGTGCCGTGCATGGGTCGCAGTGGCAATACTGGTCGTTGTCATTCTGACTGACGGACCAATAGGTGGGGGCAGGTCTTGCGGCTATCCGTGTCTTCAAACTGGCAATGAGCACCTGGAGCACTTCGGGATTGGAGAGGCAGAGCTGCGTCCCCGGCAGGCGCTGACCGTTGATCAGAGAGAAGTATTCCGGATGCGTTTTGCCGTACTGATCCGGAGAGACGAGGTCGTTGAAGGTGTGGACGAACAGTCCCCAATCGCTGCGCGAAGAGAGAGCATGCCAGGCTGTATATTCCGGATTGTTGGTATCCCGGTAGGATACGGTGCGGTATTGCACGAATGGAACGACGACGACGGGGGTTTTGGGAATGCTGATGGAGGATGCATCCGGAGTATGGATGGCTGTGGAGGTGTACATCCTGAAGCCCCAGAGCTCCAGCAGGCCATAGATGCCGTAAAGCGTTCCCTTGCCCGTGCCGCCGGCGATGATGAGGTTTTTCCCGACGGGATGCCAGGCATAACCATCATCTTTTAATGGCTTGAGATCGATCTTCCGCGCAGCGGCATAGCGGGTTTGTCCGATGAAGAAGGCGGGGCCGCTCTTGTACTCTGCTTCCTTCTTGAGCGCCAGATTCTGATGCGATAGATCGTTGAGATAATGCTGCAGCTTCTCGGCGGCCTGCTGTTCTGTTGGGCTTGCCTGGTCGGGTACAACAATCTGATAGGCGGCCAGTGACTTTACGCTGACCGGAGTGCCTGCCTCGGGTTTCGTTGCCGCAGCCAGGATGGAGTGGGGCAGAAAGGTAACGCCCGCAGCAGCCAGGCCTGAATGCTTTAGAAAATCGAGCCGGGTTATGTTTTTGTACGATTCCATATCTACTCCTGCATGTACTATGCCTCGCCAAAATTCCATCCGAGTGGAATTCCGCGTGGGTTTTGGTTTGCAGAGAGTGTAGACGATATTGCGACGGTCAAAGCATCCTGAAGCATCATGGATCAACAGCGTTCAACAAACGGTCTGCAACTCGTTCAATATGAATCACTTGCAATCACTCAATTTCAACAGGCTTCAATAAATCGCTGAATCTGCTTTGGGAGCAGAGGGTCGGGGGTTCGAATCCCTCCGCCCCGGAGTAGCGCGGTGTTACTGTGGTGTTTCAAGTATGTTTATGCCCGAGCAAATTATTGATCCGTGGAAAGTAGCTGCCCGAGGCAAGATTCGCTGACGCCCCGTTAAGAAGAAAGTCGTTCAGTTTGACGAAGCCGCTCAAACGTTGACAGAAGCCAGGATCACGACAAACCTTGAATGGTATAGGAGCATCCCGAGTGAAACATTTCAAATTTCTCGCGTTTTTTTTGTTTACCATCGTAGCTTATGGGCAATCTGCTGGGAAATTTGAGTTGTTGGCGGACTATCGCGACTTTGGCGGATTGGTCGCGACTACCGTAGCTCCCGGACCACAGCGCGGGACCGAACGTTTTTATGCCAGCTATCTTTATGACGAAAACACTCTTGATGTCGTTGCGATCGATCCGGAGACCGGCGTCGCACAGGTCTTCCATAATCCAGCACCCGGTGAATTTGGAGCCCGGAATATTGCGATCGGTCCTGATAGCAATGTCTATCTGGGAACATTAGCGCATGCTCATTTTCTCAAAGTCGATAGAAAGCTGGGAAAGCTGATTGACCTCGGACGCCCAAGCGCAACGGAGGAATATATCTGGGACGTCGCTTTCGGTTCAGACAAGAAGCTTTATGGGGCAACCTATCCTGGCTGCAAGCTTGTTAGCTACGATCCGGTCACGGGGCATCTCAAAGATCTGGGACGACTCGATCCAACCGAACAGTATGGTCGATGGATAGCGGGAGACAGCGACGGATTTATCTACGTCGGTATTGGAACCAGCAAGGCGAATGTTGCTGCCTACGAAATTAAGACAGGGAAGCATAATGAAATCCTCCCGCCGGATGCGCAGGCCGTTGGGATTGCCAAGGTGTATCGCGGCCAGGATGGCAAGATCTATGCCGCTGTAGGGAAGCGTCTATTCCAGCTGGATAAGTGGACTGCCAAAGAGCTGCCGCAGGGACAAACAGCTCCGGCAGCCGTCCACAATATTTTGCGAGACGGACGCACCGTGGCTCTGTCAGAGGGATCCAGAACGATTGTTGTTACGAATCCTAAGACGAACACCAAGGTTGAGCACAAAGTGTCGTATGACGGGAACAACCTGCGTCTGTTCCGAGTGGGGTTTGGGCCCGATGGAACTCTTTACGGCAGCGCGATACTGCCAATCCATTTTGTTAAGATCGATCTCAACCGGCACCGGGTAGATCGTCTCGCTGAGCTTGGTGGCGGCGAGGTATATTCCTTTCTCAATCATGAGAAGTATCTCCTCATGGGAACTTATTCGGGCCTGTCGCCTCTGATGTCCTATGACCCTAGCCTCCCGCTGCACCCTGCCGCCGGTTCCGGTAATCCGCGGTTTGTCGACTTCCAGGGATCGGATTCTGCGTGGCGTCCTCAGGCCATGATTCGTGGTCTGGACGGGATTGTCTATGTTGGTGCGGTTGCTGGTTACGGACAGCTGGAGGGGCCGCTTGTGGAATGGGACACGAAGAGCGATTCGGTACGACTGAATGGCGACATCGTCCACGATCAAAGCATTATCTCGCTGACCGCATGGCGTAACTTCATCATTGGCGGAACCACGATCAATGGAGGCGGCGGCAGCCATACCACACAAAATGAGGCAAAGCTTTTTATATGGAATACGACAAACCGCAAACTTGAATTCGACACCGTGCCGGTATCGGGAGCGAAGAACATTACAGATCTTATCGCGGCGCCAAACGACAAAATATACGGCATTGCCGACGACACCATGTTCGTCTTTGATGCTAAGAGTCGGCAGATAACGAAGACACAAAAGCTGCCCTTTTCCGCGGCGATCTACAATAGCATCGCTCTCGGTAAGGTGGCAATCTACAACTGCATTGGTATCGGCAAGGATGGCAATCTCTGGGGTCTGGCTGAGGACGGGATATTCACGATCGACATTAAAACGGATATGCCGGCATTCGTCGCGCCCTCGCCCAAAAAGATCACAGGTGGTTTTGACATACGCGACGGCGCTATCTATTTTCTCTCCGCTTCCGAGGTATACCGGTACACGATGTAGGCACTTCATTGCTGGTGTGCGCTATAACCATATTCTGATGGAAGGAGGATCATCTTGATCGTCGACGGCCACGTCCATATTGGAAAGTCCACGCGCCTGCAGATTGCCGTCGATGGTGAAATGCTCATCCGTGCCGCCGATACCCTGGGGATCGATAAGATCTGCTGCACCGATTTAACCGCGCTGTTCTACGACATGCATGAAGGCAACCGTCTGCTCTATGTAGAGATGCAGAAGTTTCCCGATCGCATCCTCGGTTATGCCAGCCTGCACTCCACGCGGTTTGGGCAAGCGGCGCTCGATGAGATCAAACGCTGCCGCCACGATTACGGCATGCATGGGCTGAAGATCTATTCGACGCCGGAGATGAGCATCGCAGAGTCGGCAATGATCCCGATCCTCGAGCTCTGCAGCGAATTGAAGATGCCGATTCTGGCCCACACGACGCCGCAGGAGTGCGAATTCCTCCTCAGTGCCGTCCCCGATGTTCAGTTCATCATGGCGCATGCCGGCGGCCAGCCCTTTGCGCACGGAGATTGGAACCGCGCCATCATGGCAGCGCAGCGCTTCCCGAATCTCTATCTTGATACAGCGTGCTCCACCGTCGATACCGCATTTGTCGAGAACTGCGTTGCCACGCTCGGAGCCGAGAGGATTATCTTTGGAACCGACATGCCTCTGCTCGATCCCTGGCCACAGTTGATCAAAGCCCTCGAGACGAGCTTCTCCGAAGCAGACAGAAGACTTATTATGGGCGGAAATATCCTGCGGCTGATGGGGGTGAAGGCATGATCTACGATGCCAATGCATTCATCGGCAAATGGCCGTACTGGCCGGTATGGTCGTCGACTCCGGAGGAAGTCACCTCCGAACTGAGGAAGTGGAGCATTGATCGCGCGGCGATCTGCTCCACGCGCTCCGTCTTCGTTAATTGGGAGGATGGGAATCTTGAGACAGAGGCGGCGATATGCAAGCAGCCGGATCGGCTCACTGGATTTGCATGTCTGGGCACGTTGGAACTCAGTCATGCCCTCCCTCAGCATAGTTACCGTGTCGCGGACTATTTAGCGCGCGGCTTTCAGGGAGTGCGGCTCTATCCGCAGCACCATAGTTATCATCCGCTGTATCAGTCGTTCGTCGACACGATTCTCGAAGAAGCGGCCTCGCTAGGCTGTCCGGTACTGTTGCCCTTGCGCATTATTATGAACTGGGGCATGCCGACGCTCGATCTCAGCGTCATGGAAGGCTTGGTAAACAGACACCCGCGAGTGGTCTGGATTCTCTCCGGGATTAACTATCTCCACGAGTTGCAATTGGCCATTGCGCTCATGCGTAAGCTTCCTACGGTTCATCTGGAGACATCCTGTGTTATGGGCTATGCAGCCGTCGTCAAGCTCGTTCAGCAGTGCGGCGCACAACAGATCTTGTTTGGCAGCGGCGCACCGATCCAGCATGGTGCTGCCTCTCTCAGTAAAATCCTCCAGGCATCGATTTCGGAATCAGACCGAGAAGCGATTCTCAGCTCGAATCTGTGCCGTCTCTTGAAGAACGGATAGCGATGCGACTTCTACGTTTCTTTAGTAGTGATGGCTCTGTCCATCTCGGCGTAAGACAAGAAAATAAGGTGAGAGACCTTGGCGTGCGTGATCCCTTGGATCCTATCTCTGAAGCGAGCATTGCCTCCGCTCCTGAGTTGCCGATGGATGGCCTTCGCCTGGATGCGCCCATTCGAGCGGTGCCGAAGCTCCTGGCTCTGGCAGGAAATTACCGCAAGCACGTCGCCGAGTCTGGATTTTCCGGCCCGGCAAGCGGAATCTGGATACCACAGATCTTCTGGAAGCCGACGACATCGATCATCGGACCGATCGTAGGGGTTGAGAAATGAACGAAGTGCGCATAGGCATCGTTGGTTCCGGTTTTATGGGTCGAACCAATGCCGAGACGGTGACCAAATATCTGCGCGACGCAAAACTCGTCGCCATCACAGGGGGTAGCCGTGCGGAAGCTCTGGCTGCTGACTATCAGGCCGATCACGAACCCGATGTAGAGGCGTTGCTCAAAAGAAAAGATATCGACGCCGTCCTCATCAGCACTCCGCATGCAGCGCACGCCGGCGAGGCGCTGGCTGCCGCCAGAGCGGGGAAGCACATCCTGATCGACAAGCCGATGGCGACATCGGTCGCGGACTGCGATAGGATTCTGAAAGTCGCGCGGGCCTCCCGCGTCAACGTGATGATCATGTTCGGCCAGCGCTTTCGCGTCTGCAATATGGAGGCCTATCGAATCGTCCGCGAGGGCACCATCGGCAAAGTCCGCATGATCCAGGAGCAGATCCTGGCGAGCGGTGGTCTGGCATCGCTTCCGCCATGGCAGTCGCTGCCGGAAAACTACGGCATTTTCCTGGGGCACGCGGTCCACAATATCGATCGAATCCGCTGGATCAGCGGCGCGGAGGTCGCTTCGGTCAGCGCGCAGGTGCAACGCGATCCGAAGACCGGCAACGAAGTTTCGACGATGGCGCTGCTGAGTCTGACGAACGGTGCGATGGCGACTCTATGGGCCTCCTGGGACATTCCTGCGCCGGGCTTTCCGCGCAGCACATCCAGCGCTCTGATCGCAGGCGAAACAGGCAATCTCGATCTCGATGCATATGGTGAGCTGCGCCTCGGCAAGGACAAAACCTGGAAGGTGATCGCCGAGCAGGAGCCGATCGACTGGGCCGGTCAGGGCGCTCTTTCGCCCGTCAGGATGAAGGCCTATCAACTGCAGCACCAGGAATTCGTCAACAGCATTCTCGAAAATCGAACTCCCTCTGTTACCGGAGAGGATGGCCGCGCCGCCGTCGAAGTTGCCACGACTGCATACCAATCCGCGGCAGAAGGACGCACGATTCACCTTCGTCCCATTGAGCAGACGCAATGAACGATCAACTCGCAATCCACGGCGGTCCACGAGCCGTATCGGCCGATCTCCCCGACTTCCTTTCGGCGCCCGGTCGCACCTTCGGCCCCGAAGAAGAAGCGCTCGTAATCGAAGCGCTCCGTTCCGGTTGTCTCAGCCGCAATGGAGGCACGATGGTGAAAGGCCTCGAGCGCGATTTTGCCGCAGCGCTGGGCGTCACGCATGCCGTTGCGTGTTCGAGCGGAACCGCGTGCATCCATCTCGCCCTCGGCGCGCTCGATTTGGAGCCTGGCGACGAAGTAATCGTACCTCCGATTACGGATATCGGTTCCATCCTCCCGATTCTCTGGCAGAACACCATTCCAGTCTTCGCGGACGTCGACCCGCTCACCATGGTGCTCGATCCCGCCGAAGTCGAAAAGCGGATCACACCCCGCACGCGCGCTGTGATTGCCGTCCATCTGGCCGGCATGCCCTGTCCGATGGACGAGCTTCAGCGCATCTGCAAGCAGCACAGCATTCCATTGATTGAGGATTGCTCGCAGGCCTACTGGGCCGAATACAAGGGAAAGTTATTAGGTTCGATGGGAGACATCGGCTGCTTCAGCCTACAGCAGAGCAAGCACATGAGCTGCGGCGAAGGCGGCCTGTTGGTTACCTCGAACGATGCGTATGCCCGGCGCGCTCTCTTGTTCTCGGATAAAGCATGGCCGCGCGAGAGCAAATCGCTCGGTTCCGCTCGCTTTCTCTTTCTGTCGCAAAACTACCGAATGGGTGAGTTGTCCGGCGCAGTTGCTTGGGCGCAGCTGAGGAAGGTTCAGGCTACCGTGTCACGCCGACGCGCAAGAGCCAGCGAACTCAGCCAATTAATAGCTGGCCTTGACGGTGTTGCTGCTCCGCATACGCCGGCCGGTACCAACCCGGCCTATTGGCTCTACATGCTCCGAGTGACCGAGCCGGCCAGCGCAACTGCCGAGGAGTTTGGCGCTGCACTTGTAGCCGAAGGTATTCCGGCGTGGGTGCGCTATATCGTGGACCCGCTCTATCTCTCCCCCATCTTCACGGTTCCAAAGACCTATGGAACGAGTGGCTATCCCTTCTCGCAGTTCGCACACCAACCCTTTGAGCGCGGCCTGTGCCCGCATGCAGAGGCAGCGCTCTCTCAGGTTATCGCAATCCACTGGAACGAAAACTACACCGTAGATCAGGTCGCCGAAATCGCTGTCGCCATTCGCAAAGTAGCCCATCACTTTGCCGCCAAAGGCAACCGATAACGCTGTTCGAGGTTCGAGACGCATGGGTCACTGCCGTAGCTCAAACGACTTGGAAAAGATGGGCCCTGTTTCCATCCGCAAGGCAGAGGCTTGGCGGCTCTCTATTCCCATGGTTGAGCCCTTTCGCATCAGTTCGGGCGAAGTCGCCTGCAAGGATGCGATCATCGTTCGACTGAGCGATGGCCCCTTCTTCGGATGGGGAGAGTCCTCCGCGATGCCCGGTGCGTTCTACTCCGCGGAGACTCCCGACACCTGCGAAAAGGAGTTGGTGGGCCACCTCCTGCCGGAGCTGGTCGGCAGCAGTTACCCCACCATGGCAGCGCTGGAATCGGCGCTAGTGGAATGGACGTCCAACCGCTTTGTTCGGGTTGCGATTGAGACGGCGGCATGGGAATTGCTGGCCCGCCGGTTGAGCCAGTCGCTGCGCGAACTCTTTGGACTTCCCGACCGCCCCATTCCATCGGGCCTTGCCGTTGGTCTTTACGATACGGATGACGAGCTCCATGGAGCGCTCAAGCGATATCACGTGTGTAAGTATCGGCGCGTGAAGATCAAAATCAAGCGAGGTCACGATCTACGCATGGTTCGGTCTGTCCGCGAATGGTTTGGTGATATACCACTCTTCGTGGACGCTAACGCCGACTACTCGCTGGACGATATCGACGTCTTTCGCGAGATGGATCGCTACGGTCTGATGATGTTTGAGCAGCCATTTGCGCGCGACGACTTTGAAGGAGCAGCCCGCCTGCAGCAGGCGGTCCAGACGCCGGTATGTTTCGACGAAAGCGCGGAAACAGTTGCAGACATTCAGCAAGCCGCGGCTCTGGATGCATGCCGCATCGTGAATATTAAATTGCAGAGAGTGGGGGGTTACCTGGAAGCATTGCGCATTGCCGAGTGCTGTATGCAGAACAAGATTGCAATGTGGCTCGGTACCATGCCGGAGCTCGGTATCGGCAGCGCCCAAGCCCTCATGTTTGCGGCTCATCCCGGATGCATCTATCCCACCGACGTCGAACCAAGCGCGCGCTGGTATCACGATGACATTCTCAAGCCCGAGATCGTGCTCCACGCGGGCGAGTTGATAGTGCCTCCTGGTCCCGGCCTGAGCTTTCAGGTCGACATGAAAAAAGTAGAGCGCTATGCCATCCGTCACTGGAGCTTCTAGAGCATGACGCACATACGCCTCACGCCGTCCGATTATCTGGTGATTGTTGGATACTTCCTGCTCGTTCTCTCGATCGGCCTTTGGTTCAGAAATCGTCTGGCAACGGTGAAAGACTACTTTGCTGGCGGTAACCAGATCCCCTGGTGGATGGCGGGTATCTCGCATTACATGTCGAGTTTCAGTGCGTTCTCCTTCATCGCGTATTCGCAGATCGGGTATATGTATGGCTGGGTGGCCGTAACTCTATTTTGGGTCACGGTTCCAGGTTGCGTCGCCGGTGGGTTGTTTTTTGCAAAACGTTGGCGCCGTGCGAGGGTCATCACGCCCGTGCAGTTCCTTGAGGCGCGCTATAACGGATTCCTGAGGCAGCTCTTTGCGTGGGCTGGCATCCCGATGAAGATCTTCGACGATGCTCTGAAGGTCTTTGCCACCGGCCTGTTTGTCTCCCTCGCTTCTGGAGTGAGCTTGCCATGGTCCATCCTGATCTGCGGCGTTGTGATGGTGGCCTACACATTTTTTGGTGGCCTATGGGCGCTCGTTATTACGGACTATGTGCAGTTTCTAATGAAGGCGTTCGCGATTCTCCTCATGCTACCTCTGGCGATCGAGGCCGCCGGCGGCACTCGCCGGGCATTTACCGGTTTGCCATCCGGCTTCATGCGGCCCGTGAATGGACCCTACGGATGGGTCTACGTCGCAGGCTTCGCCGCAGTCATGATCGTCAGCTACAACGCCAGTTGGTCGCTGGCGCAGAAATATTATTCGGTGCGGGATGAAAGGGAAGCGGCCAAAGCAGCATATTGTTCTGCCGCCCTCAATTTTGTCGGCACCCCGCTGATGATTCTGCCGGCCATCATCGGTTATCACATCCTGCCAAATCTCGTGGCGCAGAATCGCACCGTCGATGCCTATGTCCTCCTCGTGATGCGTCTGCTACCGGCAGGCATGGTGGGCATCATCATGGCCGCCATGTTTTCTGCGACCATGGCGGCGGTCAGCGCGGACTTCAACGCGATCGCCTCCGTGCTGACGCAGGATGTCTATCGCCGACTGATACGCCCCGCTGCAGCGGAGTGGCAACTGCTCTTCATAGGACGCTGGATCACCTTTGGTCTCGGCGCGCTCACCACTGTATTGAGCTTGTGGGTTGCGTTTACGCACCAGGAATCGCTCTTCAATCTAATGGTGACAGCCCTTGGTCTTTTTATGGCTCCCACCTTGCTGCCATTATTGGCAGGCCTGACGATCCGAAGACTCAATTGGCAAGGCGCCTTTACAGGATTTCTCTGCGGCCTGCTCGCAGGCTGCATCATGCTTGCGATTAAATTGCAGTGGTCACAAGCCGGCACCGCCTTTGGCTCCATTTACAACTTCGAAGGAGTGTCCCTGCTCGTCAACACAGGCGCAACCATCCTTGGAATGGTAGCGGGGACACTCCTGTGGCCGGCCACGCCTGCGGAGGCGGCTCAGGCAGCCCAGTTTTTTCGTCAGTTGGACACACCTGTTCAACCGAATGAAATTCCACGAAGCGCCGGCAATCCAGCCGCTCCCGTCTTGGGGGTATCGACTGCAATGGTGGGTCTATTGATCACGCTGGCAGGTCTGATCTCTGGATCGCGCACGGCGCGCATTATCGATTCCTCCGTGGGCGTTGTTCTGATCGTAATCGGCGCATTATTTCGTCGAAACGCGCGCAAGAACGTTCAATCCCATCTTGGATTGAGCGATACAGACACATAAGGCAGTAAGAAACTCTTGAGCGAAGGCACTCCACTACCAATGGAGCCATTAGTGAATACATGCGGATCAGGGAATGGAAGTTCCCTGATCCGACCCACTCCAACACAAACAGAAAGGCCGTAGAGCGGCTCTTTCGCAGTTATGTCTCGCCAAAATAGCGATCTGCTGTCAAATCAGGTCGATACCTCGGTGTCTCCTGATTAGCCTGTCTCTATGTAGAACGCTCCCAAAGCTGAAAACAAGGCCATACTGAACCCGGATGGCATTTTGGTGAGGCACAACTCCTCGCGGCATGACCTAGCACATTGGCAACCGCCAATGGCGTTCTATAAGAACCAATGACTTGCGAGCCTGGACGCTTTTATCAGCATAGGTACACCCTCCTGCGGGGTCTGTGCTGTTTTGATCAGACGAGGAATTATAGTCCCGCCACATGCTGACATTGCTGCATCCAACGAGTTAAGGAACCTGTGATCGTCATCACAGGCTTCACTTCCCAGGATTTGACCTTTTTCGCACGGCCTCGCAATGACGAAGGGATATGGAAATCCAAGTCAGAGGGGCACCTTATACACATACACAAATAAGGTATGGCTCATGGTAGCGGGAACGCAAATACACACAGGCAGGCTTGGCATCACAGGGTTTTTGGTGGCACTCCTGCTTGTATTTATGACCGGGTGCGGTATAGCAACAGTAAATACAATTACCCCACTGGTGATATCCACGGTGTCTGCAAATGGCGCCACCGGTGTGCCCATCAACCAGATACTCAGCGCGACCTTCAACGAGGCGATGAACTGTGCGACTCTGACGTCAACAACCTTTACCGTCA
>Ga0182024_10015660_pt1 | contig 14478 bp, 13 predicted proteins | sample P32metaG_FD_120480 | JGI IMG/M metagenome (GOLD analysis project Ga0182024, IMG submission 120480) | Permafrost microbial communities from Stordalen Mire, Sweden - P3-2 metaG (Illumina Assembly) | ecosystem: Environmental > Terrestrial > Soil > Wetlands > Permafrost | place: Sweden: Stordalen... | reverse complement strand
CGTTGTCCCAATGCTCTTGAATCTTGCCGTTCTTCACTCGCACCACATCATACATAAAATATTTGTACGCCGTAGAACTTTTGGGATCGTTGTCGGAACGCTCCCAGGTCAGCACGACGTAATCGCCTTTGGCGAATGCCTCCACTGGTTTTGACATCGGCGGACGAGCCGAGGCGTTGCTGTAATGTTGAACGAAGCCCGTGCGGCCGCCGGAAATGGTTGGGTCGTGTTCAATGTAATCGTCGGCCATGTACTTGGGCGCCTGATCGACATGGCCGGACACGATGACATCCCGGTACCAACTCAGCACCATTTGCTGGTTCTTCGATTCTTGGGCGCTACTGGATTGCGCGGCCAAAGGCAGGCAACCGCCCGCAGCCATCGCAATGCAGCACAGACTAGCCTTGAAACTTCTCATGGCGAGTCATTTTAGCATACGAATCTAAGTCTTCAGTCGCTGGAACAATCGCTCGGCGTTGCCGCGATCCATGGCGCGTTGCACGTCGGCCGGGAGCTCGGGCTCGGTCTCATTGAACGGGTCGATAGTGGTGGTGTACGGCCAAACCGGAAAGTCGGTGCCGAACAAGAGCTGTGTGGGCGGCGCGAACTTCGTGACCGCGGCGATGGGCGCGGCATAGGTGGCGTGCGCGCACTCGAAATACAGTGTTCTCATTTCATCCCAGGCTCCGGCCGATCCGCCGGGGATAAGCTTGGCGCGCTCGCCTCGCGCTGTGTCCTTGATCCGTCCGGACAGCACCGGCAAAGCGGCGCCGGAATGATTCACGATAAACCGGATATCGGGAGACCGGGCGATGACACCGTTAAAAAGCAGGCTCAGGATGGCGCGCGTGGTGTCGAAATCAAATTCGGCGGTCGTGTCGGGTACGCCCGCGGTGACGTTTCGGCAACAATGCGGCACCGACGGATGGAAAAACACCACGGCTTTGCGCCGGTTCAGTTCTTCAAAAATCGGCGAGAATGCGGGATCGCCGGGATATTTTTCGCCGATATCGCTGAAGAACATGACACCATCGGCCTTCAAGGTGTCGAAAGCGTATTCAATTTCTTTTAGCGCGGCGTCTTGATTCGGCATGGGAAGGCAGGCGAAGAATCCGAACCGCTTGGGGTGATCGCCCATTGCCCTGGCCCCGAACTCATTCATTTGGCGCACCAAGACGCGCGCCCGGTCGGTGCCGTCATAGTACAGGTCGGCATAGGAAGGACCGAGACCGGTGACGGAAAGAACCGCGGTCTCGGTGCCGTACTTGTCCATGGCCTCCAGAGATACTTCCGGCGACCAGTTGAAGCCGACCGGATAGTTGGGAAAGCTACGCGGATTTTTCCAAAGGTCGATCACGGACGGAAGCATGTGATGGTGTACGTCGATGCGGCGGCGATTTGCTGAGGTGGCTGCTTTTTGAGCGGCTTGGGCGAGCAAGCGGGTCGAGGGAATGATCGCACCGGCCGCAGCGCCGAGGCTCGCGAGGATCTCTCTCCGGGAAATCATAGGGCCTGCTATGACTTCAGTCGCGGGAACAGCCGCTCGGCATTACCGCGATCCAGCATGTGCTGAACTTCGCGCGATAGCTCGGGCTCGGTCTCGTTCAGCGGATTGATGGTCGTATCGTAAGGCCAGACCGGATAATCGGTGCCAAACAGGAATTGCGTGGGGGGAGCGAACTTCTGGAGCGCGGCCATCGGAGCGGGGTAGCTGGCGTGGGCGCATTCGAAATACAGTTTTCTTAACTCCTCAAAAGCTCCGGCCGAACCGCCGGGGATGACCTTACCGCGATCGCCGCGAACCTGGTCCTTGATGCGCCCGGAAAGCACCGGCACGGCCGCGCCGGAATGATTCACGATGACGCGAACGTCCGGAAAATCCGCGAATACGCCGTTGAACAACATGCTGGTGATGGAGCGGGTGGTGTCGAAATCGAATTCGACCGTGGTGTCTCCGACGCCAGGAACAAAGTTCCGGCAGCATTTCGGAATGGACGGGTGGATGAAGACGATAGCCTTCCGGCGATTGAGTTCTTCGAACATCGGCCGGAACAAGGGATCGCCGGGCCACTTGTCGCCTGTATTGCTAAATAGCATCACTCCGTCGGCTTTGAGCGTGTCGAAGGCGTATTCGATCTCCTTATGAACGGCGTCCTGATCGGGCAATGGCAGGCAAGCAAAGAGGCCAAAACGTTTGGAGTGATCGCTGACCGTCTTGGCGCCGAAATCGTTCATCTTGCGCACGAACGCGCGCGATTTTTCGGTGCCGTCATAAAAAAGGTCGGCGAAGCTGGGTTGCAGACCGGTGACCGAAAGGATGGCCGTTTCGGTCCCGAATTTGTCCATGGTTTCCAAGGAGACTTCCGGCGACCAATTCCGTCCTTTCCACAACTCGATGAAAGGCGGCAGCATGTGATGGTGCACGTCTACGCGCCGGTGGTTGGCGGAATTGCCGGCTTTCTTTTTCGTTTGCGCGAGCAATGCACAAGCAGGCAAAAGCGTCACAGCCGAGGCGAGGCTTCGGACCAGCTCACGCCGGGAGGGCTTAAGAAAATTCTGCGCGTCCATCATCAGTGCTCCTTTGGAGACTAAAACAGGTACTTTAGCGCGAATTGAACGACGCTGGTAGTCCCAAGCCGGAGCGAAGGATTGCTCGCCGCGACTATAAAGCCCTAGGGGATAGGGATCTCCTCGATCTGAAAGGCGCGTTTGTTGCCGGTGCTGACCACGTGACCGCGATACTTCTGCTTCCCATTGACAGTCAGGTCCAGCGATCTTCCGACCGGGTAATCGAAGGTGAGGACGTCATCTTCGTTGAGATCCAGCAAGTCCTCTACGGTCATGGTTGGCCCAGACAGCCGGCTATCAAGTTGGATGCGAGACCCCCGAGTGAGGCGAAGAACACGAGCCTGTTCATCCTCACTGGACTGTGTCTTGCGCACCGACCACTGCTGGTCGAACTTATGACGCAGCATCTTGACGACGATCGAGGGAATGCCGATATTCATCATTCCGGTGTTGTCGCCAATGCGGACTTCCATGCTGACCGCGACCACAGCTTCGTTGGGAGACAGGATCCTCAGCAGTTGCGGCTCGGTCTCGTGAGAGTCGATCGCAAATTCCAGCGGCGTGACCGCATGCCAGGCGGATTTGAGATCGTGCAAGGTGATGCGGAACAGACCATCCAGCACGCTTTGTTCAATTTCCGTAATTTCGCGGTTGACTTTCAACAGCGCTCGAGCGCTTCCGCCCAGCAGCATCTCGAAAATGGGGAAGACCAGGGCGGGATTCATCTCCAGTACGGCATTTCCTTCGTAGGGGCTCATCCCCAGCGAGACCAAACAGGTGGGCGACGGCAGGCACTGCAAGAACTCCATGAACGAGAGTTGTTCCACCGATACCAGATTGACGGCAACGTAAGCTCGCAGGTAGGCGGAAAGACTGGCGGCTAGACTGCGTGCGAAGTTTTCGTGGAGCAGGTGAATGGCGCGAAGTTGATCTTTTGCGATACGATCCGGACGGCGGAAATCGTAGGGCTCGGCTTTCTTGGCGGGATCTTCCTCCGTAGGAGCGTCCCGCAGATTTCTAAATACATCATCAATTTCCTCTTGTGAAAGAACGCGATCCATCTAAGTGTCCATCGGCGAGGCGCGGGTTTTCTTTATCTAGAATGTGCAACTAAAATCGACTGCTCGGCTGTTAAGATGATGGAGTGCAAAGCTTCCACGTGCGGAATTTTGGATGCCGCGCTTCGCAGGCCGATGGTGCAGCGATAGAATCGGCGCTGCTCAGCCATGGTCTGGCCGCAACGCCGGACGCGTCCACGGCGGAGCTGGTGGTCCTAAATACATGCACCGTTACCGCTTTCGCCGATGAAGACGTTCGCAAAGCGGTCCATCGTGTGCATCGCGAGAATCCGGGCGCCCGCATTTTGGTAACCGGCTGCTACGCCCAACGGGCCGCTGACGAGCTGGCGGTATTACCGGGGGTCTACTGGGTGGTAGGCAATTCACATAAGATTCAAATTCCTGAAATCGTGACGGCAGCGGACGCCCCCTCAGCCGACGCGCCCTATCATGGCCAAGTTCACGTCGGCGATATTTTCGCGCAGCAGGAATTTCTTTCGGCTCCGGTGGAGGACGCAGCCGGAGATCGCACGCGGCCGAACCTAAAAATTCAAGATGGCTGCAATAATCGCTGCTCATTCTGCATCATTCCGTTCGTGCGCGGCCGCAGCCGCAGCGCGCCAGCCGATCGGGTGGTGGAGCAGGTCCGCAATTTGGCCCTGCGTTACCGGGAGGTAGTGATGAGCGGCATCAACCTAGGGCGCTGGGGACGGGAGCCGGGGAGCACTCTTCGATTGCTGGACCTGATCCGGGGGCTGCTGGATGAGACCCCCATTGAGCGTTTGCGGCTCAGTTCGATCGAGCCGATGGACTGGAGCGACGATCTGCTGGAGTTAGTGGCGTCCTCGCCGCGGATAGCCAAGCACGTCCACGCGCCGCTGCAATCGGGATCGGACCGCGTTTTGCGGCGCATGCATCGCAAGTACAGGCCACGGCATTACGAAGACCGGGTTCGCAAGGCTCGCGCATGGATGGCGGATGCCGCGATCGGCGCGGACGTGATGGTGGGCTTTCCCGACGAGACTGCGGAGGAGTTTGAAGAGAGCCGCGCCTTCATCGAGAGCTTGCCGTTCACTTATCTGCACGTGTTCACTTATTCGGAACGCCCGGGAACGCCGGCGGCCGAAAATCCACGGCAAATTCCGATGGAAGTTCGCAAGGAGCGCAATCGCATCCTGCGGGAACTGGCGGCGCACAAGAACCTGGAATTTCGGCGGAGGTTCGTCGGCCAAACGCTTTCAGTGGTTACGCTCTCTGAAGGCGCGCTTTCGGACAATTTCATTAAGGTGGAGTTGACGACGCCGCGTGAGGCGAATCGGTTGATCGACGTGAAGATCGGCGCGCTCAGCGCGAATGGCCTGCGCGAGCACAGCGCGTTGACGGTTTTATAGGGTCTTATAGAAGACCGTGGTATCGCAGAAGCGCCCGTCCGGATACAGCGCGTAGTTCGGGATCACGCCGACTTTGGTCCAGCCGAGGCGTTCATAGAGTCTCTCGGCGTTGTCGCCCGTGACCGTGTCGAGCACCAGCAAGGTCTTCCCAGCGGCGCGGGCGTGCTCTTCGGCTTGCTGCATAAGTAGTGTCGCGACACCCTGCCCTCGGGCCGATCGCGTTACCAGCAACTTTGCGATATCGGCGCGATGCGGCTGATTGGGCTGCCAGAGGTACACGATCTGAACCGTTCCCACCAACTTCCCATCCAAATGAGCCGCCAGCAGGACGCGGTCGCCGCTTTCCACCTCGCGGATGACTTTCTCGAAAAATGCTTCCGCTTCGGCTTTCGAAAACGGAGCCATGAAACTGACCGAAGCACCGCCTTCGACGCAATCGACCAGCACTTCGGCCAACGCGCCCAGGCTCTCACGCCCCTCCTCGGCGGTTAAGCGCTTGACCTGGATCACGCGCTACATCTCCCGCCGGTTCTCCAGCGACTTGCCCATGGTCACCTCGTCGGCAAACTCCAGATCGCTGCCCACCGGAATGCCCATCGCGATGCGCGTGACCTTGACGCCGAGCGGCTTCACCAGCCGCGAGAGGTAGACCGCCGTGGTCTCTCCTTCCACGGTCGGGTTGGTAGCGATGATCAGCTCCTGGACTTCGCCCGATTGCATTCGCTGAACCAGATTTACGATGCGCAGTTGCTCCGGCCCGATGCCGCGCAACGGTGCGATGGCGCCGTGCAAGACATGATATAGGCCCGTGAACTGGCGCGTGGTCTCGATGGGAAGAATGTTGTGCGGTTCCTCGACCACGCAGATTACGGAGTGATCCCGATGCGGATCACGGCAGAAGTTGCACAGTTCGCCGTCGCTGATGTTATTACAGACAGCGCAGATGCCCAGCTTGTCCTTGACATCGACCAGGGCTTCGGCGAGGCGGGCGGCATCTTCGCGCGGGGTGCGCAATACATGAAAGGCCAAGCGCTGGGCCGACTTCTGACCAATGCCCGGAAGGCGCTTAAATTCCTGAATCAGGCGCGAGAGTGGTTCGGCGAAATCCGGCATTCCTCGTCGCGCTTACATCAACCCCGGCGGGAGTCCGAGGCCGCCGAGTAAGCCGCCCATCTTGGATTGCGCCTCCTCGTCCACTTTCTTGGAGGCTTCATTGAAGGCCGCCATCACCATGTCCTGGAGCATCTCGACGTCGCCGGCGACTTCGGGATCGATCTTCACCGCCGTGACGTTCTTCTTGCCATCCATCTTCACCGTCACCATGCCGCCGCCTGAGGACGCTTCCACGCGGATCAGTGCGATCTCCTCCTGCAGCTTCTTCTGCATCTGCTCGGCTTGCTTCATCATGGCCTGCATTTTTGCGGGGTTCATAGTCCTGCCTTATTCTTTCAGATTTCGCACCACGCGAACTTGGGCATCCGGAAAAGTCTCCTGGAAGCGCCGCACCTCGGGATGCGCTAGCGCGCGCTCGGTGACGTCGTCCGGCGGCTTAGCCGTCTTCGCGAGTTCGACGGTGTTCGGGATGCCGAGCGTGATCTTGATGCGCATCGGCCGGCCGGCGACCTTCTGCACCGCCTTCAGAATGTCCTTTTCGTTCATGGCGAGCGCGAACTCTTCGGGCGCAGTGAAACGAAGTTCATTATTCGATTCGACGACCTCGGAGTGCTCCACCGCGTCGGCAGTGAACTGCATTCCAAGTTCCAGCAGGACCGAGTGGAGGCGCTCGCGCCAGTCATGCTGGGCAGTAGAGGGTTGCGCGCTGGGCGCCGGCTTCGATACCGGTTGTGGCGCGAACTGTGGCGCGGATTTCGCAACGGGAGCGGGCGGAGGGGTTGGTGACGTTTTTCGCGGCGCAGGATTGCCGCCCCCTTCAAGTGACGCCAACGCCTCTTCGATCGGCACCAACTTACTCGCCTGAATGAGCCGCAACAGCCCGATCTCCAAATGCAGCCGCGGCTGCAAAGAGAACTGCAGATCCTTGAACAGATCGAGCGTCAGGGCGAGATAACGCGTTAAATCCTCCTCCGAGAAACCGGCCGCGACCTCGGCCAGCCGCGCTTGTTCGCGCTCTGACGCGGCCACCAAACGCGTGTTCGCTCCGGCGACTTTTACCACCAGCAGATTGCGAAAATAACGGGCCAGCTCGCGGCAGAAATGCTGGAGGTTGCGGCCGTTGCGCTCGAGCTCCATCACCAGGTCGAGCATGCGGCGCGAATCCTGCTCCACTAGCGCGCGCGTGACCTCGCCCAAAGAGTCGAGCGAAAACATGCCCAGCAGACCGCGAACTTCGGCGGCGTCTAGCTTCGCGCCGCAGCATGCGATCGCTTGATCGAGCGCCGATAAAGAATCACGCACGCTACCTTCGCCGGCCTGGGCCAATACGCTGAGTGCTTCGGGATCGGCTTCAATGCCCTCCTTGGCGCAAATCTCTTCCATGCGCTTCATCACTTCGGCGAAATCCACCGAACGAAAGCTGAACTGCTGGCACCGCGAAGCGATGGTAGTCGGGATTTTGTGCGCCTCAGTGGTACACAGGATAAACACGGCCCATTCGGGCGGCTCCTCCAGCGTCTTCAACAGGGCATTGAACGCTTCGCTCGTGATCTGGTGCGCCTCGTCGACGATGAATACCTTATATCGATCCCGCGCAGGCCGGTAGCGCACGTTCTCGCGCAGCTCGCGCATTTCGTTGATGCCGCGATTGGACGCCGCGTCGATCTCGATCACATCGGGAGAATTGCCGGCCGCGATCTCGAGGCAGCTCGAACAGACGCCGCAGGGCATAGTGGTAGGTCCCTGAACGCAGTTCAAGCATCGCGCCAGAATTCGGGCGACGGTGGTTTTGCCAGTACCGCGCTGGCCGGAAAAAATATAGCCGTGAGCGATGCGCTGCTGCGTGATCGCGTTCTCAATGGTCGTGCGGACATGCTCCTGGCCGATCAGTTCCGCAAAATTCTGCGGCCTGTATTTTCTGGCGATGACTTGATACATGAAGGCGCGCGTGGATATGCCAGACCCCGGGTGATCCGCGGCACACGGGCTAAACCGCTACCGTTGCTTCCTTCCGGACCTGGCGGGGTTCACAGCCGACCGTTGCACGAAGCCCGGAGCCTGACAAACACCCATGCTAGCATGCGGGTCGTCATTTCAGCGCCGAAGTCCAATTCAATAGCACCGTGAAGTACTGCGGGCCCTTCTGCTCGGCGGCGACGGAAAACAGAATGCGCTTGGAATCGGGCGCCAGAGCCCAAGCATTTGCGCCCGGCGGCAAGCGGAAGCGCTCCCGCGAGACACCGGCTTGAAATGAGCGGCCGTTCGCATCGACACTGACCGACATCGCCATGCCGGTCGCATTTATGAACCACAGCTCCCGTCCATCGGAACGCCAACGTGGCAGAAGGCCGCCCGCATTGGAAACCAGCCACTTGCCGCCCGCACTCGAAGCGCCCTGCGCAGCGATAAATTCCCGAACATACACTTCGCGCCGCCCCGATTCGTTGGAGGCATAAGCCACCCAATGTCCGTCCGGAGAGAAGTCTGCCTCGGACTCGTCGAAGCGCGTGCGCTGAAAGGGAAAGGGCGTGTGGGGTCCTTGCATGGGAAGTATCCAGAGATCCTCGAAAGAGAAGCTGCCGTTGGATCCCGTCGAGTAGAGCAGAAAGCGCCCATCCCGCGACCAGCTGTAGGGACGCTTGTTGTCTTCGGTGCGGAGCAATAGTTCTTCGTCTTTCGCGCCGTTGGCAGGCTTGCGATACAGGTTGTAGACGCCATCCCGGTTCGAGGCGAAGACAATCTCGGAGCCGTCCGGCGACCAGACCGGAGAGAACGCCAGCTTGGGGCCGAACGTAAAGCGCGTGCTTACGCCGCGCGCCAGGTCCAGAAGCCAGATATCGGCGTCCGTGCGATTGATCGATCGCTTCCAGTAGGCCACATGGGATCCGTCCGGAGAAAGCGCCGGATCGGCGATGGGGCTGGGATCGCCAACGTTTTCGATAAACTCCCCCTGGGTATCGAACCACGCGAACCGGCTATCGGGGGTGGATCCCGACGCCCGATACACGAGACTGTTGGCGGGCGGAGAGAAGTAGCCGGTTTCGTAGACCGAGCCGACGCGCTCGACCAGCGGGGCTGGATCAGCAACGGCCTCCAGTTTCGCCGCATCGAAAGTTTGCGCCATCAGAGCTCCGTCTCGTATGAAAACCAGCCGGCCGAGCTTGCCGTCCGCGGATGGTACGAAGTCCGCCCCGAATCCGGTGGCGAGGATTCGCTTTTTACTCTGGCGTTCCGGAGGGTCGTCTAGAGAGCCTACATAGATTCCAGTGTTCTCCGGCAGGGCGGAAACGCGAAGATATACAAAATGCCGGCCGTCGGCCAGAAACGAGGGCAGCTCATGTTCCCGCTCTTGCATCGCCTTGTCGAGAACGGTCAGCGGAACCGGTGTCCCGCCTGCGGCCGGAACCCGCCAGAGGCCCGAATTCGTGCTGCCCAGAATCACTACACCGTCTCGATTCCAGGAGCCTCCGACCACCGGCGTTCCCGGCTTATCGCAGATGTCCTGGCTCGTGCCGTTTTGCAAATCCGCTTTCCGGAACTTCGATCCTTGCGAAGAAAATGCCACGAAACGGCTATCCGGCGACCAAAACGGCGGCGGCGAATCGGGACCAGTGGTGGCGTCGGGAAGCGCCCGGGCATCGAGCGCGTCCAGGTCCTGGACCCACAGGCCGGGATGGCCGTCCGGGCCGAAGGCTGTGAACGCCACATGGCGGCCGTCGGGGGACAGAGCCGGGGTCGAAGTGGAAGCGAACGTCACTTTGTCGGGCAAGCGAATTTGGAAGCGCGTGACCTCGGGTCGCGCCGTTGGCTTCTCGCGGAAGTGGATGACAGCGAGTCCGGCAGCGATGATGCACGCTAAGGCCGCAATGGCCCAGGGCCAGCGCGGCGCTCGGTATACCAGAACGGGCTGCGCATCTTGCGAAAGATCTTCGTCCAGCATCGCCATGCCGTCCATAATGTCGCGCAAGCGCTTCTTGGGATCTTTTTCCAAGCAGCGTTTCAACAGCCGCCGATTTTCACCGGCACGCGGTTCCAGTCGGGTTCATCTTTGAGAACTGCTGCCAGCGTATGGGAGACGGTCTCGCCGACGAACAGCCGCTCGCCGGTCAGCATCTCCCAGAGCACCACGCCGAATGCCCAGATGTCGGCGCGCCGGTCCACAGGCTTGCCGGCCGCTTGTTCAGGCGACATGTAGGCCGCAGTGCCGAGGATCATTCCGGCCTCGGTGGCGCGCATGGTCATCGTGGCACCGGCTTCAGACCGTGCCTCAGGCATCTTCGCGAGGCCGAAATCCAGCACCTTCACCTGGCCGTCGGGCTTGATCTTGATGTTGGCCGGTTTCAAATCGCGATGCGTAATCCCCTTCTCGTGAGCGGCCTCGAGAGCATCGGCTATTTGCCTGGCGATCCGCAGCGCCTCCTCGAGCGGCAGCGGACCCTTCGGCTCAACGCCTTCCACCAGCTCCATCACCAGATAATTCGGACCGACGTCGTAAAGCTGGCAGATATTGGGATGATTCAGGGACGCAATCGCCCGCGCCTCGCGTTCAAAGCGCTCGCTGAACTGCTCGGAGGAAATCTTGATGGCGACCTCGCGGTCCACCCGCGGATCGCGAGCGCGATACACCTCACCCATCCCGCCCTTGCCGATCAGCGCAAGGATCTCGTAATGCCCCAGCCGGTCTCCGATCGCAAGCGGCATAGTTGCTGTGTTTTACAGATTATAGCGAGTCGCCATTGATACGAGCGCGCTACACTGCAATAAATGGCAACCATGAAAGCGATCCAAGTGCGCTCGGCCGGCGCCGATTTTGAACTCATCGAGAGAGAAATTCCCGAGCCCAAGGCACAAGAAGTGTTAATCAAGGTAGAAGCCTGCGGGATCTGCCATGGCGACTCCCTGGCAAAGGAAGGCGGATTTCCCGGTCTCTCCTATCCGCGCATTCCCGGGCATGAAGTTGTGGGAATGATCGACCAGCTGGGCTCCGCAGTATCGGGCTGGAAAGTGGGACAACGCGTCGGCGTGGGATGGCATGGCGGACATTGCTTCTCCTGCAGCCCCTGCAGGACGGGTGAATTCGGCGCTTGCGACAATTCGCTCACTACGGGCCTTTCGACCGACGGCGGCTACGCCGAATACATGATCGCGCGCGCCGAGGTGTTGCACGGCATACCGGACGGGCTTGGTCCGATCGAAGCCGCGCCGCTTCTGTGCGCCGGCGGGACCACTCTGGGCGCGTTACGGCACAGTGGCGCAAAAGGAGGGGACCTGGTGGCAGTGCAAGGCCTCGGCGGATTAGGCCATCTCGCGGTGCAGTTCGCCGTGAAATTGGGCTGCAAGACAGTGGCTTTGTCGCGCGGAAATGCGAAGGAAAAGCTGGCTCGGCAACTCGGCGCGCACGCTTACATCGACACCAGCGCAGTGGAGGCCGCGAAGGAATTGAAGGCCATGGGCGGCGCGCATGTAATCATATGCACCGCACCCAACGCTAAAGGTGTCGGCGAATTAGTGGGCGGACTCGCTCGCCGGGGCCATTTGGTCATGGTCTCATTTAGCAGAGAGCCCCTTCAGATTCCCGCCGGTCAGCTCTTGCGCGGCGCGCAATCCATCAGCGGCTGGGTGGGCGGAAATCTGGACGACACACTTCGCTTCAGCATGCACGCCGGCATCACGCCCATGGTGGAGACGTTTCCGCTCGAGCAAGCCGCCCTGGCGTACGAGAAAATGATGACGGCCAAGGTTCTATTCCGATCGGTCCTGAAGATGGCTTGATAGGCGGCGCGAAGTCAGGCCATTCCCTGCGGTCCTTTGGAATTTGATATATTGACCCGCATGAGCCGGCCACACGTGCTACGCATTTCCGCTGGGTTTCTGTTTCTGATGGGCGCCTGGATCGCTTACACGCAGAACCAGGGCAAAGCGCCTCCGGAGTTGAAGCTGAACAAGGTCAAGGACGATCTCTATGAGATCGAAGGCGACGGCGGCAACGTCAGCGTGTACATCACGGGCGAAGGCGTCATTCTGGTCGACGACAAATTCGATCAGGACCACGAGCAGATCGTCGAGAAGGTGAAGAGCGTCACCAACGAGCCGATCAAGTACATTATCTCGACGCATCACCACGCTGATCACAGCGGCGGAAACGCCAAGTTCTTACCCACGGCCGAGATCATCTCCACCGTGAATGCCCACAACAATATCGTGGATCACAAGCAGTCCAACGCGCCTCCCGGCGTACTGCCCGCGCGCGTGACCTTCACGGATGAGAGCATCGTGTTTCTGGGCGGCAAAGAAGTGCGCGCGAAGGCCGTCGGGCGAGGCCACACCAACGGCGATTGCGTGGTTTATTTCCCGGCCGATCGAGTTCTCTCGACCGGTGATCTGATGGCTGGCGACACACCGCTGATCGATTATCCGGGCGGCGGCAGTTTGAAGGAATGGCCCGCCACTCTCGATGCCGCGATGAAGTTCGACTTCGACACCGTGATTCCCGGCCACGGCGCGGTAACGACCAAGATGGGCCTGATGACCTATCGGAACAATGTCGAAAAGGAAGTGAAGCGCGTCGCGGGTTTAGTTCACCAGAAAAAGAGCGACGACGAAATCGGCAAGGTCATGATGGCCGAATTCCACTGGATGCCCAACAGTCTTCAGATGCAATGGAGCTTGCCCGGCTTCAAGACGGAATTCAAGTAAGACCTGCCTCGGTCTAGCGCGGCGAAGGTCAGTAGGGAGCCGCCGTGCGATTTTCGCCTTTCGGCGCGAAGCTTGTCGCCGATGGTCCCAATCCCGCGTCCTTGTACCGAGCCTCAGTCTTGACTATGAAGTCATCGACGATGGCCGGAACGTTCGTCACCATCTCGTAACCCCGGAACGGTTTTGACTCCGGCACTTCGGGATGGAGCATGAGCTTGTCAAAGGAGGCGCCCTGGGTGCCCTGTTCGCAATAGCCATCGGGCGTGGGGATCAGAGTGGCGCCCGTCAACTGGGCGTACAGCTCGGAGCGATCCCGGCGGTGTTGGGGCGCTGTGGGACATCCCTGAATGATGCCCACCGGGGTGCCATTGGCCTTAATCTGGCGCAACTCATCCGCAGTGATTCCGATTACCGGGTCAGGATTAGATCGCATGGATTTTCCCCAGCGGCGCATCACGCGGGCAAATTCGTGCGGGTCCATTGCCAGCAGGCGCTCACGATTCGACGGAACGAGCTGAATCCGTTCCGCCCAAAATGGCGTCTTCGCCACAGCATCCATGCCTTCTTTTTCGGCTAGGTCGGCGTAATCGAAGTAATATTGTTTCGCCAAACTCTCGCCGATAGTGCCGCCGCCAGTCGTGAGAAATGTGAACAGGCCGCGCGCATAATCGGGATAACGTAAGGCCATCGTGTAAGCAACGCGGCCTCCCGAGGAAGCACCCACCAGGTAGGCTGGCCGTGCGTCCAACTGCGGGAGAAGCCCAGCCAGTTGGTCGGTCCACAGGTCGATATCCCTCGCTCCTTTGAAGACCAGATCGGCGCGGCCCAGGTTGGCGCGATCCCAGGTGATGACACGATATTTGGCCGCGAGCTTTTCAGCCAGCGGGCGCAGCGTCTCGACGCGGTTTTGCCCGCCTGCGGCGATTACAATCGGTAGGCCGCGTCCGCGCTCCTCGTAATAGATCTTATTGCCATCCACCGTGAGGTATTTGCCCGTGCCGCTCGACGCCGAGGTCTGCGCCGAACTTTCGGACGGTTTGAGGAGGGAAATGGCGGACGCCCCCGCCATTAATCTGAGCGCATTGCGGCGGTTGATTCCCGGTTCGTTCATATCATACGAATTGTAACTCTGAAACTCGCGCGTCGATTCAGCGCGTCTGCCGAGGAGTGACGCTCAGGCCGTTGACTTTGGCCTGGAAACGCGAACTGCGGGTTTGCGCACTCGCGCAAACAGGCGAACCGGTGCGCTAAGAGGCTGCCTGCAGCGGGGATTAGTGCAGGCTTTGTCATTGGCGCATTCCGCCCCGCAATGCCGGCAAATTGTTTTGGATTTGGGGAGTGGCATGGCGGCCAATGAGCTTTCTCCAGGTCAGAATGCCAGCGCGAGATCGCTTCTGCCATATGCTTTTGGTTCTAGACGTGACAGCGCTCGTACTAGAGCCACGCCTGAAAGCGGCGGCGGTGACGCAGTGTATTATGAATGATACATGCACTCGACTGAGGTAATTCCATGAAAGGCGTAGTGCTGGCCGGGGGCACCGGGAGCCGGCTTTTTCCGCTCACCAAGATCACCAATAAGCATCTGCTGCCGATCTACGACAAGCCCATGATTTACTACCCGATCCAGACTTTGGTGGATGCGGGCATTCGCG
>Ga0182024_10015659_pt1 | contig 14479 bp, 13 predicted proteins | sample P32metaG_FD_120480 | JGI IMG/M metagenome (GOLD analysis project Ga0182024, IMG submission 120480) | Permafrost microbial communities from Stordalen Mire, Sweden - P3-2 metaG (Illumina Assembly) | ecosystem: Environmental > Terrestrial > Soil > Wetlands > Permafrost | place: Sweden: Stordalen... | reverse complement strand
TCGATGCCGCCGATGCTGTCGTTGTGGTTTCACGTCGCTCACCCTTCCACTTCAGCATCCGCAATGGTCAGTTCATAGATGGATTTGCTCTGACGCTTACGGAGAAATTATCATATTCTGTGTGGTACAGCGAGCTTCAAACCGAGCCTGCGGGATCTGGTGATCATGATGGCTGAGGGAGAAATCTCAGTTAGGCATACGACGATTCTTCCCAGGTCCAGCGCTATCTTCCGGAGTTCGAGAAGCGTTGGGTTGCTACGCCCGACCAGTGGGGAGATCGCGTGACAAACAATGCAACCTTGAAGTGTGATTGCTCCGGCGGAATCGGCAGTTTAAAGCGATCGGCTGTTAACCGAAGGGTTGTAGGTTCGAATCCTACCTGAGGAGCCAAAATTTTCATAGACATACGGGCCGCGAGGCCCTTGCAAGTTCCTCCTTTCTGCAAGACTGTGAGGACTTTTGTGGGGATGCTCCTTCAAACTCCTTAAATACTGTGGGTAGTCAGTAGCAATGTAGGCGCGGAAATTCCGTTCTTGTTGCACGGTGCGTCTCCTGCAGAGTGAAACCATAGCGTGCTCGCTGTATTTGCGACACCGCCTTTGTTCCAAGTGAATCCGTTTCAAATTGCAGCCCAGTATTGCCTAGGAGGGCGGATGCCATTCCGTACAAGCAACAACTTTCAATTTCCGTCGTTTTTCTCCAGCCTCTCTTGCTTCATTTTCATTCTCCGCGGATATCAAGTCGCTGAAGGGCTTGCCGACGAAGTCCGTCTCGCCAGATTCAAATTCGACTACATACATGGGCATTTCGTTTCTGCTCCTTTTTCGCGGGGGCGACTCTCCGTGTGGATCCCGGATTCCGGAGCCGACGCCCCCAACCAACAAGTTTCACACGATTCCGCAGATTTTGAGGCCCGCAAAGAAACGATCTCGCGGGCTAATTAGCAGATCGCGGGAAATCAAGACTCAGTTCCATCGCGCGCCGCGGAGCCGCGCTTAATACTGCTGGGGCCAAGCCGACAAGGACAGGTTGCGGAGGATGGTCGAGGAAGGCTGCGACTACCCCGAGATCGGTGCACAGATTGGCCGGACCCGCGCCGCGTGCTCGGCCATGTACAATCTGTTCACCAAGCAGCGCGACCGCTAAATCTCGTCACCCTGTTTTTGAAGTGGAGACAGTGGGGACACCGGGGACAAGGCCACAAACACTGCTATTTCTGCTGTCCCCAGTCGATCCTACCGAAGTGGGGACACTGGGGACAGCCAGGCTTGCGGCGGTCAAATTCCCCGAAGGCCTTTGCCCAGACGGTTGCGAATCAGCAGCGAATTGGCGGATGAATAGCCGCCGTAGTATTCTTGGGAGTATCCGTAACGGAATGACCCACCATGAGACTATGGCTCAAACTAACTCTTACCCTCCTCACCGTTCCGCTATTCGCCCAGGGTCAGGCGTCTAAGCCCGCCTTCCTGGCTGATGTAACGTCATCCGTCATGAAGGCGTCGGCCACGGGTCGGATGTATCAAATCTCCATCGCCGTACCGGATGGCTACAGTAAGCAACACGCGCCATATCCGGTCCTCTATGCAGCAGATGCCAATCCGGAGTTCGGCACAGTCGTAGAAACCGCGCGGGTTTTTGCAGAGATTCCAGGTCTCGTCATCGTTGGGATAGGGTATCCAAATTCCGGCCAGGGCTTTGCCTGGGTGCCGCGCGCACTCGACCTGACCACTACGCCCGATCCCAAGGCGCCCGGGACAAACGGAGGCGCAGCGGAGTTTCTGCAGTTTATCCGCAACGATTTGGTTCCATATGTTGAACTAACATACAACGTCAATCAGGATCGCGCATGGTTTGGGCACTCGTTCGGAGGGCTGTTCGGCATCTACGCACTCTTCAATAACGATGGCCTTTTCAGGCGATTTATCATCGGCAGTCCATCTCTGTGGCAGGGAAGTCAGACGATCAAGGCTGCCGAACAGTCATTCGCCGCGACAGGAAAGCCGCTATCGGCGAAGGTATTCTTTTCGGTTGGGCTACTGGAGCCGGGTGGTATGGTCGGCGACCTGCGAGCGTTCATCGGCACGCTGGAACAGCGGCAATACAAGGATCTTGAATACCAGGTTCACTACTTTGAAGACGAAACTCATCTTTCCGTCATACCGATTACCATCAGCAAAGGTCTTCGATATATCTACGCCCCGCCGTCGTCGAAAGCGGCGCGCAAGTAGTCCCGGACGCGCATCCAGCTGTCATCGGGGCAATTCCCCATTTGATTCCCTGATTGCGAGAATCGGAATAGTTAGAATGATCCCGCAAACGACCGCCTCTACCGCCACAATCGCCATTCGACCGTTCTAACTATAACTAGTCGCGCCCACTATAAGATCCGATCCCGGCACTGAGTGGCGGTCGCGTGAATTTGGTTGCGGAGATCGTTTCGCCACTAGACTAAGCATATGGATGCGAGAAGCAAAGCGGAACGTCTGCGGGAATTACATCACGGCTCCGATCCTCTTTTGCTGGTGAACGCATGGGATGGCGTGAGCGCGCGGCTTTCTGAGGCGGAAGGATTTCCCGCGGTGGCAACTGGCAGCGCGGGTTGCGCGGCGGTGCTAGGGTATCCCGACGGGCAACGAATTCCGCGGGCGGAGATGTTATTTCTCGCTGGTGCCATCGCCAGGTCAGTCGAGGTTCCCGTGACCGCCGATGTCGAAGCGGGTTACGACGATCCGGTGGGCACAGCTCTCGATCTGATCCGTGTCGGAGTCGTCGGCCTGAATCTTGAAGATATGTCCGGCCAGCGGCTCTTTTCTATTGCGGAGGCTGCGGGCAATGTACGAGCTATTCGTTCGGCGGCGATCGGCGCCGGCGTTCCGATGGTAATCAACGCGCGCACCGAGCTGTATCTCGCGAAGCATGGCGACGAAACCACACGGTTCGATCGCGCAGTCGAAAGACTCAACGCCTACTTCGACGCGGGCGCCGACTGTTTGTTCGCGCGTGGCGTGACCGACGCAGAGACGATTGGCCGGCTGGTGGCTGCATTGAAGGGGCCACTGAATATTCTTGCGACTGTAGGGACACCGCCAATCGAAGAACTACGGCGGCTGGGAGTGAGGCGCGTGAGCTTCGGGTCCGGACCGTCACGCGTAGCGTTGGGCGCGTATCGCCGAATCGTACGCGAGATTCGGACTACGGGACATTTGCGGCGCTCGCGACAGAGGCTATACCGTATTCCGAGGTTCAGGGACTGCTCTCCGGGGGCTGACAAGCTCAACGCGCTTACGCGGTTAACACGATTTGAGCGGCTGGAACAAAAACCGGGCGCCGCTAGAGTCCGTTTTCATGGCTAACCGCCCTGATTGCGCATTAGCAACAGATAACTCCATATATTACATCGTTTTACAAGCATACCCGGTTGTCCTTATAATCGTGCTTATTGTGAGCACCATGAACATCGACATTCAAGTTGAGCGCTGGCCGATCGAACGGCTTTTCCCGCGAGCAAACAACCCGCGTACACATACAGCCGCTCAGGTCGCTCAGGTCGCGGCATCCATTCGGGAATTCGGATGGACCAACCCCATTTTGGTGGGTGCCGATGACGACGTGATCGCCGGCCACGCGCGTCTCCTGGCTGCCCGGAAACTGGGCTTAAAAGAAGTGCCTGTGATCGTTCTCGGGCATTTGTCAGAAGCGCAGCGACGCGCGCTGGTGATCGCTGACAACCAACTGGCTCTCAACTCAGGTTGGGACGAAGAGTTGCTCCGCATCGAATTAGTATTGCTTCAGGACGCAGATTATGACCTCGGGCTTGTGGGTTTCGATGACGTTGAACTGGCCCGACTGCTGGAAGCGCAGGATGCTGCCGAGGGTTTAACGGACGAAGACTCGATCCCCGAACTGCCGGAAACACCGACAACGTTTTCGGGCGATATCTGGGTCTTGGGCGATCATCGCGTCCTCTGCGGGGACGCAACGGCGCAGAGCGATGTGGACGCACTGGTCGCGGGCGATGCGGTTGATCTGGTTTTCACCGATCCACCCTACAACCTGGACTATGAGGGCTACACGGAAGATCGCCTCACGATCAAAGGCGACAAGATGACCGCGGAACAGTTCCACCAATTCTTGCTGGCGACGTTCTCCAGCTATAGACGCATCATGAAGCCCGGCGCCTCGATGTATGTGTGCCATTCATCGTCATGGCAGCGCGAGTTTCAGAACTCGATGGAATCGGCTGGCTTCGAAGCCCGGTGCCAGATTATATGGGCGAAGAATACGTTTGCCTGGGGCTTCGGCCGTTACAAGTTCCAGCACGAGCCCATTTTCTATGCGCACGTCGGCGGGCAGAAAGATGCCTGGTACGGCGACAAATCGCAATCGACGCTATGGCAGGAGAAGAAGCCCGCGGCCAACCGAATTCACCCGACGGCTAAGCCGGTCGAGCTGGTCGAGCGTGCGCTCGTAAATAGCAGTAAGGCTGGCGACATCGTGGCAGATCTATTCGGCGGATCAGGTTCCACGCTGATTGGATGTGAGCGCCGCGGACGGAAGGCTCGGCTGATCGAACTCGATCCGAAATACGCCGACTGCATTGTCAGACGCTGGCAGGAATACACCGGCAAGCAGGCTGTCCTCGAAGGCGACGGACGCACGTTCGATGAAATAACGGAGGAGCGCGGGGCGGCGTGAGGCAGAAGCTTTTCAAAAGACTGGAGAAGCTTGAAACGGCGACGGCTCGTCTGCTTGACGGCCCCTGGACCTGGCCCGCCAAGGAGGCAGAACTTAAGAGGCGCACGTTGGAGTTGATGGCGCCGGAGGACCGAGCTTTCCTGATTGAGTCACTGGAGGGTAAGAATGGTATCTCAATCAGCAAATTCGAGGTGATGTATCCGAAGGTGTGGGCAAAATACGACGAAGCGTTTGAGCGGGCGGCAAGGGAAGTGCCAGCCCCTTTTCCTATGATCTCCGCCGAACTGTGGGGCCAGTGGTGAATATGCTCAATCGATCAGTCCGGCTCGATCTCGGCGACCGTCCGTATTCACCGCGGTTTATCACATCGCGGGATGTATCACTGCAAAGCTTCGTGCAGCCGCTCATCAAAGGGACTGCCGAGCGACGGTTGTATCTTTTGGCGAAAGGCTCGCGTGTGCGCGGCGGCGATGTGAGCATCAAAATCCGTCTGAGAATTCCAGACGGAAAGGATCATGTAGTGGTTGGGGCGGTCCTGCTGGCGCACAACCTCGAGACGGATGCATCCCGGGTCCTTGCGGCTGTCCGTAGCGAACTTCCGGAGGAGCGCATCTGTGGGGCCCAATCCGACGGGCGACGGGATCACGTCGATGATGGTCACGACGTAGACGCTCTTCGCTGCGGCCGGCTGCTGCGCGTAGCCGGTGGCGAGCGAGACGACGAGCATCAGCATTACCAGCAATCTGCGTTTGATCATTCCTGGATTCTACAAGGCAGGGAGTGCCTGAAGGCGATGAACGAAGCTTCGTTGAGATTGCCGAGACGCGGGCTGCAAAAGGAGCGAAACGCATGAACGGAGTGATAACAAGAAAAGCCGCCGGGCTGGAATCCGGCGGCTGGGAGGATTGGGGCGGGCGGGAGTCAGGGTTTGATCGAATAGACTCGTTTGCCGTCAACCTTTTCGCTGAGGATCATCAGTCCGTGCTTCTTGGTGAGGGATCCGCCAGCGCTCAGCATCGCCCGGGTGGTGTGCTTCAGCCAGCCCATGGCGGTCATGATCTCTTCGAGGGTAGTACCGCCCTCGCGTTTCAGCATCGTGATCACCTGGCTGGTCTTGCTGCCATCGCGTGCGGTGCCGGGCTCGGTGGCCGTTTTGGGCGCCTTCTTGGCCTTGGCTACCTTGGCCTTCGCGGGAGCCGGTTCCGGCGCAACGTCGGGCGTCTGTGGCGCAACGTCGCTATCACGGGCGGCCTCCGTGGCCTCGAGAACGACCATGTCCGGCTGGACCGTTTCCGTAGCTTCCTGCAGATGATCGGCAATCGGAACTCCTTCCGCCTCAGCCTCGTCAGTGGCGACCGCCTCAGCTTGCCCGAGGTTCTGAATCGCCTTCCAGATCCGGTTGACCGCCGCCGCGCGATCCTTGAACTTTTTCACCTCGGTAGCGCCTGGCAGGCTGTTCCAGATCTCCACCAGCCGGGCCGCGGGCCAGTTTGCCGCCAGTTTCGCCAAGGCGGCCTCGTTGCTGAATCGTTCGGAATCCGGGACAGCATCCGCTTCTTTCGCAGTGCCGTAAACCGTGATGTTGTTGGTGTCGTTTTCAATCGTGAAGTGTTTCATCTTCGATCTCCTTACCCGGCGTCTGCCGCGGTGATCACATTCATCGCTCTGGTCGCGGACACAAGCAAGCGAATTATGCAAACAATCTTTCAACGGCGAACGCTTGGCGATTATGGCTTCCAAATGGGTCAGGTGGTCCCAGGTATATGCAGGTGACCGGCCACGGCGCGAAGTTTGGACGAAAAAAAGAAGAGGCAATTGCTGCACTTCTGACCCAGCGGAATGTCGAGGAAGCAGCGCGATCAATCCAGATCGCCCCCAAAACCTTGTTGCGCTGGATGGAGGTGCCGGAGTTCCAGAAAGCCTATCGGGATGCCCGACGCCTGGCTTTTGGGCAATCAATCGCACGCCTGCAGCAGGCGTCAACTGCCGCCGTATCGACGTTACTCAAAATCATGGTGGATCCGGCTACGCCACCCTCGACCCGGGTTCGCGCGGCCGACAGCGTTCTGGATCATGCGAAGCAGGCCATCGAGATCGAGGATGTGGAGGTCCGGGTAGCGGCGCTGGAACAGGCCGCGGAACTGTCGAAGCAATCGCTATGAAACTGCACCGGAGACTCGAAGCACTCGAAAAGCGGCTCATCAACGAGCCCACAATTCTGACGATGCCCGACGGCACAACCGCGATCATGAACGGCGACGTTGATTACCTGCGGCACCTTTTGGGCGGCATATTTAGCAACAGACCAATTAGTTCCGGGCAGGCAAAGCACCTGGATTTGATTAGACATTCAACGGAATCTCGTGAGCCGGACGGCGCTCACCTGGTTGACCTGATCAGGGCTCTTCTGAATAGCCCGGCGGACGGGTCTGAACAGCCCACGGAGTTTTCGAGGCCAGTACAATGAACCTCCAACGACGGCTCGCCTTACTTGAGAAACAGATCGTCAGCGAACCAACGCTGCTGACAATGCCGGACGGCAGCACTGTATCGATGCCCAGCCGCGGCGACTATCTGGTTCGATTATTCGCTGCGATGATCGGCGGCGAAGCTTGCGGTCCCGAACAGGCGCGGCATCTGGATCTGATTCGCTCATGTACGGCAAGCCACGAGCCTGGCGGCGGGCGTTTGGTCGAGGTAATCAGGTGCTTCCTTGTTGGGCCAGTGAAAAAGGATCGACTTCAATTGGCAAGATCTGACTGAACCGATTCCGGGCAGACAGTTTTTCTGCAAACTAAGATAGCGCGTTTATCGGTGTCAACGTACGTTCGGAGCGTCGGCGTTTAATAGCCGCCAGAAGCAAGTCTCAGCGGCGGCAGCGTGGGGGCATTCCCAGAGCGCGATAAGGCTGGCCGGGTCGATCCGGTTAGAGAGTCTGGGAGATGCGCGGAGAATCGACTGATTCCGTGCCGCCGATAGGGTGCTACCGACGGTGACGTGGTTAGACCTTAAGGCGAAGCCTTCAACCTGCTTAACCGGCGGGTAGGGGGCCTTTCGCCTCCGGATGCCCCTCCGGATCTATGGTTAGTATGAAAAAGACGAAAATGACAAGACGGCAAACGTACCGTTCATGGACACGGGATCGTCAAAAAAGCCCGCCCCGATAGCTACCGATATTCGCACATATCAGGCGGGTGTGTTGGAGCGAATGGGTGCCCACCAGAAATCAGAAGTCGAGGGCAGACTACCGAGTAGGTCGGCTTCGTACCGTCTCCATTCTGGTCCGCTTTCGATTATCATGAATAGCTGGCTATTGCAAGCCGGGTACTGGTGCAAGGAAGGTATTTCAATGCCGACATTCGCGCTCACAGACAACCTCAATAATCCGATCAGCCTTCCCGTAAAATGGAGTGACGTCTCGGGTCTGTTTAAATATTTGCGATCGGAGGCGCTCCATCTGATGGTGTTTCCGGATTTCCTGGCACACAAGGATGATCCGATTACAGTCGCTGCCCCGAAGCCACTCACTGCAAAGCTTAAGGTTGGCAATCAGTTCCAGTTGGGCGGTACGAGTCCTGAGATTTCTGTTACCCCTACGGCAGAAATCGACCTTATTGTGAACACGAATTCCGGCAGCAATCTTTTCGACGGCGATCCTTTCGCGGTGAACGCGCTGGTACCGGTCAACAGTGCCTACTCCGGTTTAACGATTGATGGCTCATTGGATGCGGTGGTGAGCGGAACATCCGGCGACCTGACATTCGGATTCGATCGAAACACTGACGTAAAGTTCGCATATTTTCGTGCGTTTCCCTCAATAGGCCCTGCCGTGCCCACGCTTGGAGAGGCCCTTGCCGAGACCATATCGAACTATGTAATCCCGGCCGATCTTACAGACGCGAGCCGGCTTCAGCCGAACGATGTCGCTGCGGTTTCCGGCACGGGCTGCCTGAAGGTTTCCGGCGGAGCGAAGGTATCGGTCAGCCCTAACCCACTGGCGTCCGTCTCATTGCCGCTCAATGTTGGAACCGTTACGGTGCAGGAGGGAGCAATGGCGGGCCTGACGGTATCGGTTCAGGTGACCGGATCGTACGAGGTCCGGCTGCGGCGGTTGAATTCCGCAACGATCGAACTCAGCTTCCTTAAGGAAACAGGAACGACACTTAAGGCCGATCTGTCGGGTTCCGCCGGTGTCGTCGCGGACATCGACGGCACCGATCTTATTAAGCTTTTGCTCGGCGCCATCGACCCCAAGGTAGACCACAGCGAGCTTACGAACGGAGGGCTTACCTCCGATGAGATCCAGACGCTCTCCGCCGCTATCAAAAGCTCGATCAATCAATGCCTTCAGGCGTCTTTCGACGACACGCTTTCCTCAATGACCGACGAACAGGCCGCATTTCAATATCAGATTGACTTAATCGCGGCGCAACAGAATGCGACAGCCAACGATGCTGTGAACCGGGCACTGCAGGGCGATCTGTCGCTCCTGACAGCTCTCGAATCCGAAATCGGCACGGACGGCACGATCGCGCCGGGAGTGAAGATGATCAACAGCGTTTTTTCGGCCTCCGTCAAGAAGGAATCGGCGTTCAAAGTCAACCTTCTCGGGCTGATTAATGTTCTTTCGCTTTCCGATTTGCTCCGCGGCAGTAAGGTGATCAGAGACCCGGTAAGCGGCGATCTGACCATCGCAGATTCGGTCACCGGAACACAAATCAATTCCATCGTTGCGCCGCTGGACCAGCAAAAAAGTCTTCGGAAGGCGATGTTTGACTCGCTACTTATCACGGCTGCCTACAAGACCAGCGGTGCGGTGCCGGCGTTCGGTCTTTCGAGCAGCGCCTTCCATTTTGCGCTGAATGAGAATACAAACCTCAGCACCATGACGGATTATCTCAGCTGGCTCGTGGCATTTGGAGTTCTTACGCTTGCGGACAAACAAAGCATTTTGGGCGGGACTCACTTCCAGGGGCGTTCGAGTTGTCTTGTTCGGGCCACGATAACGGATGCCCAGTGCCGGTCTATGTTCTTCGATGACACAGGAAATTTGCGCCTTGAGTCCTGGTATCTCGACTATGGGCGTCGAGCCATGATGGCATTGCTTACGGATAAGACAGGCCCTTTCGACGGCTATCGATATGACTTACTCGATGAACAGTGGGCGCAAGCGGTGGCAACGGGGCCCTCTCCGGCGCTTGCCCAGGTCGCCGGAATTACCACTGCCAATCCGAATTATCAATTCATTCTGGATTTGCTGATAGATGACATAGCCGAAATTTCGTGGTGGGCATCGGCGATGGTTAATGCCGGGAAAGCCCTGGAATCGATGAACCAGTTTCTGTCTAACCGAGACCCGGCTTCACTCAAAGACGATCAAGCGTTCGAAGTCCAGCGAGGCTCTCTTCAAAAGAGAATGGCGGATGTGGTAAGCAAAAGCGAAGCACGTTTTGACGACCCATGGGGACTCCTTTCGCTTTATTGGGCAGCCGGCTCGCCGGGAGCTTCGGCGACGCTCCGCAGTCAGAGCGTCAATTTCACAAAAACCGGAAGCAGTGAGATGCGCCTGCACGCCTGAGCCGTCGGAAGGCTGAATTGACGTTCACACATTCCGATACCGGACTTCACGGGCCGGGCTGCTGTAAGTACTTCTATGGCCGACAGCCTCCCGCCGTCTCTGGTGGGAAGGGAACCTCGCAACAGCTGGTCCATTGATCAAACTAGTCGTCGAGAGGATAAGTAATTACGTTTTCATGGGGGAACTCCCATAGAGCGATCACTAAGCAAACTGCGCTGGCCTCATTCTCGCTCCGCGTTCGCTAGACTGAAGGAATAATTCCGGACAACAAGTTTCTGCCAAAATAGGAGGCGCCTGGATGGCCGATTCCTTTATAAAGTCTGTTCCAATGTTGCTCCCTAACGGGGTTGAAATTCGCGTTGAGGCGAGCATGTCCTCTGACCCCGAGTCCGATGTCGCGTATTCGCCCATTACCGATGCTTTGCATCTCGACAACATAAAGGGCGCGATCGAAGGCATCGCCCAACTGGTCACTCAGGCGATTGAGAAAGTGGCCCCAACAAAAGCGAGCGTTGAGTTCGCAATTGAGGTTGGGCTGGAAAGCGGTAAGCTGACAGCTCTGTGGGTCAAGGGCACAGGCACGGCGAATCTAAAGATCGCCATGGAGTGGAGCAAGTCTTGAAACCTGCGATTGCCTCCCGCCAGAACGACGAGTTGATTCGTCTGTTTGAGGCCTGCACGGTTCAGGTCGTCTGTGGAGAAGAACGCGGTACCGGATTCTTCGTTGCCCCTGATCTGGTGATGACTTGTGCACATGGTCAGGCGGCGTCGCCCGATCGCCATTAAGCGGTTGCAGGATGAGTTTCAGGGAACTCTGAAACTCATCTTTCCGGACCCTTGCCCGCAGGTGGATAACGTATTCCCGGATGTGGCACTCATCAGTGTGACGGTTCCCGGGCATTCATGCGTTTTGCTGGATGACAAGTGTGAACATCGCGACCCGCTTTATGTGTTTGGGTATTCGGGAGTCGCAGCTGGCGGCGAGTCGCTAACTATCGAATGTGAAGGTACTATCGGCTATGAGCCAAGCAATCCAGATGCCACTTTTATCAGGTTTAAAGACGGGCAGGTGCGGCCTGGCATAAGCGGCTCACCCGTGTTCAATGAGCGCACGGGCAGGGTTTGCGGAATGGTAAAACGCACTCGCGATGAAAGAACGGACCTGGGCGGCCTGGCAGTCCGAATGTCGACAGTGTTTGAATTGTGTCTGGAACTGCCTGAGCAGAACCGCCGGTTCCATCTTGCGAACAGGCGATGGTCTGAACTCTCTGACGGCGACCTTGCCGACTATAGAGAATGGCTGCGGCAGGAGTTTGCTCAGGGCAGGACTTTATCCGGGGCACCGCACGGCGATGTCTATGTCGGTCAGAGAGTGCGGGAAGTGCAGGATCGCGCCGAGTCCGACATGGCCGCCACCTCTGCTTCCAGGGGGTGACGGTTCCACCCGCTCGGTCGAAGGATTGCTGGCCAGTCGGGCAAGGCAGCTTATTATCATCATGGGCGGTCCGGGGCAAGGCAAATTGACTCTCCTGCGGCACCGGGTTCGGGAGTGGCTCGATCACAAGTCGGACACAGTTCCGCTCGTGATCAAACTCCGCCGGTACGGGGTCGAGCGGCAGCCGGGGCGATTTCTCAAATTTCTGGCCGACAACTCATACCTTTCGGAGGAACTGGCGCGTTCGCTGCTGCAAAATGGCAAGGCGATTCTGCTTCTCGATTCCCTGGATGAAGTTCCACCGGATAAGCGCGACGCCGTGATTGGCGATATCCGCGATGCGGTGTTCAGATACCCAAACGGTCATGTTGTGGTTACCACGCGTCCGATGACCGGATACGCGCAGGCACATACGGATTTACTGGATTCTATCGGGTTTCGTCGTTTCGTTCTGGAGGATTTCGACCCAGCCGAGGCCAGCCAGTTCATTGAGAAGTGGCGGGCCCTCCATGGTCCTAAAGAGAGGCAAGCGGCCGATTCACTGTTGCGAGCCATACAGGAGTCGTGGTCTTTCCGTCGTATGGCGGGAAAACCGTTGCTGCTCACGCTGGCCCTGAAATTAGGAAGAGTGGCGACTCGCGCTCAGTTATACCAGTATTTCGCCGAGACGCTGCTGAAGGACAGGGACTTCGACCGGGGCATCGTCAGCCGGAAGCCGGAAGCGCTTGGCAACCTGAAGATCGCGATTCTGGAGGCAATAGCGCTGCACGTTTGTGACGATGAAGACGGCCTGACGAATACCGTTGCCTCCGAAGGAGACGTGAGCAAAATCCTCAAACAGGTTTTAAGACGGGAAGAAGAAGACTGCACTGCCGAGAGAATCGACGGACTCCTCGATAGCCTGACCCATCACGATTCGCTGTTGGAGAAGACCAGGTCCGGCTACGAATTTGTTCATCGAACGATGCTGGAGTATTTCTGCGCGAGGGCATATTGCGGACTCCTCAGCGCTTCTCCTGCCTTCGGCAAGCTGGTCGCGCTTTTTCGAAGTCACTGGGACGATTTCCGCTGGGATGAGATCCTGACACTGATCTGCGGGATATTGCAGGAAAAGGCGGTCCCGCTGGTTCGCGAGTTGCTTTCGGTGTCCGGGCTGGAGGGTGGCTGGCGTGCTGCATTGCTTGCCGCTCTTTGCCTGAGTGAAATAGAACCGTGCAGTGAAGCGACGGAAGTTCAGCAACTTGTAAAAGCCGAACTCGAAAAATTGCTGGCCTTCGATTTCCCGTTTGTTTACCGCTCTGACGATAACGAGGCAAATCAGGTCATCCTGATCAGGAAGGGAGCGGCCGACCGGCTCGCCCGGTGGCCGGATGAGGCGACCCGCCAGCGACTCTTCCGCGAGGTATGGATGAATCTGTACGGCGCTGCAAGCGCCGGCATGGTTTCAGTCGTTGCGGCAGCCTGGTCCGACGACTCTACCTTCGCGTGGCTGCATCAGGTCATGAACGGTCATGGTGCCGGGCCGGTACGCGTCGCCGCTGCCAGAGAACTGGCTCGCCGCTGGCGCGTCGACGAATCCATGGACCGACTCATCACACAGCTGGAGACACACGAAGACCCCTATATTCGTTTTGCGGCGTGTGGCGAACTTTATCGAAGCAGCCCCGACGAACGCGCGAGGGCCGCTTTAGTTAACTGTGCCCGCCGGGACTCCGACGATTATGTGCGAGAAGAAGCGCTCAAGGTGCTCGCCTGGTTCTGGTGGAGTTCGGACACGGCGGAACTGTTGCTGGAATTGGCGCAAACCGGCCAACCCTGGTACGTGAGAAAAGCGGCCCTTCTTTTCCTTGCACCTGCGTCCGCGAGCGATGTGAGGGTGAGGGATCTGTGCGCTGACCGGGCAGTGCAGGATGATCGCCTCGTCCTGCGGCAAGTAGCGCTTCTCTCACTACGCAACTGGCCGGATGAAGATACGCGACGGCTGGTATTTCAGCGCGCAGAGGAAGACACAGATCCGCTGATCCGCGCCGCTGCTACTTACCTTGCGGCCGAACTGTGGCAGGGGGAGGAGACTCTGGCGTTCCTGCGGTATCGACTGACGGCCGAAACCGATCAGGCAGCTCTGCCTGGAATCCTTCGGGCCGTGCTGCGTTCCTGGACCGGCCCGGGCCTGGAAAATGCGTTGGAAAGTTGGGCACACCTCGACGCTCGTCCGGAGGTCAGAATCGCAGCCATTTGGGAATTGGCGCAGCGAGCTAAGCCGGACGCCTTTGAGCCTCTGGCCCGTACGATGGCCGAACACGACAGTTCGCCTGCTGTCCGCGGTTATTGTATAGGCCTCGTGGCGCGCTTATTTCGAGGCAACGATATAGCTCCCTGGTTGAGGGAGCGCGCCGAGCGAGATGTGGATCCATCGATACAGGAGACGGCTATCCGTGATTTCGGACGCCGCGGCCGAACCGAGCTAGACCGCGAATGGCTTGTCCGCATGGCGGAGGAGAAGCCTTTGCAGGCGCCAGGAAACATGGCAGTTTCCGCCCTGGCGCGGAGGTGGTCGGACGAACACACAAGAGCCTGGCTAATGGAACGGATTGCGAGAGCAATTCAGCAAGCGGCGGCAGTTCGCGGACCGCTTACCGTGACATTCAGCTACGGGATTCAACCCGGACAAGTGGAGTTAGGGGAACTGGTGCATGGCTGGCCCGACACGGAAACATGCGAATTTTTATTAGCCAGAATTCCCGAGGGGGATCGGCAGCCGCCCGGCTTCT
>Ga0182024_10015658_pt1 | contig 14481 bp, 15 predicted proteins | sample P32metaG_FD_120480 | JGI IMG/M metagenome (GOLD analysis project Ga0182024, IMG submission 120480) | Permafrost microbial communities from Stordalen Mire, Sweden - P3-2 metaG (Illumina Assembly) | ecosystem: Environmental > Terrestrial > Soil > Wetlands > Permafrost | place: Sweden: Stordalen... | reverse complement strand
TCATGCGCCACGCCGACGCCGGCTACGAGCGGGCGAGGACCGTCGCCCGCGAGCGGGGGGTCTGGTTGCCGTCGGAGGGGATCGGGCCGGCGGAACGGTCGTGAGCCCGGCGCTCTGGGCGGAATGCGCCTGGCTCGGTGCGGGGCGCGCCAGCGCCGAGGCCGGGGCGGCCGGCGCCGGGGGTGGCGCCGAGGCCGGGTTTGCCAACGGAGTGCTCATCGAGCACAGGGCCACGGGTGAGATCACCTCGGTTCGATCGAACGAGGCACCACCCACCGACCCGGCGGTGAGGCGGCTCGGTGGTTGGGTGTTGCCGGGTTTTGTGAACGCGCACTCGCACGCCTTCCATCGGGCACTGCGGGGCCTGAGCGAGACGCGATCGGGCGACTTCTGGACGTGGCGGGACCTCATGTACTCCGTCGCCGCCCGGCTGGAGCCGGAGTCGTACGCCGCCCTTGCGGAGGCGGTGTACGCCGAGATGCTGCTCGCCGGCTACACGAGCGTGGGTGAGTTCCACTACCTCCACCATCAGGCCGGGGGCGAGCCGTATCCCGACGACCCGAACGCCATGGGGACAGCGCTGCTCGGCGCTGCTACCCGAGCCGGCATCCGGATGACCCTCATCGACGCCTGCTACCTCCAAGCGGGTGCGGACGGCACACCCCTGGCGGGCGTGCAGCAAAGGTTCGGGGATGCCTCGGGTGAGTCGTGGGCTGCTCGGGTCTCGGCTCTGTGGGAATCCGGTCGCGTCGTCAACGACGAGAGCGACGACTCTCCGTCGCCCGGTCTGCCCCGGCTGGGCGTGGCCGTGCACAGCGTCCGCGCCGTGCCGCCGGAGGCCATCCGGACGGTGGCCGCCTTCGCCGCCTTCGGGGGGCTGCCGCTCCACGTCCACCTGTCCGAGCAGCGGGCTGAGAACGAAGCCTGCCTCAAGGCGTTCTCGAAGACGCCGGCCGATCTGCTGGAGTCGTGCGAGGCGCTGTCGTCCCGGACGACAGCTGTGCACGCCACTCATCTCACCCCGGCCGACATCGCCAGCCTCGGGCTCGCCGGCTGCGGCGTCTGCTGTTGCCCGACGACCGAGCGCGACCTCGGCGACGGCGTGGGGCCGTTCCTCGAGCTGGCCGAGGCCGGCGCTTACCTCTCGATCGGTAGTGACAGCCAGGCCGTGATCGACCCGATCGAGGAGTGCAGGGGAATCGAGCTCAACCAGCGCCTCAGCACCGAGCGCCGCGGGCTGCACCGGGTGCGGGAGCTCCTCGAGGCCGGCACATCCGGCGGCGCCCGGGCTCTCGGATGGCCCTCCGGCGGCCTCGCTGTGGGGGCGATGGCCGACCTCGTGGCGATCCGCCCAGACTCGGTGCGGGTGGCCGGCGCCTGGTCCGGCACGAGCGGGTCGGGTGTCTCAGAGTCCGTGCTGGCGGCCATCGTCTTCGGTGCCGGCGCCGGCGACGTCGAGACCGTGGTGGTCGGCGGTCAGGTGGTCGTGTCCGGAGGCGCCCATGTCCGCCTCGGGACTCCGGCCGACGTCGGGGCCCTGTTGAACAAGTCCGTCAGTGGGCTCCTCGGCGATGAGCCGTGAAATCCTCTGCAAGGTGTCGCCTTTGGTCGACCAAAAACGGCGACTTTGGACGTTCCGGGGCAGCAGCTCGCGGGACAGGCTCGCGTGCACCGGCGCGGGCACCGGCCCGGCTCCTCACCCACTCCTCTTGCAGGATGGCGTAGAGGAGCTCGTCGCCCCACTCACCCTTGAAGATCTCGCTCTCGACGAAGTGAGCCTCACGCCTCATCCCGAGGCGCTCCATCACCCGCGCCGAACCGAGGTTGCGGGCATCGCAGCGCCCGATGATCCGGTGAAGGTCTAGACCTTCGAAACCCAGCCTCAGCACGACCTGCGCCGCCTCCGTGGCGATCCCGCGCCCTTGAAAGTCGGGGTGGAGGATGAAGCCGATCTCGCCCTGGCGGTGCTCGCGGCTCAACCAGGCCAGCGTCACCTCACCGACGAGCCGCCGGAGTTCTGGCAGCTCGACTGCCAGAGTCAGCCGGCGACCGTCCTCCCGCAGCACTGCCTGTGTGATCTTCGAGGCGAGCACGGTACGCACCTCGTCCAAGGACCGGGCTTCCCAGTACAGATAGCGGGCCACCTCCGGACGGCCGTGGATGTCGGCCAGGTCGTCGAGATCGGCCTTACGAAACGGGCGCACGATGAGTCGATCGGTCTCGATGGGAGCCTCGACCTCGATCATGGAGTCATCGTGCCATGGTCGCAGTCCGCAGTGGACCGCGCGCATCATTGTCGCCATGACATACACCGACGATCGAGCACCGTCTCGGCTGGTCCTGCGTGGGATCGGTCGGTTGTTCACCGGCTCGGTCGAGGCCGGTGTCGTGGAACGTGCGGCGCTGATCGCGGACGCCGAGCGAATCGTCTGGGTCGGGCGGGAGACCGACCTCCCCTCAACCCTTGACGGCGGAGCGGCCGCGGGCGACACCGACGAGGTCGATCTCCACGGCGCCCTTGTCACGCCAGGGCTGATCGATGCGCACACGCATCCGCTCTACGGAGGCCACCGTTTCTCGGAGATCGCCGCCAGGTCGGCGGGCGCTTCGTACGCCGAGATCGCCGCCGGCGGCGGTGGCATCGCCTCGACGGTCTCGGCCACGAGGGCGACCCCGTTCGACCAGCTCACCACGGATGCGGAAGGACGTTTGGCAGCTTGGCTGGCCGGCGGGGTGACGACCGTGGAGGCGAAGACCGGATATCACCTGACCGAGCAAGGCGAGTTGGCGGCCGTGGCGGTGCTGGCGGGCTTGGCCGAGCGAGGCAATCGGGCGTCGCCACTCCCGTCGGTGGAAGTGACGTTCCTCGGCGGCCACGCCGTCGGGCCGGAGTACTCGGGTGACGCCGATGCGTACGCGGACGCTGTCTCGGGATGGTGCACAGCTGCCCGGGCGGCCGGTGCCCGGCACGCCGACGTCTTCTGTGACGAGGGCTACTTCACGGTCGAGCAGTCGAGGACGATGCTCGTCGCAGCAAGGGCAGCGGAGCTCTTGCCCCGGATCCATGCCGACGAGCTTGCCCGGACCGGCGGGTCGCTCCTCGCGGCCGAGATCGGCTGCTCATCGGCCGATCACCTGCTGCGCATCGACGAGGAGGATGCCCGCGCCCTCGCCGCCGCCGGGGTCGTTGCCACCTTGGCGCCGGTCACCGCGCTCGCCATGGGGCGCACCCCGCCCGTGCGAGCCTTGATCGACGCCGGGGCGACGATTGCTCTCGGCACCGACCACAACCCGGGCACGTGCGGGACGACGTCCTTGAGCCTCGTGATAGCTCTCGCCGTCGCCGGGCTCGGCTGCTCGGTCGGCGAGGCACTCGTCGCCGCCACTGCCGGCGGCGCCAAGTCTTTGCGGCTGCCCGATCGCGGCCGCGTGCTGGCGGGACTCCGGGCGGACCTTGTCGCCTGGGACGCCGATCACGAAGGGGCCTTCGCCTGGGCTTACGGCCTGAGGCCCCTGAAGGTCTTCACGGCGGGACGTCTGGTGGCAAGCCGCTGACGTGCGGCGGTCGCAGCGAAGCCTCGCCCGAGCGGCCCGCCGATCAGTCGCCGAGGGCTGGGCGCCGGCGTACCACTCTGCCGGCGAGGTGGGGAGCGAGCTGGCTCCAGTTGCGGTCCCCCTCGACCCAGAGCCAGATCTCCCTCCGGGCCCCTTCGAACGCCGGCCCGATGACGGCGCTCGAGATCCCGGACTGGACGAGCCGGTCGTGCCAGGCGGCAATGGCCACGGCGGCCAAGCGCTTGGGTGCCTCCGAGCGGGCCAGCGCGGGCCGCTCGGCGGACAGGAGGCGCAGGTCGTCCAGCAGCCCGGCGGGCTCGTCAATCGGCGCCAGCTCAAGGACCGCGCTAAGGCCGGCCGAGGAGGCGGCGGCGCCCGGGCCGGCTGAGATGGCGGCAATGTCCGTGGTGGCGGCAGCGTCCGGGCCGGCCGAGGAGGCGGCAGCGGGCGTGGCGGCGGCAGTGCCCGGGGCGGCCGTGTTTGCAGCAGCGTCCGTGGCGGGCGTGGTGGCGGCAGTGCCCGGGATCATCAATCCCTCCAGACTGGCGCTCGGTCCGTGCCGGCGTAGAGGGCCACGTGCTCCTCGAAGTCGACGAAGAGGGGCCCGTCGGGGTCGAGCGGTCGCTGGAGCGCCTTGGCGGCCACCTTCTTGTCGAGCCGGTCCAGCCGCTCGAGCGCCTCGGGCGCCTCAATCGGGACGACGTCCAGCTCGGGACGAAGTCGCAAGACGGCCTTGGCACCGGCTTCCGTGCGCACGATCACGCTCGAGTAGCCCGCCCCGCTGCCGACACTGCCCACGGCGACGTCCGCGGCTCGGCCGAGGAAGTCAGCGCACTCGTCGCAACCCTTGAGCGCTGCGCCGTGAAAGTCCTTCACGGGCTCGTCGATCATCGTGGCGCCGTCACGGTCCTCGACGACCATCCGGCCGTGAATCACGTCGACTTTGCCCACCTCGGCGAGGTCCAGGCCCCGGGAATCCCGCAGCTCGCCGAGCATGAGCTTGCGGTAGTCGAAGCTCTTCGTGCAGAGAAGCGCAATGGTCAAGGTGACGGCATCGACACGGGAAGAGCCCCGCCGCCACTCCCGCGCCTGGAGGGCCCTTAAGCCCTGAATCTCGCACGGCGTCCCCACGACTGCGATGCGGGCGCCCGGCGGCAGGCCGGCTGAGTCGAGGTCCAGGCATGCGAGCGCCATCGTCTGGTTATAGAAGCTGCCGGCGGCCTGGACGATCTCGTCCGGAGTTGTGGCGAGGTGAGGAACTCCCTTCCACGGATGGTCGGGGTCCTCCCTCGCCACAACAGCGCCGTCGATCTCCCCGGCTGCGAGGGAAGCGAGGAGCATCGCGGTCACAACGCCCCCGTCCTGGGCGTTTGAACGCAGCTTACTCTCAGGAAGGACGCGCGCCGCAAACGAGTCTTTACAGAGGCCCAGATCTGGGGCGGGATCGGCACCGACGATGCGCCACTCTTCGAGCGGGGTGGCATTCCGACCGGGGGCAAGCGCTGCTTCCGGCGCCGGGGCGGGATCGACCCCGGCGATCCGCGACTCGTCGAGCGGGGTGGCAGGGGGTGTCTCGGGTTCCGGTCGCCCCTTCAGCCAGCTCGACTCGTACCGGAGGCCGCCCCTCGGGCAGAAGTCCCAGCACAGCGAGCACCCAGTGCACATCTTCACGAGCTTCGGCAGGTCGTCGTGTCCGATACCTATCGAATCGGTCGGGCAGGCGGCCACGCAGGCGCCGCACCTCACGCAACGGTCGGCATCGATCACGGCCGCGGCGAGCTCCCAGAACCAGACTTTGCCGGGCGCCTCGGCAATGCCGTTCATCTCCGCGCGAATGCGAGGCGGCGACATCGTCACGCGGCCGCGGGGCGGCGACACCGTCATGGCGTGGCCACCTTTCGAGGACTCACAGCGCCGCCGAGGAGGGTGAGCCGGACCGAATCGCCCCTGGACCGGCGGGCCCATTCGTGGAATCGCTCCGCCGGCAGGCGGTCCTCCGCGAAGCGCTCGACCACGCGCCCGATTGCGTCCGGCACGTCGTCGACGGGCATGGCTCCGGCCACCCAGTCGCCGAAGGCGGCGTCGGTGCCGAGGCTCCCGCCGAGCCCTATGTCGACGGCCTCGACGATCCGGTCGCCAACGTGTGCCGTCTCGCCACGAAACCCGATGTCCGCGATCTGCGGCTGCGCGCACGACGCCGGGCACCCGGAGAAGTGGAGGCGGATCACGGCGTCGTCAGGACGACCTCGCTCCCCGGGGCCCCCTCCGAGGCGACCGGCGAAGCGGCGGTCCATCTCCCGCGCCCATTCCACGGCGCGGGCCTTCGTCTCGACGATGGCAAAGCGGCAGAACTCGTTCCCGGTGCAGGCGACGACTCCCCGCTCGAAGGGGGCGGGAAACGGTGAGTAGCGCTGAAGGAGGGCCTCTTCCACAAGCGCATCGAGCCGATCGTCCGGCACGCCGGTGAGGACGAGGTTCTGGTCAGTGGCGAGGCGAACTTCTCCGTCGCCGTAAGCCTCGGCGAGGCGGGCCGCTTCGACCAGCTCTTCGCCGGACATGCGCCCGACGGGCACCGAGCACCCCACGTACGATCGGCCCTGCTGGTGCTGGGCGTGAATGCCGACGTGATCGCCCCGGTAGCGACGGGTCAGGTCGTCCCCGGCCGGGACGAGCTCGAACGCCGCCCGAGCCGCCAGTTCCTCTCGGAAGCCCTCCGGTGTGAGCTCCTGCACCAGGTAGCGCATGCGGCTCGTCCCGCGGTTCTCCCGGTTCCCCAGCTCACCGAACAGCTGCGCGACGGCCCGGCAGATCTCCACCACCTGGTCCGGGCGGACGAAGACGTCAATATCGCTCGCCATGCGAGGACCGTCGGAAAGGCCGCCGCCGACGAGGAGGTTGAAGCCGATGGGCCCGCCAGCTCCCGGGCCGGCGGCCGGCCAGAGGCCGATGTCGTTTATCTCGGCCTGAGCGCAGTCCTCCCGGCAGCCAGTGATCGACATCTTGAACTTCCGAGGCAGGTTGGCGTACTCACGGTTTCCCGTGAAGAACGCCGAGACGTCCTTCGCCAGACCGGACGCGTCCAGGACCTCATCACGGTCGACGCCGGACACGGGGCAGCTGAGGACGTTCCGGGCGCTGTCGCCGCAGGCCTGCACTGTCGTGATGCCGACCTCCTCCAGCAGGCGCCAGATCTCCGGCACATCGCCGATATGGACCCAGTGGAGCTGGACGTCCTGGCGGGTGGTGAGGTCGCAGTAGCGATCACCCCAGATCGGGCTCCGCTCGGGGGCATGGGCGAAGCGGTCGACGACCTCCCCGATCCGGCGGGCCTGAGCCGCCAGCAGGCGGCCGCCTGGCACCTTGACGCGCAGCATGAAAGCGTCGCCGCCTTGTTTCTGGGGGTAGATGCCGACCCACTTCAGCCGTTCCATCTCGCCCTCCACGTCGGCAATCGCCGCCGGTCCGCCGGCGGCATAGCTGTCACGAACGGCCTGGGCGACCTCGAGCGGGTGCCTCGACAGCTTCCACTGCTCGACCTGATTGAGCTGGGCGCCCTTTCGGAGGGGTCGTATGAATTCCATGGGTGGCTCCGGTGACAGGGGTAGTTGGCTGGGAGAAGAGGACCGATGGGAGGGGGGCGACGGGCCAATCCGGTGGCTGCGGAGGCTGACCGGCGAACGGATCCGCCGTGAGCGAGGGAGGAGTCTCGGCCCTTCAGCCAGCCGGACCGGCGAGCAGGCGCTTCGAGGTGAGAGAAGACAGGTTGTGCCGGCGGCCTACAGGTGCAGCCCGCACTCCGTCTTGTCGCTCCCGGGCCACCGTCCCTCGCGGGGATGGCGGCCCTGGCCCACGGGCTGGGTTGTCGGCGCGCAGCCGATCGATACGTAACCCACGTAGGTCAGTGGGTGCCGTGGCAGCTCCTGCTCGGCGACATAGGCGTCGATGTCGTCGTCGCTCCAGGTGGCCAGCGGATTCACCTTCACAAGGGAACGAGCCGGGTCGTACGAGACGATCGGCGCTCCGGTGCGCTCCGGGGTGTCGACTCGCTTGACGCCAGTGATCCACGCCTGCTTGCCCTCGAGGGCTTGAGCGAGCGGTGCCACCTTGCGGAACTCACAGCAACGGCTCGACCCGCACGGATACTCGTCCCGGCCGACGGCGGGATAGGTCGTGGTCAGGTTGAGGTGCCGGATCTTGCGCAGGCGCTCGACGAAGGCGAGGGTCTCGGGGAAGTGGTACTCGGTGTCGAGGAAGATGATCTCGATCTCCGGGTCTTCCTTGGTGGCCAGGTCTACCAGGACGGCATCCTGGAACGAGCTGGCGACAGCGACCTCGCTGCCGTACCGGTCCAGTGCCCATCTGAGCGCGCCTCGAGCGGCTTCGAGAGGGGGTAAGGCCTCGAGGCCGGCCGAAACCGCCTCGAGCTCAATTTCATTCGCCTTGGTGCTCTCGATCACCGCTGTGGCCTCACGGGAAGTCAAATTATCGTCCCCCTTGCGCTATGCCGGGTTCATTCGGTCTCGACCGGGGATCCGCCCGGACGGTAGGCGATAGCCTATGTACCATACCTGACTAAACCGATCATATTTTGAGGGTATTCCTGGATGGCTCTGACCGACTCGATGAATCCCAGTGCAAGGCCGCTCCGGGAGGCCGCCGCCGCCAACCCCGACGCCGCCCACCATGCCATCTCCCGACCGCTTTTCCATTTGGCGATGCGGGCCGAAGGCGAGCATTGCCTCGTGGTCGGCGGCGGGCCGGTCGGCGCCCGCAAGGCAGCCTCGCTGCTCGAGTGCGGGGCGCGTGTCACCGTGGTGGCTCCTGAGATTTGTGCAGCACTCGAGGCTCTCCAAGCCGAGCAGGCGCCCGTAGCTCTCCGGATCGAGCGCCGGCCGTACCGGGCCGGTGAGGCGGCGAACTACCGCCTGGCGGTCACCGCCACCGGCCGCCCGGAGATCGACAGGGCCGTGTACCTCGACTGCCGGCGGGCCGGGGTCCTCGTCAACGCGGCCGACGATCCACAGTCGTGCTCGTTCCTGGTGCCGGCGGTGCTGCGGTCCGGACCTGTCTCGGTCGCCGTCTCGACGGGGGGCGCCAGTCCGTGGCTGGCCGGGTGGGTCCGCCGGCGGGTTGGCACCGTCATCGGACCCGAGGTGGGTCTCCTCGCCGAGATCGTCGGTCAGGCGCGGGTCGAGGTGCGATCAGCCGGCCAATCGAGCGAAGGACTCGACTGGGGCACCCTCGTCGACGAGATCCTGTGGCCCCTCATCTCGGCGGGCCTGCCGGACGAGGCCTCCGCGGCGGCCGACGACTGGGCATCTGCGGTGATCGCCGGCCAGACTGCTGCCGACGCCGGCCGCGCTGGCACCGACGCCAGCCGCGCTGGCACCGACGCCGGCCGCGCTGGCACCGACGCCGGCCGCGCTGGCGCCGCCGCTCGGCCTCCTCGCGCCGGCTCGGCCGACGGAGTCAGATCCACCCCTCGCGGCTAGGTTCCCTGCGTGGCCGTCGAAGGCATCGAGGCGACATCGGTTCCAAACCACGTTGCCTGCGTCATGGACGGCAACGGGCGGTGGGCTCGCGCCCGTGGGCTGCCTCGCACCGCCGGGCACGCGGCCGGCGAAGAGGCCATGTTCGACACGGTCGAAGGGGCTCTCGAGGTAGGAGTCCGCTGGCTCTCCCTGTTCGCCTTCTCGACCGAGAATTGGCGCCGGCCACCCGACGAGGTCCGCTACCTCATGAACTTCAACGAGGGCATCCTCACACGGCATCGCGACGACCTGGCGCAAAAGGGCGTCCGGATCCGTTTCTCCGGCCGGCGGGACTGGCGCATCGGCAAGCGGCTCCTCCGCCACATGGACGAGTCGTGCGAGATGACGGCCCGCAACCGGCGCATGACGCTCACGATCTGCTTCAACTACGGCGGGCGCGCCGAGATCGTCGATGCCGTGAAGGCACTCGTGGCCGAAGGCGTCCGGGCCGAGAAGATCAACGAGAAGGCGATCCGCGCCCGCCTCTATTGGCCGGACATGCCCGACCCTGACCTCGTGGTCCGAACTTCAGGCGAGTACCGCATCTCCAACTTCCTCCTCTGGCAGGTCCCCTACTGCGAGTTCGTCTTCACCGACGTCCTGTGGCCTGACTTCCGCCGCGAGAACCTCTACGACGCCATCCGCGAGTACCAGGGCCGTGAGAGGCGCTACGGAGGAGTCCGGCGATGAGCGATCAGTCGGGCCGGCACTCCGATCGCGAGCCCTTCAAGCTGTGGGAGCACATCGGCGTGATCTCGGCGGTGGTGCTCGGGTTGGCGGTGCTTGGGTTTCTCATCGTGCTCGCCGCCGCGGGCTACGAAGCGGCGCTAGGGATCATCGTGGTCTTCGTGGCCGGAGTCGCCTTCATATACATCGGCGGCCGAATGCGCGGCGGCCACGGAAGGCTCTGACGGGGGTCAACTGCTCTAAAGGAGCCGTTTCCGGGTCGATCTCCGTCACGGTCTGTGCCACTGGCCATTGGGCACGGGTCCCCCACTAGCGTCGCGGGCAGTGGCGACTTTCCGGGACGAAGGGGTGGTGCTCCGCACGATTCGCCTCGGTGAGGCGGACCGGATCATCACCCTCGCCACGCCGGGCCACGGCAAGGTCCGGGCGGTCGCCAAAGGGATACGCAAGCCGAAGAGCCGCCTCGGGGGCCGGCTGGAGCCTCTCACCCACGTCTCGATGATGTGCTGGAAGGGCCGGGAGCTGGACGTCATCACGCAGGTCGAAGTGGTGAACCACTTCCGGCAGGTCCGGGAGGATCTCGACCGGATGCCTGCCGCCTTCACGATGCTCGAGACCGTGGACCAGGTGTCGGTGGAGCGCCAGCCCATGCCGGAGCTGTTCGCGATGTTGGTCGGTGCGCTCTCGACCCTTGCCGCGCCGGACGGCAACGGCGCCCCGAGACCCGACACGACCGGGGTCCTGCTAGGGGCGTTCCTGTGGAAGGTGCTGGCCCTGGAGGGGGTCGGCCCTGTCGTCACCGAGTGCGCCTCGTGCGGGGAGGACGTCGTCCTCGTGGCCTTCGACGAGCACGTCGGTGGCTTCCTGTGCCGCTCGTGCCGGAGCGGCCAGGCTGTCCTCCCCGAGACCGTGACACTGGTCCGCCAGATCCTCGGCCGGCAACTGCGGATGGCCCTCGCCGCCCCGCCGAGCAGGGCCACGGCCGAGGTCGAGCGGCTCGCCACGATCGCCATGGAGTACCACCTCGACCGTCGCCTGCGGTCCGCCCACGCTCCGTCGCTCCTGCCACGGGCTCCGAGGCCGGCGGCCGAGCGGGCAGATGCGGGCGACGACAGCGTTCGCCCACAGCAGATCGCGTTCGAGTGACGCCGCCGGCGCCGCAGCGCATTCCGACTTTGCGCGGGCGTGGGAAGGGTTTCTGCCCTGGGGACCCACATGGCGGCTGAGCGGTTCTGCGCTCTGGACCCACATGGCGGCTGAGATGGCTGAGCAGCCCGAGCGGCTGGCCGGTCTCATCGGCCGTCGCGGCCTCGAGCGACGAGCGCGCTCGTGCCATCGTCGACGAGGAGGCGGTGCTCGTCGCCAAGGCGATCACAGCCATCATCGCCGTCATCGATCCGGAGATGGTCGTGCTCGGAGGTGGGATCGGCCGCGCCCCGGGCTCTGCCGAAGCAGTCGCGAGAAGCCTGGAGACGGTCTCGCCCTTCGTGCCTGAGTTCCGTGTCAGCGCCCGCGGCGAGGATGCTGTCGTCGATGGGAGCTTGGCGGCCGGCCTGGAGCGGGCCTGGAGCGCGCCGCGGCGCGGGTGGTCGGGCGCATCACGAGCTGACCCTCGCGGCCGGGACATCGGACGCTGAGGGCGTCACGACTATCCTCGAGGGATGGAGGCGGTCGCCGATACCCGAGATCCGGAGCCGGTCCCCAATCCGGCCCTGTTCGAGACGCTTGTGAATCTCTGCAAGCGGAGGGGTTTCATCTTTCCTTCTGCCGAGATCTACGGCGGGTTTCGCTCTACGTACGATTACGGGCCTCTCGGGGCACTCATGCTGCGGAACATCCGCGAAGCGTGGTTTCGTGCGATGGTGCAGGAGCGCGATGACGTCGTCCTGATCGACGCAGCCGTGCTTACCAGCCCGAAGGTGTGGGAGGCCTCCGGTCATCTCGCCACTTTCACCGACCCGCTCGTCGACTGCCGCAACTGCAACGAGCGGTGGCGGGCGGATCAGATCGGCGACCACTGCCCCAACTGCGGCTCGTCCGACCTGACCGAGGCGAGGCCGTTCAACCTGATGTTCAAGACCTTCGTCGGCCCCGTCGAGGAGAGCGCCTCGGTGGCCTACCTGCGGCCGGAGACGGCGCAGGGCATGTTCGTCAACTTCCTCAACGTCCTGCAGACGACGCGGCGGCGGCCGCCGTTCGGCATCGCCCAGATCGGCCGGTCGTTCCGCAACGAGATCACGCCCGGCAACTTTGTCTTCCGGACGCGGGAGTTCGAGCAGATGGAGATGGAGTACTTCGTGCCGCCTGCGGAGAGCTCGAAGTGGTTCGAGTACTGGTGCGGCGAGCGCCTGGCGTGGTATCGCACATACGGCATCCCGGACTCGCTGCTCCGTCTCCGGCCGCACTCCGCCGACGAGCTGTCCCACTACTCCACGGGCACGGCCGACATAGAGTTCTTCTTCCCGTGGGGCTGGGGCGAGCTCGAGGGCATCGCCAACCGGACGGACTTCGACCTGCGTGCACATTCAGAGCACTCCGGCACGAAACTCGAGTACTTCGACCAGGCGAGCGGCGAGCACTACATGCCGCACACCGTCGAGCCGGCGGTCGGGCTGACGCGGGCGATGATGTGCTTCCTGCTGGCGGCGTACGACGAGGACGTCGTCGCAGGTGAGCGGCGGGTGGTAATGCGCCTCCACGCGCGACTGGCCCCGTACCAGGCGGCGGTGTTGCCTCTATCGAAGAAGGACACGCTCGTGCCGCTTGCTCGCGAGGTGTTGGGTTTGCTGCAACGGCGGTTCGTGTGCGAGTACGACGAGACGCAGGCAATCGGTCGGCGCTACCGCCGGCAGGACGAGATCGGGACGCCCTTCTGCGTGACGGTCGACTTCGACTCGCTCACAGATCATGCGGTCACCGTCCGGGAGCGGGACTCGACCTCGCAGGTTCGTCTCGACATCGACGCTGTCGCCGAGTACATCTCGCAGCAGCTCAGCGCAGGCGGCGGACAGCCTCCTCTTGGCTGATCTCGCCGGCGGCTAGGGCTTCCAGCGCTCGCAGGCGGCTATTCGACTCGCCTCCCGTCGACGAGGGCACCTCACGTTGGTCCGCATCCTCCGGCCCGACTTGGCCGCCCATAGCAGCCACTATCTCGTCGAGGCGGGATCGGGCGGTGTTGTAGGAGACACCCAGGTCGGTTGCAAGACGCTGCAGGTTGTTCCGCGACCGCAGCAGTAGGCCCACGAAGTCCAGCTGATCGGGCGACAACTTGCCGATCCAGCCGAGGCTGAATTCGCCATCGATCATCACTCCGCTATCGGGACACCACAGCCGGGTGACCACTAGTTCCGCGCCACTGGCCGGATCCCGGGTCAAGAGACGGTTCACTCCTCGGACGGCTCCTCCTCGGCGTGTTCGTCGTCGGCCGCGACCCGACGGTTGCCTCGGGCTGAGGACGTGTCCGCAAAGAAGTCGAGGTCGTCGACGGTGACGCCGTTCCCTACCGCCTCGACCATCTCGGCGGGATCGAGATCGGGGAACTGCGCCCGCAGAGCGGCGGCGAATTCAACTGTCACGCCGCTCGACTGCATCTCGATCAACTCGGACACGTCGATGTCGTCGAAAACCTCCAGCATGTCTCGCGCGTACCACTTGGGCACCCCGCAGGACTTGAGCTCGACGAGGTCCTCGAAGCTGAAGCCCTGGCGCCGAGGACTCGCAGATGACATCCAATGGCCCCGCTGAGGGGGTCGCGGGGGCCTCGGCGACTGGGGTCGTCGGGATGCCCCGGCGAGGCGGTGATCCTCGGAGCCTCGGCCGAAGCCCTTCAAGAGGGCTTCCTCGATAAGGCCGCCGAAACCCCTCGCGTGCCGCGACGGTGGCTCAGCGCTGGACTCTTCCTCCAAGGCGTCGAGAAGCTCCATCCCCTGCTCCACGGTGATGACTCGTTCGGCGAGCATGCTCAAAATCCTCTCTCGCTCTTCACGGGGCATGTTGCTACTTGTAGTTCCAATTCCTGCCATTGTCAATGGCAATAATTGTGGGGCCGAGGGGACATTCAGCAGGAGAAGACGTCGGATGCGGCCATGTCGCTCGAGGCGCCACCTCGGTAGTCTCGGACGGGCGCACCCAAGCCCGGGGCCACCCACCTAAGCGCGGAGAGACCCACAACAGATGTCATACGTTTTCGACTTCAACCACGAGCACGAGCGCCCGCCGATGGAGATGAAAGAGCTCCTCGGCGGGAAGGGCGCCAACCTGGCCGAGATGACCTCTGTGCTCGAACTGCCGGTCCCGCACGGGTTCACGATCTCGACCGATGCCTGCCGGGCGTACATGGACGACGGCTGGCCGGACGGGCTCTCCGACGAGGTCGCCAGCCACCTCGCCACTCTCGAGGAGGGAATGGGCCGCGCGCTGGGAGATGCCGACGACCCCCTTCTCGTCTCCGTCCGATCGGGGGCGAAGTTCTCCATGCCGGGCATGATGGACACCGTCCTCAACCTCGGGCTCAATGACCGGTCCGTGCAGGGGTTGGCGAAGCAGACAAGCGACGAGCGTTTCGCCTTTGACTCCTACCGCCGCTTCGTCCAGATGTACGGCCGGATCGTCCTCGCCATCCCGGGCGAGGCACTCGATGAGCCCCTCGAGCGGCTCAAGCACGAAGCGAACGTCAGCTCCGACTCCGACCTCACAGCAAAAGATCTCG
>Ga0182024_10015657_pt1 | contig 14481 bp, 12 predicted proteins | sample P32metaG_FD_120480 | JGI IMG/M metagenome (GOLD analysis project Ga0182024, IMG submission 120480) | Permafrost microbial communities from Stordalen Mire, Sweden - P3-2 metaG (Illumina Assembly) | ecosystem: Environmental > Terrestrial > Soil > Wetlands > Permafrost | place: Sweden: Stordalen... | reverse complement strand
TCACACAGCCCCATGACGAACTCCATGTTGTGCTCCACCACGAGAAACGTGCGCCCTTCACCGTTTAACTGGCGGATCCGCTCTGCCAAGGTGTTGATGAGGGTCGGGTTCACGCCGCCCGCCGGCTCGTCGAGCAGGACGAACTCGGGCTCGGCCATGAGGACGTAGGCGAGCTCGAGCAGCTTGCGCTGCCCATAGGACAGCGTGGCGGCGGGTGCGCCGGCAAGCGAGGCGATCCCGACGAACTCGAGCAAGTCCGTCGCCCGACGGCGCTCGCCGTGTGAACCGGCACGGCGGAAGGCACTGCGCGCCCACGAGCGCTCGTGCTGGCTGGCGACGAGCATGTTCTCCATCACGGTCAGGCGTCCGAAGACCCGCGTGAGCTGGAACGTCCGCCCGATGCCGAGCTTGAAGATCCGGTCCGGCGCCAGGTTGGTGATCGGGCGGCCCGCCAGGCGCACTTCACCTTGGCGGACCCGTTCGTAACCGGTGATGACGTTGAACAGCGTGGTCTTGCCAGAGCCGTTCGGACCGATCAGCCCGGAGATCGATCCCTGTTCGACTTCGAGAGAACACCCCGCCAGGGCTTGAATGCCGCCGAAGGCCTTGCTAACGCCCTCGACCTCGAGGAGGGCCGCCGTCACATCTGCTGCCGGGGCACGGCGAGGTCGTTTGAGACGCGGGCAACGGGCGCCAGCGCTTCCCCGCCGGTCGCCGATGGCGACGACGCCCCGGCCTCGCCCTGCCCGGCGAGACCGAGGCGCCGCGCCGACCGTCGCTTCCACCAGTCGGAGACTGTCGGGATAACGCCTCGCGGAAGCCAGATGAGCACGGCGAGGAAGAGTGCTCCGTAGATCACGAGGTAGAGGTCGCCGTCCGAGAACTGCAGCGTGAAGTACTGCTGCAGCGACTCGAGCATGAGGCCGCCGAGGAGCGGGCCGACGAGCGTGCCGATCCCACCGAACAGGGACATGAGGGCGATCGAGAGGTCGAAGAGCGGATTGAAGGCGAACTGCGGGAAGATCTGGCCGAGGAAGTAGGCATAGACAGCGCCGGCCATACCCACGGGGAACGCCGAGAGCACGAAGGCGACGAGCTTCGCCCGGCCCGCCGGCACGCCGAGACCCCTCGCCCGGTCCTCGTCGTCGCGGATGGCGAGGAGCTGGAGCCCGAGCACCGAGCGGCGGAGTCCCCAGGACACGAGCGTCGCAAAGACGACGATTCCGAGGCTCACGTAATAGAACGGGTTGTTGAACGTCGCCGAGTCCCAGTTGGGGGTCGGCACCTGGATCCCCGACGAGCCCGCCGTGATGCCGAGATTGAAGGCGAGCAGTTGGAAGATGAAGAAGATCGCGATCGTGATGACCACGAAGGTGTGCCGCCGTGTCCGCAGCGCGACGAGGCCGAACGGCACGGCCACGACGGCGGCGGCCAGCCCACCGAGTGGCACGAGTGCGAACAGCGACGACCCAGCGGTGAGGTTCAGGTGCTGAGTCACGATGGCGAGGACGTATGCGCCAGTCCCGAAGAACGCCGCGTGCCCGAGGGCGATATAGCCCGTGTACCCGGAGAAGCCGTTCCAGGCGGTGGCCGACGCCATGAACAGCAGCGTGAACACGGCGATGGTGGTGACAGCCGGATTGGTGAAGACGAGCGGAAACACCGCAAAGATCGCCAGAACGGCGGCGACCCCGGCCAACTTGGCCGCCACCAAGCCACGGCGCGGGGTCATCACTGCGCCCGCGTGGCCGCGTGACCGAACAACCCGGTCGGCTTGAGCGAAAGGACCACGACGAGCACGGCGAAGAAGACGAAGGGTGCCCAGAGCGGCGACCAGACGACGGCCACGACGTCCTCGATGACGAGCATCACCACGGCTGCTCCGAGGGCTCCGCCGATGCTCCCGAGACCGCCGAGGATGACGATCGTGAGGAGGCGGGAGATGAGGTCGTAGCCGGTATTCGGGTTGAACGAGTTCGTCGCCCCGAAGACCATCCCGCCGTCGGCCGTCACCGCCACGCCGATGCCGAAGGTGATCGCCGACACGCGATCGACGTCGATCCCGACAAGGCGGGCGGCACTTCTGTCCTGCAGCGAGGCTCGGACGCTGCGCCCGAACCGGGTGCGGTACAGCATGAGGTAGAGGCCCCCGAGAAGGGCGGCGGCGAGGAGGAAGCCGAACACGTAGATATAGGGCAGGTAGAAGCCGAGCACGTGGAACGAACGCAGCACGTACCAGGCGCTCAGCTGCACGTAGTCGGCGCCGAAGACCAACCCGAGCACGCCCTCGATGATGATCGCCACCGCATAGGTGGCGAGGATCGACATCGCCGTCCGCTCACGCTCGCCCAGACGCTGCAGGAACGCCCACTGCACGAAGACGCCGAGGGCGAACAGGGCCGGCACGGTGATCAGCAGGCCGAGGAACAGGTCGATGCCGAAATGCACCGAGAGCGCGTAGCTCAGGTAGGCGCCGAGGACGACGAGCACACCCTGGGCCACGTTGATGATGTCCATGACACCGAAGATCAACGTGAGCCCTGCTGCCATCAGTGCGTAGACGCCGCCGGTGAGGATGCCGTCGATCACTGCATGAAGGACGGTGGTTCCCACTCGTTCAGGTGCCCCAGGGCAACTTCGGGAACTCGGCTTTCATCGAACCCGGGTCGTTCACCGGGAGAACCTGCTCGAAGGTGCCGTGCACCCACTGGAAGGTGAAGATCGTCGCCGACTGGTTCTCACCGAGGCTGTCGAACTTCACCGGGCCCTGCACGCTCTCCAGGCTCACGCCGCTGTGGAGGTACGAGATGATCTTCGCCTGGTTGAAGCCGTGCGTCGCCTGCACCGCCTGTGCTGTCACTTCGCCGACCGAGAAGGCCTCCGCGACGTCGGCGTTGATTCCCGACGCATTGCCACCATACTGCTTGATGTAGGCCGCAACCATTGACTTGCTCAAGGGGTTGGAAGACCCGCCATACCACGCGTTGGGAACCATGAGTCCGTCCGTGTTGCCCGCGCCGACGGCCTTCACGAAGGCGGCGCCCTGGTCGGGACCCGCCGTGGCGATGAAGGCCCTCGGGTCGTAGTGCTGCTGGGCGAAGGCCTGGATGAACGCTGACACCGTCGGCACGTCGACGGAGCCGAGCAGCACGATCTGCGCCTTCGAGGCCACGACGGCATCGGCGATCGGTGTGTAGTCGGTTACCTCGGCCGGGAACACCTTCGAGTAGACCGTCTTCACGCCCGCCTTCACGAGGATGTTCTCCGCGACCGGCAGCTGCGGCTCCGTGAACGGGTCATTGCTCGTCGGGTAGGCAGCCGTCGTCGGGCGCTCGGACGCCGGCAGGGAGGCGATCCACTGCGCGAACGGGATGAGCGCGTTCGCCACCGGGGCGCTGACGTCGAACAGCGAGTGCAGGCCCTGCGCGAACGCGAGCGGCCCTCCGCCCGCACCCTCGATCATGGCATAGCCGTACCGGTTCGTGATCTTGGCTGCCGGAACGGTGAGCAGCGTCGAGAACGGGCCGAAGATCATGTTGACGTGGTCGATGGTGATGAGCTTCTGATAGTTCGTCGCCACCTGGGTCGGGTCGCTCGCATCCGACACGATGTCGAGCTTGACCTGCCGGCCGAGGAGGCCACCATGGGCGTTCTGATACGCCGCCCACAACTTGTAGCCCCGATCGAAGGCCTGACCGTCTGTCGAGAAATCACCCGAAAGCGACAACGAGGCACCGATCACGATCGGCGCCGACGAGGGGCCGCTGCCGCTCGGGGAGCTACTCGACGAGCCGCAAGCTGAGAGCGCGAGCGCGAGAGCGCCCGAAACCAAGAAACCCGCCACGCCGCCTCGGCGGCGGGAAGGAATCCCCGTCTCCCGTCTGTCCATATGCGCCAACGACTTTGCCACGGAAGTCCCCCTTGCTCGCTTGACCACTTGTCCTTCTCCCCTCTGAGATCGCTCCTCCGAGGTGCTACGCGCTGCCTTCTGCCCGTTCGAGCCCTCTCGCGCGGCCGCTCTCCTGCTCCAGATCCACGCCGGCCGCCGGCGCCTGCATGGCGATGAGCGCTGCGAAGTCCTCGTCGCCGTACCCCTCGCCGACGAGCCTGGAGACGATCTGGCCGACGAGAGCCGCCACGGGCATCGGCACCTCGAGCTCACGTGCGGCGGTGAGGCCGAGGTCCATGTCCTTGCGGAGCAGTTTTGCGGTGAACGTCGGGTGAAAGTCCAGGCTCACGAGCGCCGGCGTCTTGTAACCCGTGAACGTCGACCCCATCACGCTGTTGTTGAGATATGAGAGGAACGCCTCCCGGCTCACACCGCCCTTGTCGGCCAACAGCGTCACCTCCACGAGCGACTGGATCACGACCCCGAGGAAGAGGTTGTGGCAGAGCTTCACCAGCCGCGCGAGCTCGCCTTCTCCGACATAGCTGGCGCCGGCGCCGATCGCCGCGAGCAGGGGCGCCACCCGCTCGAAGGCAGCCCTCGAGCCGGACACGGCGAAGGTGAGCCGTCCTGCTCTGGCGACACCCGGATTGCCGCTCACGGGGGCGGCGAGCAGGTCCACACCCCGCTCCTGTGCCTTCAACCGCACCCTGGCCGAGGTCTCGGCAGAGACGGTCGAGGCATCGACGATGATGCTCGGCGCGTGCTCCTGGGTGAGCAGGCCGCCGTCCCCGAGCGTCACCGAGATGAGGTCGTCGGACGCGGCGATCGTCGTGAAGACGACCTCGAGAGTCGTGAGCTCGGCAAGGGAGTCGGCAGGCTTGCCCCCGGCCGCAATCAGGGGCTCGAGCTTGGAGCGCGTCCTGTTGTAGACCGTGACAGGTACGCCGGCTTCGAGCAGTCTGCCGATCATCGCCGAGCCCATCCGCCCAGCGCCGACCCAGCCGATCGGACCGGTGACACCCCAGTCGACAGCCATATCGGTCACGCGGACATCACAATCGATTGCATTGCGGGCAGTATTTCCTCGGCGCGGGCGCTTGTCAAGGCGAATCCGGGGGCTGTTCGAGTCCCAGGTGCGCGGCCGGTGCACCCTTCGCAGCGGACCCCCGAGGCCATCGAGAGCCATCCGATGGTTGTCTCGACCGCAATCGTGTGCAAATCTGCTCGCCATGGTTGACCGGAGGTTGTCGGAGGCGATTGATCATTGGCAGGCCCGCTTTCTCGGGAACGGCGTCGACCCGAGCGACTACGAGCGTCTCGCCGCCTCGATCAGCGAGTGGGCCGAGTGGTCGGACGCCTGGTCGGCGGCCGCATTGGTGCACGAGCGCCTCGGCAGGGAGGCTCTCGCAGCCGGGAGGTCGCTCTCCGCCGGGACCCATCTCAATCAGGCAGCTGTCTATTACCATTTCGCCAAGTTCTTCTGGGTGCACGACGTGGCGGAGATGCGGAGGACCCACGGGCGCGCGGTCTCGTGTTTCATGGATGCGCTCCCCCACCTGCGACCACCCGGGCGCCGAGTGGAGATCCCCTTCGAGCGCGGGACCATCGTCGGTGTTCTCCGTACGCCCGCAGCCGCTCAGCCGCACGCAGCCGTCATCCTCGTCCCCGGTCTGGACTCGGCAAAGGAAGAGCTTCGACCGACCGAGCAGCTCTTTCTGGACCGGGGAATCGCCACATTCGTCGTCGACGGGCCCGGTCAGGGAGAGGCTGAGTACGACCTGCCCATTCGTCCGGACTGGGAGGTCCCGGGCGCGGCGATCGTCGACGCCCTCGTCGCCATGCCCGAGATCGACGCCGGGCGTATAGGGATCTGGGGAGTCAGCCTCGGCGGGTACTACGCCGCCAGGGTGGCGAGCGGAGAAGATCGCATACGCGCCTGCATCTCACTATCCGGGCCCTTCACCTTCGGGAAGGAGTGGGAGGACTTGCCGAGTCTCACTCGCGACGCCTTCAGGGTCCGGTCGTTCTCGACGACCGACGACGAGGCGCGGACCAAGGCGCTTCTGCTCTCGCTCGAAGGGCGGGCAGGCCAGATCACCGCTCCCTTGCTGATCGTCGCCGGGCGCAAGGACCGGCTCATCCCGCCGTACCATGCCGAACTCCTGGCCGAGCGCGCCGGCGGTCCCGTCGAGCTGCTGATGTTCGATGACGGCAACCACAACTGCACGAACATGAGCTACCAGCATCGCCCGCGCAGTGCCGACTGGATGGTCGGGCACCTGCTGGGCTGATACATCGGCCCGAATCTCAGGGCATCCCCGCTGTCCGGGATCGCCGCTTGCGCCCGGCGCTCCCGGGCACACGAGCCGCCGGCCCGGTCGAACCCCTCACTACCAGCTCCGGAGCCAGCAAGAGCACCTTGAGCGGCGAGTCCGGACGCTGGATGCGCTCCAACATCAGCTCGGCCGCGTGAGTGCCGATGTCGTAGTGGGGAATGCGCACCGATGTCAGAGGAGGGCTCAACCTGTCGATGAACGGCATGTCGTTGAAACCCACAATCGAGATGTCGTCAGGGCAACGAAGCCCAGCCTCCTCCAGGGCGCTGTAGCAGCCGAGGGCGAGCATGTCGTTGCCGGCCACGACCGCCGTCGGGGGGTCGCTCCGCCCCAGCAACCCGCGAGCGCAGCGCACGCCTTCGGCAATGGAGAAGGCCGCGGCGAACGACACGAGCCGAGCGTCCGGGGTCAGGGCGTTCGTGCTCATGCTCGAGACGAAGCCGCGGTAGCGACCGAATCCCGTCGAGAACGACTGCGGCCCGGCAACATGGGCGATCCGCCGGTGGCCGAGTCGAACCAGGTGGTCGACGACCAGCCGGATACCGGCCCCGTCGTCAACCGAGACCGAGGAGAATGCGTGGTCGTCGACAACCCGATTGACGAGCACGACGGGGATGCCCTCCCTCCCGAGCTCGACCAGTCGCGGATCCTCTCGCCGTGCGGTCGCGAGCACGAGGCCGTCTACCTGCCGCCCGAGGAGCTCGTCGAAGATGCGTCGCTCCCGCTCGGCGTCGTTCTCGGTGTTGGCGAGGAGCGCCACGTAGCCGGCCTCGGCCAATCTGTCCTCGACACCGCGCAGCATGGGCGGGAACAGCGGGTTGTTGATATCGGGGATGATGACGCCGATGGAGAGGGTGCGGTGCGTCTTGAAGCTCCTCGCAAGATAATTCGGCTTATAGCGCAGAGCATTCGCAGCAGCCGTGACACGCTCGACCGTCTCGGCCTTGACGAGCGCGCGGGTGGCATCGTTGAGCGCCCTCGACGCCGTGCTCGGGTGTACGCCGGCGAGCCGCGCCACTTCCCGCAGGGTCACAGTCGACATGTCGTTGTCAGCCCTCTACCAGGCGAAGCGACGACACATCACCGGCACAAGCACGTCGCCCCCTCCGGCCGATTCGTGACAACGGCGGACCTACGGTCCGTCGCGCTCCAGGACCAAGCCAGGGTACAAGAGCGGCGGGGTTTCCACTCTGACCAAACTCTGTAGCTGGGACGTTGGGATCCGGGCGAATTACAACGCGCTGGCTACGAGGTCCGGGATCGGGCCAGCACCGAAACCCCTCAGCGCTTGTCGACGCCATTCTGTGAGCGGAATTTGGTCTTTCGTGGCCGGCGAAGACCAAATTTCGCTCACAGAACGCCACTTCGGCCGCCGGCCGAGCGCGCCCGTCTGACCGACCCGAGGCTCTCCTTCAGCGGCCTCCTAGGAGGTGCCGGGTCGCACCTGCGCGAGGGCGGCGTAGGCGAGCTGCTCTACGAACAGCGCCGTCTGGCGCGACGACTCGGCCGCGACATCGATTGCCCGGCGGGCAAGCTCGCTCGCGAGCGGCGGCAGGGCGGCGAGGCGTCCCGCCAGCTCGAGGGCGCGCGCCAGCGCCTCGCCCGCGGGCACTACCTCTGTCACCAGACCAAGGGCGAAGGCGTCGGGCGCCGGCAGGCGCGGTCGGGCGAGGACAAGCTCGCGAGCCCTTGCCGGCCCGACGATCCGCACGAGGCGGTGAATACCACCCGAGCTCGGGACAATGCCGATCCCGACTTCGGGCAGCCCGAAGACAGCCGACTCGTCGGCGATGCGAAAGTCGGTGGCGAGCGCGAGCTCGAATCCGCCCCCGAGGCAGTAGCCGCTGATGGCGCTCACGCTCGGCTGCCTGAGGGCTGCGACCTTCTCATAGACCCCACCCGTCGCCCGGTAGTAGTCGAAGACTGCCTCGACGTCGAGCGCGTCCATCTCGGAGAGGTCGGCGCCGGCCGAGAACACCTTCGGGCCGCCTGTGATGACCACACAGTCGCTCGATCTGAGCTCCGGGCCGTCGAGCAGCTCCGCGAGACTCCGCTCGATATGGGACGAGAGGGCGTTCAGCTTGTCCGGCCGCTCGAGCGTCACCACGGCGACTGATCCCTCGCGCCGCAGGGTGACGCGTCCGGTGCCCCGCGCGGACGCGTCCTCGCCGGTAACCGAGCTCAATCCGCCGTCCAGGGAACGAGCAGGCCGTCGAGACCCCGCTTCGATATCTCGTTCGCGATGATGAGTCGCTGGATCTCGGATGTCCCCTCCCAGATGCGGTCGACACGGATATCGCGGTACAGCCGTTCGACGGGGAACTCTCGCATGTAACCGCGGCCACCGAAGATCTGAACAGCGCGGTCGATCACGCGTCCGGCTGCCTCAGAGGCGGAAAGCTTGACCATGGCCGCTTTCGCGTGCACGAGCTTGCGCGACATCCCGGCGTCCGTCTCCGATGCGACCTGGTAGACGAGGGCCCGGTTCGTGGCGATCTCGACGGCGCTGTCGGCGAGCATCGCCTGGATGAGCTGGTTGTCGATCAGCCTGTGCCCGAACTGCTGGCGGCTGATCGCCCAGTCGGTCGCCTCTCGCAGCGCCCGCTCTGCCGCCCCGAGGGCGCGGGCAGCGATCATGATGCGCTCCTCGACGAACCACTCCCGCGTGAGCTCGTCACCACGACCGACGCCGCCGAGAACGCTGTCCTCGCCGACGACGACGCCGTCGAAACGGAAGATCGGGTGCTTGTAGACGAACGTGTGCGTGTAGCGCGGTGTGCGCAGCACGCTCACTCCAGGCAGGTCGCGATCGACGAGGAAGAGCGTCGCTGCTCGGTCGGGACCGACGACGGCCATCACGATGAGGAAGTCGGCGGCGTCACCGACGGTGACGAACCACTTCTCGCCGTCGATGCGGTAGCCGCCGGCGGCCGGCACCGCCGACGTCTCGATCGAGGTGTAGTCCGAACCGGCACCCTCCTCGGTGACGGCGTAGCAGTCTCGGCGCTCCCCCTTGATCGCCGGGATCAGGTAGCGCTCACGCTGTTCGGGGCTGCACGCCTTGAGGGCGTTGGCGGGGCGCCAGACCGCATCCCACAGAGCGTTCGTGAGCTGCCCGAGCTCCTCCGACACGAGAACCTGCTCGAGAACCGACAAGCCGGCACCGCCCCACTCGGCGGGCATGTTGATGGCGTTCAGGCCGGCAGCGAGCGTGCTCTTCTTGATGACGTCGAGGGCATCAGCCGTAAGACCGTCCTCCGCCTCGCACTGCTCCTCGAACGCCTTGATCGACTCGGCGAGCTCCCTTGCGGTGCTCTTGAGCTCGAGCTGGTGAGCGCTGTAGGTGCAGTTCATGAATGACTCCTCGTCACGCCCGCTCCTCTAATGTGAGTCCTTTAATATGACACCTGTGTTATAAACCTACCGGTGGATCCTGCCGAGCGTCAAGGCGGCTCGTCCGCGCAGGGTGTGCCCGAAATGATGACGCTTCATCGATGTAGGGCGAGCGTGCCGAGGTACTCGCCCACCAACTGCAACGGGCGCCGGCCTGAGATGCGCTGCGGCTCGAAGACTGCCTGGATGCCGATCCCGTCGATGAGACCCGCCAGACGGATTGCCTCCGCCGAGCAATCGACATCCCGTATCTCGCCCGATTCGACCGCCTCTTTCAAATGGCGCCTGAGCACGGCACGCCAGGCCGTGTAGTAGCGGCGCTGCTCGGCGACGAGTCGCGCATCGCCTACGGCACGGCCCCAGAAGCTCATCCACACGGCCATCTCGAGCGTCCTCTGCTCCCCGACCGGGAGCACCTCTTCGATGATCGCCTCGAGAGCCCGAATCCCCCTCAGGCCGGCCGTGCGGGCTCGGATCCGATCTGCCTCCTGGCGCGAGACCCGCAGCATGGCCGACATGAGCACGTCGTCCTTGTTCTTGAAATAGTGGGCGATCACGCCGGTCGAGCAGCCCGCCTCGGCGGCGATCTCGCGGATGCTCACGTGGTCGATGCCACTCCGGGCCATGACGCGCCACGTGGCCTCGAGCACCTCCTCCCGCCGCTCAGCCGCGTCGACGATCTTCGGCATGGGGCGCCTCGCCTCCTCCGCTGTTTTTCACACAACCAACGTACTATCGAGTCGGGTGGTGCGAGCCCTAGTCTGGGCGTCCGTGGAGCGCTTCGCACTGGCCAACGACGCCAACGCAGGGTCCGTCGGCCTCATCTCCGGAGGCGGCACAGGTATCGGTAGGGCAACAGCGCTCGCCCTCTGCCGCAGCGGCGCCGACGTCGTCATCTGCGGCCGGCGGGCGGAGTTGCTGGAGGTGACGCGCGACGAGGTCGAGGCGCTCGGAGGGAGCTGTCTCGCCGTGCAGGCGGACATCCGCGACGCCGATGACGTCGAGCGTGTCATCGACGCTGCGATCGAGCGTTTCGGCGCAATAGACGTCGTGGTCAACAATGCGGGGGGTCAGTTCACTGCGCCCGCCGAGGAGATATCGGACAACGGCTGGCGCGCCGTGCACCGGCTCGCCGTGGATGCTGCCTGGAGCCTCACGAGACGGGCGGCGGTTCGTTCCATGATCCCGCGCCGCCGCGGCGTCGTCGTCTTCATCGGCTTCAGCCCTCGCCGTGGCGTGCCGGGCATGGCGCACGCCTCGGCCGCCCGGGCGGCTGTCGAGAACCTCGCGGGGGCGCTCGCGTGCGAATGGAGCCGTTTCGGAATTCGCGCCGTCTGCGTGGCTCCGGGCAACATCGAGACCGATGCTCTGGCCCGCTACGACGCCTCCGACGTCGCCGCCTGGACCCGAGGCGTCCCCCTTGGCCGCCTCGGCACGGCGGACGAGGTAGCGACCGTGATCGCCTTCCTCGCTTCGCCGGGGGGGAGCTACGTCACCGGGACGACGATCGTGGTGGACGGCGGCGTCGACGCTTGGGGCCAAGGCGTCCCGCCGCCGCTGCCCGCCCCACTGGACGCAGTCTCCGCTGCCCCAGATACGGCCGGCCCGAGCACGAGGCGGGCGTCCAGGCCGTAGGCGCCACTTCGTCGGACGAGAAGGGGATTAATCTCGATCTCAGAGATCGCAGGCCGGCTGGCGGCAACTTTCGACAGCGCCACGACGGCGGCGGCGGCGGCGCCGACGTCGAGGGCCGGGCTGCCCCGGCGGCCGAGAAGCAGCGGAGCGCCCCGCAATGATCCGATCAGTCCCCACGCCTGCTCCTCGGTCACCGGTGCGAGGGCCGCAGCCACGTCCGACAGCACCTCGGTGTGCACACCTCCGAGCCCGACAAGGGTGACCGGCCCGAAGCGCACGTCCCGGTGAGCTCCGACGAGCAGTTCGACGCCGCCGGTGCGCTCCAACATCGCCTCGACCGCCATTTCTTGCGGCCCCAGGCGCACTTGGAGATCCGACACCGCCCGCTCGAGGGCAGCCTCGCCGGCGATCCCGAGCACGACGCCCCCGACGTCGGACTTGTGCTCGATCGCCACTGCTTTCAGCACGACCGGATAGCCAAGCTCTCGAGCCGCCGCGATCGCCTGGCCTGCGTCGTTCACCAGGCGGGACGGAGCGAAGACGATCCCGGCGTCCTCGAGGACTCGCCGTGCTGCCCAGTATCCCCCCTCCCGCGGGCCGTCCTCGGCTTCGAGCAACTCCGGTACGCCCTCTGGCCAGCTGGCCGCGCGCCCGACGAGTCGTGCCAACACGAACGCAGCTGCCTCGACGGTCGGGTAGACCGGAATGCGACCTGCCCGCAGTCGTGCGATCGGCGAAGGCGGGTGCCCCCCGCCTGGCACCACAGTGTGCATGGCGTGGACCGCCAGCATCCTGCCGGAAGCCTGCGCCGCCTCGACGAGCGCGCCCGCAACCGCGGTCTCGGCACTTGCGAGCGCTTCGCCGTACAGTCCGTACCCTCCGAAGTAGCCGGTGAGCAACACCGAGTCGACCTCGCCCGATCCGAGGAGCACCTCCAGCACTCGGTGGAACGACCACACGTCCTGCTCCCCTCCGCCAGCCAGATCGACGGGGTTCGACGTCGAGCCCCGCGTGCCCGTGGCAGCTGTCAGCCGGGTCACGAGGTCGGCCGAGAGCGGGGGAAGCACGAGCCCCGCTGCCTCGGCGACGTCGGCAGCCACGGCACCATGGCCACCGCCGTCTGCCAGGACCGCGACACGGGGCCCTGCCGGCGATACGCCGAGGAGCAAGCCGGCGAGCAAGTCGACGAGCTGTTGGGGGGTGGAGACGCGCTCTACGCCTGCCGCTCGGCAGGCCGCCTCGATCGACAGGCTTCCCGAGACGAGTGCCCCGGTGTGCGAGCGAGCCGCCATGGCGGCTGCTCGAGACGCACCGACGCTCAGGAGCACGACGGGCTTGCCCGCGTCGGCAGCCATCCGGGCGGCCTCGAGGAAGCGCCGGCCGTCGCGGAAGTCCTCGCAGTAGATGGCGATCGCTTCCACGTCCGGCGCGTTCGCGAACGAGACGACGAGATCCGCCACGTCGAGATCGGCTTGGTTGCCGAGCGATGCGAACCTCACGAAGCCGAGCCCGGCCTGTTCCGCCTTGACACCGAGCTCGAGCGCGAGGTTGCCGCTCTGGGAGATCAGCCCCACTGGACCGGGCGGAAAGTCGTTGGACGTGACGTAGAGCTCGGTCGAGGCGTCGAGGATCCCGAGGCAGTTCGGTCCGAGCAGCGCAGCTCCCGCCGCGCGCACGCGCCGCACAACCTCCTGCTCCACCCGACGCCCTTCGGCGCCGCTCTCGCCGAGGCCGGCGCTGATCCCCACGATGGCCCGAGCACCGGCGGAGAGGGCTTCGTCGACGGCCACTTCGAACTGGGCGGCCGGCACGCTCAACACGGCCAGCTCGACGCCCCCCGGCACTTCGGACAGCGAGGCATACGCCCGGCGGCCGAGCACGGCCCCGCCTCGCCGGTTGACGAGGGCGACGCGGCGCCGGCCCTCGCCCCTGATCGCTCCCTTGGCAAGCCAGTTCCCCCACTTGCGCTCGTCGTCGGACGCGCCGACGACGGCCACCGAGGTGGGGTCGAACAATGGCCGGAGATCGCGCTCCGAGCCGGCTCTCACCATCGCCGCACGCTACCGACGGCGGCTCCTGAAGATCGAACGCGAAACAAAGAGGCGCTCAGCGGGTGCTCGATTCTTCCCTTGCCGGGTAGTAGTACGACACCTTGTACATCTTGAACTCGGTGAAGGTCTCGGTGCGCGTGACGCCGCCGATCGCTGGGATGCGATCCGTCAACAGCTCGAAGAGGTGATCGTTGTCCCGGCAGACGACCTGGATGTAGACATCGAAGCGCCCCGCGCACGCGCTGACGTAGGTCACCTCGGGGAACTCGACGAGGGCGTCGATCACGGTTGCATGGGCACCGGAGGCGACGGAGATCAGCACGAAGGCGAGAACGTGATAGCCCAGCCGGAAGGGGTCGGCGATGGCAACGATGCGCAGCGCCTGCGAGTCGATGAGCCTGCGCACGCGCCAGCGGATCGTGCCCTCGGACACGCCGAGCGCCCGTCCGATCTCGCGATAGGCCCGCCGCCCGTCCTCTTGCAGATGGCCGATGATCTGACGGTCGAGGGTGTCGAGCGTCAATTCGTGCGCGGCCGGCCCGGAACCGGCACGGAGGAGCGAATGGGTGCCGGTTGTGCGGACGGGCTGGGTTTCTTCCATGCCGGCTACGGGCCGCCCGGGGCGAACTCGGGCGCGTACCAGAAGCCTGCAAGCTGGCCGCCATCCACGTCGATCGTCGCTCCGTTCACGAACGAGGCGTCGTCCGAGGCCAGGAACAGGACCACCCGCGCCTGCTCTTCGGGTTGTGAGTACCGGCCCATCGGGATCCTCGGACGGTACGCAGCGTCGAAGCTCGGGCTGAGATCACCCTCGGTCATCTCGGTCATGGTCATTCCGGGACACACGGCGTTGCACCGGATACCTCGGTGCCCAAGCTCAGTGGCGATCATGCGGGTGAGCAGCACGAGCCCGGCCTTCGACGGACAGTACGCTCCCTGGGGAGACTCGGCGACGAAGGCGTCGATGGAGGCGATGTTGACGATCGCCCCCCCGCCGGCGGTGACCATATGCCGTGCGGCTTCCTGGCTGGCGACGAACGCCGCCGTCAGGTTCGTCGCCAGCGTCTCGTCCCAGTGCTGTTCGCTCACGTCCAAGATCGGCTCGGTAAACGCCACGCCGGCATTGTTCACGAGGACGTCGAGCCCAGCCTTGGCTGCGGTCGAGGCCACGACGGCG
>Ga0182024_10015656_pt1 | contig 14482 bp, 12 predicted proteins | sample P32metaG_FD_120480 | JGI IMG/M metagenome (GOLD analysis project Ga0182024, IMG submission 120480) | Permafrost microbial communities from Stordalen Mire, Sweden - P3-2 metaG (Illumina Assembly) | ecosystem: Environmental > Terrestrial > Soil > Wetlands > Permafrost | place: Sweden: Stordalen... | reverse complement strand
TTCAGCGTCTCTTCCCACAGGTCGATCGCCTCTTCGGTCAGCTTTTTGCCGTGCCAAGTTTTTTGGTTCGCTGTGAAAAATTGTATCGTCGTAGCCCCAATCTCCTGGCCTTCGAGAAGGGCGTTATGCGGCCCTCCTTGAGCAGAGGTATGGGCGCCGATCAATAATTTGTCCGCGGGTGCTTTCGACACAAAGATCCCCTTAAAAAAAGAAAAGTATAAATCATCGGGAACATCTAGACAAGATTGGTTAGTTGAATTCTTTTTTTACCTTTTCCAGCAGGTCTCTAGCCTCTTCATAGCGGTCTTCTTGATTATCTTCCTCTATGAAAGTCGTTTGAACCTCCTTGCATATTCTTTCTACTGCAGCCTCGAAATGAGCATTCAATTCCATATCTTCGTTCAAAGAGTGTTCCGTTTCGTAAAATTGACGCTTCAGATTTTGCAAATTTTCTCGATAGTTTGTTTTTAACTTTTCCAATTGGGCCCGATAAGGATTTCTAAGACGATCTAACTCATAAGTGAATTGATCGTTCAGGAATTGTAACATGAGGGGCGAGTGCCTTCCCGACAGGCGGCTGGCGTAAGACGACACCAGCATTTTTTTGCGGTATAAGTAGCCGTTCTCCAAACTTTCAAGTTTTGTTTCATAGTCGATATTGAGGCCTTCGAGTGCATAAAGATAGGAAGGAGGGAAAAAACATCCTGTGCGTCCTATGCTTTTTCCGGATCCGATGCGGAAGCCTAAACCACAGACGAGTTTCGAGTTTAGCTTGTGATAACTGATAGGTTCTGAGGAGAGTCGATTGTATTCCTGATACAGGATTTCGAAAGAAGAAGGAATTTCTTCCAGTCCGTACTGTAGCATGGCAGGAGAAAGAGGGTTGAGAGTAAAAAATTTAACCATCCATATCTTTTTTTCTTGCATGTTTGAAGGGTTTTCTTGCAGTAAGTTTTGGCAAAACTCCTGCGCATATTCTTTGTAAAGAGATCTGACTTCATCCGTATGCGGAGCATGATTCGATGCTAAATGATTGACATACAAATCTAGAAAAGGTTGAGGAGACTCGGAAGCCATGCAAGTGGTTGCATAGATTAAATAATAGAAAAATTTTCTCATCTTCAGCCTTGGGTTTTTTTAGTTCAGAAAAAGTTTGCTTTCTTCTGAAGTTAATCACAAGTTAAAAAGACTTTGCTCAATTGATGTTATTCAATTCTTTTTTAAATCCTCCAGGAGGTTTCTTGCCTCCTTGTAATGCTCCTCCTTGCTTATGCCTCCCCATTCTTCGAAAATAGTTTTAAGCCTATACCATCTGTGTTTTAGGGGATCCTCTAATAGGTCATCTTGGTGAGTTTCTTGTTCAGAAAATTGTCGTTTTAGTTCCTGAAGGCTCTCTAGGTACTTTGTTTTTAGCCTTTTCATTTCGGCGATATATGGAACTTTAAGGCATTTCAAATCATAATCGAATAGATCATTGAGAGCCTGTAATTCGATAAGCGGGATATTGTCAGACATGATATTAGAGGCGATTTCTATCAGACGATAGCTAAAAGAATGTTTGAGGTTTTCTTTTTTGTATAAATAGGCGTTGTCCAATTTTTCGATCTTCCACTCATATTCCACTCTTAGCCTGTCGAGTTCATCAAGATAAGAATGAGCAGGGTACACTCCCAAACGCCCTATCGGTCCAATGAGTCCAATGATTGCGCGTTCTCCAAATTTCGAAGCTAGCGTGTGATATTTGATTTGTCCAGAGTACTGCTGATTCTTCTCGCGCATCTCTAAACTAAAAAGCTGGTTATACTTCAGGCTCAGCTCTTCTAAGGAAGGAGGGATTTTTTCGAGTCCGTACTGCAGCAGGAGTGGAGAAAGAGGATTGAGAGTAAAAAACTTTCCCATCCATACCATTCTTTCATTGTAATAAGACGGGTTTTCTGCCAGCAAGTTTTGGCAAAAATCGGCAGCGTATTCTTTATAAAGATGCTCCACTTCCTGTTGATGCAACTCATCGGTTTTCTGCGAGGGAGTCGATCGTAGATGGGCAGCATAGAGATCAAGGAATTGGTCTGCATTACTTTGCTCGGCCGGTTTTTCATAGGTAGGCGTATCGCATTCGCTAGCCACTACACTGCAGAGCCCAACCAAACCGACCATAATTTTGTGAAAAAACTTTCTCATTCTAACCTCATCTTTGAACATTTTTGGCAAAAAATTACCATCTTCTAAAATGAACTACCAGATTTTTTTTTAAAGAACGACCACCATACCGATTGCGGCATGGTGTCGTTCAATTTTAAGTTAATTGTTATAAGGCTTCTCTAGATCGACGTGTTAAGAGATCTGGCTTCTTTTTTTATAGAGATAGAACAGCAAGACGGGGGTTAGGGTGACGATATTGCCAATGGTGATCATCGACAGGTATCTAGATGCGCTGCCGATATCGACGTTGCCGGGCGGGAAAAAACTGACAATAATGGTTGTGGTACATCCGAAAAGCCCTAGTAGGGCTGTGATCCACATTCCCCAATGTTTACCAGGAATTTTAAAGGTTTTGGGCCGGTTGACATAGGTGTAATGGAGTTTGACGGCAGAGCAGAACATCAAGATGTACATGATCATGTAGAGCTCGGTGCTCAGGGCAGTCAAGAACCAGTAGAAGGCGTTCACACTGGGCACGAAGAGGAAAATCAAGCAAAAGAGGCTGACCAAGATCGCCTGGGCTAAAAGAATATGGGAGGCGACCCCTGCTTTGTTCTTACGCGTGAAAAAGGGTGGTAAAAACCCAAATTCTGCAGCATGGAGGAGTCCTTTGGCCGGCGAGATCAGCCAGTTTGTTATCGAGCCGATGGAGCCGAGGACGATCATTAAAGTTAACACAGGCGTCAGCGCTCGAATGCCGAAGACATCGAAGAAATTACTGAAGACTTGCATGACTCCCGAGACTAGGTTGATGTCTTTTTCCGGCAGGACAAAGGCGATTGCAAGAGAGCCTAAGACCATCGTGGTGAAAATGAAAAAAGCCGCGAGAAGCACCGCGCGGGGAAAGTTTTTTTGCGGCTGCCGGATATCGTTGACATGGACGCCGGAGAGCTCCATGCCTAAGAACGAGGCCATGATAGCAATCAGCGAAATCCAATTGGTCGATTGGGAAAGCGAGGGAATTAAGTTGTCGGTGCCCAAGCGGATCTGGAGCGGCTGGCCTTTGCAGACCCAGATAATTCCTAGGGTAATCAAGAAGATCATGGGAATGATTGTTCCGATCGTCGCGCAGATGTTATTGAGGAGAGCAGAAATATGCAGCCCCTTGAGGTTGATGAGCGTCAGTCCCCAGAAAACGATGAGGATAAAAGAAACAAGATAGGTTTTGTTCTGAGCCAGTTCAGGATCGATTAAATAAGCGGCGGTCCCTGCAATAAAAGAGAGGATAGTAGGATACCAGGCCATGGTATTGATCCATTGGAGCCAAATCGCCAGCATGGCCCATTTTTCTCCAAAGGCCGTACGGACCCAGTGATAGACACCGCCTTTCTCTGGAAAGGTCGCTGATAGTTCTGCAGCGACAAAAGCTGTAGGGATTAAAAAGACAATCGCGGAGAAGACAAAGAAGAAAACCATGGAGCTGCCAAAAAGAGCGGCAGCCGGCAAATTCCGGATGCTGTCGATCGCAGCGATGATCAAAATAACTAAAGAAAAAAATGAGATCTTCTTGGTCATCCCATAGATTTTTCCAGAAAGAAGTGAAAATATCCATCGTTTAAAGTATAGAAGTAGAAATAGACCTCTTTCGTAGCTGAGGGTTCGTCGATTTTCGGGATTATTTTGGTCGATTTTCGATTTATTTTGTGAGGTCCATATCGACAAAAGTATATGGACCCCACAAAATAAATCGAAAATCGACTCAAAAGAACCCGAAAATCGACAGAACCTCAGTTACGAAAGAGGTCTAATGAGGTTTAGGCATGGGCGATCCATTTAAGACATTAAAATCTTTAGGCGAGGGGAAATATTATTACTCTCTTCCGGCTTTGGAAGAACAAGGCATCGGCAAGATCAAACGATTGCCGGTCTCGATCCGGATCATGCTGGAATCGCTCTTGAGAAACCATGACGGCATGAAGGTGAAGGACGACGATATCAAAACGCTTGCCCGTTGGAATCCTCAAAAACCCTCAGACGGCGATGTCCCTTTTGTCGTCGCACGGGTGCTTTTGCAAGATTTTACCGGGGTGCCCCTCTTAGTCGACTTAGCTGCGATGCGCGATGCCGTTGCGGTGCAAGGATTTAAAGCGGGGCTGATCGAGCCTCAAGTCCCCGTTGATCTTGTGGTGGACCATTCTGTGCAGGTCGATCGGTCGGGAACGGCGGATGCATTCATGTTCAATTTACAGGTCGAATTTGACCGGAACCGTGAAAGATATGAATTTTTAAAATGGGGCCAAGGGGCATTTAAAACCTTTAAAGTGGTTCCTCCAGGCATTGGGATTTGCCATCAGGTCAATTTGGAAAATATCGCCTCCGTGGTCATCAGCGAAAAACAGGGCGATCGGACGGTTCTTTATCCCGATACGTTAGTCGGGACCGATTCCCATACCACGATGATCAATGGGTTGGGAGTTGTCGGATGGGGCGTCGGAGGGATCGAAGCGGAAGCGGCGATGCTCGGCCAGCCTGTCTCGATCCAAACTCCTGAAGTAATCGGAGTCCATCTAAGCGGCAGTTTGAAAGAAGGTGTGACGGCGACCGATCTGACACTCCGGATTACCGAGCTTCTCAGGAAAGAAAAAGTTGTCGGCAAGTTTGTGGAGTTTTTTGGCGAGGGGACTGCGACTCTGTCGGTGGCCGACCGGGCGACTATTGGAAATATGTCTCCCGAATATGGCGCGACAATGGGATTTTTCCCCTGCGATGAGAAGACTCTCGATTATCTGCGCATGACAGGACGGGATGAAAAACACGTATCTGAAGTTAAAACTTATTTGGAAGCGCAGCAGCTATTCGGCATTCCTCGCAAGGGCGAGATCGATTATACAAAAGTCGTCGAGCTCGATCTGAAGACTGTCACTTCATGTGTCGCAGGTCCAAAAAGGCCTCAAGATCGCATCAATTTGGATGTTCTCAAGGAAAAATTTCAACAATTGATGATGGCGCCGATTCCTGAAGGTGGGTACGGGAAAGACAAGAACGAACAGGCAAGGCGGGTTTTTATCCATCAAGGCGGCCATTTCTCTTCGGATATTCCTCGCGACAGCGGAGGGACGCATAAGATGGTCAATGGAGACAAATCGCAAGGGAGGAATGAAGAGGAGATGGTCTCCAATCGTCCCTTCACCGAGCCTGTGGCAAGTCCGGGCTATGATGAGCAATCTAAAGCCGAAATGACACTCAGTCATGGATCGATTGTCATCGCAGCGATCACCAGCTGTACAAATACGAGCAATCCGAGTGTGATGATCGGAGCTGGCCTTCTGGCTAAAAAAGCCGTAGAAAAAGGGCTTAAGGTGAATCCTCTGGTCAAAACAAGCTTGGCCCCGGGATCCCGAGTTGTGACGGACTATCTTGATAAGAGCGGTCTTCAGACTTATTTGAACCAGCTCGGATTTCAGCTGGTGGCTTACGGCTGTACGACATGCATCGGAAATAGCGGTCCGTTAGAAGAGAGGATAGAAAAAGCGATCCAGCAATATGATTTAGTTGCAGCCAGCGTACTGAGCGGCAACAGAAATTTTGAAGCGCGGATCCATAGCGCTGTCAAAGCAAACTTTTTAATGTCTCCTCCATTAGTGGTGGCCTTTGCACTCGCTGGCCGCATCGATGTCGACATGGAAAAAGAACCGTTAGGGCATGATAAAAACGGAAAACCGGTTTTCCTGAAAGATATCTGGCCGACTTCTCAAGAGATCCAAGAACAGATTAAAAAATTTCTTCTGCCTTCGATGTTCAAGGAGCGGTATGCGCACATCATGCAGGACAATCCCGTCTGGCAAGAGATCGAGATGAAAAAAACAGCCCAGTATGAGTGGGACCCCAAGAGTACGTATATCCAAAAACCTCCCTATTTTGAAAAATTCAGCTTAAAACTGCCGCTGCAAAAAGAGCTTAAGAATATGCGGGCGCTCGCGCTTTTTGGAGATTCGGTCACCACAGATCATATTTCACCTGCAGGGGCGTTTTCAGAAAAAACTCCGGCGGGAAAATATCTGCTCTCGCTCGGCGTCAAAGAGCAAGACTTCAACAGTTATGGAAGCCGCAGGGGCAATCATAATGTAATGATGCGGGGAACCTTTGCCAATGTCAGGATTCTCAATAAAATGGCCGATGGAAAAGAGGGCGGTTACACAAAGCTCATGCCGGAAGGGACGCTTCTTCCGATCTACGACGCCTCTGTGAAGTATGCGGAGAAAAATGTTCCTCTGATAGTCTTCGCAGGAAGGGACTATGGAATGGGAAGCTCAAGAGATTGGGCCGCCAAAGGCACTGCGCTACTCGGCGTCCGAGTTGTCGTTGCGCGGAGCTTTGAGAGGATCCATCGGAGCAATTTGATCGGAATGGGCGTTCTGCCACTGGAGTTTACAAACGATGAGAGTTTTGAATCAGTGGGAATTAAAGGCGATGAAATTTTTTCTATCGATGGACTGAAGGAATTGGCCCCTCATCAAGAGGTGACATTGGACATTGAGAAAGACGGAAAGAAACAGCAGGTCAAATTAAAGGTAAGAATAGATACCCCCATCGAAGTAGAATACTACCGCCATGGGGGTATTATGCCTTATGTGCTAAGGCAGCTTCTGAAAGCTTAGAACTTATATCCTAACTCAAGACGAGCGCCGAGAATTGTTTCTTGGCTGTTGGTATTGAGTTTGAGGAGATAAGGCTTCAATTGGAGATCAAAATTTTTGCATTCGCCGAAAGTCCATGCAAAAGGAACGCCCACTTCATAACCCCAGAATTCTTTTTTTCCTAAGGTTGTAGGGAGAGTCAAGGTTCCTTCGTCATGAGCGCCGAAAGCATACATCACTTTGAAATCGCATCCGAGGCTGAAATTGTCTGTGAACTGTTGAAGAGTTTTCAAACCAGTTGCAGCATACCACCAATATGCATGGTTTCCATCGACGTGTTCGTAGTGGAAGCCAGGAGCTGCATACAAAGAGACTGTGCAGCTAGGAACCAGTGAGCTAGCAAAGGTATAACCTAACTTTTGTTCGATATTGGTCCACAAGTGTCCTCGCTCGCCTTTAAAGCTCTCGCTAATACGATCCCAAGCTTTTGTCTTAGTCTCTTTTGTATCGACGGAGTTATGGGTTGTGCCTAAAAGTGCAACAACGTCTGTATTGGCATAAAAATCCTGAGGCTTCAGACGTTCGTATCCGAATCTCAAACCGCCATAATAAACGTTTTGGTTGAGGCTGAAATCGAAAGATTTGTCTTCCAATCCGCCGTGGAAATGGGACCACATGAATTCAGGTCCGGCATAAACACGGTTAGCATTTGCTTCAGTTTCAATTGTAGGCGATGCATCCGCTCCCACAAATGAGGAGAGAGAAAGCAAAGCAGTTGTCAATAATGTCATTGATGTTGGTTTCATCTTTAGAGTCCTTTGGTTACGCCGCAGATATTATCTTAATCGTATCTTTAAAATCACTAAACAAAAAATTATTGATAAAGAAATTTTCTTAGTTTGCTACTCTTTAACAAAATGCAAGTTGAAGAAATCGGTTCAGTAGAAAGAGAAAATGGGCGAATCTCCTCGGAAAAAAAGGAGAGCCTATGGAACGAGCATCATGTCTCTTCTTTTCAAAAGACCAGAGAAAAAGAGCTATTAAAACTTCATCAAGAAAGGCCATCTAAAACAACCAACCCTCAAGGTTACTTTAATTATATGGCTAGAGAAGAACAAATTAAATACGAATTAGATTTAAGCTATTATTGTTTAAAGTTATTAAACGGTCATTTGATTGAAGCATTTGGTCATTACGGACGGGCATTGAATCATTTGAAAAGGCGGGGAGAGTACGAAGAGAAACTCTATGCCGTTTGGCTAAAAAGAATCAAAGCTCAGGAAAATCCCCCGACGCCAGATATTCTCTTCATCAACCGGGGAATTCATTCCAACCAATTAGTCTAAAAATGAAAAGACCTCCTAAAAGGAGGTCTTTTCATAAACAAAAGGATTAAAGTTTTAGTTTGTATGAGCGATATGCTCGCAAACCATCGCAATATTGACCGGCATAGGGAAAGGAATCTGGTCCAGATGAGGCTCGCTCATCAGCTTGCCGCTAAACGCAGCTGCATCTAGCTCTAGATATTCCGGGACATCGCGGGAAGTATTGGCCACAGAGTCTTTCACGAGGTTGATCTGTTGGGACTTTGTCTTAACAGAGATCGTCATTCCGGCATTGACTTCGAAAGAACGTCGGTCGACTTTTTTGCCGTTGACGTAGACGTGTCCGTGAGAAACGAGCTGCTGGGCTGCGAAAATCGTCGGCGCGAACTTAAGCCGATAGACGACGTTATCAAGCCGGCACTCGAGGCGGCGCAGGAAGAGATGGGAGGTCACTCCTTTTTTCTGGAGGGCTTCTTTGTAATAGCGAACGAGTTGTTTCTGACTGATCATGCCATAGATGGCTTTCAACTTTTGCTTTTCAGCTAGCTGCATTCCATAGTCAGATCTTTTCTTTCTCTTGGCCCCGTGCTGTCCAGGAGGATTGGCTTTGTGAAGAAGGGGGTTGCGAGCGCGTCCGAAGATATTCACGCCAAATTTTCGTGCAATCCGATTTTTAGGGCCAGTATAACGTACCATTGTTGCTCCAGTAAATAAAGGCAGTAATCATAGTTCAGGATCAAATTTTTAACAAGTGTAAATGATTTTTTTATCTGAAAAAAGGCAGGCCAAAAAGGCCTGCCCAAGGTCGTGTTTGCTTAGCTCTTTTTACGAGGAGGCTTAGCAAGCACCCATTCTGCAACTTCGAGAGCTGCGAAAGAACCTAAAAGAACACAGGCAGAACGATTCATGAGTTTAGACAAACTCTGGGTTTCTTCCTGCTTGTGCAACAACCAATTCAGGGGTTGAACGACTCTACCACGGGTCGCTATAGCTGCAGTGATTGCAGCTAGGTAGCCAAAGCAAGGTGTTAAAAACAAGGCATAGCTTGTTAATCCGACCTTATCGGCATGCTTAGTGACAAATTGCGCCACCTGATGTTTGCGTTGTAATTCTACTGACATAAAAATTCTCCTTAATATAAATAACATTTTTCTTTTTTTTTAATGCGTCTAATATGAGTGTAAGTCAAAAAAATGTTACTGCGCCTGGGAGCGCAGAATAAAGAGCTGAATTGAAAATTGAAAAGCTTTTGAAAAACGGGCAAGACCCGCTTTGATCGATTCATCTAAATGATCATTTAGGCTTTTCATGCCATTAATTATAGGCGTGTCTGTTATTGCAAGCAATAAAAATGGTCTGATTTGTATAATGGATGGCATGATGTTGGTTCTTGCATACTATTATTTTACATCGATCAAAGAGCCTGCTCTAGAGGTGCTCCGTCATAAAGATTTTTTTTCAAAGCGAGATGTTAAAGGAAGGATTTACATTTCTCACGATGGCATCAATGGGCAGATGAGCGCAAGCCCGAGTGCTGCCCAAGAATATATGGAGTGGCTCCGCTCTGATCCTCGCTTTAAAGAGGTCGAGTTCAAAATCCATACCCATCGGGAGCACTGCTTTCCTAGAGTGACAGTCAAAACCCGGCCTCAACTGGTCGCCATGGACGTTTCAGTCGATATGAGCAAAACGGGAACCCATGTCAGTGCTGAGGAGTGGAAGGAAATGCTTGAAAAACGGGACGATCAGACGCTTCTTCTCGATGTTAGAAACGATTATGAATGGGAACTGGGCCATTTTGAAGGCGCAGAACTTCCAACCCTAGAACAATTCCGGGAGTTTCCCACCTATGCCAAGAAGCTCAAAGACAAATGCGACCCTCAAAAGACCAAGGTCATGATGTATTGCACGGGAGGAATCCGGTGCGAGGTCTATTCGGCCCTGCTCAAAGAAGAGGGGTTTAATGAGGTCTATCAACTGCAAGGCGGCATCATCAAGTATGGCCTCAAGGCAGGCTCCAAGCACTGGAAAGGAAAACTGTTTGTTTTTGATGACCGGCTTGCTGTCCCCATCAGCGAAGAACCAGCCGATGTGATCAGCGCCTGTATCCATTGCTCTGAAAAATCGGACCTCTATTTCAACTGCGCCAATATGGACTGCAATGAACTTTATCTCTCTTGTCTTCCGTGTGCAGAAAAAACAAAAGGGTGTTGTTGTTCTAGCTGTGAAGCGGCTCCTCGCGTGCGACCTTTTCAAACAGCAGAGAGGCCCAAGCCTTTTCGAAGATTATCCCACCTTTTCTCGGATCAACCGAATTAACTCTAAGATCTTAGTCTGTGTTTCATCACGAACGACGGTGAGGCCCGGTTTGATGCCGATTTCGGAGAGCTCAAAGGCTTTCATGGTGTTGCAAATGCGGCCATCGAGGCGGACGCCCAGGCCGCGGATACCCAGCATATTCCCCCAATCCCCGAACATCTCCAGGGTCAGCTCGCAAGCGGTGATCAGAAAGACCATTTCATTCGCCTTATAGGTTTCTAGGAGCTTGAAAAATTGCTCGCCGATGTAATGGACGGTGGGTATGAAAAACACTTTAGTGTTTTTAGATGGCAGCGCATGAACCGATTTGCCGATGAAACACTGCCCGCAGACAGGATGAGTCTCATCGTGGATGCACTGGTCGGTGAAGCGGCCGGAGGGGCATTCAAGAGGTTTATGGCAGTAGGAAAAGCCGACCACAACCAGAGGAGCATTAAGAGATTTTTGAAATTCCTCAATGGATGAAAAATTATATAGAAAAAAATCTCCGTCGCGGAGATTTGATTTTTTTCGTACGTACGATTTAAGGATATTCCACGTATACTGGAAGGGATGTTTCCAAAAGTACCGTTTAAAAATATGATTTTTATCATGACGCAGCAGATAGACCAAGCTTTTCCAGCGCAAGAAACGGGAAGTTCCTTTGGTAATGCCGGGAATCTCAGGAAGATGCTGCAGAGTTTTAAGTGGATGGGTCTTGCCCAACGTTTGTGCCCGTGCATCCCAAATTTTTAATTTATCGTCCATGAAACCACATTCTACCGAAGAAGAGATTTTCCGCAGCAGCTCTAAAGAAGAGTTGAAAAACCTGGCTGCTCGGGGGCAGCTGGCCTGGAAGGGCAAAAAAATCGTCCTAGACCCTTTTACGGGATTGGAATTTTTCTTGCTCATTGATGCCTCGGGAGAGAATTTTACTGTGCACGCCAAAATCAAAGTGGGTGCGCGGGAAGAAGACCTCTCTTCTTGCGAGGCGATCTTTGCCAAAGGAGCCCTTCAGCATCAGATTTTCCGTTTTTGGAAAGAAGAGATCGATCCCCGCTGGTTTGTTTCTAACACAGTGACGCTGATGGAACTTAAACAGCTCGTCGAAGATCCCGATGTTCCTCCCTTGGTTTGGAAATGTCCTATTCCAAGATGGAAGCCCGAGCCGCTCCCCATCTTAAAATTAAAAGACAGGACGGGGGCCTTTGCCGATCTTTGGATGGACTATGGTCCTTTTGGGAAAGTGGAGGCAGGAAATTCTCCCGAGGAGCTCTTTTGGGAAAAAGATCTTTTAGAGACAGATTTCATCAAGAAAACAGTCGAGGGGTCGCACTATTATTGCCCGATGGACAAAGTAGTGAAAAGCCTGATCTTTCTGCTCGATATCGGCTGGACGATTATCGATGCCCAAGGAAAAAAAGTGGTGCGGCAAGGTGCAGCTGTTCTGAATACAGTGCCCCAAGCCGATCGCGTCTTACTCAATGGGAGAATCCGTTACGGGCAGCATGAAACAGATATCAAAAATGTGATGGGAGCATTTAATCGGCGGGACCGCTTTATCAATCTCAGTGCAAGCGAAATCGGTCTTTTGGAGTTTCCGCAAGAATGGACTGCAATAGCCGAAGAAGAGATCGTTGCAGAGGGCATCGCTGTTAAACGTCACCATGTCGGGCTGCTAGAGGGCATCGCGCCGATTCCTCCGGAATATCAATCGGCAGCGTGGGAAGAAGTTGCGCTGACAAATTTTCAGGGACATCTTTTTGATTATCAGAAAGATGGTCTTCAATGGCTTTCTTTTCTCTACAGGTCGCGATTCTCCGGGCTTTTGGCAGATGAGATGGGACTGGGCAAGACCATCCAAGTGATGGCATTCTTATCGACGTTGGCTTTGCAGAAACCTGTCTTGATCGTCATGCCGGTCTCCCTTTTATTCCATTGGAAAAGAGAATTTGAAAAGTTTGTGCCTTCTTTGGACGTTTATCTGCATAGAGGCGAAGATCGAGTGCAAGTTGTAGAAGAACTTAAAAAGCAGAAAGTGATTTTAACCTCGTATGCACAACTTAGGATCGACAGATTATTGTGGGAATCTCTCGATTTTGAGGCGATCATCTTAGATGAAGCGCAAGTGATTAAAAACCCCGAGTCATTGACAGCCCAAATCAGCTGCAGGTTACGGAGCTGTTTTAAATTGGCCATGACAGGTACTCCGATTGAAAACCGGTATGAAGATCTATGGTCGTTATTTCGCTTTTTGATGCCCGAGCTGTTAGGGGAAAGAAAAGAATCCCCGGTCTTCGAACGCATAAGAAAAAAAATCCGCCCATTTACGTTGAGACGGACAAAGCAAGAAGTTGCTCTGCAGCTTCCAGAAAAACAAGAGCAGGTCGTCTGGATCCATTGGGAAGAGGAGCAGCGGTCTTTCTACGATCAATATCTCAAAGAAAAACGATCGGCATTGGTGCAGAAAGTCCATGCCGAGGGACTTTCTTCTCAAAAGATGGAAATCTTAGAGCTGATCTTGCGGCTCCGTCAGATCTGCTGCCATCCTCGGTTAGTCACAGGAGAATATGCGGGAGAGAGTGCGAAATTTGAGACAGTCTGCAACGACCTCGAGATGGCGATCGCAACAGGCCACAAAGTTTTGCTCTATAGTCAATTCACAACAGTTCTCGGACTTTTTAGAAAGTGGATGGAAGAAAAGGGATATCGCTATGCCTATCTCGATGGACAGACCAAAGACCGGGAAAAAGCCGTAGAGTCGTTTCAGACAAGCCCGGATGTGCAGGTCTTTTTGATGAGCCTCAAAGCCGGCGGCGTAGGACTTAACCTGCAAGCGGCCGATTATGTTTTTCTCTATGATCCCTGGTGGAATGAGGCAGTAGAGAGGCAGGCCATCGATCGAGCCCATCGAATGGGGCAGAAAAATACGGTCATCGCCCGGAAATATCTGGTAGCGGAAAGCATCGAAGAAAAAATCCTCAAGCTGCAGGGACAGAAGCGGTCGCTTTCTCAGAATTTACTGGAATTCGAAGGAGAGATGCAGCCGATCAGTTTGGAGGAGCTTTATCTTCTGCTTACTTAGGCATGTTGCATTCAAGAAAGTCGACGAAATCTTGAGCTCGGATAGCTCTTTTTTCTGTTAAAAAGGCTATTTTTCCCGCAACTATGAGCAACTCCGGATCTTGATCTTGAGTAAAAATTCCAGTTAAATGGGCTGTAAAATTCAACCACATACGCTGCCATTGAATGGTCAACGATCCGTCTTCAAAGCTGGGCCTGCCTTCATCAAGGTAGTTAAATTTCCCCTTCACTTCTTTTGCGACATGAAGAGTTTTTCCAACTGCTGGCTTGAGGGCACCTAATACTGCTTGAGATTTACCTTTAGGGAGATTTTTGAGAGAGATTTTTTGTTCTTCAGCAAAAGTTAAAGTAAATGCGCCGGTTTCGTTATTCATTGCGGCGGATTCGATTCTTCCAAAAATACGTTCCATCAGATAATCACTAAATACTTCCTCTTTACTCTCGGCGCTGCGCTGTATGTTTGTGGAGATGAATTGTGTCTTCATGAGCGATTTGATGACCCTTTCAGCTTGGTCGGATTCTTGAGAAACAATCGAGTTTGTTTGGGCTGGTTTAGCTGCGGCACTCTCGCGACGATCTTTTTGCTCTACTGTTTGGGATGAGGCGGCTGGAAGGACCGGAGATGCGGCAACTGCAACTGGCGCAGTAGCTGGACTTAAATCCGCTTTAGGCGGCTCGCGATCGAGAAGCACGCAGCCGGAGCATTTTTTTGCAGCGGGCGGAAGCGTCAATTTTTCGTAGTAGAAGACCTCGGGCTGTGAAGGGGGCATAATGATGGAGGGCTTCGGAGTAACGGCTTGCTTAGCTTTTTCTGCAACGTTTTCTTCTTGGCCAGGCAGTGGAATGCCTGCCTGTTCTAGTAGTTTTATGTACGCTTCTGTTTGTTCTGTGCTGAGACGATCTTCTTCTTCACGAGACATGCGATCGGGGATGGGCGGTTGAGGCGGAGCATCGGGTATTTGTAGAAGAAGGTTTCGCGAGGAAAGAGGTAATGAGCTA
>Ga0182024_10015655_pt1 | contig 14482 bp, 14 predicted proteins | sample P32metaG_FD_120480 | JGI IMG/M metagenome (GOLD analysis project Ga0182024, IMG submission 120480) | Permafrost microbial communities from Stordalen Mire, Sweden - P3-2 metaG (Illumina Assembly) | ecosystem: Environmental > Terrestrial > Soil > Wetlands > Permafrost | place: Sweden: Stordalen... | reverse complement strand
CGGCGATGGCCAAAGCGGCCCCGTTGTCCTCAACCACGACTGACCGCGGGCCAAGTGACGTGGCGGTCCCGCTCCTCTCCGGGATCGGGTGTGATAGCGCCTCATACGGCCAGCACTCCCTTTATCCGCAGTGTTGTAGCGCTCACGCTTGGGGGGCGGTCGGGTAACTTAACGTTCAGCCCTTGCGCATCCTGGGTCCATTCGATCTTGCCATCATGGCCGAGGAGCGAAACATCGGCGACTCCTCGACCTTTGATTTGCGGCGAGCCCTGGGCGAGGTTTTTGATAACTACAGTCCGGCTTTCGGGCCACGCCATGACAAAGGCATACAATGTATCTCCTTTGGTCGTGAATCGGATATCTTCCGACGTATAGGTGCGAACGTCCCGGGCTCCGCCGAAACGCCCCTGCGGCGCCACCCGCGTCACGGAAGGCCCCTCCCCATAGATCGTCCACGGCCGTGTTGCAAAGATGCCCTCTCCGTTGACATCCATCCACGCGGTAAAATCCCCGAGGAACTTCAGTTCGTCGTCATCCGGAACGCCGCGGCCCGGCAGGGGTATGCTCAACTGTAAGTTTCCATTCTTGCTAACGATATCCACAAGCATTTGGGAAACCTGTACGGCCGTCTTGTATTTGTGCTGGTCAAAGATGCTCCTTTCATAATGCCACGATCCGATGCAGGTGTCCGTCTGCCATGGGATCGCTTCCAGTCCCGCGGTAACTCCTCGTTCCACATCCAGTACCAGAGCCTTCCGTTGATCCGGGTGCAACCCCTTGCCGGTCATCACCGCCTCCAGCTTTCCGTTGCGCTGGATATTGGTGTTATATAGATACGCGGCGATCCGCAGCCCGGCGTCGCTCACCGGATAGATCGGCAGGATGGTGTCGTCAAAGTAGAGTAAGTCAGGCTGGTACTTGTCTGTCAAATCGATGATTCGGCGAAAGTATTTCTCGATAAACGCCTTGTCCAGGGGAGGCGAGCCATTCTGGGGCCAATCGTAATGTCCCACCGGATGGTACTGCGCGTATAGATCCTGTGGGTCGAGTCCCTCCCACCAGAGGCCTTTTCCCTGGTCCCTGGCCGTCAGCCCGTCATAGTGCACGCCCGCCAGCGGTCCGCTCGGATCGGCCCCCTGAGCCTCCTGATACCAGCTCCAGGCGCGATCACCGTGCGATGTAATCGATACCCGCAGACCCGCGTCGCGGGCGGCCTTTGTCCAGCCGCCCACAATGTCCTTCTTCGGGCCAATCACTGTCGAGTTCCACGGTTGATACTTAGAGTTGAAGTTATCAAAGTTGTCATGGTGATGAGCCATCGTTGCAAAATACTTCGCTCCGGCCCGCTTATAAAGGCCGATAAGATGGGCGGGATCCCAATCCTCCGCCTTCCATAGATTAATCACATCTTTGAAGCCGAACTTCGACGGGTGTCCATATTTCTGGACGTGAAACTTATAGACGGCGCTATTGAATTGGTACATCCGTTTCGCGTACCAATCTCCCATCTCCGGCTGGCATTGGGGCCCCCAATGCGCCCATATCCCGAACTTCGCGTCCCGGAACCAATCCGGCACCTGGTATCCGCCCGCCAATGACTCCCATGTCGGCTGGAACGGCCCTTGCGCGACACCGAATCCATCGGGCGCGGCAATGGCTATCGGCGGCGGAGGCAATGCGGCCGGTGAAGGCGAAGATAGGACCCCTCCCGCGCCCTGGCCAAAACTTCGCACAAGCGGCAGGCCGGCCGCGGCGCCGGTAAGCAGCGCGGATTTCTTAATAAAGTCGCGACGGGTGAAATGTTTATTCATATTTTCTCCGGGGTTTTTTGGTTTGGGCCTGTTAACAGGCCCTTAAGCCTTAAGCATTTGATAGACACCTGCCGCGTCACGGAGTTGCCCCCGGGATTAGATTCCAGGCGGCCTGCGTGGCGACACACACGGAAAGAAATCTGGCGCAGACCAATATCGCCTCCGCCTTCCCTCCGGAATGGCGCAGCGTCGTTTTCAATTTACTCTGCATGGGGGGACGCCATAGAGATTGCCGGGCTTTACGATATTTGCCAGACAGATTTGGCGTCGCATCCGCAAATCGCCGCATCCAATTGAATAACCAGCTACGAATCCAAGTCAGACAGATCAACGAGCCCGCGCCAATTAACGTGGCGCTCACCAAATCCATACTGTAAAGCACCTCGAAAAAATGAAGACCACCCATAAAATCCTCTTCGGATTGATAGCCGCCACACTCCTTACCGTCGCCACCCCCGCGGCGAACGCCTACGCCCGCGGAAAATACGTCTACCATCGCGGACACTACGGCTATTATTACAGCCACAGTTTCTATGCCTACAACGCCGGTCCATACCCATACTACTATGGTCCCTGGACACCTCCCGGCGTGGTCGTCGTAGCGCCCGCTCCCACGGTGGTCGTAGCGCCCCGTCACCGTCGCTTCTTCTTCTGGTTCTAAGGCAATTACCTTGGGACGGGACGGGCTCCACTAGCCGCTAAACGTCCCGTCCAGGTCCGGAAAGGACGGCGCCGTATTGCCCACGGTATCCGGATGGATTAACGCGATCGTCCCCGCCATTGCCCCGCCGTTGAATGCGCCGCCGGCCGCCACCGTGGCCGAATTCCCCGACAGCGTTACACTGTTTATACTCCCGGTCGAGTTGTAGGCATAAATCCCGCCCCCGCTTCCGGCCACATTATTCCCCACGATCGCCGAACTCGAGACCTCGAAGTTTGGCGTATTCCCTATCTGGATCCCTCCGCCCGTCCCGGAAGTCGCCGAATTTCCGGCCACCAAGCTCCCCGTCACCGTCGCCGCTTCCTTGCTCGCCAGCACAAGCCCGCCGCCGGTCTTGGCAACGTTACCCGTCACCCTCGAGGCAATAATCGAAATCGTCCCAAACCCACTCGACGCATCTATCCCGCCTCCGTGCGTTACCGCACTGTTGCCCGAGAATAGGCTGTGCGACACCACCAGGTCAGCCGGAGCGAGTCCCGCGTTCGATTCCAGCCCGCCCCCTCCGAATAACGCGCCATTGCCGGAGAATGTTGAACCCGACACCGTCAGCTTCACCCCGTCATACGAGAATACACCTCCGCCATAGCTCGCAGTGTGGTTATCCGCGATCTGCGACCCGGAGATGTTCACGGTTGCCAAAATCGAGCTGCCGACGACAAACACTCCGGCCCCGCCAATGCCGGCGCCCCCGCTATTCGATGTCTGATTCCCGGTGATGCTGCTCGCCACAATCGTCAGCGCCCTAAAGCCTTTCCCCTCGATCCCGCCGCCATTATCATACGCCACGTTGTTCCGGATCGCCGACCCGGTGATTAATGCATTCCCGGCACTGATATAAACTCCGCCGCCGCCCTTGGCTCCTGCATTCGTCGAGGTATTCCCGCTGATCGTCGAACCGGTTATCAGGATATTCGTCCGGGTGGAACCATTGGCATTCTCCACTATCATCCCGCCCCCGTACGCCGCCGTGTTGCCCGTAATCTGGCACCCGGCGATGACCATGCTGCCCCCCGTGCTGCTTATGCTCGCGTCGAATCCGCCTCCGCTGTTGGTTCCCGCCACATTTCCGCTGATCACAGAGTGGCTTATCGTCAGCGACTTCACGCCAATGAGATCCATCCCCCCGGAGTAGGCGCTCGCGGTATTGTCCGCGATCATGCAATTCGTGATAGTCACGGAGCCTACGTTGGATGCCTCGAGCCCGCCTCCGTTTGTCGCCATATTGCCGGAGATCACCACCCCATTCAGCACCAGCGACTCCGTGCAATCTATTCCCCCGCCCTCTATGGCCGAAGTCCCATTTACCACCGACAGCCCGCTGATTACTGTCGTGCCCGTCGCGCCGGAAATGTTCAGCACCTGACTCATCCCACCGCCGTTAATTATCAATTTTCCGGCCCCCGGCCCGATGATGTCCACATTCCCCAACGTGCTGAGTGCCGTCCCATTGAGCGTAATCACATTCTCGCCATGCGCCGGAGGTGCCGGCAGATGAAACACAATATCGTTAAAACCCCCATGGTGGTCCGCGAGCGCCAGCGCGTCCCGCAGGCTCCCCGTCGTGTTGGTATTGTTGGTGATATCCATCGTCGTAGTGACAATGAAAACAGCGGGCGCAATCCGCGATTCAAGTGGTTCAATAATGCTGCGGGCAGATGGTTTCATATTTCCGGGGTCTTCCCGGTTTTTATCATATACCCCGTCCTCGGCCAGCCTCAATTCGGCCTCCCCAACACGCGTCTTTGCCTCGCGTCGGCACAGGGTGTTGTCCCGTAAAGTCGCTTGAACTCGCGATTGAACTGGGAGGCGCTCTGATAGCCAACCTTTGCTGCGACACAACAGGCGCTGGCATCGTCGTCAGCGAGTAACATTCGGGCCGTGTGGAGGCGAAAGCGCTTGATGTATTGGTTGGGAGAGAAAAAGGTGATTTTCTTAAAGTGCCGATGGAAGGTTGCAGGGCTCATACCCGCCTTGCAGGCCAGAGCCTCAACGTCAATCGGTTGAGCGTAAGCTCGGTGTATATCCCGTAAAACCCGGTTAATCTGGAAAAAGTGACTCTGGCGCGCCGCGATGGCGCGAAGGGCGTTGCCCTGTCCGCTGCGCAGCGTCAGGTAGTGAATTTCTCGGACGATCTGCGAGCCCAGAATTTCGCATTCCAGGGGCGAATGGAGGCACTTGAGCAGCCGAACGATGGCATCGCTAACCTCCGCACTGAGCTCCGTCGCGGTGATAACCCGGAAAACATCGCCTTTGATTATCGCAGCCTCTTCCCCCATGCCGGCGATCAATTCTCCTAATACAGCGAGATCAATATCGATGGTCATCGAAATCATCGGCTTTTCCGGAGACGCTGGTATTTCGCATTCACCGGCGATGGGCGAACAGAGGACCATATAATTCCCTGCGTAATAGTGATAGATGCGTTTGCCAAAATAACCCCGCTTCATGCCTATTCCGACGATGACGATGCCTGGATCGTAAATCGCAGGAATGCGTGGTTGGGGTCGCGTGAGGCGCAGAAATCGCACCCCAGGCATTGGAGTGGAATTGATTCCTTCTCCGGTAGCCAGACTCCGCATTAAAGCCGCCACCTCGGGGCGATACCCCGAGTTCTCGCGGGGCGAGGGTAGGGCGTCTTTCTGCGAATTCGACTTTTTGCTTTTCATGCCGGATCGAAGGATGCCAGAAAATCCGAAGGCTTTCCAGTCATACGCTCCTTTCTGAGAGGATTAGGCAATTATTTGAAAGCATTGTGTATTGTGCGGCCAATTCTCAATCATTATCTTTTCAGGAAGCTCCCGCTTTGAGCAGAATCAAAAGTAACGGCAATTACCGAATCTATGAGCACTATCACCACTAAAGACGGCACGCAGATTTACTACAAAGATTGGGGCTCCGGCCAGCCTGTCGTATTCAGCCACGGATGGCCACTGAGCGCGGACGCCTTTGAGGACCAAATGTTCTTCCTGGCGTCACGAGGATTTCGATGCATCGCTCATGACCGGCGCGGTCACGGACGCTCCAGCCAGCCTTGGACTGGAAACGATCTCGACACGTACGCCGACGATCTAGCAGCGCTGGTCGAAGCACTCGACTTGAAGGAGGCGATTCACGTTGGGCATTCGACCGGCGGTGGTGAGGTTGCCCGCTATATCGGCCGACATGGCACTGGACGCGTGGCTAAGGCCGTCCTGATCAGCGCGATCCCTCCACTTATGCTGAAGACGCCGGCAAATCCCGGCGGTTTGCCCATCGAGGTATTCGACCAATTGAGGGCGGGCGTCGTCGAAGATCGCGCGCAATTTTGGAAGGATCTGAGCCTGCCGTTTTACGGTTACAATCGGCCTGGCGCCAAGATATCGGAAGGCGTTCGTGAATCCTTCGTCTTTCAGTCCCTCTTGGCCGGGTTTCCGGCTTCCTATTTTTGCATCGAAGCCTTTTCTGAAACGGGTCTGACATCCGATTTGAGAAAGATCGATGTGCCCACGTTGGTGCTCCACGGCGACGACGACCAGATCGTGCCCATTGCGGACTCCGCTCTACTCTCCTCCAAGATCGTGAAGAACGCCAAGTTGGAAATCCTCAAAGGCGCTCCGCACGGGATGTGCACGACGCGCAAACACGAGGTCAGCGAGGCAGTGCTGGCCTTCATCAAATCCTAGCTATCCAAGTAAAACTATGAACACGATACTTATTCTCGCCTTCGCCCTGCGGCCGACCCTCACCAATCCTGACTCGCAGGCCTAACATGCAAGATTCATCCATTACTGCGGCGAAACCCCAAGTGAGCCTGTTAAAGGCGCTCGGGGAAGATCCGTCCTTACAAGTCGGCGATGTCGTCCGAGTTTCGGTTCGCTACCCGGTGGGCCATTATAGGGTTCCCACCTACGTCCGAGGCAAACAGGGAACTATCGAGGCAGTCATCGCTCCGGCAATTAATAACGAAGACGAGGGGTTCGGTCGCAATTCTGGGCTGAAGGGGTACTACTACCGCGTCGCCATCCCGCTGACGGTATTATGGCCGGGATATACGGGCCAGCCGACCGATGGCCTGCGCATCGAGATTTTCGAAACTTGGCTCGAAAGGATTTAGCTATGGAGACACACGATCATTCTCACGACCACGCACATATCGAAAACCCGGTTGATGCCGCGCCTGGCTATTACGAAGTGATGGAGACGGCAGTCCGGGAACTTCTCATCGAAAAGCAGTTCATCGGTCGCGGCGAGATTCGCCGACAGATTGAAGTAATTGATTCTCGCACTCCAGCCCTAGGTGCGAAGGTCGTCGCTCACGCCTGGGCCGACCCCGGGTTCAGGTCCCGCCTCCTAGCGGACGGGCGCGCTGCCTGTGAAGAGTTTGGCATCAGCTTCTACGATGACACCCGACTTATCGTGCTTGAGAACACCCACAAGGTGCACAACCTCATCGTCTGCACGCTCTGCTCGTGCTATCCGCGGACCGTCCTTGGCTTGCCGCCCGATTGGTACAAGGCCAAGCCCTACCGGGCGCGCGCCGTGAAGGAGCCTCGGGCGGTGCTTACCGAATTCGGAACCGACATACCCGACGACGTGGAAATTCGGGTGAGTGATTCGACCGCAATCGTTCGGTATCTGGTTTTGCCCAGGCGACCGGAGGGCACGGAGAATTACACCGAGGAGCAGCTAGCCGCCCTCGTCACCCGCGACACCATGATCGGAGTCGCCACGATCAACACCGTAAAATAGGAATCACATGTCATCCACGGAATCTTTAATCAAGCACCTGCCCAATGACATCGGGGGGATGCCGGCTGACCGTATCGAACAAATTGACCACATCCTACTGCCTTGGGAAAAGCGATGCCACGCCCTCGCCGACGTGCTGGATTTTCACAAGATCATCAGCACCGAGGAGAAGAGGCGCGGCGTTGAGGCTCTGGGTTCGGACATCATCGGCAAGCTCACTTATTACGAGCGGTGGATTGTCGCCTTCTCCGTGATCCTGTTCGAAAAGCAGCTCCTCCAGCCCGAGGAACTAGCCCTCCGCATGGCCGAGGTCGAAAAAAGGCATCAGAGGGAGCCCGTCCTATGAAAAATACGGGGCGGATAAATCCTTACCGTAAGGCGTATCTGTTTTCTTCCAACCGATACTCGGCGAACCCTACAAAAGGTACTTAATATGAACTCCAACGAACATTTCCTGCTGACATCCCCTTGTTGTCCGAACCACGCCGGACTCGACCGACGTAAATTCATTGGCGCGACCGCATTGGCGGCGGCGGCTCTTGCGCTTCCTCTGGTACGCGCTCAAGCCTCCAACAATGACGCTCAAACACAGACCGGAGGAGGAGTGAAAATTCAGAATTCTGACACGGCAGTAGTGTTTATCGACCCTCAGAATGAGGTTCTTAGCGAGACGGGAAAACCCTGGCCGCTCCTCCACGAGAGCCTCAAGGAAAACAATACCATCGAAAACATGGAGCGAATCTTTAAGGCTGCCAAGGCACGCGATTTCGAAGTCTTCATTTCTCCCCACTATTTCTTTCCTACCGACGAGGGATGGAAATTTAATGGACCGCTGGAAACCGATGAGTTCAAGAACCAATTGTTCGCCCGAAAGGGAAATCTGAGCCTTGATGGTTTTATCGGCTCTGGCGCTGACTGGTTGGAGCGCTTCAAGCCCTATATCGAAGACGGCAAGACTATCGTCGTCTCTCCTCATCGCGTGTGGGGACCAGAAACAAACGATCTCGTCCTTCAACTGCGCAAGCGTGGAATCAGCAAAGTTATTCTTGGCGGAATGCTCGCCAATATGTGCGTTGAGTCTCATCTGCGCGAGCTGGTCGAACAGGGTTTTCAAGTTGCTGTCGTGAAGGACGCAACGGCCGCGCCGAAGCACCCCGAATGGGGCTACGGCTACACAGCAGCCCTCATTAATTACGCCTACATCGCCCACGCGGTTCTAACGACGGACCAGGCGGTTCAAGCGATGACTACAACTGGCTAATTCTTTCATATCAGCCCAATCGAGAACATTTTGCGCCGGTCGAGGTTGTTTCAGGCTGCAGAGTAAAGGGAATTAAGTCCCGCCAGACAGGTAACATTCCGCTGCCAGATACTGATTTTGACCTCTACTTCAAACCCCGGAGCGATATGAAGCGGGCGCATTACAACTAAATACTTCTTAATCAATCATGAGTGCAATCAATGTCTCCTTCAAGACCCTCGCGGTCAATGGATTTAAGATTTTCTATCGCGAGGCCGGAAACGCCGGAAAACCGAACGTCTTGCTCCTGCATGGTTTCCCGACATCCAGCCACATGTTCCGCAATCTCATTCCGCAGTTGGCGGACGATTTCCACGTAATCGCTCCTGACCTTCCCGGCTTTGGATTTTCCGATGCTCCCGGCCATGATGTCTTCCAATATACTTTTGAAAACGTGGCCAAGGTGATGGGCGACTTTGTTGAACAGATGAGTCTGAAGAAGTGCGCGATTTATATTTTTGATTATGGTGCGCCAACGGGGCTTCGCATTGCGCTTCGCTTCCCAGAGCGTATAGCTGCGATTATTACCCAGAACGGCAACGCTTACGTCGAAGGCCTCAGCAAGGATTGGGCTCCCGTGCAAACTTATTGGGAAAAACCCACCCAAGAGAACCGGGATGCCTTGCGGAAATTACAGACATTGGACACGACTCGTTGGCAATATTATCACGGTGTGACTAATCCAGAGCAGCGCATTGCACCGGAGGCCATTCTCCTTGACCAAACATTGCTGGATCGACCAGAGAGCGCCGAAATTCAACTCGACCTCATCGGAGACTACAAAACCAACGTGGAGCTATACCCCAAGTTTCAGGAATTCTTCCGCAAATATCAACCGCCGACGCTGGCGGTCTGGGGCAAGAATGATCCCTTTTTCATACCGCCGGGCGCGGAGGCATATAAGAGAGATAACCCGAAGACCAAAGTGGTCTTCTATGACACGGGCCACTTCGCGCTAGAAACGCACGCGGCAGAGATTGGTCAGGAAATACTTTCCTTCCTGAAGGCCAATTTGAAGTCAGCATAGCGCTCCAACCCAGAATGACGGAGCTAAATATTGTTCGTTTAACCCCGTAACTAACGAAACCAAATGAAGCCTCAAGAAATCACCACGGATGGCACTAGTGGAATCATTCGATTTTCCAGTCCCTGGCCGTTCAACGAAACCGTGGAACGAATCGAGGCACTTTTCCATTCCAAGAAGATCAAACTATTCGCTCGAATCGACCAAGCCTCGGAGGCTGCGGCCGTTGGCTTGACCTTGAGGCCCACGACGCTCCTCGTCTTCGGCGATCCGGTCAAAGGCACACCGCTGATGGACGCCTGTCCGGGCCTTGCCATCGATCTACCACTGAAAGCCCTCGTCTGGGAAGCCGCCCCAGGCGAAGTTCAGATCGGCCTAACTTCTCCTGAATTTCTTCAACAACGACATGGCCTGTCCCAGGCGCCATTCGCGGAAGTTGTGCGTCTATTCACGGCCTTCATCAACTCCGGAGCCCAAGCATGAAAGCCGTCAGCTTCCGTCAGCAACTGCCCATCGAGAATTCCGAAAGTCTTATCGATGTGGTAATCGATAAGCCCAAGCCCGGACCTCGCGATCTTCTCGTGCAGGTCCAGGCGATTTCCGTCAATCCCGTGGACACAAAAATTCGGAAAGGAAGCGGCCCCGGACAGCCTACCGGAGAACTCAAGATTTTGGGATGGGATGCCGCTGGTATCGTCGCGGAGGTTGGATCGGAGGCCACACTCTTTGGGCCTGGCGATGAAGTTTACTACGCGGGCTCAGTGGATCGACCCGGTTCTTATGCCGAATTTCAACTCGTGGATGAGCGCATTGTCGGTAAGAAACCCACATCCCTGAATTTTGCCGATGCGGCCGCGCTGCCTCTCGCCACAATTACCGCCTGGGAAATGCTCTTTGACCGATTGTCGCTTCCGTCCTCGCCTGCGATTGGAGGAACAATATTGATCATTGGAGGAGCTGGAGGGGTCGGTTCGATTGCCACCCAGTTGGCAAAAAAGCTGACGGGATTGAAAGTCATCGCCACTGATTCGCGTTCCGAAACCGTCGATTGGTGCCGGAAAATGGGTGCCGACTATACCATCGATCATCGACAGCCTTTGGGAGCCCAAGTGAAGAAGATCGTCCCTGAAGGTGCAAACTACGTCCTGGCCCTGACCAAGACCGAAGATCATTTCGAGGAAATTATTGAAGCCATGGCTCCGGAAGGCGCGATGGTCCTGATTGAGAACCTCGCGCGGCCTATGGATATCAATAAGATGAAACCCAAAAGCTTATCCCTTCATTGGGAATTCATGTTCGGTCGAACCCGGCCTCAATCGCCGAAAATAAACGAGCAGGGACGTCTTCTCAATCGGGTAGCCGAGCTCGTGGATGAGGGTCAAATTCGTACCACGGCGTTTATAAACCTCGGACCGATCAACGCTGCCACTCTGAAACGCGCGCACGGGATGGTCGAAAGTGGAAGAACCGTAGGTAAGATTGTTCTTTCCGGCTTTTAAATCCGTTTATCACTTGCGGGCGCACGATTCTGTAATCAATTTACATTGTTAATATGAAAATCAAACGAATCGTTCCCGATCTCCGTACTGGTAAGATGGAAGCCAGTAAGATATTCTATAGCAACTTTTTGGGATTGAAATTGCAGATGGGCATATTCTGTGAAGTGGTAATTTCAGGCCAACCCGAAGTGCGATAACCCACCGCCCGCCCGCTCGCAAGCCCGTCTTTTTCCGGTCGCCGGTCGCTGCCGCTTGCTTCCCTTGCCGGCGAAAGACCGGCTTGCTCGCCACCCTTCGATTTGCGCGTTGAGCGGATTGCCTGAACCGGCGCTCTGCCCTCTTTCCGCAGCTATCCGGTTCAGGCAAGCCGCTCAACGCGGTTGAATTCCCTGCCGCGATTTCAGGTTCTTCTGGCCGCTCCCTGTCTCGTTCTGTCGCCCTTTTTTAGCCCGACTCCGCAGGGGGCCGGACGCGGTCTGAAACCCTGTATTCATACGGCTTCCAGAGTGTTTTTGGGGTCTGGATGCGGAGGAACCCTAACGGGATTGTGGCCACGGCCCCGTCCACCATCCTTCGAGCGCCTCCGGCGTAGTATGCGGGCGAGTCGCACCTGACGGTGCGACCCTAACGGGATTTGAAACCTATAAAACCAAATTTTTCGTGACTAATGGCAATGTCGTAACTAATGGAAAATGAGTCACTTAGTATTTTGATATTTCTTTCGTCGCAATTTGGAAAGATCGCAGAAGGGCACGAAAACCACTTAATTTTGTCACGGTCGTTTCAATGGGATTTTTGAGCGGCATGTTCGGAGTGGGGCTGCCCCAGGCGGTTCACAGTGCCGGTTGGTGTTTTGCCTGATCCTCAATTTTCAACATAGGCCGCATTTGGACTGGTCGCCCCGGCGATTCAAGGGCAAGTTTTACCGCAGCCGCTACCCGGCAATTTCGATGCGCAGGACGAAGCGGTGGACGCGGAATATTGAAGGACATGGCCAAACCCAAAATCGACAAAGTCCATGAGGAGCGAATCGCAATGGAGATCGTCGTGGATTCCTACAATGAAGAGGAACGTTTTGGGGCCTGGTTTTACTGCCTCGAAGAGAAGCTGGAGTTCCCCTTTCGCGCCTGGTGCATCACGCGGCGGGAAGTGTCGCCGTTGAAAAAGGGAGAAGAGGTCGAAGTGATTGGAATGCTCGATGAAGGCTGGGACAATCCATCCGAAATCCTTGAGCGAATCAAATGGCAAGGACGCAAAGTCGGCGTGCCGCTGGCACAATTGGAAGGCATCGAAGTCAACGACCAGACCGCCGAAGCCATCGCCGATTGGCTTTATTGGAGCGCACAGGGTTATTGTCTTTAGCCGGTTGGGCCGTGCTGGCAGAGAATAAATCGAATCATGTCTCTTGAAATTTCCATTTCTCCCGGTGGGCGGCTCTGTGCCGGGCGAATGCCGGATGTTCTTCCGGAGGTGGATGAAAAGTGGATCGCGCGTCTAATGGAGGCGTTCGATGCGTCGGCGGCGGGTGGATTGCTGCTGCTGGCCGCGGACGCGCTAACGCTTCGGCTTCCGCCCTCGCCCTCCTACTGGCGGGATTTTTCGCGCCTTTATTTGCAGCGGCTTTGCCATACGGGAAATGCCGAGGGCGGTCCCGCGCCGGTGCTTCCGGCGGCGCGTGCGGAAATGGCGGAGTTCACCTTGCAGGCGCCGCCGATGCGCGGCGGGGAATTTCTCGTGCCGGAATTGCTGGAGACGCTCTGGCGCGACCTTGGCGCGTTGATCAGTCGCGAAACTGCCGGAGACGGTCTCGCTGCGTGGCTTAAAGCCAAGAACCCGCTTTGGCACACGGTGGGCCGTGTCATGTTTCATCTCGCGGAAAACAAGCGCGATCCGGAGCGGCCCTTTGCTTTTCTCGCCACCTACACGCACCGGATTTCCGACCAGGGAAAACCCCGGCACCTGCCCATGGCGCGCGCCTTGCAGGAATATGCCGGCGCGAAGAATAAGAGCGCGCTGACGAAGCTGCTGTCGCCTGTCCAGCGCGCCGCCGAAAAAAGCGCCCTGGCGCGCGAACTGATCGAGTCCCGCCGGCTTTTTCAACCGCTGGCGTGGACACCCGGCGAAGCTCACCGGTTCCTGCGCGACATCCCGCTGTTTGAGGAAAGCGGCCTGCTGGTGCGCGTCCCGGACTGGTGGAGAACGGGACGCCCGTCGCGTCCGCAGGTAAAAATCCGCATTGGCGAAACGAAAGGCAGTCTGCTCGGGCTGCAAAGCCTGATGGATTTTTCGGTCGAGGTCGCTCTGGATGGCGAACGACTCACGCAGGCCGAGTTGCGCCACGTGATGGTCGCAAAAGACGGGCTTGTCCTGCTCAAGGGCAAATGGGTAGAGATCGACCGCGACCGGCTCAACCAGGTGCTTGAACACTGGCAGCAGATCGAGAAAAGCGGTGATGGTGTTACCTTTCTTGAAGGGATGCGAATGCTCGCCGGCCTGGGACGCGGCGGCGATGGCGATCCGCTCGCCGAGCCTGAAACGCGCGATTGGTCGCAAGTCGTGCCCGGCGCATGGCTCCGCCAGACGCTCGACGCCATGCGCGATCCGTCGGTGATCAAAGGGTTCGACCCCGAGCGCGATTTGCGAGCGCGATTGCGCGGCTACCAGCGCGCGGGCACGCATTGGCTCTGGTTTATGACGCGACTCGGCCTGGGTGCGTGCCTTGCCGACGACATGGGGCTTGGAAAAACAATCCAGACGCTCGCGTTGCTGCTTCAGATCAAGCGCGAAGCATCCTCCAAAAAAACGCCGCCATCCCTGCTTGTCGCCCCCGCCTCGCTACTCGCCAACTGGAAGAACGAAATCGCGCGGTTCGCCCCGTCTCTCGATGTTCTTTTTCTCCATCCGTCGGAAACGCCACCGGAAGCCATGAAAGCCGCGGCCGACAATCCTGCGGATGCGTTTTCCGGCAGGGATCTCGTCGTCACGACCTACGGGCTGGTCACGCGCCTCCCCTGCCTGCGACAGTCCGAGTGGCGATTGGTGGTGTTGGATGAAGCGCAGGCGATCAAGAACCCGGCCTCCCGCCAAACACGCGCGATTAAGGAACTGCGGGCGCCCGCCCGTGTTGCGCTCACCGGCACACCCGTCGAAAACCGGCCCGGCGATCTCTGGTCATTGTTCGATTTCATCTGCCCCGGATTGCTTGGCAGCGCCGCCGAGTTCAGCCTGTTGGTGAAACGCCTCAGTGACGATCACGGACGCCATTTCGCTCCGTTGCGAAACCTCACCCGGCCTTACATTTTGCGCCGCCTTAAAACGGACCGGAGCATCATCGCCGATCTGCCGGAGAAGACCGAGGTCGCCGCCTGGTGCGTGCTCAGCAAGACGCAGGCGGCGCTT
>Ga0182024_10015654_pt1 | contig 14482 bp, 14 predicted proteins | sample P32metaG_FD_120480 | JGI IMG/M metagenome (GOLD analysis project Ga0182024, IMG submission 120480) | Permafrost microbial communities from Stordalen Mire, Sweden - P3-2 metaG (Illumina Assembly) | ecosystem: Environmental > Terrestrial > Soil > Wetlands > Permafrost | place: Sweden: Stordalen... | reverse complement strand
GTGCCTCACGGGTACCCGCTCGGCCAGGCTAAAGCTAACTGGGATTTCTCTAGGGCTGCCCAGACGGCACCTTTATACACCGGCCCTCGCGAGGAACCAAATCGCCTTCGTTGCATCGCCGCTGAGGAGAGGCCCAACAAACGCCATGATCGGAAGTTGGATTTCGTGGCCCTACTCCGCCTGCTGATCAGGAGAGGCCTTCAGAGGGCCAAAGATTTGTCACAGCCGCTTTCACGAGCTAGGCTTTTCGTTAAAAACCATCCGTCCCCAGGGCGCCAACCAGCGCGCCCATGCTGCCACCGAAACCAAACGGGATCTGGGCATCCCAGCCGTCGCTGTATCCGGCCAGACTCGCTTGTTGCCGATCCCTGGCTTGGACCCACTTGTCCCACTCATCCATTTGGATCGAGTCGGTCACTTGAAATGCGGCGCTGGCGCCTTCGTCATAAGCCAGCACCTGATTCTTTCCCAAGCGCTCGGATCGACTGGAATCCGCCACCTGAATACGGCCACTCATCACTTCCACACGCAGGCGCCCATGGCTCAAATCCGTTCGGAATTCCGTTTTGCCATGTGGAGTGAGGCTGGCGCCAGACGCATGCAGAATGTACTCGTCGTGCCGCTTCGGCATGACGTGAAGAGTAGCGAAACCGATAACCAGGGTCAGGCGGTTGATGAGGCCGCTGTGCGGAGCGAGCGCCAACTGCGTGAAATCCACTCGGGACAGCTCGCCGAGACGGACCGTGGAGCCGTTTTCAAACTGCACCTCGGCAAAACTGTTCTTTGCCGTGGCAACGGAAACTCCTTCTTCGATCGGCGTGTCCACTGTGGCGCGCACCCACTTCGTCGATCCCGGCCTACGCGCCAGGACCGCGCCGGAGACCAAACTCACGCTCACCACGCGGGCGTGAGATACATCCGCAAGAGAAGCCGGCTGGGCCCCATCTGGACTGGCCAAAACCGAACGAGCGAAGGAGAGCGTTACAAGCAAAAAAAGAACATGAAGAACGGATTTTTGCTGCCGCATAAGCATCTCCTTGCGGCATTCGGCCAGCCATTTCATCCGCAAGCGGTCTCGACCTCTTCACTTCGCATCCTACGCCTCCGCTCCCCTGGAAACAACGAATTTGCCGTCCAAGCAGGGTCCGAGAGGGATCGCGGGGCGAGTGGCCAACCCTCACAAATAGTTTCAGCGGGATGTGCAAAAAACGAGCGGATGGAATCTGCGATCACCAGCCCCCGAGCTGTTTGTACTTGACGGAAATGGGGCGATTGCCGTTCGGCAGACTCATGGAAATGTAGATGAAGTCTCCTTCGCGGTCGGCGGCGTAGGTTTTCCCGGAGTCCATCAAAGGGCATAGGTTCCCGCGCTGAACGCATTCATACATTACATTCTTCCCATTGACGCGCGTGAACATAACGTCGGTGTAAGGGAAGACTTCGCCCGGAGGAGAGCCGTGGGTCTTTCTTTGCGATGAGACAACCTGGAGCTGAATGGATTCCTTCTCCTTCGGCGATGCAAGAGCGGCAATGGGAATGACGACCGCCAACAGGACGCTCGCAACTGTTTTTAGCATGGTCCCCTTCGTTCCTCCTCGAGGCAAGCTAGTTAGATGCTGACGCTGAACTCCCGGAATCCAGGGGCCAGTCAGGATTCTCACAGTTCTCTACTAGGGTCCAACGCCTCCGGCTGCAAATTCGCAATCAGAGAGCCAAAATAGCCACTCACCGACAGACGGTGCATGTATCAAAAAAGAATGGGCATAGCTGCGAAGCTCCCTCAAATGAGTCGACGTTAGGCAGTGTCACTTCGGGAATTACCTCAGAGGGCCAACCCGTAACGGCACCGCACGCGCACCGATGACCGGGATGACCTCACCGCATCCCCGAAATGATAGAGTCACAAACTGTCAGTGATCTTGGCGTCGTCAAGGAATCGACGTTTTGCACGGGGAAGAGAGTGCGGAGCCCACATGGATTTTCGACCGCTGGCAAACTCGTCCGTTCGGTTGCCGGAAATTGGATTTGGAACTTGGAACTACAACGGCGGAGTCGAGCCGCTCCGCGCCGCCATCGCGCGAGGCGCATGCCTGATCGACACGGCGGAAGCATATGGGACCGAACCGGTCGTCGGAGAAGCCATTCGTGGCCTGCGCAATCGCGTGTTTCTGGCTACCAAGGTGCGTCCTGGCAATTTCCGGCGGCGGGATTTAGTCGCCGCCGCAGAGCGCAGCCTAAAACTGCTGAAGACCGATACCATCGACCTATACCAACTTCATTGGCCCAACGAGACGGTTCCGATTGCCGAGACGATGCGGGGCATGGCGGACCTGGCGGGGAAAGATTCGTTTCATCGGCGTCAGCAACTTTTCCGTGCGCGCGTTACAAAAAGCCCAGGCCGCCCTTCCAAGGCATCGCATCGTGTCAAACCAGGTGCGCTATAACCTGACCGAGCGCACCATTGAATTCGGCATGCTGGACTACTGCCGCCGCCAGGGCATTACGATTCTGGCTTTCAGTCCGCTGGCCACGGGCCTGTCGGCCATTCGTGCGGCGGACCAGGAAGGAGTTTTGTCCCGCGTTGCGGCGGCAGTCGCCAAGACCGAAGCGCAAGTCGCTCTGAATTGGGTGATCTCGCACGACGGCGTGATCGCGCTCTCGAAGGGATCGACCGTCGCGCGCGTGGAGGAAAATTGCGGAGCGTCAGGCTGGCGGCTTTCGCCCGAGGCGCTAAATCTATTGAACACCAAGATCCGCTTCCAGCGCCGCGGCGCTGCCGAAGCTGGCTTGCGCCGCGTCGTCCGGCTGGCCTTTCAGATGGCCGGCAGAGATCTCTAACGTGTGCAGCGCAGTGCACGGGCGGGCCGCCTTTCGCGGCCTGGAGACGAGGGAGATACTGCTGCCAAGTGGGCGCTGAACTGGCGTTCCGCGTGAATGGCGCAAGGGACTAGCTCAGATACGAACGCGACTCTTACCCACGAGCGCTACTGCTTATTCGGAAAAATCCTCGGCGCCCCATGCTTCCACTCGGGTAGAGCATACCCGTTTTGATTTGGCATCTTGACCTGCGGCAGGCTCTGCGCGTCCAGGACGTCGTCTTCCTTGATGACGCCGTTTTTAAAGAGCAGGAACGCGGTGATTGCATACACCTCATCGGGCTTGAGCGAGCCCTCCCGTGAGAAAGGCATGCCGCGGTTGATGTAATCCCATAGCGTCGTCGCGTACGGCGAGTGCAGGGCCATCACGTTATTCTGATTGATGCAAGGCGCCAGGCACTTCACAGCGGCCGCCGGCGCAGTTTCGGGCTTGATCAACATCGGAGCTGGCCCGCCTGACCCGCTTGCTCCGTGGCATGCTGCGCACTTCTGCGTGTAAAGTTGCGCGCCTTCCTTGGCGCTTCCGCTACCCGGCGGAAGTTCCCTCCCTTCGGGACCGATGGAGATGTCCCAGGCCCGGATCTCTTCGTCGGTGGGAGTTTTCCCCAAACCGTAGGTAGGCGACTGCGCCCACGCGGCGTGGCAGACTCCCAGGATCATCAGAGGCAGAAAAAATCTAAGCGAGCGCGTTGTGAACGGTCCCATCGCTGGCCACCCTCCAAGGTTGAATCCTGTTGTCGGCGCCTTGCGTGCCGTGTGTCTTGTAGTAGTCAGGCGCTACATTAAAGAACTTGGCGAGTTCGGCCTGCGTCGGTTGCACCTGCCCGAGTTCATCGATGCAGCGCGACTGGATCACGCACTCTTGTCCATCCCACTTCCAGTCCATGCCAAACCGGGTGTGCGCCATGGGATGCACCGCTCCGCGAATCTGGGCTTCTTTCCAGGTCTGCCCGCCGTTCAGGGATACTTCCACTTTTTTGACGGCGCCTCCGCCAGACCAAGCCAGTCCTGTGAGCTGGTAAAAGCCGTGACCCGGCAACTGCTGTCCGCCGGAGGGGAAAGTGATGACCGATTTCGGTCCCCACTCAAACGACAACGCGGCGACTTTGGGATCGGCCGAGATGTGTCCGTAGTCGTTGTAGGTCATGTAATAGCGGTCGACCGTTTTGATTCGCCGCAGCCATTTGGTGTTGTAGATACCCTCGAAACCGGGCACGATCAGTCGCACCGGAAAGCCATTCTGCGGACGCAGAGGTTCGCCGTTCTGTCCGTAGGCCACGAATACGTCGTCCATGGCCTTGGCCAGCCGAATGCTGCCGGCGCCTTTTACTTCCTCCGACCCTTCCGAGACGACCCAGGACGCGCCCTTTTGCACGCCGCACTCCTTGAACAATGTGGAGAGCGGCACTCCGGTCCATTCGCTGCAACTGGTGAGCCCGTGCGTTTCCTGAACGGTTTTGTATTCGGGTCTGGTGCGGTTTCCCAGGCATTCCAGGAAATGAATGTGGGAAACCGAGGGGAAGCGCTTCAAGTCTGCCAAGCTGAACTCCAGCGGATGGTCCACCATGCCGTGGATCAGCAAGCGATATTCCTTGGGATCGATCTCCGGAACAATGGCGCCACGATGGGTGCCCACGAAATGCAGCGAGGATGGCGTGACATTCCCCACCGAATCCTGGAGCGGGGTCAGCACATGAAAGGTCATGCCGAACATGTCAGGCGAATCGCGCTCGGCCACGGGCACGCGCGCCGAGGTCACAAATTTGGAGCGCTCGCCGTAAGCGACCAGGTCCTTGGCGTGCTGCTGCGGAGTTTCCCCGGCGGGCATCGCAGGCATCGCCGTCTGAGCGGCGGCGGCGACGTTCGCACCCACGGCCAAACCAGCCACGGCGGCGCCACTCTTTAGGAATTTCCTTCGGCTCGGTTTTTTCGGTTCGGGCTTTGTCGAATCCATGGGTCTCTCCTTCGCAGCGTTCTGGCACTCCTGCCGAACGCGCCCTCTCTTGGCCTTACCTTATGCCACGAAATGTATGCCTGTATGCCCGGTCAAATCAAGCTGAACTTGCCAGGGCGTCGCACAACATCACATGCAATCACCGCGCGCTATGGCTCAGAGTTTATCGGCTAAGTAGGAATCCCGAGCCACTTATGCGCGGTGCCGCCTAGAATGGCCACCCTCTGCGCGTCGCTCAGACCACCTGTGGCAAATAGATGATCCACAGGACCGAGCGTGCCGGCCCCATTCTCCGTCCAAGGATACGGATAGTCCGTCCCCAGCATGACGTGCTCCGGCCCCATGACGTTGAGGAGATGCCGGAGAGCCTCCGGCGTGAAGACCAGAGAATCCACGTAAATCTGTTTCAAGTACTCCGTGGGAGGTTTTCGCAGTGGCGAGTTCTTGCACTGATCCGGAAACACCGCGCAGCCGTGGTCCATGCGATCCGCATACGAAGGCAGGTAACCGCCGCCATGGGCGCAACAGAGCTTCAAACCTGGGTGGCGCTCCAGCACGCCTTCAAAGATCATGTGCGAAATGAAAATTGTGGTCTCCAGCGGATTGCCGATCACATTCGCCAGGACGCCGTTGCCCTTCACGCGATTGGCGATACCCGTGGCATTCGCGCTGTCTTGCGGATGCATGAAAATCGGCGCTTGCAGCTCTTCCGCCTTCGCCCAGAATACGTCAAATTTGGCTGATGAGACTTCCTCGCCCGGAACGCTGCCGCCGATCGCCGCTCCCTTCAATCCCATTTTCACGGCATCTTCGAGCTGTTTGGCCGCCAAGTCCGGAAACTGTAAAGCCACCGTGCCATACGCCACAAAGCGCCCCGCCGGGGCGGCCCGGATCATTTCCACGAGCTTCTGATTTTGAAAGTCGATGAACCGCGTGGCTAAATCTCGGTCGGCTCCGTACCAAAACGCGTTGACGCTCACCGCCTGAACGTCGATCCCTTCCTTGTCCATGATGGCCAAGCGCGCTTCCCCGAGCGGGGGGTTGCCAAATCCGACGCCCTGCAGCGCCGTCACGCCGGCCTGTTCGAGAGGCGTGCCCTTGAGGAAGCCAGCCACTTCAGGCACGTTGATGTGGCAATGCACGTCGATCGTCTTGATTCTTTTCCCAGCCACCGTGACAGGCTCGTGCTTCGCCACGGTAAGCCCCACCTGCTGCGGCATCGCTTCGAGCAGACCACGAGCGCCGCACGCGCAAACAGCCGCCGCCGACGCGCCAGCCATATTCTTTAGGAATTGTCTGCGACTTCGCATGAACGGATAGTTTTGAGTGCGTGGAAACCCGTCCGCTGTCTCCACTCGACAAAACCGACCGCATCCTACATCAACCGCAGAATCTTTGGAATAGCGCCCGCAAAGCCGCCCGTGGGTTACCTACAGGTCGGAGGCACGGTCACGCTGAAGGTACCCGCTCTGATCGCGCCGTCGTTCGGGGCTCTGCGACAAAACCCTCCGCTCGGCCATCCCTCGCAAAGAAACAGACCTGTCGTCCGAAGCGAACACCCAGAGTCGGGCTTCGCTAGCCTTTAGTTACAACGTGCGCGATCGATTTGCGCCAGTTGCTGATCGGCTTCGTCGCTGCCCTTGCTGGCTGCTGCGTAGAGAAGAACGCGCGCTTGATCGCAGCTTCGCACCACGCCGTCGCCCCGGACGTACAATTCCGCGAGCATCACTTCCGCGGCAACGTTGCCCTTCCCTACTGCCGACCAAAGAAACGGCACAGCGCTGTCAGCCGATCCCCCTGTCGATCCTCGGCTACGCAAGTATCCCTGCGCGATGGCCAGATCCTTCTGTCCAGTGTCGCCCGCTGCTTGCGGAGGACGGCTCCCGAGTGTCGTGATATCACTGGAAACCGACCCGTCCGTATCGCCAGTGCCTCTCGAGTCGCTATTGGGTTCCCGATGATCTGCAAGCGAAATGCCGCCTGAGCCGGGAACACCTGCGGATCCGGCGGCCACTGGCGCGTTGCTCTCCGCCTGGCGCGAATTTGGCGCCGGTGTCGACGCCGGGTCCACTGCTGAAGACGGAGAGGGGGATGGATTTGAGTTTATGGGCGGCGCGATAGCCGCTTGCGCCTGTTCCGGCTGCGCTTCGACCCCGGTGCTTCCTCGGAACTGCGCCAGAGCATCATTGATTTGGCGCCCGTAAGCGAAAAAAACAACAGCCATCGCCAACGCCGAAACCATTGCGCCCATTAAGAAGCCGCGAACGAACTTAGAGCGCTGGTCTGGTTCCGGCGGCAGCGGGTCGAATGCATAGTGTCCACGAAGCTCGTCCAAGAGCGGCGATCTCGAAGTCTCAGGTTGAGGCAAGGACACGGCCTCGGGAAATCGTTCGGACCCACCAGACGGCCCTGGCCCACCGGACTCTACGACCGGAACCGCATCGTTTGGATTAGGAACAGGGGAAGGCTCCGCGGTGGCTACTGAGGAGCCTTGCAGTACCCAATCGCGAATCTGCTCGCGGATGGCCGCGGGCAGAGAAACAAAGCGCAAGCCCGCCGTCTTCTTGCTCCCGTCCCGCCACACCAGTTCACCCGTGGCTTGAACGCGCTGATGATTAGGCAGCGAAAACGAAAACTGAATTGCTCCCCTGTCCGGGATGGGCTGGAACGCGTGAAAAGCAAGCCCCCCGTCGGAAACGTTCAGCACAATCGCGCTGTTATCCAGTCCCAGCTGAATACATCGAATCTTGTCCAGAACCGTCCGCTGTGATTGGCGCCGCTCAGAAATCCCCATTACAAACCCCACGCTCCCCTGGTCAAGGCTCCGCCTCCACACACATCATCAGCAATCCACAAACCAAAAGCTAATCACTTGAAACGGCATGAGTTGACTTTCGCAGGTTCTGTAAAAGAAGCCGCTTGTCGGCAATAATTATCGGGTTCCGCCCAACGGCAAATTGACCGCGCACCTGGGCGTGCGCGATCTTCCTCGCTTTGAGTTTTCCCGCTTGGGGTGCCCCTGTGTTATCGTCACGGCCCGGCAACCAAGCGAGGGCCGCGCAATCGATGGCTGAAAAAACCGTTTTAGTGGGTGTAATCCCGGAGACGACCACCGTGGGTCCTGCGGACCAAGTGTCCTGGATCACCACCGAAGGACAACTTAAGGTCGAGTTCGATCCAAACCGCTGCCCGTTTTCCTCCAATATTTTCCAGGCGCCCGCCGGCATACGCCTTCTGAGCGGGCCGGCGCGCGCTGGAACCAAGCCCGGAGCTTACCGCTACCGCCTCTGGCTTAACGAGCAATTGATCGGATCGGGCGAAATAATCTTGCGGGAAAGCTGATCCCCCCTCCCGCAACGGCAGGGGTTCAGCTAGCGCGACGACGATTCGACCGATTCCGCCAGACTGCGCCGCATCGGTTCCAGCATGAAGCCCGGTACTTGCCTTTCCGGGGGCACCATCAGCCGCTCGTTACGCCGGGGGAACTCCGCGCGACGGTCCAGGTGCAAACCCGATTCGCGCAGCATCTCGGCCGATACGTTGGGATCATCGGAGCGGTCCACTCCCCAGAACCACAGGCGCTCTTCTTCCCGCTGCAAAAACTGCAGCGCCTGCTCCAGCTTGCGCACGGCGCGATCCAGCTTGGAGACAAGGAAATAGACGGGGAGCACCCACCCGCGCCTTGCAAACTTTGCATGGATTCGCACGCAGTACTTGCCGTTCTGGTTCATTTCGATGCAGCAACTGTATTCATTGCGATGGTTGCTTTTCCTCGGCATCTTGGCCCCCTTCAGCATGTTGACCTCCTCGGAGGACCCTTGCGGCCCACGCGAATGGATCCGCAAAAGCGCCTGCTTTGACTTTCGAAAGCGAACGAAGCCCCATGACAAACCTTCACGCACGGCGAGACAACTTCAGAAATCGAGACAACTTCGGCGAACGCGAGACAACGTCGGAAAACTGCCCCCCTGGCGAAGGGGCCCTACGCTGCGGACAAGCAAAATTGTAGACCAAGGCGGAGTGGCAAGGCAAGACCGTCTCAAAACAATGCTAACTATATTTATATATGTAAGTTACGGCTGCTGCTGATTTGCGTTCTCGATCAGCTTGAGATTTTCGGCGTTGATCTTCAGCTCGCCCGCCTGTTTCATCCGCGCATCGAGCGCCGACCGGAAGGCCTCGAAGGCCATTTCGCGCTTCCCATCGAGCAACTGCTGGTCGATATCGTCCTTGGTCTTGCCCGTCAGGTCGGCTGGATTCGGCTGCTGATGATCCACCACGCGATAAATCACCCAATTTGCGCCTAGAAAAGCGGGGTCGGCCGTCTGGCCATTCGCAAGATTGAATGCAGAGCTGAGCGCGGACATCGGGCCGACATCCGGCACCGTAGCGATACGTGCGAGAAGCTCGCTGCTCTTGGCGTCTAGGCCCAGCGATTTGGCCGCCTTGTCCAGGTCTTCGCCGCTCTTGGCCCGTTTAGCAAGGTCCTCGGCTTGAGACTTGGCCAGCTCCACGGACTTCTCCTGCCGATAATCAGTCAGCACCCTGTCGCGGAGCTCGGCCAGCGTCCCAGGATGGGCCGCTTGCACATCCTTGAGCATCAGCACCACGTAGCCTTTATCGGTTTGAATTGGCGCGCTATCGTCGCCTTGCCGCAATCGGAAAATGTCGTCGGCGATCTCTGGCGAATTGCCGATTTCGGGGATCGTCGCGCCGGCCTCAAGAGGTTGCGTCTCGCCGATGGTCATGCCGTACTTCTTGGCCAGGTCCTCGAGTGGCACTCGCCCGGACGTACGAATATCGGACGCGATCTGCTCGGAGATTTGCTGCCCTGCTTGATCCGCCTTTTCCTGCTGCAGGGTGGCCATGATCGCCGGGCGCACCTCATCAATCGTCTGCGTCCGGGCATTCTCCCGGTCAATCACCTTGATGATGTGAAAGCCGTATTGGGTCTTCACCAAGTCGGAGATGGATCCCTTGGGCAGGCTGAACGCCACGGCCTCGAATTCCGGCACGGTCTGGCCGCGCACGATCCAATCGATGTCGCCGCCCTTGTCCTTGCTGGTATCGTCCGAGTATTGCTTGGCCAGGGCCCCGAAATCCTTCCCGCTCTTGGCCTGTTTCAGAACATCCTCGGCCTTCTTGCGAATCTCCTCGATCTCCGCGTCCGTCTTGTCCACCGTCTTGAACAGGATATGGGCCACGTGCGCGCGGTCCGGCAGTTTGAACATGTCGAGGTGATCGTTGTAGTACGTGCGAACGTCGTCGTCGGAGATCGCCTGGCGGGCGCGCAGCTGATCCGTGTCCAGCATCGCGTAGCGCACCGTGCGCCGTTCCGGAACCCCATAGCGAGCGCGATTCTTTTCGAAGTAGGCCGTCAGATCGGCTTCGCTTGGCATGATCTTCGCCTGCAGATCGTCCGGCTTGATGACCACGTAATCCAGCTTCACCTTCTCGTTCCGCCGGCGAAACTCATCCTGAATATCCTGCGGCGTCACCGTCACTCCACCGGTCACCAACTGGCGGAATTTCTCCTCAATCATGCCCTGCGTGATGAGGTCCTCGAATTCCGGGACGCTCATCCCCGCGCGCTGTTGAATCTGCGCCGCGTATTGATCCAGTCCGACGAAGGTGTCGCCTACGAAAGCCGTGGGAACCAGTTCGCGAATGCGGTCGGCGCGCTCTTGATCGGTCACCTGGATTCCCAAGCGCTGCGCTTCGATCTCCAGTTCTTTCGCAAACACAAGCTGATTGAGTACCTGCTGCGCGTACAGCGACTGCAGCGCGGGCGGTATCGCTCCGGTAGCCTGGATGCGCGTCAGTTGCGTGCGAACGTCATTGACCGTAACCTGATCATTCCCCACTGTCGCCACGACGTCTGCCATGGGTGTGCTGGCCGTGCCCTGTCCGGGAATCAGGTACACCAACATGCCAGCGCCCAGCACGCCAACAATAAAACCGAGCATGATCCGCACACCGAGCTGATTCTTACGCTTCGCGTCAAACACGTGTAACGGCCCTCCGCGGCAAAAACGCCCTACTGCATTATACCCCTACCAACCATTACAGTTAACAGATGACCAAGCGCCCTAGCTCGATTCCAAACGTCACCTCGGCCAAAGCGCAGTCGGACTGGTGCGCGGCAGCGCCTATTGTCCGCGGAGAAACACCCCGCAGGGCCGCCTTGCGACGCCTATAACCCTATGCTAGATTTCGAATCTTAGCACAAAAAGTGCAATTTTTTGCGATGTCCACCCCACGACAAACCGACCCCGCGAAACAGGCGCGCGCGCCACGCGTCGACGTCTACTGGCATGCGGTAACCTACCGCAGCGTGGCCATTTACATCTCGCTGATTCTGGCCATCGTGCTGGCGACGTCCTACCTGATCCATCCGGATTGGTACAGCGGCATTCAGGAACGCCTCTCGAAAGCATTCGGCGATGCGCCGGACGGCGACCTGGCTCCCATGACCAATCAGGCGCGCTTTGTCAATCTGGACGGCAAAGTCGAAGTGAAAAAGTTCAACTCCGTGAGCTGGGAAAACGCCGATTATCACACCACCCTCGACAAAGGCGACTTGGTCCGAACTGGCGGCGACGGCGCCGCGCGAATCACCTTCGTGGACGGCACCACCTACACGGTCAAGAACGACTCCTTCGTCACCGTCGAGGAAAACGCCATCGACAACGATCGCACCACCAGCGTCGCCGTACACATCAGTTCCGGCGCCGTCGATCTGGCCACCGGCACCTGGGAGTCGCCGCGTTCCAAGGCCGAGGTCTCCTTCGCCAACGCCCGCGCGTCTCTGCAGGAGAATAGCCGCGCCGCCGTGCAAAGCGATCCGACCACGGACCAAAATCAAATCACCGTCTCGGCCGGCGCCGCGAACATGAAGGTTGGCGACCAACAGGTCCAGATCGGCAAGTGGGAACGCGTAACCTTCGCCAAAAATGGGCCCGTCACCAAGACCTCCGTCCTGGCGCCCCCGGATCTGACTGAGCCGGTGAACCTCGAACCGCTGATCGAGCCCGATCCCAAGCACGCCACCGTGCATTTCTCGTGGTCGCCGGTCGACGAAGCGGTCAGCTACGATCTCCGCATCAGCACCAACACCATGTTCACGCGAATCGTCGCCGAGAAGACCACCACGGCCGTCACTGCGGACCTTACCGGGCTTGAACCCGGCGATTACTTCTGGAGCGTTACGGCCACCGACGCCCATAAGCGCGACAGCGCTCCCGCCGAGCCCTTCCGGTTCACGCTGGTGGCGCAAGGCAAGGGCGAGGAGATGCTCCTCGATATCGACTCGCCGGAGATCCATGGCAGCATCGTCGAGATCACCGGACGCACCGATCCGGGCGCCGCACTGATCATCGGCGGCGAAGCCGTCGTGGATATTCAGCCGGACGGACGCTTCCGCTATTTTACGCAGTCGCTCACGCGCGGAAGTCATGAAATCGTTATCATCGGACAGAACCGCCGGGGAGGCACGGCCACCAAGCGCGTGCCCATTGTGATTCCATAGCGAGGGGGATCGCCGTTGCGCGATGTGGGAGCCGAGGCCGCTGAGGGCCCGGACCAATGACAACTAATGATCAATAAGAATGGATATAGTTTCCGCTCGGTCTTCAGCCTACTGTCGTCGGACCTGGCCATCGACTTGGGCACGGCCAACACCCTGGTCTTCGCCAAGGGCAAAGGCATCGTGGTCAACGAGCCTTCCATCGTGGCCATCAATAAGACCAGCGGCGAGGTCGTAGCCGTCGGTCGTGAAGCCAAGGACATGCTCGGCCGCACGCCCGGCAACGTGGTCGCCATCAAGCCGATGAAGGACGGCGTCATCGCCGACTTCAAGGTCACCGAGAAGATGCTCACCTATTTCATCCAGAAGGCGCATAACCGCCGCGTTCTGGTTCATCCGCGCATCGTTATCGGCGTCCCCAGCGAAATCACGCCGGTGGAAAAACGCGCCGTGCAGGATTCCGCCTACCGCGCGCGCGCCAGCGAGGTCTATCTGGTCGAACAGGCCATGGCTGCGGCCATCGGCGCGGGCCTCCCCATCGAGGAGCCCTCCGGCAACATGGTCGTGGACATCGGCGGCGGCACCACGGACATCGCCGTCATCTCCATGAGCGGCATCGTCTATTCCCGCTCGGTGCGTGTGGCCGGCAACGAGATGGACGAAGCGGTGATGCACTACCTGAAGCGCAAGTACAATCTGCTGGTCGGTGAGCGCACCGCTGAACAGATCAAAATGGAGATCGGCTCGGCCTACCCGCTCGAAAAGCCGCTCACCATCGAGGTCAAGGGCCGCAACTTGATCGAGGGCGTGCCGCGCACCGTCACCATTGACGACAGCGAAATCCGCGAGGCCCTCTCTGAATGCGTGGCCACCATTCTCAACGCCATTCGCGTCGCGCTGGAACGCACCCCGCCCGAACTTTCCGCCGATATCAGCGACCGCGGCATCGTCCTGACCGGCGGCGGCGCGCTCCTGCGCAACCTCGATAAGCGCATCCGCGAAGAAACCGGCTTGCCCGTCTCTATCGCCGACGACCCGCTGGCCTCGGTGGTTCTAGGCACCGGAAAAATGCTGAGCGATTTCCATTTGTTGCGTCTGGTTTCGATTGACTGAAAGCACGCCGCGCGGCAAATAAGCCCGCGGCGCCCGAGCGTCCATCATTATGCTGGCTGTGCCGAATCGACATCGCTCTTTCACGCTGCTGGCCACCATGCTGGCGCTCGAGTTGCTTCTCCTGGCCATCCAGATCAAGCGCGGCACGCAAGTGCGCCTCATCCGCATCTGGGCTGTCGAGTCGGTCACCCCGTTCGGTCGCGCCTCGGCCTGGACCAGCGACGGAATCAGCGCCGTCTGGAGCAATTACGTGGCACTCCGCCACATGCGCCAGCAGAATGACGAGCTGCAAAAGGAACTGGATGGCTTGAAATTGCGCGACGCCGAACTCCAGGGCCGCGCCGCTGAAGCCGACCGCCTCGCGCAACTGCTGGGATTCCGCGAAGCCCACGCCGAAGTGCCCATGCTGGCCGCGCGCGTGATTGGCGGCAGCCCGGACGATGCCAGCGACGTGGTCTTCATCAATCGCGGCTCGCGCGACGGTCTGCGGCGGGACATGGGCGTGATCACCCCGGAGGGCGTCGTCGGGAAAATCGTCGCCGTTTTCCCGGACACTTCCCAGGTGTTGCTGCTCGACGATCGCGATAGCGGCGTGGGCGCGCTTCTGGCCGGTTCGCGCACGCAAAGCCCCGTGCGCGGCAGCGGCGATCCGCTCCTCAATATGGAGTACGTCAGCAACGATGTGAAAGTAGCGCCGGGTGAAGCTGTGCTCACTTCCGGTCAGGACCGCATCTTCCCCAAGGACCTGCCGGTGGGCACCGTGGCGCAAATCAAACCCGATCCTCATGGCACGTTCCAGGAAGTTCTGGTCAGGCCCGCCGCTCACTTGGATCGCCTCGAAGAAGTGCTGGTGTTGCTCAGCCGGCAGGAACTCGAGCCGAAGAAAACCGCTGACACCCAAGCCGCCGTCGCGCCGACTCCGTCGCCAGCGCCCAAGGCATCCGCCGCTTCTCGGCCGCCCACTCAGGTTGCGAGTCATCCATGATCAACACAACAACCACAATGCGCGCATCC
>Ga0182024_10015653_pt1 | contig 14483 bp, 11 predicted proteins | sample P32metaG_FD_120480 | JGI IMG/M metagenome (GOLD analysis project Ga0182024, IMG submission 120480) | Permafrost microbial communities from Stordalen Mire, Sweden - P3-2 metaG (Illumina Assembly) | ecosystem: Environmental > Terrestrial > Soil > Wetlands > Permafrost | place: Sweden: Stordalen... | reverse complement strand
GCCGTCCGCCGTGATGATCACCTTCGCGCCGCAATCGTTCGTGCGTTCCTTCAGCGCCTCCGCGCTGAAACCGCTGAAAACCACGCTATGCGGCGCACCGATGCGTGCGCATGCCAGCATGGCCGTGACCGCCTCGGGGATCATCGGCAGGTAAATCATCACGCGATCCCCCGCCTTCACGCCGTGCTTCTTGAGCACGTTGGCGAGCAGGCACACCTCGCGATGCAGCTGCTGGTAGGTGAGCGTGACGACCTCGCCCGGCTCGCCCTCCCAAATGATCGCCGCCTTGTTGCGCAGCGGTCCCTCGAGATGGCGGTCGAGGCAGTTGACGCTGGCGTTGAGCTTGCCTCCCACGAACCACTCGGCGAACGGCGGCTTCCAGACGCAGACTTTTTTCCAGGGCTTGAACCACGTCAGGTCCTCGGAAAGCTTGCCCCAGAATTTATCCGGGTTGTTAAGCGAGGCCCGGTACATCTTCTTGTACTTTTTGAAGGTGCCGATGCGGGCCTCTTTCGAAAAACGGGAGGAGGGCTTGAAGACCCGTTTTTCCTTGAGCATCGAGTCGATGTTGGTGGGGGCGGCGGATTGGACGGTGGACATGGCAAAAAAATGCGAGTGGTGAAAACGACGGGCAGGGCTTTTACGATTAGATACATTTTGGCCGTTAGGCGAGAACCACGTTTGCGTGCCGAGGAGCTTTTAGCGCGCGAACCTCGACTCTTCGGCGGGGGCTCCTTCAATCGTTCTTTTGCGGTGATTTTGCGCCCCTCTGAAGCCCGAGGAGAGCCTACTTTTTCCATCTTTTGCTGGATGAAAGCTAACGCCGGTCAGGTCAATTCTTTTACGAAAGAAAATTTCTTTTTCGTGTGACCATTTCTCTTGCTGCGCAGCAACGCGATGATTAGCGTGACCCTCCCGCTTGAGTTTCGGCGAGATCGGCAAACGGTTTTCGTTTCCGCTCAAAAGCGCTGGTTCGGTGGGGGGGGAGAATAACTTCAGGAGATACAGGATTGTCGCAAAAGCGCCTTCTTTTCGTATCTTTGGATTAACTTTTGGAACTAACAATAGAGCAACGGCTTGCGAATATTTTTTCGATAATGACATTCAAATTCGCTTTCTCAGCCCCCTCTGAAACCTTGGGGAATAACTTGTGAGTAACTCGCTTTCCTCCACCGAGCCGTGCGCGATCTGGGACGCCATTTGCCTTGAATTGCAGCAGGCCGTTTCGGCCGATGCAGTTGCCCGCTGGTTCAAGCCGCTGAGCCTCGAATCGTGCGAAAAAGGCGCGCTGAGCTTGCGGTCCGATAATAGCATTTATCAATATTGGATTGAGGAAAACTACCTGCCGCAGCTCACGTCGGCCGCGGCCAAAGTGCTCGGCATTCCGGTCACGGTTCGCTTCGGCCTTCCGGCCCCGGTAGAAGGCGCGCCCGCCATCAAACCCGACGCACCCCGATCGCGCCCCACGGTACGCCCGACGACGGTTTCGTCCTCACCGGTGCACGATTCGCGCGGCACGCTGAACCCGCGCAGCACGTTCGCCTCGTTCGTCGTCGGGGCCAACAACCAGTTCGCCCACGCAGCGGCGAAGGCGGTGGCCGAGGCGCCCGCGCGCACCTTCAACCCCCTTTTCCTCCACGGCAGCGTCGGCCTCGGCAAGACGCACCTCATGCAGGCGGTCGGCCATCTCATCCAGCAGAACAAGAAGCATCTCAAGGTCTTCTACGTCACCTCCGAGCAGTTCACCAACGACTACATCAGCGCCATCCAGCACGGCGAGCTGGCCAAGTTCCGCAAGAGCTACCGGCAGGTCGACGTGCTCCTGATCGACGACATCCAGTTCCTCGCCGGCAAGGACCGCTCGCAGGAGGAATTTTTCCATACCTTCAATACCCTCTTCGACGGCAGCAAGCAGATCGTCGTGACGGCCGATTCGCCGCCGACCGAGATCGCCAACATCGAGAAGCGGCTCACCTCGCGCTTCGAGTGGGGCCTGGCGGCCGAGCTGCAGCCGCCCGACGCCGAGACGCGCCTGGCCATCCTGCGCCACAAGATGGCCGCGATGCCGGAGAAGCTTTCCGACCCGATCCTCGGCTTCATCGCCGAGCGGGTGAAGACCAACGTGCGCCGCCTCGAAGGCGCGCTCAACCGCGTGGCCGCCTTCGCCACGCTGCACGGCAAATCAATCAGCCTCGCCCAGGTGGAAGTGCTGCTGCGCGATCTGCTCCAGCAGGAAGGCCAGCAGAACGTCAGCATCGACCTCATCCAGCGCCGCGTGGTCGAGACCTATGACCTGCGCCTCGCCGACATGACGAGCAAGCGCCGCCCGGCCAATATCGCCCTGCCCCGCATGGTCGCGATGTACCTGAGCCGCCGCCTCACCACCGCGTCGCTCAACGAAATCGGTGATGCCTTCGGCGGTCGCGACCACGGCACCGTGCTGCACGCCAATCGCACCATCGAGACCAAGATGAAGAGCGACGAGAACCTGCGCCGTATCGTCACTTATCTTGCCGAGAAGCTCGTCGCCACGGCGGGACGCTAAGGGCGTCCTGCTGTTCGCGAAGCTTTACTGCCCTGCGTCGGGCCCCGCATAGTCGCCGCGCATGAGTGGCCCGGGAGACTTATGGACAACGTGGCTGAAGACCGCGCGGCGCTGTCGTGGCCGGGCCGTGGTCATCGATGCGTCTTCGGGCCGCGAATGGACCGCCGATGAACTGACCGGACATGCGCTGCAAATCGCCGCACAGTTCGGCGAATTCCGGCGCGGGCAGCGAATCGCCTTTCAATTGCCCAACGGGGCCGAGTGGCTGGCCTTCTTCCTCGCGTTGCAGGAGCGCGGACTCGCCGCGATGCCACTGGACAACGGCCTGCCGACCGGCGGCTGCACGGAGCTCGCGCAACGACTGCAGGCGCGCGCCTGTTTCATGCACGGCAAGTGGCATGAACTCGATTCCGATGCGCCGCGCACCCTCGCCGCGTGCCTGAAGGTCACCTCCGGCAGCAGCGACGTTCCCAAGACAATCGCCTGCCGCGCGGGGCATCTGCTCGCCGATGGCCGCAACGTCGCCGCCACGATGGGCATTCGTGCGAGCGACCGTAATCTCGCCGTCATCCCGCTCGGCCATTCCTACGGCCTAGGCAATCTTGTCATACCGCTCATCCTGCAGGGGACGGCAGTCGTTTGCGCGGGCGCCTACGTCCCGCGCCAGCTCGTGGACTGGATCGCGCAGTATCGCGTCACGGTTTTTCCCGGCGTACCGGCGCTCTTCCGCGTGCTGGCCACGCTCCCTCCCGGCACGAACATGAACAGCCTGCGCACGGCCATCTCCGCCGGCGCCATGCTGAGCCCCGAGACCGCGCAGGCGTTCCATGCTCGGTTCGGCGTGAAGATCCACAATTTCTACGGCTCCTCGGAAACGGGCGGCATCAGCTACGATAGCGCGGGCAGCGCCTCTCTGACCGGCCGTTCCGTGGGCAAGCCGCTGCGGGGAGTGAAGGTGACCGTACGCGCCGGCCGCATCACCGTCGCGAGTCATGCGGTGGCCATGCCGGGCGTAAAATGGCGGCTGCCCGACCGCGGCGAATGGAACAAGCGGGACGAGCTGGTTTTGCTCGGCCGGGCCGGTCAGGGCGCGAACATCGGCGGGAAGAAGGTCCACCCGCTGGAGATCGAACGGGCCTTACGCGCGTTGCCGGGCGTGAGCGATGCCCACGTCTGGCTCGAGCATCGGCAGGGCCGCGACTCGCTGGCCGCCGCCGTGGAAACACGCCTGACCCGCGCCGCGCTCGAGCACGAGCTCGCCGCGAAGCTGCCCGCGTGGAAGATGCCCAAGCACTTCCTCATCGCGGCGGAATTGCCGCGCACCGCGCGAGGCAAGCTGGATGTGGCGCGTCTTAAAATGTAGCGGCGGTCCATGACCGTCGCTGAGATTCCGGAGGGAAGACAAGAAGTGCGACGGTCATAGACCGCCGCTACATTTTTATATCCCCGGCGCGCTGAGCACCAGCCGCCCGCGCGCGACTTCCTCCGCCTCCACGCGCAGCGTGACCGAAAACTGCGCAAGGCCGCCCAGCACCTGATCGAGCGTGACGTCGCTTTCCACCGTCACGCCGGGCCGCACCGGCGCCAGCACCTTGAACTGCACGATTTGCGCGAGCGCGAACCGCTTCGGCGCGTCCGCCGCGAGCGTCGAGGCCCACAGCGCGCCGGCCGCCTGCGCCGCCGCCTCGACCAGCAGCACGGCGGGCATGAGCGGCTCGCCCGGAAAATGATCGGCGAAAACGGGCAGCGCGGGATCGAGCCACTTGCGGCCCGTGCCGCGTTTCCCCGGCTCGGTCACCGCAAACGCGTCCAGGAATGAGAAACCGGGGCCGTGCGGCGTCAGGCTCATGGCGTGGGAATCGTAAACAACGCCGGGTCGAGCGCCACGTTGCGCGCGCCATGCGTGAACTGGTAATCGACCGAGTTCCCCGCGTTGATCGTCACGTTCATCTCGAGGATATCATAGCCGGGCAGTTGCAGCGTGGTGACAATTTCCTGCACGCCTTGCGCCGTCGCGGTCGGCGTCATCCACGGCTTGAGATGCACGTACAGCAGGCCGCCGTTGCGCGTCATGCTCACGTCGAAATCATGATGCCAGCGTGCCGGATCGGCATGAAAAAAATCAAGCAGGCTGGCTGCATGCGAGGCCGAGCGGCCCTCCACGGACAGGTCGCGGCGCTCCAGCGGCTTGCCCTGCTTCTGGATGGCAACCTGCGAGCCGTTCACCAGCATCCACTCGCCTGCCGGTTGCGAAAAACGGATGAGCAGCTTGTCGGGACTCGCGTAACAAAGCGTGCCCACGCTCGTGATGGGCCGGTCGAGTCCCTCCAGATGCAGCGTCTGCGTGATGTCGGCGCGGAAGGTATGCGTCGCTTCCTGCACGGCGGCAAAGCCTTTGTCGAATTCCGCTACATCGGACGCCGAGGCCGCCTGCGTCAGATGAGGCCCGCTCCCCATGGCGATCAGCGCCGCGCAGAAAAGAACGGGCAGCGTCATGATCAGCCAACCTAGACATAACCGGCGCGTTGTAAAACCGCGCGCGGCGCCACCCGACTCATGGCTTTTTCAACCGTCCATAAAGTGCGGGCAATAAAATCAGCCCGCTGGTCACGGCGGCGATGGTGCCGAGGTCCATCACGTTGCCGAAATTCTGGAGCGCGGGCTGGCTGCTGAGCATCGGCGCGGTGAAGCCGATGAGCGAGGCAGTGCCCGTGAGCAGCACAGGCACGGCGAGATGCCGCGCCGCGTCGACGAGATCGCCCTGCGCGTGCTCCAGCGCGAGCAGGATGTGCAGGCTATAGTCGATGACGAGCCCGATCATGAGCGGAATGCAAAGGAGCGAGAGCAGCGTCATCGACGTATCGCTGGCGTAAAGCAGCAGCGCGAGGATGAGCAGCGACAACGTCAGCGCGATGAAGTTGAGCGCGACGAGCCGAGCCGACCGGTGCGCGACGAAACAAAGCACCAATACGATCGCGAGCATGAAGAGCGAGAGCCGCTGAAAATCGCGCACGGCGGTGCGGTTGAGATCGGCCCGTAACTGCACCCAGGCCGCGCTCGCCCGCGCCTGTCCGGTCAGGTCGATTGCGTCCGCGTGCCAGCGGTTGAGCACGTCGACGACCTGTGCCGTCGGCGTCGACCAGCTCGCGTCGAAACCGGCCTGCGTAAATTCCGCGCGCATGGTCGCAACATCCACCGGCTGCCAGGCTTGGCGATTGGCGTCGGCGTCGCCGCCCACGAAATCCTCGGCGGGAATCTGCGGCGCCTGGCTCTCGAGCAGCTTTTCCGCCTGGTACGGCTCGAGGCTGGACGGTTCGAGTTGCTCCACGCTCGGGTCGTAAAATGCGAAGTGGCTCAGCGGACGAGCGAGCGCCACGACGGCCAGCACGATCGCGCCCGCGCCGATGCGAAAGGCCAGCCGATGTCGGCTGAGAAAGCGCGCACAGCGGTCGCTGACCGGCAGCAGCCAGCGCGGCGCATGCGGACGACGCCGGGCCAGCAGGCGCGCGAGAAACGTGGTGGCGAAAAACGCGGTCGCGATCAGTCCCACCCCGACCAGCACGGCGAGCTGGCGCAGGCCCGGAAAACTGGAGAAGTAGAGAATGCCGAACGTCGCGGCGGTGGTGACGGAACTGAGCCAGATGGCGCGCCGCAGTCCGCGCCATTCGTGCAGGTTGAGTTCGCCCGGCTGCGCGAAGAAGTGGTAGACGAGGATGCAGTAGTCCATGCCCACGCCGATGAGGATCGACGAAAATCCGATGCTGAGCACGTTGACCTGCGTGAAGACCATCCGGGCCGCCACCGCCGCGCAGAGCACGGCCAGGATTTGCGCGACGACAATCCACAGCAGGGGCATGAGCGAGCGATAAGTGAACCAGAACGCCAGCGACGTAAGCGCGATGGTGAAGGCGAGCATGACGACGATGTCGCGCTTCATGTGCTTCGAAATATCGGCGGTGATCGCGGGCTCGCCCGTCAGCAGGAACTCAGGTCGTGGCGAAAGCCCCGCGCTCTGCGCGGCGAGCGCGGCCCGTACCTGCGCGACAAACTGCTGGTCGGCGCCGAAGGTCTTCAGTGGATGATCGGGCTCGATGGTCAGCACGGGCGGAAGCGTGAGTGAATCGGCCAGCGGATTGGCGCCGGGCCGGGGAAAAATGATTTCGTTGAGCCGCAGCGGATCGAAATGAAGCCGCGCCATGCCGTTTTCATCGACCGCACCCGACATGTCATCGAGCGTGTCGTGCAGACGGTCGGCGACGGCGGCGGGCGCAAGCGCTTTCTGGATTTCCGCAAACCGCGGCGCGGGCAGCGCGGCGATCATCCCGGCCAGCCACTCGGCGGGCGAGCCCTTCGCGCCGAGGCCGACCTGCGCGCCCGCGATGCCGGGCTGGCCGCGCAATTTCTCCGCAAGCTTCGCCAGCGCGGGCCAGCCGGGATTCGTGCCCGGCTTGGCCACGGCGATGATCTGGCTCTCTGACATTATCGAGACCTGCGCTTTTTTCAGCGTCTGGACCGAGTCGAGATTTTGTGGGAAGAGCGGCAGCAATTCCGTCTGGAAACGGAGCGTGGCCAGGCTCCACGCGCCCAGCACAAGCACGGCCGGAATGACCAGCAGCGTGACGAGGCGCCCTAGGCGGGATTCCGGGCGCGGCTCAGCCATTGCTGCAGGGTCTCCAGGCTCTGGAAGGCTTCCCGCGCGACGGCCGGATCGGTGATCGCGACGCCATACGTGCGCTCAATGCCGACGGTCATCTGCAGCGCGTCGATCGAATCAAGTCCGAGGCTGCCCGGCCCGAAGAGCTGGGTGTCCCACTGGATCTCCTCCGGCGGCACGCGAAGCATGCAGTTCTCGACCAGCAGCTTGCGGAGGTCGTCGAGACTAATGTCGGTCATACGCAGGCGACTTTATCCACTGCGCCACGTTGTGCAACCCCGGAGGCGTCTCCCCCACGGTAGCGGCGGTCTATGGTGGAAACGGCTGTCGCCTGCGCGAGCGCGAGTCTAAGATGCCGGGATGTCCCTCGAAATTTTGATCTCCGGCGGTCGCGGCGACCTGGCCGGCGCGATGCAGAAGGAATTCGCAGTGCTCGGCGACAACGTCCGCGCACCGGGCCGGCAGGAAATGGATGTGCGCGACGAGGCTTCCGTGGATGCCTATTTCGCGCCGCTCGGCCGGCTCGACGTGCTCGTGGCCAACGCGGGTGTGGTGCGCGACGCCACGCTCTTCAACCTGACCGACGAGGACTACAACGCGGTGATCGACACGAACCTGCGCGGCGTCTTTTTATGCGTGCGCGCCGCGCTGCGGTTGATGCTCAAGCAGCGCAGCGGCCACCTCATCCTCATCGGCTCGCGCTCGGCGCGCAACGGCCCGCGCGGGCAGGCCGCCTATGCCGCGGCCAAGGCCGGGCTGATGGCGTTCGCGCAGACCGTGGCGAAGGAATACGGCGCGCGCGACATCCGCTGCAACGTCGTGCTGCCCGGTTTTCTTCCGACCAAGTTCACCTCCAAGATGACACCGGAACGGGTCGAGGCGGTTCGCGCCGAGCACGCGCTCGGACGCTTCAACACCGTGGAGAACGCGGCGCGCTTCGTCGCTTCCCTCGCGCGGCTGGACCATGTTTCCGGGCAGGTCTTCACTCTCGACTCGCGCATCGATTCCTGGACCTAAGTCCTGCGCACGGCGGTAAGCGGACTGGCTGAAATCACAATTTTCCGAATTAAAATGAACCCCTCTCTCGACGACGTGCTGCGGGCCGAACTGGCCCGCCTCGAGGCGGCTCATCTGCGGCGCACGCTGCGTCCCGCGATGGAGGGCGGCCCGAACTTTGCCTCCAACGATTACCTCGGGCTGGCGACGCATCCCGCACTGATCGAGGCCGCGCGGCGCGCAACGGCGGAGCATGGCACCGGCGCGGGAGCGTCCCGTCTCGTCACCGGGACGAGCGCGCACGTGCTCGCGTTGGAGGCGAGCCTGGCGGCCTGGAAGGAAAAGGAGGCCGCGCTTGTTTTCAGCAGCGGTTATGCCGCCGCGCTCGGCACGATTCCCGCGCTGGTCGGTGCGGGCGACACGGTGATCGTCGACAAGCTGGCCCACGCGAGCCTGATCGACGCCGCGCGGCTGAGCGGCGCAACCTTGCGCGTCTTCCCGCACAACGGGCTGGAACGGTTCGGGCATCAGCTGGAAAAAATTTCGCGCGGGCCGGGCCGGATGCTCATCGTCACCGAGTCGCTCTTCTCCATGGATGGCGATGTCGCCCCGCTGCGCGAACTGGTCGACCTAAAGGAACGCCATGGCGCGTGGCTGTTGGTCGACGAGGCGCACGCGACCGGCCTCTACGGCAAAACCGGTGCCGGGCTGGTCGCCGAAGCCGGCCTGAGCAATCGCGTGGACATCGTGCTCGGCACGCTGAGCAAGGCGCTGGGCAGCGTGGGCGGTTACATCGCCGGATCGCGGCCGCTCATCGATTGGCTCGTTAATCGCGCGCGTAGCTTTGTCTATTCCACCGCGCTGCCCCCCGGCGCGATCGCGGCGAGCCGCGCGGCGGTCGAACTGGCTCAGGGCAAGGAAGGCGCGGCGTTACGCGCCAAACTGCGCGACAACATCGCGCAGTTCCGTAAAAAACTGCCCGCACCGTGGACCAGCCGCGTGGACGGCGCGATCCGGCCTCTCCTTTGCGGCGAGGCCGCCCACGCGTTGCGTGTGGCCGCTGCGTTGCGCGAACGTGGCTTCCTCATCCCTGCCATCCGCTATCCGACCGTTCCGCGAAATGCCGCGCGCCTGCGGGTCACCCTCAGTGCAACCCATCGGGCGGAGCAAATTCAAGCACTGGCGGAGGCTCTCCAAAAATGTAGCGGGCTGTGAACTACGCCGAGCTTTCGGAAAGAAGGCAAATAAATGCGACGGTCATAGACCGCCGCTACATGCGAACCATCAGCTTCCCGGCTTGATGTAGTAACCAGCGGCCTTCCACGTGCCGTCCGCCGCCTTCTCGAAGGTGACCGTTTCGACCGCGTACTTGAGGTTCTCAAACGAGGAATCGAATTGCGCGATGACGAAATCGCCATGCTGGGTTCCGCTGGGACTCGGGACATCCGTCTGCTCCATCGCGGACGCCAGCTTTCGGTTGAGGCATTTTCCCACCGGCGTGCGCGCACCATTCAACGCCGCCACCCATTGAGGCGACGTGATCGCCTTTTGGAAGGCGATCGCGGCGTCGGCCCAGCTCTGGTCGTATTTTCCCTGGTCGATCTCCCCCAGCCACGTCTGCATCGCCGCCTCCGCGGCCTGCTTGGAATCGGTTTCCGCCTTGAGCGGCAGTGAGAGAAATCCGGCCATGACTCCCAGTAACAAAAAGATCGTCCAAAAACAGTGAGGCGAACGATTGGAGACGTGATCGATCATAAAGAAACTTCCTTAGGCAAGGGCGGAGCGCTTCCCTCGATGACGCGCGCGGCTTGTCTGGCCAGCCTAGCCGAAGATATTCCTTAATTGCAATTTTCGACTCTTCCAAGCGATCCGGACCTCAAATCCACCCATCCCCTGCCCTCCACTGCACTTTTCCTGAACGCCCGCGCGCCGATGGCGTCCAAGCAGGTTGAGCTTGGGGGAGAGATTGTCACCCTGCCGGGCTGCGCTAAACGTAATCTCATGTCGATGCTCATCGGAAAAGTGGAGCCGGGCGATGTCATCGGACGTTGCCGGATCCTTCGTGAGCTCGGCCGGGGCGGCGTGGGCACCGTTTACCTCGCCAAGCACCAGACGCTGCAAATCGAGGTGGCGCTCAAGGTCCTTTCCCCCGCGCTCTCGCTCGATAACCCGGCACTGGCCGAGCGTTTCATCCGCGAGGCACAGGTGGCCGCGCGCATCCGGCACCCCAACGTCATCGCGGTCATGGACGCGGCGCACGACGAGCCGACCGGGCTTTACTACATCGTTTTCGAGTATGTCGGCGGCGGTGCGCTCGCCTGGCACCTGCGCAACGGCCCGCTGCCCGAGAGCCGCGCCCTGGCCGTCATGTGCGGCATCGCGCAGGCGCTGGTCGTCGCGGAGGAAAACAGCATCGTGCACCGCGATATCAAGCCGGAGAACATCATGCTCGATGCGCGCGGCACGGCCAAGCTGGCCGACCTCGGCCTGGCCAAGCACGACATCGATTCGCGCACGAGCCTGACCCTGGGCGGTTCCTACATGGGCACGCCCGCCTACATGAGCCCCGAGCAGGCCCGCGACGCGAAGGCGGCTGACACGCGCGACGATATCTACAGCCTGGGCGCGACGTTCTACGAATGCCTGACGGGCGAGCCGCCGTTCACCGGCGACACGCCCTTCAACATCATGAGCGAGCTGCTGACCAAGCCCTCGCCCAAGGTCAGCGACCGCCGGCCCGACGTGTCGCGTTCCGTCGACATGATCTGCCGCAAGATGATGGCGAAGTCGCGCAGCCTGCGCTACGGCGATGCGCGCGCGCTTGTGCGCGACCTGCAGCATTGCCAGACCCACGGCGACACGAAGTTCCAGGGACTGGAAGCGGCGGCGTTCGCGCGTGACTCGATCATGGCGCGGCAGCAGGCACTGCAGCACGGCGTGCACACTTCCGCCGAGGAGGTCGTTTCCGACGCGATGACCCCCAGCCCGGCCATCCTGCGCGCGCCGCGGAAGGAAGTCCGCCCGGCGCCGCCGGAAGAGGAGGGCGCGTTTCGCGCGGCGGTGTGGCTCATCGCGCTGGTCCTGATCGCCACGGCGCTGCTGGCGGTGTTCGGCCACGGCTTTACTTCCCTGAGCAGCGCCACGGCAATACCCCCTGTCCTGGCCGAAATAAAGCCGGCGGTGGCCCCTGCCTTACCGGAGACGGAAAAAAAGCAGCACCCGCCCCACGCGGTCGTGAAGCACAAGCCGAAGGCGGTTCATCCTGATACCGAAAACATCGTGCCTCCGGCGGATGTCGCGCCCGCGATTGCCGATACCACGACGAACATCCCGCCGCGAGCGCTGCCCGTGACGCCCCCGCTGGCGCTCGATGACACGAACGGAGCGGTTCTCCCGCTGGTCCCTGACACGAACGTGGTGCCGATGGCCGTACCGGCGCTGGCCGATACCAACGCGGCACCCGCGCTTATTTCCACCACGACCAATGCCCCGATCGCGACCAACGCTCCCACCGCCACCAATGCCGCGGGTCTGCCTCTCGCGCCACCGGCCGACGGGACGACGAATGCCGCGCCCGTGGTGCCGGTGGCGCCGCCAGCCCCGCTGGAGACCGCCTTCGAGGCGCGTGACGCGGCCGAGACCAGCCTCCGTCCCGCGTTGATCGGGCCGACCGGCCATGCCAGCGTCCTCAAGATCATCGGTCGACGCGACCCGTCTTCGCCGGAACCGCGCACCTGGACTTTCTATTTTTACGACACCGGCGCGACCGGCAATGCGACCTATCGCACGGTGCGCGATGGAAAAGTGGTCCGCGATGGCGATGCCCTTACCGGCGCGGTCTTTCCCTGGCACGACGGCGACGTCCTGCCCGAGGACAAACTCCGGGTTGATTCGTCGGCGGCACTGGCCACGGCGGAGTCGCTCCTTCCCGGCGTTGCCGTCAGCAGTTCCAAGCTCGAATTGACCCGCCAGAAGGACACCGCGCCGATCTGGAACGTGACCCTTTGGGCGCGCGACTCCTCCGGCAACCAGCAGGAACTCGGCACCGCGGAAATCGTCACCGATACCGGCTACGTGTTCAAAAGCGACCTCAAGGCGCCGGGACAGTAGGGCGCCTCAGCTAGAGAGGTCTGTGATCGCCGCTGAAATTCCAGGAAGGAATACCAAGTGCGCCGGCCATAGACCGCCGCAACAGCCTGATCCTACCCGCGACCGTTCCCGACTGGATGGGCGTGGGTTCGCCGATGATGCGCGGGTGGCGGCGGCTCGTCATCGTCAGCCCGATGCGCGTTGGTGAAATCGAGCCGCAGGCGGTGGATCAGGTAGGTCAGGATCAGCAGATTTCCAAAGATCACGCCGGCCTTCCACCATTCCACGCGCAGGATCATGGCCCAAATCTCAAACGGCAAAAGCGAACCGGTGACGATGACGACGAAATATTCAGCCCAGTGCTTGCGCAGGAAAAGGCCGACGCCCTCGATGCAGAAAAGCAGCGCGTAGAAAAAAGCCGCGTAGCTGACGAGCGTGATCTTATGCGGGGTGAGCTTCGACGCCTCATCGAGCATCCAGTCGACCATCTTGTTTTCCGGGTTGAAGCGAAGCGGCCGGATCACGTAATCGTTCAGGATCTGCGGAATGTCGTGGTGCTTAAGCTTGATGAGCCCCACGCCGACCGCGATGAAAAGCAGCCCGTGCACCATCTTGTAGACGGCGATGATCCGAAGGACGATGTCCTCCCAGAGCGCCATTTTGGTTTCGCGACGAGGCATGGAGAGGTTGGACGCAATTGGCCTGGAAAAGTTCGAGCGAAAAAATCGCAACACCTACCCAGCGTCATAACTACCTTGCACCGTCCATGATGCAAAGCTCGAGAACTTTTCTAAAAATCGGGAGTGATGACGAAACTGTAACTCGCGACCTTCCCGCGATTCTCGAGGTTTTCCAGGATGGCCCTATCATCGGACATGATGCCGAACGCGAACGCCGAGTGGCTGGAGGCTGACGGGCTGGGCGGTTTCGCCAGCGGCACGGCAGGCGGCATCCGCACGCGCCGCTATCAGGCGCTGTTACTCGCGGCCACCACGCCGCCCAGTGGACGCATGGTGCTGGTCAACGGCTGCGACGCGGAATTGCAGACGGACGCGGACACGGTCGCCCTCTCCCGCCAGCGCTATCTTCCCGGCGTCGACGTTCCAGTCGAAGCGCCGCCGCTCGCTCATTTTTCGCCCGAGCCCTGGCCGCGCTGGACGTTCTCCCTGCCGCAGGGCGAGATCACGTACGAGCTGTTCGTTCCGCGCGGCCGGTCGGCCGTCGTCCTGCGCTGGGATTGGCACGGGCCGGTGACCTCGCCGCTGACGCTGCGCGTGCGTCCGTTTTTTTCCGGGCGCGATTTTCACTCGCTTCATCATCGCAATCCGGCCTTCCGCTTCCTTCCCCAGACCGTGCTCGACCGGCAGCGGTGGGACGTTTACGAGGGAGTTCCCCCGATCTTCGCGCGCAGCAACGGCGCCTACCGGCACGATCCGCTCTGGTACCTCAATTTTCTCTACGACGAGGAGAAGGCACGCGGCCTTCCGTGTGCGGAAGACCTGGCCGCTCCGGGCGTTTACGAATTCGACCTCGCGGTCGGCCCCGCCGTGCTGATCCTGTCCACGGACGAAATCGAGCTCGAGTCGTCCGCGCCCAACCTCGCGCTGCAATGGGCGGATATCGAGGATGCCCGGCGCGCCTCCTTCCCGGAACCGCGTCTCCGCGCGGCCGACGCGTACCTCGTGCGGCGCGACGCCGGCCGCACGATCATCGCGGGCTACCCGTGGTTCGGCGACTGGGGCCGCGACACGTTCATTTCCCTGCGGGGCATGTGCCTGGCAACCGGCTGGGAGGCCGAGGCGGGCGACATCCTGACCGCGTGGGCTTCCTATGTCTCCGAAGGCATGCTGCCCAACCGTTTTCCCGACCAGGGCGCCGAGCCCGAATACAATTCGGTCGACGCGTCGCTCTGGTACATCATCGCGGTCTACGAGTACCTCGACATCGTGGGCGACACGATCGACGCCGATGCGCGCGCGCTGCTGCTGGGCGCGGTCGAGGCGATCCTCGTCGGCTACAGCAAGGGCACGCGCTTCGGCATCCGCGCCGACAGCGACGGCCTGCTCGCCTGCGGCCTGCCCGGCACCAACCTGACCTGGATGGATGCCATGGTCGAAGGCCAGCCCGCGACGCCGCGCATCGGCAAGCCGGTGGAGGTGCAGGCGCTCTGGCTCAACGCGCTGGCCCTGGCCGGCGAGG
>Ga0182024_10015652_pt1 | contig 14484 bp, 14 predicted proteins | sample P32metaG_FD_120480 | JGI IMG/M metagenome (GOLD analysis project Ga0182024, IMG submission 120480) | Permafrost microbial communities from Stordalen Mire, Sweden - P3-2 metaG (Illumina Assembly) | ecosystem: Environmental > Terrestrial > Soil > Wetlands > Permafrost | place: Sweden: Stordalen... | reverse complement strand
GCGATCAAAATCGAACCCCATCCGCGCTTTTATACCGACCCGACCGACACCGTTCCGATCGCCGTGCCGGCGCTCTTGAGGGAATGGTGGCCGATGATGTTTTTCCTGGTCTTCAAATCGCCCGCCGAAGGCCGCACGCATATATTCCGGGCCAACGAGCCGTTCGCGCAATTTACGGTGATCCCGGCGGAGTCTGATTTCGAGCTTATCGAAATGAATGAGGAGGAAGCCGCCGAGCGAGAATTGCAGGCCCGGCGCATTCACGCGAGCCGCACCACTCTGTCTGCGGATACCCAATGAGGTTCGGCGTCGAACACGGTATTTGACGAGACTTACCGGCGTATCCATGGCGCGGCGAGGAAACCCCTAAGCCGCTAGCGAAGCCGGCGCGAATAGGTCGATCACATGAGTGTCCGCCCGGTCGCGGCAGCTGGTCCTGCGATATCTCTGAGTTTGACGCCGCTATCTCTTCTCGCGGCTTATTCGTCGTCTTCCTCTCCCCCGGGGGCGTAATTGTAAGGATAATAGTTCGGATAATACGAATGATGATGGTGGTGGTGATGGTGGTGATGGTGATGGTGATAATAGGGGCGCTGGTAATAATAGTTGTGATGATGGTGATGGGGCGGATAATAGTAGTCCCAATACTGCGCCAGCCGCACGTTTGCGTTTCGCTTCGCCTCCGCCTCGGCGCGAACGGCGTCCGCCGCGTCAACGGCCTTCAGCAGTGCGGCCGCATTCGGGATCGGCTGGAGCAGCTCGGCATAAGACCGGGGGTTCACGATTTCGGCCACATTTTGCGCGGGTGACGCTTCCGCCGTGTGCATCGATGCAAGGGAGGTGATAGCACCTGCGAGACCAGCGATCTTTTTGTCCATGTCGATCTCCGCGGAACAGTTCGTGCTGAAGTGCACAACTCAGGTGCATTCGTCACTAACATGCTAAAAATGAATATTGGCAGAACGAAGAGCGCTTTTCGCGATTTCGCTGATCACTCCTCTGCAATTTTATGCGCCCATTTGAAGCGCGGTTTTCCCACCGTCTCGTCGTCAGCCGGTTACAATTTCAGGAATGCACTTCTTTTGATTCGCGATCCTCTGTGCTGGGGACGGTCCGCTTTCGACCCCGGTTAGCTGTCTATCCTCGGCATTGACGAATTCGAAGCAGATCTCGTCATGCCGCCGGCAGGGAAGCTGGTCGCGTCGGCACGCGGAGTGTGGAGGTGGGCGTTTTCTCGGCAAAGAAGGGCTGCACAAATTGGCCACTATAATAATGTCAGAGTAAATTCCATCGGGAGGATCCTCCGACCCATCGTTTGAGCAACTTAACTTGGTAAGGATCGAGGTTTCCGTGCGGCTTCTTGCAATCGAGGACGAGCCCAGGCTCGGGCAATTGATCGTATCAAGCCTGACGCAGGCAGGGTTTGCTGTAGACTGGTCGCAGACGTTAAGTGAGGGGAAGGAGTTTGTGGCAGCAAATTCCTACGATCTCATTTTGCTCGACCTGCGGCTTCCCGATGGGGATGGTCTCGACTTCCTCAGAGCGCTCCGACGAAGCCGGAACAATATTCCCGTCATCATCTTGTCTGCCGCAGATACCGTCGATGATCGTGTGATCGGCCTGACGGAAGGTGCTGATGACTATATCGTAAAGCCATTTGCTTCGTCCGAATTGGTCGCCCGAATACGTGTCGCCTTAAGACGCCCAGGGGCAGCGTTTGGGATTGACCTTGTCTGTGGAAACGTCGAATTCAACACCGTCAACTCAACGGTATCTATCGGAGGTACTCCTATCCAAATGCCGCGTCGCGAACTTGCTATCCTCGAGTCGCTTATGCGGGCAAACGGCCGGGTGGTTACCAAAGCTGCGCTTGAGGAAGCCGCCTACGCCATGGATGACGATCGGCAGTCGAACGTCATCGAATCGCATTTGTCGCGACTTCGTCGGCGCCTGGAATCTGCCGGTGCCCAGATCCGTGTCAGAGTGGCTCGCGGCATTGGCTATCGCATAGAGGAGACGAGGGAACAGAATGCGGCATGACGAAATCTCCAGCATCCCTTAAAGCTAGACTGCTTGTTGCGCAGTGTGTTGTCTTCGTTGCGGCGTTGCTGGCCTTCACCGGTGCCTATTTGGCATTTGAGCCAGGAGATATGAGATATCATGTGATCAATGCTGCGTATGGCCTGACCCAGCAGCTGGGGCGGTCGATCGTCAAATCCCCAGATGGTGTTCCCCAGTTTGCGATTCCAATCAGTCTCGCCCACGAAATCGAACGGTATCCTCATGCGCTCTATGGAGCCATCGATGAAGCGACAGGCGTTGCAGTCGCCGGTCCCGGGCAAGCACCGCCGCCGGCAGAATTGCCGAAAGAGCCGAATGTCTCCGAGGGATGGTTTCGCTATGTCGGATCGGACAAGGTGCCGCGCAATGGCGCCTTTAATCGGGTAATAACGCCCTATGGCACCTATCGCGTATATTTTGTGCAGGCGGAATCGGTATTCGGCCTAACACTCGCGGGCCTCGAAGACGAATTAAGCGACGAGATATTCCCTATCTTCTTTCCGATGATTGTAATCGGCTTGCTCATCACATGGAATACAGTTCGGACGGCGCTGCGGCCATTGCAACGCGCATCGGACGAGGCGGCAGCCATATCGATGGATCGTCCTGATAGTCGGGTATCGACCGATCGTCTGCCAGCCGAGATAATGCCGTTAGTCACAGCGATCAACAAGGCGATCGGCCGTCTCCAGACCGCTCTCGCCCAGCAACGGCGCTTCAGTGCCAACGCCGCCCATCAATTGAGAACGCCGCTCGCGATTCTGCGAACGAGGATCGATGGGCTTCCACCCACCACGGTACAGGCCGACCTTCTACGCGACGTCGATCGCATGACGCGTCTCGTCAGCCAGCTCCTGACCTTCGCCCGCCTTGAGGCGGGGCAGATGGGCAATTTTGAAGAAGTCGATCTAACGGAATTTGTCAGGAGAATCCTTGCCGATATTGCGCCGCTCGCAAACGCCGCTGACCGAGATCTGGAACTTGATTCACCGGGCAATGTGCCGGCGATAGTGAGTGCCTCCGCGCTTGAGGAAGCGGTTCGAAATCTCGTCGACAACGCCCTGCGCCATACCCCGCCCGGCAGTACTGTCGGCGTATCCGTTCGGCCGGGAGCAACGATAGAAGTTAGTGATCGTGGACCCGGCGTGCCTCTAGAGCTCCGTGAGCAAGTCTTTGAGCCTTTTTGGTCGGCTGCGCGCAAATCTGAAGGAGGTGCCGGACTCGGGCTGACAATTGTGCGCGAGGTGCTGCAGCTCCACGGCGGTTCTGTGGAAATTGCGGATGCAAACGGCGGGGGAGCCATCTTCCGGCTTGTGCTCCCGCAGGATGCGCCGCTCTTGCGAGGATGCGGTGTTGCGTCGGTGAACGAGTTCGTCGCGGCGGGGACGACGATCGATCCTGGATTTGCAACGACCAAAGCCTAGTCGACCCCAATTCAAACGCATGCGATTGCGGTGCGATGAAACCGGATGGCTTGGGCATTTTCCGGCTACATCGTGTCATAGCCAGCTGGTTGGGCTAGCGGACGTTTGAAGTTCTCGAGTAGGCAAGCGGATACACCATCGGCAGGCCGCATTCAAAACCCAATGAGGCAGAGCCTCTTTTATTTTGAATTATTTTGAGCCGCTCCCAGTCCCGAAAGCTCTGACGACTGGCAAATCTCCTTAACTGGCGTTGATTCCTAACAGCAGGTTGCGGCATTCGCAGGACCGCATAACTCAGTCGAGATGAACTGCCTGTCGAGATGATACTCAGAACTTTTCCCCGAATGACCCACCTGCGTAAGTCTGCGGTAATACTCGCGTCAGACTGCGGTTAACATAAGGCGATATGGTCTCCTCATGCAGTTGGAGTCGAATCATCGGAGCCACTAGCTGAAGTCCCGAGTGATTTCAAAAATCGCTTCTGAGATGGGGCGCCTTTTGCTTTGGCGCTCCTGCCGAGCATGCCGCTCGATCGCCGGATCGAGATGTTCTTCCCCTTACCAGCCAACGGACGGTTAGGCGACCGGCGTCCGGGCGTGCGGCAGGCCCAGAGCTGCTGAGCCTTCGGGATGTTTGACGACAAACATTCCGCCGAGGCCGAGCGGGCAGGTGCCGAGGCCGGGTTCTTCTGGGAGTTCGGGCGAAGAGCCGGGACGCTATGCGGGTGCGCGCACTGATCGAAGGGTGCGCCCGGCTCATCGGCATCTCGACCGAATTCTCGGCGTCAAAGTGTGCCAATGCCGATCTACTGAACAAGTTAGTGGAGGTGCTATGACCCAAAGCGCTGTCAAAACTATGGAGAGACAAGCACCTTCGGTGTCGCAATCTGCCCGGTGCCCGCTCTCCTTCGCGGAGAGAGTTTCTCCGCCACCAGGTTGCTTTGCTTCGCCCAATCGGCGTGGGGGTCTCGCAATCGGCCTGCCAACGCTGATCGCCTTGGCTCCGATGCTGGGCTATCGCCTCGATGATCGGAAAGTCGTAGCCCGGCGACAGGCTTCCGACCTTGCTTCGCGATTTGCCCGAGCGTCGGAAATCCCTTTTCCTGCCGAAGTAGAATTGCAGGATTTTTTTGTCGCGCCACTCGATATTCTGCCGTTTCGATGGGATGGCCAGCGGCGCTTTCAGCTGCTTGAGCTTAATGGAACCGGAATCGGCGGCCTGACCAATATGCCGATCGATCTAGTCGAAGAAATCCTCAATACGATCGGCGAGATTGGGAATGCTTGCAAAGGGCTGGTGCCGCTCGTGGTGGTGGCGTCCTCGGGGCGGGAAGAGCTGGGCAACCGCAAGCCTAGCCACCTGCTGCATGAGAAACTTCTTTTCGTTGACCGGATCGCTGAAGCTCTCGAAGGGCGCCTTGGCGATGTCGAAATTCTGGCGCTTGATACGCTTGTTGCGAACGGCGGGTGGCGAGGGTCCTCCCGCCCGACGGTGCTACTGGGATACACCCGCGAGCTAGTTTCGCACACTAACGTCATCTGCGGTATACCGCGTGTGTTCGGCCGCAGGGTTGCCGGAATTGTCAATGACCGATTCTTGTTCAATCTGACAGCCGCATATGGCCCCTTGGATACCGACGCATTCTTGCCTGCCAACCGGTGCTATGAATCCGGGGCCGACAAGGCGGCCGCCTACCGCCATGTAAATTCCTTCGTTGCCCGCAATTCCTTCGACGAGGTAGGCGCGGGGATCCACTTCGATGTTTGCAAGGACGCCGAAAGCCTGATCGAAATAGTCCGGGCCCGCCTCGGAAAGGGGGAGCAGATCGTTGTCAAGCCAAGCGGCACGGGGCACGGCGACGGCATCGAGTTCTTCTTAGGCGGCGAGCAATCAGAGGTTGTCCGAGAGCGGGTCTGGCGCTCGGTAGCCGTCGTACGTGAACGTTACGGAGATGGCGCCGGCTTCCCCTACACAGTGACGGAATATCTGGACGCCGAGGTGATCCAGACTCCGGGCCATGCGTTACGGGGCTGCAAATATGAGCTGCGCATCGTCGTCTACCGCCGAGGCTCGACGTTACGGGCGGTTCCATCGATCGCTAAGGTGGCGCCGGAAGTCTGGGATGCGTCCAATCCGACGCGCGGCTCCCTCATCAACAATATTTCTGCCTCGGTCAGGGGCGGCAAGACCGGCGGCACCGATCATCTGCTTCCGTTGTGCCTGCCGGAGACCCTATCCATCCTCGATCTCGAGGAGGACATTCTGACCAAGTTGTGCCGTTGGGGGACAGGTTATGTCGCCCATGTCCTTCGGGAAACTCGGCGCCCGTCGTCCACGGCGGGCCTGTGATGAAGGGGTGGATCCTTTTGCATCTCGAAAACTCGCGCAGTACCGCCTTGTTGCTGGAGACCTGCCGAGCGCGCGAACACCGGGTCGATCTGGACCGCCCCAAGGACTGTCTGGCAGAGATTCGAGGAGACCGCTCGCCAAAGGCGGGTGCCACATGATGGGGCGAGCGGCGCCCCTGCCACGGGCGTGGCGGATTTATGCAGTCAGCAATTTCATCAGCCAGATCGGCACCTGGATGCAGGCGACGGCGCAGGCATGGCTGGTCCTCGAACTGACGGGCTCGCCGGAGCTGCTCGGTCTGTTGGTCGCAATCCAATACTTTCCGCAGTCCTCTTGGCGATACCGGCAGGGAAAGTGGCGGATCGGTGGGGCAGACGAAATCTCTTGCTGAGCGGCCAGGCCGCGATGGCCATTCTGGCTGGAGGGCTGGCGGCCATCGTGGCGGCGGGAAACGCCACGTATCCCGTTCTGGCGGGCTTTGCGTTGCTGCTCGGCGTCGGCAACGCCCTCTCGCAGCCGGCCCGTATCGCCATGGTCGCGACTTTGGCCGGTGGAGAGGGCGCTGGAGCTCACGGGCGGGTCAGAGCGGCGGGGATGGCGACACTGTCCTTCAATCTTGCGCGCATCCTGGGGCCGGCGCTAGCGGGTTTCGCGATCGCCGCATATGGTCCGACTTTCGCCTTTGCGGTCAACGCCGCCTCCTTCCTCCCGCTTCTTCTGTTTCTTGCCGGCATGGATGCGGATGACCGGGTCTCGGCGAGTCAGCGCGGCTCCGGCCGTGCGGCGTTCGGTCTGTTATGGACCAACGTGTCGACGCGGATTCCCTTGCTGACGGTGGCTGTGACCGGGGTATTCGCGATCAATGTGCAAACCCTCGTACCTGCCTATGCGCGGCTCGGGCTCGGGCTCGATGCCGGCGGCTTCGGTTTACTGATGGGCGCGTTCGGTGCCGGGGCCTGTGTTGGAGGATTTCTGCAATGGCGGCGGCCCGCCGTTTCGATCTGGCGTTCGCTTGCCGCAGCGGCGGGGCTTGGCTTGTGCCTTGCCGCCCTGTCGGCGACTCATCGTTTTCCGCTGGCCTCCCTTATCCTGGTGGGATTTGGTGTTTGCTCGGCAACCGTGCTTTCCTCGGCCTCGGCTGCGGTTCAGCGTTTCGTCCCCGATCATTTGCGCAATGCCGCCACCGCCTTGCAGGTGACGATTGTGCTCGGAACCAATCCTTTGGGAATCGCTCTGACAGGGTGGATGATCGAACTTTTTGGCCCGAATGGCGGCAGTGCCGTGCTCGGCGCCGCCACTCTCGCTGCCGTCATGGCTCTGGCGTTTACCGATCGTCTTCACGCTGTCGGTGCGCCGCCTTCGGTCAGACACGGATTCGCGCAGGAGCTTCAGCCGGCTCGATCGACTGTCGTGGCGGGAGCGGCCCTCAGGTCAGCAGGGAATGAGAAGGATCTCTGAATGTTAGCTGTGGATGAGAGCGGCACGGGTGTCCCCTTTCTCATGCTTTTTATCACCGATCGCCGAACGCTGAAGCGCGTGTTGCCGAACCTTGGTCGTGCGCGAAATGATGCGCCAGCGCTTGCATGCTATATGTTCGATTACGCGATGGCGTGGATTGCCGCCGCTGCGCGTCAGACGCGCAAGAAAGATCGCCTGAACGGTCTGCAAGAGCGGAGGCGCCCCGAATGCTATCGGGCGTGGCTTCTTCGGATTTTCCTCCCGCATCGGAAACGTTGGGGCGGTCGCCTGGAACGCAACCCAAATTGCAACTGTAATTTTTCGTGTGCGGCCTCGCCGAAGCGCCTTTTGGTCTGGTCCTTCAAATGCGAAGGGTAAAAGTTGTTCTTGCGTTTCTCTTGCTCGTCGCCAGCGCCGTCGGAGTCATTCGCTACGAATATGCACGGACGCGCGACGCCGGAGCCAAACAGCAGGAGGCTAGCGCCGTGCCGATCAAAACGGCTGTTGCAGAGGCGCGCGATGTTTCAATCATTTTGCGCGGTCTGGGCCGAGTTGAGGCATTCAACTCGGTGGCGATCAAAAGCCGGGTCGAAGGCCACATCACCAAGATTAATTTCCGCGAAGGGCAAACGGTCCACGCCGGCGATCTTTTGATCCAAATCGACCCGCGTCCGTCTCAAGCTGCGCTCGACCAGGCGCGGGCTGTGCTCGCCAAGGATCGGGCTGCGCTCGCCAATGCCCAAACCGATCTGCAGCGCTACGGCAAGCTTCTAACGAGAAACATTACGCCTGAGCAGCAATATACAACGCAAAAATCCACGGTCGCCCAAGACGATGCGACTTTGCAAAACGATCAGGCGCAAGTCGAAGCCGCGGAGCTCAACGTCGGCTATGCGTCCATCACATCTCCGATTGACGGAGTGACGGGAATACGCCAGGTCGATCTCGGCAATCTGGTCCAGGTCAACAGCAACAATGCGGCGACGCTAGCCACTGTGACGCAGATCAAGCCAATTTATGTGGTATTCACGCTTCCTGAAGTGAATATCCAGCGCATCCTCGAGGCGATGCGGCGCGGGCCATTGCGCGTCGAGGCCTTCGATCAAGCCGATCAGAAGGAGACTGCCGCAGGCGTCCTCAATCTGGTCGACAATGCAGTCGATCCGACCACAGGCATGGTAAAGCTTAAAGCCCAATTCGCCAACGAGGACGATGCTCTATGGCCTGGGCAGTTCGTCAATGCGCATCTGGTACTGGAAGTCATTCACAACGGGGTGAACGTGCCCGCCGCCGCTGTTCAAACCGGTCCGAATGGCAATTTCACCTATCTCGTCAACGCTGATTCGACGGTGGATATGCGCCCCATCACCGTGACCCAGACCGAGAACAACATGGCGCTGATAGGCTCGGGTCTAAAAGCCGGGGAAGAGGTCGTCACCGCGGGCCAGTTCAAGCTGCGGCCGGGCGCCAAGGTCTTAGTGTCCGACAAGCCCGCCCAAAGCACGACGGCCGGAGCGTTGGGACTGTCTGGGAGTTCGAGCGCGCGACAATGAATATTTCGGCGTTCTCGATAAGACGGCCGATCGCCACCATTCTCCTCATGGCCGCGCTCATGATCGCCGGCGTCATCGGCTATAATCTTCTGCCTGTCGCGTCCTTGCCGACCGTCGATTTCCCGACAATTGCGGTCACGGCGAACCTTCCTGGATCCGGAAACCATGGCGGCCTCCGTCGCGCAGCCGCTCGAACGGCAATTCGCCAGTCTTCCGGGCGTCAATCAGATCACCTCGACGAGCGTCCTCGGCACAACGGTCGTCACACTGCAGTTCGATCTCTCTCGCAATATCGATGGGGCGGCGGGCGATGTGCAGGGGGCGATCAATGCAGCGCTTGGCAATCTGCCAAAGAATCTTCCGGCGCCGCCGACCTACAGAAAAGTCAACCCCGCCGATCAGCCGATTCTCATCCTGGGACTCACGTCGCCGTCGATGCCGCTGACGGAGCTCGATCAATACGCCGATTTGAATATCGCGCAGCGAATATCAATGTTGATCGGGGTCGGCCAGGTCGGGATCTTCGGCCAACAGAAGTTCGCGCCGACGATCATGGTCAATCCGTTGGTGCTCGCCGCGCGTGGCATCGGCTTGGATGAAGTCGCCAATGCGGTGGCGAGCAATACCGCGAACCTCCCCGGTGGCACGCTGCAAGGTCCCCGGCAGTCCTATCAAATAGGGACCAACGGACAACTCTTTTCGCCGGAAGACCTCGCGAAATCCGTTATCGTCTACCGTAATGGCGCCCCGGTGCGGGTCGGCGACGTCGCGACGGTCACGATCAGCGCGGAAAACCCCTTTCAGGCGAGCTGGGTCGGCGATCGGCGGGGCGAGATGATCGGCATTTGGCGGCACCCGGGCGCAAATACGATCGAGCTCGTTGATCGGATCAAAGCGCTCCTGCCCACGCTTCAAGCGTCGATCCCGCCCTCGATAGAGCTCACAGTCGTCAGCGATCGCTCCATCTCGATCCGCGAAAGCTTCACCGACGTCAAGCTGACACTCGCCGGAACGATCGTTCTTGTCGTGGCCGTGATCTTCGTCTTCTTGCGAAATTTCTGGGCGACTCTCATTCCCGCCGTGACCGTGCCTTTGTCGCTCCTGGGGACTTTCGGAGTCATGTATCTGTTCGGCTATAGCCTCGACAATCTTTCCCTAATGGCCTTGACGCTCGCAGTGGGTCTCGTCGTCGACGACGCGATCGTGATGCTGGAAAATATCTTCCGCCATATGGAGGCAGGCAGCGACCGCTTGAAATCGGCTCTGGAGGGATCACGGGAGGTCGCATTCACGATCGTCTCGATCACGGTGTCGCTGATCGCGGTCTTCATCCCCCTCTTGTTCATGGGCGGCATCGTCGGGCGGCTTTTTCGGGAGTTCGGCGTCACCGTGAGCGTGGCGATCGTCTTGTCCGCGTTCATCGCCTTGACCCTTTCGCCGATGATGGCGTCGCTCGTCCTCAAAAACCCGAGGGAGGTACGCGCGTCGAGCGAACGGGTTTTCGAGGCGTTCATCAGCGGCTATGAGCGGGTCTTGAAACTTTCGCTGCGGCATCGGCGCATTGTCATGCTGGTCAATCTGGCCCTCATCGCGGTTTCGGCATGGCTGTTCATCACGGCCCCTAAAGGCTTTTTTCCGCAAGAGGACACCGGGCTCATCTTCGCTTTCACCCAGGCCGATCAGGACATTTCCTTTCAGGGCATGGCCGAGCGGCAGCAGGCGGTGGCCAAGGTCATCCTCGCCGATCCGGATGTCTCGAGCTTTGGTTCGTTTATCGGCGGCAATGCAAGCGCGGGCCTCAACACCGGGCGCATGTACATTCAATTGAAGCCGTTCGATCAGAGAAGCGCGACGGCGGCGGAGATCATCCAGCGCTTGCGTCCGAAACTCGCGGCGATTCCAGGAATTTCAACCTTCCTGCAATCGATCCAGAACATTCAAGTCGGCGCCCGTCTCGCCCGCACGCAATATCAATACACGCTTCTGGACACCGATTCCGAGGAACTCAATGAATGGGCACCGAAATTGCTCGCCAAGCTCCAGTCGATCCCTGGCCTCCAGGATGTCGCGAGCGATCAACAAACCGGCAGCCCGCAATTGATGATCAATGTCAATCGCGACGCCGCCGCGCGCCTCGGCGTCAATATCACGACGATCGAGCAGACTCTTTATGACGCATTCGGCCAGCCCTACATCGCCCAGCTTTACGGGCCGCTGAACACGTTCCACATCATCCTCGAGGTCGCGCCGCAATACCAGCAGGATGTGTCAGCCTTATCGCGGCTCTACGTGCATGGAGCCGCCGCCGAGATGATCCCGATCAGCCAATTCACCAAACTCGAACCGACGCCAGCGGCGGTTTCAGTCAATCATCAAGGACAGTTCCCCTCTGTCACTCTGTCGTTCAACCTTCGGCCTGGCGTCTCGCTCGGGCAGGCCGTCGAAATGATTGAGCAGGTGGAAAAAGAGATTGGCAAGCCCGCGACCTTGCAGACCTCCTTTCAAGGCACAGCGCAGGAGTTCCAGAGCTCGCTCGCAACGCAGCCCATCCTCATCGCGACGGCGCTCTTCGCCGTCTATGTTGTGCTCGGCGTTCTTTACGAGAGCTTCATCCATCCTTTCACGATTCTTCTCAGCCTGCCGTCGGCGGCGGTGGGGGCGTTGTTCTTCCTTCGTCTTTTTGGCTTCGATCTGACGATGATGGCGATCATCGGCCTTATCATGCTAATCGGCATCGTCAAAAAGAACGCGATCATGATGATCGATTTCGCGCTGGAGCGCTTGCGGGTCGAACATAAATCCGCCGAGGAGGCGATCTTTGAGGCCGCCGTGTTACGCTTTCGTCCAATCATGATGACGACGATGGCGGCCATTCTCGGCGCGCTTCCGATCGCGATCGGCATCGGCGCCGGCGCGGATCTGAGACAGCCCCTCGGCGTCGCAGTGGTCGGCGGACTTCTTGTATCGCAGGCCCTGACGCTTTTTACGACGCCGGGCACCTATCTCTACATGGAGGATTTCGGCAAATATATCGGCCGACGCAAGAAGAAGAAGACGGGCTGGAGTTCCGAGATGCGGAAGCCAGGGCGATGAGCTCGATCAATCCGAGCATCGCCATAGGCTTCGCCGCTTCCGGCATCTGGCGCATCCAGGAAAGCCAGCTCCGCGACATGCCTCAATATACCTCACCATCTGGTGAGATTGAGCAATCTGGACTTGTAGACATCTTTCGTCAAAAACTGGCCGAATTTGTCGATCAGGGATTATAGCCAATGGACGGCCAGCCTCGTGATCAAGACGGGCTGGCGCTTTTGACGAACGCTGGCAGACCATCAGCCGGTTGTAACTCAACCCGGCCTCAAGTAATGAAAAGACCTGCTGGTACGTTCACGTTCCGGCTCTCACTCTGGGAGTTTGCAGGCCGGGTCCGCGCTAGGTTTTTTTGACTGGAAGGGAGCAAGTGCTCAAAGAGCCCAACAGAGGATCCAAAAATCCAAGTATAACTGCGCGTTGGATTAACACGATGGCTTTGCTGCGCCGGGCGCTGGCGGAGAGCTCCATGATTGGGCTTGGCGCCGGGCGACCGCGCTCGCTGTGGTGGAGCTTCGGCATTGCCATTTTGGCTGTTGCGATAGCCGCCGCCGTGCGAATGATTGTCCTCGCTGGTCTCGGCTCCCATGTCGCGTACCATACATTTTACTCAGCCGTAACCATTGTAGCGCTCGTTGGCGGGCTACTCGCGAGCGCTGTTGCAAGCGTTCTCTCGGCGCTGACAGTTGTTTTCTGGATCTCTCCTCCTTCTGATGTTTCCGACTGGCTCGCGGTCGGGATTTTCTTTATCAGCTGCAGCCTAATTATCGGCGTTACCGAGGCCATGCGCCGGGCGATCGGCCGTCTCCAGGCCGCTCTCGCCCAGCAACGCCGCTTCAGTGCCAACGCCGCCCATCAATTGAGAACGCCGCTCGCGATCCTGCGAACGAGGATCGATGGGCTTCCTCCCACGACCGCACAGGCCGAGCTTCTGGGCGACGTCGATCGCATGACGCGTCTCGTCAGCCAGCTCCTGATCGCCACCCGCCTTGAGGCGGGGCAGATGGAAAATTTTGAAGTAGTCGATCTAACGGAATTCGTCAGGAAAATCCTCGCCGAAATTGCGCCGCTCGCGCACGCCGCTGATCGAGATCTGGAACTTGATTCACCGGGCAAAGTGCCGGCGATGGTGAGCACCTCCGCTCTTGAGGAAGCTATTCGAAACCTCGTCGACAATGCGCTACGCCATACCCCGCCCGGCAGTACTGTCAGTGTATCCGTGCGTCCGGGAGCGACGATCGAAGTTAGGGATCGTGGACCGGGCGTGCCTCTCGAACTCCGTGAGCAAGTCTTTGAGCCTTTTTGGTCGGCTGCGCGCAAATCTCAAGGAAGTGCCGGACTCGGGCTGGCGATTGTGCGCGAGGCGCTGCAGCTCCACGGCGGTTCTGTGGAAATTGCGGATGCGGCCGGCGGGGGAGCCATCTTCCGGCTTGTGCTCCCGCAGGATTCGGTGCGCTTGCGAGGAGGCGGTCTTGCGCCGGTCAACGAGGCCCGGCGCGGAGGGGACGACGACCGATCCTGGACTTGCACCCACCGAGGCATTGTCACGTCGCCATTGGGCTTGCCGTCAGTGACCTTCAGCCGTAACCATTGATGGTGGCCAAGGTCAGCTATAGCGGCTACCGCTTCCCTCCCGAAATCATCCAACAGGCGATCTGGCTTTATGTCCGGTTCACCTTGAGCTTCCGCGACATCGAGGATTTGCTGGCCGAGCGTGGGATCTTGGTGTCCTATGAGACCGTGCGCCGCTGGGTGAACCATTTTGGACCCACGATCGCGGCCGATCTTCGCAGACAAAGGTCAAAGCCCCACACCATCTGGCATCTCGATGAGGTCTATCTCAAGATCGATGGTCACTTGGTCTACCTCTGGCGCGCCGTAGATGCCGAGGGCGAAGTGCTAGATGTGCTGGTCCAGACCAGGAGGAACAAGCGGGCGGCGCTCAAATTGATGCGCAAGCTGCTGAAGAAATATGGCTTTGTTCCAGACAAGCTCGTCACAGATGATCTCAGATCTTATGGAGCTGCAGCCAGTGATCTTGGAATCTCAAAATGCCATGAACGCGGTCGATGGCGCAACAATCGAGCGGAGAATTCGCATCAACCGACCCGACGAAGGGAGCGCAAGATGCAAGGGTTCAAGAGCGTGGGATCTGCGCAAAGATTTCTCTCAGTGCATGCCGCAGCCCACAACACCTTCAACGTCCAGCGCCATCTCACCTCAGCAAGAACGCACCGAGCCGTTAGGGCATCGGCCAGGCGTTGGTGCACGGATAGACCTTAGATTGCAGGTGTCTGCGGGCTCGCTCTTTAGGAGAGGCGGTGACGGCCTCGGGCGCGGGTTGTAAGAATACCGAGCTCTTGCTTCTCGGGTGCGAACATCCGTGCCTTACAAGTTCAATGACGGCCGCCGCCGCAAGATCCCCGAGGCGAAATACCGGGTGACGAACTGGCCGGACTATGATGCCGCCTTGGTCCGGCGGGGGAGCCTCACGGTGTGGGTGACGGAGGAAGCCGTGGCGGCATGGCATGCGCCAGTGACCGGCCGGC
>Ga0182024_10015651_pt1 | contig 14484 bp, 10 predicted proteins | sample P32metaG_FD_120480 | JGI IMG/M metagenome (GOLD analysis project Ga0182024, IMG submission 120480) | Permafrost microbial communities from Stordalen Mire, Sweden - P3-2 metaG (Illumina Assembly) | ecosystem: Environmental > Terrestrial > Soil > Wetlands > Permafrost | place: Sweden: Stordalen... | reverse complement strand
TGCATCCACCCGTGGACTACGGCAAAGGTCTTCTGGACAAGGCAGACCCGACCGAAGTTGTCACTAATAACTGACCAGACGAAAAGTACAGACGAAACGCTAAACATGAATCAATCGGATTTCATTCTGTACAGGTTGCGCAGATTCCTGATCGCGGCACTACCAAGTTGCGTGCTGTTGGCTGGGTGCACGCCGGAAGAGCACGTTCAGGGCGGCACCTTCATCTGCGCGCTGCCGGTGTCTGATCAGGCGTTAATGGCTGGGCTGCCGATTGCCGCCATCGTGGTCGGCTGCCTTCTCTGCCGCAATCGCAGCAGCAGCAGTGTTGTTCCGACTTTAGGAGCTGTACTGGCGATTGCCGGTGTTGCCGCCCTGGCAATCTGGGGTCCTCAGGTGGTGCTCAATCGCGTCGTTGTGGACAAGCAGCACTTCAGTGTGCATGAGGGCAATTGGTGGGCACCTTGTGCGCAGGATGTGCGCTTTGCTGATCTGGAGTACGCAGTACGAGAAGACAAAGACGAATCATTGGCTGAGTACAAAACGGAAAATCAGTGGCGCAGGCAACGCACTGTCACGCCTATGAGTGCGATGCGACTGGCGCCGGGTCTCTATAGTGTCAGTTCATTCGTCGAGACCAGACAAGTGCAAGTGCCTGTTTACATTAAGTCGACCACGTCGAAAACTACCAGGCCGTATCTGATTTTTGCCAAGAGAGGTGAAGTGTTTGAGACCATTTTGCCCGTTGAGGATCTTCTCACGGAGCGCGCGGTTAAGGTGATTTGTCAGGACTTCGAAGACTCCAAATTTTCCAGCCAAGCATGGCGCCGAGCAGATTTCTGCATCGAACCAAAGAGCGACCCTGATGGAAGACCGGTGTTGCTGACGCCGGAAGCCATGTACTCCGCGTACGATCGCATGCGCAAAACTGAGGGCGTGGCAATGGTCCACGAATCACCGGCGCGTAACGACTGGGTATCGATTATTTATGATGCAAACACGCAAACAGTCGAAAAACTGACGCACCCTGCGGAGTTCGCCTGGAACGTCAAAGTTGTAGATGTAAAAGATGTGCCCATCGACCCACAGCAAGCCAAAGAGTTTATGATTGCTTCAAATGTGGATATCAAGCCGCTGGAACACCACCCGTCCGCTGACGCGGCCAGTCAGAGCGACAAACAAACAACCCTTCGTCGGGCTGATTTTCGCATCGAGCATCCTTTCAAATATCCACTTGCAGAAGACGATACGCATAAGGTCGCAGACGTGCTCAATCAAAAATGCCCGGGCGTCCTGCGCGTTCACGTGGAACCAGGCGATCAACACTGGGCCGCGGTTGTTTACGACGGCAAAGATATGACGATAAACGGCATCGGCAGCGCGATCAAGCATGGAACAGGTCTGACGATAGTTGATGTGCAAGATACACCGATCACTGAAATGCCGACCGTAGTGGTTGCCGGCGTGGAGAAGTACAAGCAATGAGGGACTGGGGCTGCAATCGCGCAGACTAGATTGCTTGTCTCGGTTGCTCCCAATCGTCGAGTCGCACGAACTCAGCTGGTTTGTGCGCTTTCAAGTCGGCACGGTGGCGCTCGAAGTCAATTTCTGTTTTATCTTGCTCGCTCATGTAGTCGACCGAAGAGTCAAAGAGGCGACACATTTTACCTCGATTCAACGGCATAGATGGTCGATGTAAACGGCACAGCTCTACCTGACGGTGGCAGCTTCTTTGCTTTTTTCCAACGGAGCAGCAGGGGCTGCGGTGTTAGCGGTGACGATGATGATGAAGTCGGTGGCAGATTTGGCATCGAGGTTGACGTTGACGGGATAGCCTGCCAGCGCGGGAAAGCGGTTGATGAATCGCTCCGTGGCGACGTCGTCAGCGCGATAGCTGTTCTGGATCAAAAGTTCGTGAGCACACTCGGCAGCATCGGTTCGCACTCGCGATTTCACTACATATCCGCAGGCTACCAGCGCGTTTTCAAAAGCAGCGGCAGTATGCTCGCTGCCTTTCGGATATTTGATCACAAAAGACATGGGCGTGCCGCCGGATTCATCTTCGGCAGCGATGGCGCTATTGGGAGCGGCTTTCCCATTATCATCTGATGCTTGAGCGAGATTGATCGGCGTTCCCAACAAACGGTTGAAGACTACTGCATCGGCGGCATAGTCAGGAATTACGTAACTGCCGCCTCTGATCGAAGTGACCTGTCCAGGCAAAGTCGCGGTCTGCACCTGTTTTGGTTGAATGTCTTTGCCGAAAGCGGCAAGCTTGGCCATATCTTGAACAGAGAGATCGGTGACGGCGTAATCGCTGGCCAGTTTGAACAATTCTGGCAGTTTCAAAATCACCTGAGGCTCGTGCAACTTCTTCGAGACCTGGCGCATAAACCACTGCTGGCGCTCGATCCGCCCCAAATCTCCCCGCGAGTCATGGCGAAAACGCACGTACTCTTCGGCTTGCTCGGGCGTTAACGTTTGCACACCAGGGTCCAGAGCCACATTTAAGTGTCCTGCGTGATCCTGATACCGCATTTTCTTTTCCACCACGACCTGCACCGGTCCCAGCAGGTGGAAGACTTTGCGCAGACCCTGCACATCGATGACGATGTAGTGATCGATGGGAATCTGGAAAGCATTTTCTACAGTTTCCACAGACAGCGCCGGACCGCCGAGGGCATGGGCGGCATTGATTTTGTCGTTGCCGTGACGCGGTATCGCCACGCGAGAATCACGCGGAATCGACACGATTGCCACCCGCTTGGAGACTGGATCGCAGCTCACGACCATCATGGAATCCGAGCGGCACCCGGTGAATCGTGCCGTGTTGGCGCCATTGGAATCCACGCCCATGACCAGCAGATTCATGCGATTCTCAAGTGTCGGCACAACCTTCACCTGCGAGATCGCGTTCGACAGAGCGCTGCCCGCCTGGTTCACCTGGGCGGCGATGGTCTGGCGATTGGCTCCATGGTGGTAGACGAAATGGCTGAGAATCAGACCAATGGCTACGCCGATCACGACCGCGAACAGCGATTGCCACCATGTCGGCGAGGAGTGGGAGTGCGACGAACCCAAGTAGTTGCCTTTATTATTTACAACCTAGCTGAAACAATAATATCGTGGCTTCTGTTGGCTATACTGAATACGAACCAATTTCCAACGAAGATTTTACTTCTTTCATAAGGAGCCGCATCGTGCTTTTGTTTTTGGATACCGCCAATCTCGATGAGATCAAGGAAATAGCAGCCTGGGGCGTCCTGGGTGGCATTACTACCAACCCGTCGCTCGTCGTCAGAGAGCACCAGGACTTCAAGAAGCTGGTCAAGGATATCTGCAAGATTGTTGATGGTCCGGTCAGTGCCGAGGTTACAGCGACCGAGACGGAGCAAATGCTCGTTCAAGGAAGGGACATCGCCACCTGGGCCGAGAACGTCGTCGTGAAGTGCCCGCTTACTCCAGCCGGGCTGGCGGCGACCAAAGCGTTGTCCAAAGATGGTATCAAGGTCAATGTTACTTTGTGCTTCTCAGTCAACCAGGCAATTCTTGCAGCCCAAGCCGGGGCGACCTTTGTCAGCCCATTTGTCGGCAGGCTCGACGATATCAACGAGGATGGATGCGCCCTTGTCGAGCAGATTGTTGAGGTTTTTCATATTCAGGGCTTTGACACCAACGTGCTGGCAGCCAGTCTGCGAGGTCCACAGCACGTGACTCGTTGCGCGCTGGCCGGGGCTGATTGCGCCACGATGCCGTACAAGTGTTCAAGCAATTGGTCAGTCATCCGCTCACCGATTCCGGATTGCAGAAGTTCCTCGAAGATTGGAACTCAGCCAAAGCACAAACCGTGGCAGGCAAGAGCTAGGAGTCGGCGGCGAATTCGGGTACAAAACAAGCGTCAGGCTAAGAACGAAGTTTTTGCATGGCTACGCAAAGTTCGGTGGAATCAGCAAAAGTTCAGGGCCCAAGCGGGTTTATCGAGCTTAACGGCAATATGCTTGTCGTCGACTATGGCGTAATTCTCGACTTGAACGGGAGCGCCGTAGGCTTCCTCTTTGAGGACGGCTACTTGAAAGACACAAGCGGTCCGCTGGGTGACCACGAGCAGCTGAGGCCGATTGAAGATGTCGATGGCTGCCTTTTCCGCGGCATCGACAGCCGTGGGTTGGAGCTGGTGCTGCCGGCGCTGATCGCCCGCGGTCCGTCGGGAGCGCTCGTCTACAACAACACTCCTTTCCACGTCATTCACGGACGGATCTGCACGCAAGAGCACAAGCTGGCAGGACACATCGACGATCAAGGCGCGATTTACGCGCGCGATCACGTCACGAAAAAGCACTATCTCAAGATCGATCCAAGCGCGCAACTTAGCACCGCATTTAGTGGCACCAAAAGCAACGCAGAAAAGTGGAAATTCGATTTTGTCCGCCAAATTCCTGGATACAGAAAGGACAAAACAAACGCGGCCAACGAAATCATTCGCTATTTTCAGGATTACGACAAAGTCAACACAGTGCAAAAAAAATACGTGTTGGACAGCCTGGCTTTATGGGCTTCTTGTGGAATCTTGCCAATCGTGCGCAAAAGTGAAGGCAACGCCGGCCTGTCGAGCAATGTCAAGCACGGCGCCGCCGGAGTCACGGGCGTGCGCACCGGCATGGTGCACCTGGACAAAGAAGAATTCGAGAAAGAGGTCGGCTACTTCAACCGCTGGGGCACCTTCGCGGTAGTGAAGCCGAATGAGCGGCTATTCCAATATCTGGAAGTGCGCATCAACCTGGTGGTGGCGCACGAATTCGGACATCAACTGGAGTTCGTGCTTTCGCAAAAGACCCAAGAAAAAATCCAGGATCTTTATGACCGCAAAAAAGCCAACTGCAATAAAGTGCATCCACTGCCTAATGGATACCCGGGACAGGCTGAACTGGTGCAAATCGACCGGGTAGTCAGCCGCGTCTTTATTTCCGGCTATTCACGCTCGAGTTGGCACGAATACTGGGCAGAGGGCGTGGCTGCCTTTTCTACGAAAGAAGGCAGGCAGGCTTTGAAACAGCTCGATCCGGCCGTCCACGAAATTCTGCACGCGGTGATTTTTGAGCCGCAAACAGTTTTGCGTCCTGTGTTTCATGACACTATTATGGAAGTGCAGGCCAGTTTTCGATTGGGTGGAGATTTTCACGAAAACATTCTGGAATGACGACGGAGAGCTGACTATTGGCAGCATCTAGTTTCAGCATCAAGCATTTGCGCTCGCAATCTGGGCGCTCGCAGCTAATTGCCCTGCTCTTGGCTTGCAGCCTGACATTGGCGTGCGCACCGGCACCGGCGGCATCGTCGGGATCACAACCCATTCTCAAGGCGATCGACCCCTCCCAAGCAAAGTTGGACACCGGAGGAACGTCCGCCCGCAGCGCTCAGCCGTCCGCCGCACCGCAAATGGTGCAGGGCTCCCCTCCGTACACCGCCGGTGGTGCAGCAGCCGCTCCCTACCCTGCCGAGAATCAAATCCCTGATTTCACCCGCCCGCTACCAGCGACGGCGGTTCCGGGATCTGGCGGCGACGGCTCAGGATTTCTCACGACCCCACCGCCAGGACAAGGGGAAAACATCGACGAAGCCAGAGTGACGAAGCTGGAGCAGACTGCTTTCGGTTCCTCCTATCCGGAACACGAAGTCGAAGACAGAGTGGACCATTTAGAAAAGGAAGTATTCGGCAACACTTCCGCTGGACCGATGGAGGAGCGCATCGCCAAACTGGAAGCAAAAATCGGTGGAACCGGCACATTCAACCAATCGCCCTCGCCCAAAATGGAGCAGCCGGCGCCGGTGGTTCAATCTCCTCCTCCATCACAACCTACTTATCCACCGCCTGCATCATCTTATCCGCCTGTGGCATCGTCGCCGCCGCCGGCCTATCAAGGTGGACAGCCGGCCTATCAGGGTGGACCCCCGGCTTATCAGGGTGGACCGCCGGCTTATCAGGGTGGACCACCGGCCTATCAGGGTGGACCCCCGGCCTATCAGGGTGGACCCCCGGCCTATCAGTGTGGACCCCCGGCCTATCAGGGCGGACCTCCGGCCTATCAGGGCGGACCACCGGCCTATCAGGGCGGCCCCCCGGCCTATCAGGGTGGCCCCCCGGCCTATCAGGGTGGCCCCCCGGCCTATCAGGGTGGGTCTCCGGCTTATCAGGGTGGGCCTCCGGCTTATCAAGGTGGACCGCCGGCCTATTCTGGCACCCCACCGTATCCAGCACCAGTGGCGGTGGCGTCAGGTGGTTTGCCATTGCCACCACCAGCGGCGACAATGGTGCCACCATCGACAAAAACTCATCACGGCACAGCCACGAAAGATCAAAAACAACCGATTGCTCACAAATCGCCGGCCATCACCTATCCGCCCGCGAATCCTGATTACTTCGCCGCCATCAAACACTTTCCCGGTGACACCGTCGCCAGGTGGCGGGCTTTCCCGGTGCGTGTCCACTTGCCCGGCGGATCACCGGAGAGTTGGCAACGCAGTCTGGAAAGCGGCGTCAACAAGTGGAAGCAAGTTATGCCGGTCAAAGTCGTTTCGGCAGCAGAACCGGCCGACATAGATGTTTTTTGGGTGAATCATCTGGTTCCTCAATACCTGGGAGTCACCCGGCTGCTCATGGGGCCAGGACAAATGCAAGTCCAGATTTTCATGCTGCGCCCGACTTTTTATCTGCCTGAGATTCCCGAACGAGTTTTACAGTATGCCTTCCTGCACGAACTTGGACATGGGCTCGGGATTTTCGGTCACAGCGATTCGCGCGATGATCTGATGTCGCCGGCAGAAATTGTGCCGGGCGGCAAAGGCAAAGGCTCCGAGATTCACTTTGGCACTTTGAACGACCGCGACGTCAAAACTCTCAAGCACATTTACGGAGTGGCGCCCACTCCCCCTAACTTCATCTTGCCTCAGCCTCTCGAATGGGGCTGTGAGCTGTTTCACAAATAACGCCAAGACGCCGCATCTCTGCGACCTGTTAATGGGGCACAATGTACTTGTCGCTCGAGCAGAAGCATGGTCGAACCCAGACAGTCCGATGACACACCGCAAAAGGACAGCGGTCCTCAGGTCGCATCCTCCACACGTGATTGCCCAACTTGCGCAGAGCCGCTCCACACTAATCTGACAGCCTGTCCGCGTGATGGAACAGTGCTGGAGAATCCGCTGCAGCAAGAGCCAAAGTTCAAACATAAGTACGAGTTTCTCGCTACGATCGGCTCCGGCGGCATGGGTGTTGTCTATAAAGCACGCCATATAGCCATCGATAAAATCGTGGCGATCAAGATGCTGCACTCGCACCTGGAGTCCGACGCAGCCTTCGCCCGCTTTCAGCGTGAGGCAAAAGCGGCGAGCTTGCTTTCCAACAAATACATCATAGCGGTGCATGATCTGGGCGCCACCATCCAGGACAGCCGTTTTTAGTGATGGATTATGTCGACGGAAAAACGCTGGAGCAGGAGCTGGCCGATCATGGGCCACTGCGCCTCGATCGTCTTTTGCGAATGTTCCTGCAAATTACCGACGGCCTCGCACATGCACACGCGAATCAAGTCTTGCATCGAGACTTAAAGCCCAGCAACATCATGCTTGTCCGTAACGATAAGGGACAAGAAGAGGTTCGCATTATGGACTTCGGCATTGCCAAACTGCTCAGCACCGAATATAGTGCGCAGCAATTGACAAAAACGGGCGAACCCATGGGAAGTCCACCCTATATGAGCCCGGAGCAAGCACGATCGAGCAACGTCGATCAGCGCTCAGATCTGTATTCGTTGGGCTGTGTGATGTACGAGGCTGCTACCGGCACTCCTCCATTCGTGGGCAAGTCAGCTCTGGAAACGCTAATGAAACACGTCGACGAGAGCCCTGTGCCAATGGTGCAGGCATCGCTCGGATCGGACATTGACCAGGGACTGCAAGATATCGTTTCGCGGCTGCTGAAGAAGAATCCAGCGGCTCGTTATCAATCTGTCGCCCAGCTCGAAGCCGACTTGACCAAATTGCAAGAAGCAACTGTGGGCGGGAAAATGGCGAGATTTATCTACGCGAATCGCGCGCCGGAAAGGGGCAATTCCAAAAGATGGAAATTGTCCGTGGCGGGCGGCGTTGTCGTGCTGCTTGTCTTGAGCGCGATCATATGGAGCATTGTCTCCAATAGACCGACAACCCCGCCTCTTCCGCCCGACTATCCCACGTCCATCTTCTCAGACATTGATCTGACGCAGTCCAAGCGGCTGATAAAAGATGCAGTCGCTCACGGCGGCCGGGCCATCAATATAAAAAGAATCGTGCAATCATTCGGTGTGATGATAACGGTCAGCGACGACGACTTGGCGCCACTGGCAGATGCCAAAAATGCAGAAGAGATTGACCTTCCGGCAAAGCAGCACCTGACCGATGCGGGCCTGCAATATCTGAAAAACTTGAAGTTGAGACGCCTGGTGATCGACGAAACAGATGTGCGCACTCTGAGCGCGCTGAAGAACATGACCTCATTAGTCAGGCTCAGCGCCGCACGAACCGCCGTCGATAAGAACGGTCTTGCAGTCATTGCCGGTCTTCACAATCTCGATTGGCTCAATCTTTCCAACACGTCCATCGAAGATTCGGATCTGATGCAGTTGAAGAGTTTGCACAAGCTGCGCCGTATTGATCTGAACGAATGCACGCACCTCTCCAAGCCGGCCGTGAAAACGCTGGAATCAAGTTTGCCTCAATGTGTGTTCCTAACGAGCACGGAAAACACTTTCACGTTGGGCGGCACGGAGCTAACCAGGGCAGCCGAGTTGAAGTTGCAGGGTAAGTGGGCGGAGGCGGATCAGCAATATACAAAGATACTCTCGCGCCTGTACAAAGCCAATCCACCAAACGTTCAAGCTATCGTTTTCTATCTGCAGAACCGTATTGGCTGTCAAGAAGCCTTACAGCATTACCGCACTGTGATCGATCTGGTCAACAAAGAAGTGGCGGGCTTGAGAACATTGCCCGACTCAACGCCGGAAATTGTCGCCATTCTTCCGATCCAAGCTTCATCGTATGAAGCATTAGCAAATGCCGCGCCAAAGGCTCCTGATCGAGAGTTGCTCAACCAGGCGATCAAAATTCGCGAACAAGTATCTGACTCATGGGGCACCAGCCACGATACCGATAATTCAGTGGAGAATCAACGATCATTGGCGAGTGACTATCTCCTCACCGGCCAACGCGCTCAGGCCGTTGCGTTGTTTGAAAATTTGCTGCCTAAATACAAGCAATTGAAAATCGAGCATTCCGTACAGGCGGCCGCGGCAATGCAGACTCTAGGTGACATCTATCTAATCGGCGGCGACTATCAGAAAGCTCTGGATTGTTACGCGCCGGCAGAGCAAATATGCCGCATTACGCCTGCTCTCAACGATAACGGTCAGGTCGTGACTTTGAACCGGGCAAAGTGCGAGCTCTCTCTTGGTCATCTCGACAAAGCGGAAGCAGTTTTGAAAGTTGGCTTGACTCTGCCTTGCAGCAATTTGCCCATCCGTGCCGAACAATACAGGCTGATGCTGGATCTACTGGCGGTCCAAAAGATACCGCCGCAGGATGAAAGGATGAAGCAGTACACCGCGGCGCTTGCAGACGTGCAAAAGCATAAGAGAGCGAAAAAACCCTAGGCACAATCCAGATCGGCTTCTGCCGACATGGGACGCCATAAGACGGCGGCTAAATGGGCACAATGCTTGTGTACCCCGCCATCGAGCCGCCCCGAGCGCATGACCGATACGCCTTACCCGACAGACATTAAACGGCCAGCGCCGCCTGACACCAGAGCCTGTCCTGTTTGTGGTTTGGTTCTATCATCATTCGTGACGGAATGCCCGCAAGATGGCACGCGCCTGCCGCTCGCCATAGAATCCGACGCCACCTTTAGCCATAAGTACAAGTTTCTCAGCACGATCGGATCGGGCGGCATGGGGGTGATTTACAAGGCGCGCCAGCTGGCAATGAACAAAATCGTCGCGATCAAGATGCTCCATTCTGAAATCCCATCCGACGAAGCCCTGCGCCGGTTTCAAGTTGAGGGGAAAGCGGCCGGCATACTCAACCACAAGTACATCATCCAGGTACACGACCTCGGGGTGACAGACTCCGGACGACCATTCATGGTGATGGATTACATCGACGGTCAAACGCTGGCGGAAGAGCTGTCAGCCAGGGGTCCGCTGAAGGTCGAGAGGTTCCTCAGGCTGTTCGTGCAGGTCTGCGAAGCTCTGTCGCATGCCCACAGCAAGGGAGTCTTGCATCGAGATTTGAAACCAAGCAATCTGATGTTGTTGCAAACCGGCAGAACTGAAGAAGTTCGCATCATGGACTTTGGCATCGCTAAACTGCTTGAAGGCACCGAATATGATGCGCAACGGCTGACGAAAACCGGAGAAGCGCTTGGCAGTCCACTCTACATGAGCCCGGAGCAATGCCGCTCAGCCAAACTCGATCGACGCTCAGATCTGTATGCGCTCGGATGCGTCATGTACGAAGCACTAACAGGGGCACCGCCATTCATGGGCAAAACCGCCCTGGAAACCGTAATGATGCACCTGGATCAAGAGCCTATCACCATGTCCAGTGCGTCGCTGGGACTGAAATTCGATCAAGGTCTTGAAGATATAGTGCTTAGACTATTGAGGAAGGAGCCCGCCGATCGCTATCAATCATCTGAAGAAGTGGAGAGCGATCTGATCAAATACCAGGAGGCCATCACTGGTGGTGAGCCGGTTCGCTTTGTCTATGCAGAGAATAAAGAACTGAGCCAAAGCAAGGCGCAGCCGGCGCCGGCACGCAAACGCTGGTCTACGAGAGACGCCAGTGTCGTAGGCATTATCCTGATTGCAGTTGCAGTCGTTGCCGGGACAGTACTTGCAGGCTGACAGCAAGTACGCGCAGATCTTGTCAAATCTTAGTGAACAAGCCATCCCAAACCATCGGGCCATAGCATTTTTTCTTCTCATGCGCGGAAATTGTTTGCTGCGCTTGCACCAGTACAATCGTGTAATTCAATATGACGATCAAGCGCGGGGGTTGATTAACCAGTCAATCGACCCTCATCTTTTCGCATCGATAAACGATCAGGAAGCTGCGGCGTGCGAAGGCCAATTCAGTGTTAACCACGATGCCAGGTTGATCAAAAAGGCCAGCTTGTTGCGGGAGACTTCGATCAGTATCTACGACGCGCAAAAGGATTATGCGCCGGGGGCGCTGGACCAATTTCGAACGCTGGCTTGTGATTACAGTTTTCTCAAACAACAAGACAAAGCGATTCCGCTCTTCCGCCGAACCATTCAACTGTACGCCAGCACGCATCAGGGGCGGACGGCTCAATGCGCGTGGACAATACAGTCACTAGCCGATCTGTTTGGTGGAATGCAACGCTGGGACGAGGCATTGAAAGAGTATCAGGACGCTCTGCCTGTCTATCAATCCACAACTGCTGATCCTCTGGTAATTCAAAGAGTTCGTTACGACTGTGCTTACTGTCTACTGCGCCTCAAACATCCAGAAAAAGCGGAGACGATTTTGCAATTAGTGCTCGCAGAAAAATGCAATGACCTGCCGCTGCGCCAGTTAGAGATACAGTCGATGTTCGAGGCCTTGAGCGCTCAGAACAAAATGGAACAGGCCAAGCAGATGGAAAAGCAGCTTCAATCAATCAATGAGCGACTGAAAAAGTCCTAGTAGGTTTGCGAAACGCCATGGTCGAGCCAAGCAAGAAAGAAGCGTTCGCCAGGGGCAACAATGCAAACGCCTTGCCTGCTACAAGAGCGTGCCCAGCTTGCGGTTTGCAGGTTGCCCTCACCGTCAATTCGTGCCCGCAAGACGGCACAAATCTTGCCAGCTCACCAGGAGAAGACGCCGACCTCAAACTCAAATACGAGTTTTTGGAAACGATCGGCGCCGGGGGCATGGGAGTTATCTACAAAGCCCGCCAGATCGCAATCAACAAGACCGTTGCAATCAAAATGTTGCATGCCCATTTGTTATCCGATCAAGCGTTTCAACGATTTCAAATCGAAGGCAAAGCGGCCAGCTTGCTCAATCACAAATACGTCGTCGGTGTACATGACCTCAATTCGACCGCAGCCGGCCAGCCTTACATGGTCATGGACTATCTGGAAGGAGAAACACTGGCCCAAGAGCTGGCCACGCACGGACCGCTCAAGATGGACCGTTTCTTGCGCCTCTTCCTGCAGATCTGCGATGCCTTGTCCCATGCGCACAACAACAACGTATTGCACCGCGATATTAAGCCCAGCAACATCATGCTGGTCCGCACCGGCCGCGGTGTCGAAGAGGTGCGGATCATGGACTTCGGTATTGCCAAACTTTTGAGTGATAGCGAAAGTGGTGCTGCACATTTGACTAAGACCGGCGAGGCGCTGGGCAGCCCGCTGTATATGAGCCCCGAGCAGTGCCGCTCGGAAAACATAGACAAGCGTTCCGACATTTATGCCGTCGGCTGTGTGATGTATGAGGCATTGACCGGCACTCCGCCATTCATCGGCAAAACGCCTCTGGAAACGATCATGCAGCACATTGGAGCCGAACCTCTGCCCCTGTCTCAAGCCGCTTTGGGCACGGAGTTCGACGCCGGTTTGGAAGACATCGTTGCTCGCCTGCTTAAAAAAGATCCGGCAGCGCGTTATCAATCGATCGAGGAGCTGGAGGCAGATCTGGTCAAACTTCAAGATGCCACTATCGGCGGCAAGAAAGTACGTTTCATCTACGACGATGGCCAGCCGCTGGTCGCGAACGACGCCAGAGAAGGGCGCAACATGTGGATCTTCGTTGGATCAGTGGTGGCAATCCTGATCATCTTCAGCACGATCTGTTTCTACAACATAAGCAAATCGTTAGACAAAGCACCGGAGGCAAAAAAACCTCCTGTCGTTGAGAGCGACAATCGAAAGATAGCGATCGAATTTAATCGTGACCTCGATCACCCGGCAATCCTCATTGCTGACAAAGTGCGGCATCGAGACGCGAAGATTGATTTAAAACAATTAGTGCCTGGAGTGCTGACAATCATCCATGACTCCGATCTAAAACCTCTGCAAGACGCCACCAATGCTGAAACCGTGATCATCGCCAATTCGCCGATAACAGATGCAGGGCTCGAATACATGAAAGATCTGCGTTTGAAACGGCTCTGGCTGCAAGATACGAACGTTCGAGGGCTGGCTTACTTGAAAAAGATGAAAACTCTCGAACTGCTCGATGTATCGGGAAGCGCGTTGAATACTAGTGGCATGTTATCAATCAGCCGGCTAACCAATTTGAAAGAGCTGTGGTTGGCAAATACAGGAATTCTCGATCAAGACCTACCGCTGCTGCGCAGACTGATCAATCTGAAGTATTTGAGTTTGGCCAATTGTTCCCATCTAACTGAATCTGCGATCAAGCATCTGCAACATGATATGCCGACTTGCATGATCGTCACAGCAAAACAAACCGACATCCAAAAGGCGGGTGGACAGTTGTTGTTAGATGCGACCGTGGCTATGGCCAGCAGTGATTGGGTAGGAGCCGACAATAGTTTGCGAATCTTACTGAAAGAGTACAAGGAAAAGGCCGGCGTGATGAATATGGAGGCGGCGTCTCAGTGGCTTGAAATGCGGGGTCGCTGCCAGTTGCAGCTGGGCAACTACGACACCGCGATGTCGTTTTATGACCAGGCGATTCATGCGTTAAATGGCGAGCGTGACAGCGGAAAAGCACTTGCCGAGCTGGCCGCAGAAAAAGCAGAAGTCTACGAAAAAAACATTGTTGATGCCAACGTCAGCGTCAAGATTCCGGATGCCATCAATAAAGCGATCCAACAGAGGCAAATAGCGGCCGAGTTTTATTCATCGACTCAAGTGCCAGACATCCTGACATTGCGCAATCTCAACCGATTGGCCAGAGATCTCTGCACTACGCATCAGGAAGCGAGGAGCGCCGCGATTGTAGAAAGTGAATTGCCGGATTATAAGAAATTGGCACCAGCCAGTGCGCAATATGCCGTAGCCCTGCAAATTTTGGCAGACGACGATCTGCGATTGAATCAGCCGGAAGATGCGATCAAATACGGACAAAGATCCCTGGCCCTCTTTGGCAGCGAACCGAAAAGGTTCGACCAGAAGCAGGAGTTGCGCGCGACCTGCGCGATGGCATACAAATCACTGCACCGTTACGCCGACGCCGAGTCGATATTGAAAGAGGCGCTGAATCAGCCTTTCGACAACGAGCAAATCCGAAAAGACCAATACGAACTTCTCAGTCAAACATTGCAGGCGCAGAAAAAGGATGCGGAAGCAAAACACTACCAGGAGCTTGCCGCCGAACTGCAGCGCAAAATCAACCTCAAGAAATAGCCCATACCCGTGCCACAATACACTGAGCGTCAATATTGGTCCGCCCATGCATGAGTCCAAGAAAATCGAT
>Ga0182024_10015650_pt1 | contig 14485 bp, 8 predicted proteins | sample P32metaG_FD_120480 | JGI IMG/M metagenome (GOLD analysis project Ga0182024, IMG submission 120480) | Permafrost microbial communities from Stordalen Mire, Sweden - P3-2 metaG (Illumina Assembly) | ecosystem: Environmental > Terrestrial > Soil > Wetlands > Permafrost | place: Sweden: Stordalen... | reverse complement strand
GTGGCCGACATAAATGGGAGCGGTCAATACACGGTGCCGAGTGGCGTAACGTGGGGAAGTGTGAACTTCACGCCCGGCGCAGTACCGTGGTTGTTTTACAACGACTTCGTCAGCGGAACAGATATTTTCCACTTCGGCACATCGACATGTGGTCCGTACACCCAAACGGCCGGAGTGTATTCGACCGTGCGCTGCAAGTTCGGCCCGGCAGTGTATTCAGTCGGCCCGCTTCTGCCGGGATCAGGCAGAGTAGTGCAGGCCGGCACGACAATAACCATAAGCGGAGCGGGATTTGGAGTGCAGCAATGCGCGGCGTGCGAAGTGACCGCTTCCAATCCGCAATCTACAGCGCTTCTGATTTCTTCGTGGAGCAACACGACTATTGTGGCGTTTCTACCCGCGAGCTTTGGCGTGGGCATCGCGCGGATCGGCGTCACGACGGCGAGCGGTTATGATGCCATCGACATCATGGCAGGAACGGCTGCTGCAATGCCTCCGGCAATCTCATTGTCTACCGCAACCCTTACCTTCGCATTTACGGTCGGCGGCACGACGCCTGCTACGCAATCCGTCTCGGTGGCGAACGCTGGCGGCGGGACGCTGACGTACTCTGTTGCGTCAAATGCGGCCTGGCTGATTGCCTCGGCCTCAGCAAGTTCGATTGCGATCTCAGTGAATCCTACAAATCTGTCCGCTGGCCACTACAAAGGCAGTGTCAAAGTGACGGCGGATGGGGCCTCAAACAGTCCCCAACCGATTGCCGTAACTCTCACGGTGGCTGCCGCCGCCACCAGCGTAGTGATAGGCGCGATTGTCAATGCAGCCAGCGGCGCATCTGGCGCGGTCGTTCCGGGGGAGATAGTTACGATCTATGGCAGTGGGCTTGGCCCAGTCGCGGGGGTGGGATTCTCGCTAGATGCGGTCACCGGGATGGTGGATTCCACACTCGCGGGTACCCGCGTCCTGTTTGGCACTTTGGCGGCGCCAATCACGTACGCATCTGCGAATCAGGTCAATGCGATTGTTCCTTACGAAATCGCTGACCAAACTTCAATCTCGATGCGGGTTCAGTATCAAGGTTCGGAGTCTGCAGGCACAGCACTTCTTGTCGCCAGCGCTGCGCCGGGAGCGTTCACCTTCAATTCATCCGGGAGGGGCCAAGCAGCCGCAGCCAATCAGGACGGCTCTGACAATGGACCTTCGAGTCCTGCACCGAAGGGTTCCTTTCTGACGATCTATTTCACGGGAGGTGGACAAACAAACCCGCCGAGCGTGACTGGTTCAATTGCTGGGTCCACGCTGAAGTGGTTTACCCAAAAGATCGCCGTAACCGTGGGAGGCGTGCCGGCCGCAGTCACTTTTGATGGCGCTGCGCCCACCCTCGTAGCGGGCCTGGGCCAACTGAACATTCAGCTCGCAAACGACACACCGTCTGGACCCGCTCAGCCGGTCATTATTTCGGTTGGCGGCGTCAGAAGTCCCGCAACGGCAACGCTGGCGATATTCTGAAGAAATTATCATGCGAATTCTTACGGCGATTCTTCTCCTGACGGCGGTGGCCTGTGCCCAGGAACCTGCTAAAGCGTCAAAAGCGATCATTCATCTTTACCGCGAACGCGCGTACACTGGTTCACTCAGGAAGATGCCAATCTTCATGGATGAGCAGCAAATTGCGGATCTGGTAAACGGCCGTTTCTTTGTCGCCAAGCTGGAACCGGGCAAGCATGTCTTTCGCTGTCGAACCAAGCTGGAGGCTATCACGGTGGAGTTGGTCGCGGGGCAGGACTATTATTTGCGGGCCGAGCTGATCCAGGGATTCACAAAAAACCATTGGCGCGTCATAGAAGTCACGAACGATCAAGGTGCCGCAGACATTGAACGGCTGAAACCCTTGGACGTGAAATATGTTTCCCCCTCGGTTAGATAGATCCACCGCTAATACAGTATCCCCGGCTTGGCTTGCGCAACTTAGAAGGGCGGCGCATCCTTGCGTCCGGTTTGCCCATACCGGTTCCTACGCTTACTCCAGATCTCTTTTGCGAATCGGCTGCGATCACTCGCGGGCGTGGAGTGGACCATTGCGACTGCCTCGGGAACGCTCATGGTACCGCCTTCGCCACGGAGCGACATGACTGCATTGAGCCATTGGCCGAGGTTCTGAGCGCCACTGCTACCGGCAGGGTTGTACTGGCGCGTCTTCCGGCCGAGCCTCGCCCGCCGGAGCACGTTGCCGCACCGCACATTGCAGCTACGGCAGGTCCAAAACAGATTGTAGGTTTCGACGTTCTCCTCGTGGCCGTCTACATGTCCCACTTCCACATTGCGCGTGGAGCCGCACAATACGCATATTCGTTCGCCCGGCGGCGGGCAGGCGTTGGCGCGATAACGTAGGGCGCGGTCGGTTAGTTGGCCGGCTTCCTTGCGCCATCGCCGTTCGCACTGCCGGGCGATGGTCAGTCCACTACGGAATCGTCGTCATCATCGCTATCGTCGTCATCGTCATCCGTGTCATCGGCGTCGTCATCGCCGTTAACCAGGTCATCCATTTCCTGAAGCTTCTGGATAACGTCTTCGCGGGTAAGCGATGGATCGAGCGCGTTCACGATCATGTCTCCGACCTGATCGAGGGTGTCTTGCAGGTCAGCTTTAGTAGAGCCGTTTTGGGCCATGTTCGAACTCCTTTTCGTTGGGTTGGTAATTGTGCGGCCCGTCTCACTTGCCCAATCATCAAGGCTTTCGCTCTCGACTTCGTCGGCGCGATCCTCATCCTGCAAGACGTTTCGCAGGAATGATGCCGCACGCTTCTTGGCGGTTTCAGCTTGATCGCGGGTTAGAATTTTCCGGGCCACGCTTCAGCATCAGCGACATTCGCATCCACGTCACGACGGAAAAATACCGGTGCAAAATGTTCCTCGGAGAATCCTTGGCTGCTAATGTTCCGTGACTGGTCTGGCGTTCTTCGCGGGTGGAGGCCGCTGGCGGCGCCTCCTCATTCGCAGTCGCGCGCGCACCCGATCCCTCAGCACGACTGCTGCGGCCTGACGTTGCTCGGGTGTCATGGTCGGCCAGTTCTGAATGACACGAGCATAAATCGCCTTCCAACGCTTCGGCTTTGGGAGGTCCGAAAGCTCCGGCGCAGCCAGCAGGCGAAGAGCCGCGGTTGTGTTCGGGTATGGCTTCCTTCCTGGCTTTTGCGGTCCGCCCTGTAAACGCCGCAGAAAGATGCGAGCCACATGGCGGGGAACGCCGGGCTTGATTAAGTCCTTACGAAAGCGGCGGCGGATCTTGGCCGCTGCTTTGGCGGCCGCTTGGTCCAATTGGGGATTTGCTTCAAGAGTGGTCTTCGCCGTGCTGACGTTCGAGAGTTCCGGTGCGACACTGCCGAAACCTTCTGTCTGTGTCAGTGGTTTTGAATCGAGAACAAGTTCCTTGTCTTCGCCGTCGTTCATAGATTTTTCTCCACAGGCTTTTGGCAGGCAGGAGATGAGTCAAGGCAGGTTTTATAGGCGCGTCGCACGGACCCGATGCTCGCGCCCGCCTGCCTGGCGATTTGAGACCATGAATGGCCTTCGTTGCGCAGCTCTGTAACCAGGTCGCGGCGGAAGACTACTCGCGGCCGGCCGATCGGCTTTCCAGTTTTCGTTCCTTGCGTCCTCGCCCGGTGCAATCCGGCTCGCACCCGTTCTGAGAGGCGCTGGCGCTCTTGCTTTGCGATCACGGCCAGAATTGAGATGACCGCATCACGAAACATTCCGCATGAGTCCAGGTATGGCTCAGTTAAGGATCTGAACCGTACCCCGACATCATCGAGCCGTTTCAGGTACGCGTGTGTCTCATAAGCTCCCTCGCGGGTGAACCGGTCCAACGCCCAGAACAGAAGAACGTCGAACTTCCGTTGCGCGGCATCGGACATCATTGTCTTGAATTGCAGGCGGTCAGCCTTGGCGCCGGATTCGTGGTCTTCGTACTCGGCGACGATAGACCAAGCTTGTGACTCGCAGAACTGCCGGAGCTGACAGAGCTGGTTTTCGGTCTCTTGGCCTTTGTCCCTGGTGGACACTCGGGTGTAAAGGGCGGCTCTCATGCGCGCAACCCTTCCGCAGCACTTTGAGTTAAGTTCTTAGCCGCCAACAGTCCCGCTGGGCAGATCGCGGCAAAAGTTCGAAATGCGTCCAGACTGGGGACCCAGACTGCGAATCTTCAGCGTAGTCGACAGTTATACGCGAGAGTGTCTGACACTGGAAGTGGACACATCGCTGCCCAGCTGTCGTGTGACACGGGTGCTGGCACAGATCATCGATAGCCGGGGAACACCGGTTGCGAATCGAAGTGATAACTGGCCGGCGATAAGCTCGCGACACTTCCTAGCATGGTGCATCGCAAGGCAAATTGACGCGATTCAAATTCAGCCGCGCAAGCCGACACAAAATGCGCATGTGGAAAGTTTTCATGGACGGCTGCGAGACAAGGCCTAAACGTCAGCTGGTTCTGGAATCTGTTGGATGCGCGACGCAAGATCTCCGCACTCGGCGCTCGGCAATCGAACGCCAATCGAATTTGCGAAGCGGCGAAATCGCATCGGTAAATTTCAGGTACGATCGTGGAAGGAATCTGGGGGCATGTTAGTCGCAACGAGGAACGCTGTTCGATACTGATTCGTCTTAGCCAAAAAAAAGCGCAGGCTGGCGGTGATCCGCCGACCCGCGCGTCTTCGAACATCTATCGTCTGCGCGAGGGGACGCTACAAAGCCCGACCCCTCAACAAGCGTGAAAAATCCGGACCCGCCTCAGCGACCGCCACCTCATCCCTTCCGGTCCCCGCAGTCGATAGCTCCCCTTCGCCGGGCGCAAGGAACAGATTCTTTTCGATTCCCTGCTGCCTGGAATAAAGGTCGAGATAACGCCCGCCCGCTTTGTAGAGCTCTTCGTGCGAGCCCCGTTCCACAATACGCCCTCCTTCGACCACAAGAATCTGATGGGCCTTGCGAATGGTCGAAAGCCGATGCGCAATGACAAACGTCGTTCTCCCAGCCTTCAGGTACTCCAACCCCTCCTGAATCAAACTTTCGGCTTCCGAATCGAGACTGGATGTGGCTTCGTCGAGAATCAGAATCCGTGGATCAGCCAGAATTGCACGCGCGATTGAAACCCGCTGCTTCTGTCCTCCGGAGAGCTTCACGCCGCGCTCCCCCACAATGGTTTGGTAACCGCTGTCGAAGGACTCGGCGAACTCATCCACCCGTGCAATCCGGCACGCTTTTCTGAACTCGCTTTCCGACGCGTTGGGCCGAGCGAACAGCACGTTTTCGCGGATGGTTCCGTCAAACAGAAAAGTGTCCTGAAGCACCATCCCTAGCTGCGTCCGAAAACTATCCAGCCGCACGGTAGACAGATCGAAGCCATCGATCCGGATTGACCCCTCCACCGGTTTATCAAACGCCGCGATAAGTCCCGTGATGGTCGATTTCCCCGACCCTGAAGGTCCAACGAGAGCTGTCACAGTGCCAGGCGCGGTTTCAAAGCTAACGTGGCGTAGCACGGGCTTTCCCTCTTGATAAGCAAAGCTGACGTTGTCAAAGTCGACATGCCCGATTAAACGCGGGATGGAGACGGTGCGGGCCGGATCCTCGTCTTCAGGCGGCTCGCGCAAAATCTCGTAGGTACGATCCAGGCCCGCCAGGGCCTCGCTGAGCTGTGTCCCCACGGTGACCACTTGAACCATCGGGGCCATGAGGAACACCAAAAACATCGTAAAGGCGCCGAAGCCTCCAATGGTCAGTGAGCCGGCCGCGATCTCGCGCGAGCCCACGTACATGATCGTAGCCCCGACAACGCCCATCAGCACTGTGGCCGTCATGTTCATAAGCGAGGTAGCCGTCAATGCATCGAGCGTGTGGCGCAGCAACCGCCGCGATCCCGCGAAAAACACCTGACATTCGCGTTCTTCGGCGTGATAGCCCTTCACCATCCGCACCCCGCTGAGCGACTCCGCCAACCGGCCGGTGATTGCCGCGCTGACCTCGCTGCGCTGGCGATATATGGGCCGGATGGTGCGTAGAGCGCGCTGGAGGACCAGCGAAAAAACGATGATCACAGCCAGTGCGATCGACGTCATTGTCGCACTAATGCGCAGTAAAGCAATCAGGGCCAGCAGCGCCGTGCATACGCCGCCGGCGAACTCGAGCAGTCCAGCGCCGAACAGGTTCCGGACCCCCTCCACGTCCGTCATAATTCGCGAGACCAGAACACCGGTCCGGGTGGCGTCGTACCACGCCACCGGCAGCCGGCTGATGTGCTGCTGCACTCGCTCACGCAACTCAGCGATAAGTTCGTAGGCGCCTTTTGAAACTATTTGCGTCATGAAGAACGACGTAATGCCCTGAAGCGCGGTAGCAGCGGCAACGATCAGCACTAAGGGCACCAGCAGATCGAATCGTTTGGGCCCCAAGACGTTGTCTAGCAAGAACTTTGTCGATCCGGGCAACACCAGTCCACTGACTCGGTTGACTAGCATCAACGTGAATCCGAATAGAAACCGCTTGCGACGGGAATGAATGAGGTCTCGAATGAACGGCCAAATCTCTCGCAATCGGCGTGAGACAGGTTTGGAAATGGTGGCACTAGTAGTTTTGGACACGGTTCTTGGATCCGAGCTAAGGCCAAATCGGTAATTGAGCTGAGTTTGAGGTTCAACCTCAACCACCGACTTAGTAGTTTGCACTATGCTCGCGGGTGCGGTTCCTTCTTAAGATCGCCCCGGCGATGGTCGTAATCTGTAGGAATCCTCAGGTTTTCCAGGCTTTCCTAAGGTCCTTCTCTTGTGGATGGGGAATGAAGTAGAGGGACCGTTTGGTCGATAGATAACACAATCACGGATGTATTTTCCTGGCTTTTCAATTTATTTATGAACTATTCAACGAGAGTACTCATCGCAGTTATTTTCGCTTCGGCAGCGGCGGATTCCGCCTTCGCCGGGGTCAACATCTACGCATCCCCCACAGGGCTGCCAACCCACAATGGATCGATCAACTCTCCCGTTGATCTCGCCACGGCTCTTAGCAGCCCCGCTGTTCCTCTGGGCGCCACAATATGGCTCAGGGGCGGCACCTACGCCGGCTTCTATACCAGCTATCTGACTGGAACTCAGGCTAAGCCAATCACGGTTCGCGGATACCCCGGTGAACGCGCCACCATCTCCGATAATAGAAACTGGGCTGACGGCGCCACGCTTCACATCTATGGCGCATGGACGATTTACCAGGATTTCGAAGTGACCAACACCGGCACAGACCGGCTGGGGCCTGCCCCAACCGCTGCGCCATTCCGTCCCATGGGTATCGAGGTGGAGGCGCCGTATACCAAGCTGATCAACCTTGTGATCCACGATACCGGCCACGGTATGGGCGTGTGGACGAATGCCCAGGGCGCCGAAATGTACGGCAACATCATTTATAACTGCGGTAGTCACAATACACCCGGAGTCATGAATATGTACGGCCACGGGATGTACATTCAGAACGACACCGACCAAAAGTTGATTAGCGACAACATCATCTTCAACCAATTCGGCTGGGGCATCTCTATCTACCCCAACCCGGGCGGGATCAAAAACATCACGATGGAAGGAAATATCATTTTCGACAATGGGATCAACACGTCGCCCACGCAACGCTACAACGCGGTGGGGGTGAGCGGATACCCGCCGTACACGTCTAACGGCATCATCATGTCGAACAACTACACCTACGATTCAGGCCCCCAGGTCTGGGGCAGCGTCGAGAGCGACGCTAATATGTGCCTGGGCTGTTACGACCAGCTCCAGAATGGCTCACTGTCGGTGACCGGCAACTATTTCGCGGGGGGCATGCCGTCGGGAATTCTGAAAGGATGGCAGCAACTCACCTTCTCAGGAAACACGACTGTGGGTTTCGACGCGTTTTACCTACTGAATGAACCGCAACAAGGTACCTACAGCTGGAATAACAATACTTACGCAGGCGGCAATAACGCCAGCCCTGGGGCACTGTTCCTGTTTCAGAACTCGCTTTACAATTTTACGGGCTGGCAGGCCGCCTCGGGTTTCGATGCAGCCAGTCAGTACATTCCTGGCCGGCCGACGTCGGTAGCGGCCTTCGTGCGCCCCAATGCCTACGAGGCCGGACGCGGTAATGTGGTTGTTTACAACTGGCCGCTCCGAAGTTCCATCACGCTCGATCTCAGCCCCATACTCACGATCGGGTCCACCTACAAGATCGTGAACGTGTTGAACTATTACGGGCCCCCTGTGGCATCGGGAACATACACCGGAGGGTTGGTAACCGTTCCGCTGTCCGCAGTGCAACCGGTTCCCGCAATAGGCTGGACAGCAGTCCCTTCGTCAGGCCCGGAATTCAACGCTTTCGTGGTAACCAGCCAGTAGTTTAGGAGGGACGGGCGGCACGGGTCGATTATCGCTAACCTGTCGCCGCCACGCGCTCTACCTTGGCGCCCAGAGTACCGGCGATCATCGCAAGCAAGTCGTCTTGCGATGTCTGCAGAAAGAAATGACCGCCTGGAAACGTGTGCATTTCGAAGCCGCCGGTAGTGTGGCTTTGCCACGCCATCACATCCGGCCCGGCGGCAAGGGAATCCGCATCGCCGGCAAAAGCCGTGATCGGGCAGGGCAGTGGCGCGCCCGCATTGCACTGGTATGTCTCCGCCAAAGTGAAATCCGCGCGCAGAGTAGGCAACATCAGCTCCATGAGTTCGCGGTTTTCGATAACCTGTTCCGGCATTCCGCCTAGCTTTCGCGCTTCTTCGATGAACTCGTGGTCTGGCAGTTCATGCAGCGGATGTGGATCCGGGAGGTGCGGCGCGAAGCATCCGGAAACGAACAGATGCTCGGGAAATGCCCCAATGCTGCGCCCTAGTTGCCGCGACGTTTCATAGGCAATCAGCGCTCCCATGCTGTGCCCAAAGAAAACGAACGGCAAATCGAGCGATGACATCATGCTGCGGGCCAAGGACCGAGCCAGTGGGACAACCGAAGTAAAAGGCGATTCAGCGATCCGGCGGCCGCGTCCCGGCGGGATGACTGCCCAGACCTCAATCCAGGGCGGCAAACTATCCACCCACCCATAGAAAATGTGCGGCCCACCGCCCGCATAGGGGATGCAGAACAAACGCACCCGCGCGTCCGGATTCGGCCGCGGACATGTCAACCAATCATTGGGACTTCTTGTTGTCATAGAATTTGCATTATGGAGCTGTTACAGGACCTGACCCAGACAGTCCCTCAATTTCACCGCCATCACTTCCACGTGCGGCGGCTCGATCATGGTCATATGATTCCCCGGAATCACGTGCACCTCCAGCCCTCCTCGAGCCACGCTACTCCAGGCCAGGCGGCGGTCTTCGTAACAACGAGCCGGCGTTTCTCCGCTCCAGAACAACGTAACTCTTCCTTCATAGGGCTGGGGCTGATAGTGCTGCAGTGCCCGCAGATTCGCTTCGCGGATCTTCCCGATTGCGCGTTCGAGCGAACCCGCCTGGCTCCGCGCCCCCACTGCGGCTCGAATCCGCGTCGCGCCGTTCACCAGTTTTTTTGACAGATAGCGCCGGCGATCGCCCCAAGAGAGCCGCAAAAATTCGCCAGCATGCCAGTCCGCGAGATACACGAGAAACCGTCTGTCGAATTGATGTTCGAGGGTGCCTGGATACTCGCTGTCGATGAGTAACAACAGCGACGTCACCTGGCCCTCGGCTTTCAACTGTTGCGCCATTTCGAAAGCTACCACGCCGCCCAGACACACGCCACCCAACCGGTAGGGGCCTGTGGGTTGAATCCGCCGGATCTCGCGCAAATAGGCCGCCGCCATTTCGCGCAGATCGCTATGGGGCTGCTCGATGCCGTCAAGCCCGTGCGGCTGCAGTCCGTAAAATGGCTGGCTGTCGCCCAGCATCATGGACAGCTTCTTGTAACTGACCAGGTTCGCTCCTAACGAATGAATACAGAAAAACGGAGCGGCGGTTTTGACCGCCGAAGCTGCTCCCTGCAGTTCCACTACAGGCGACCAGATAGCCTGCCACTCACCGCCCCGGATGGTTTCGGCCAGGGCCTCAATAGTGGGCGAGCGGAACAAAGTTGCAAGTGGCACGTGCTGACCAATCGCTTGCTCAATGCCGGTGAAGAGCCGCGCGGCGAGCAGCGAATGTCCGCCCAGTTCAAAAAAGTTATCCCGAATTCCAACCTCGCTCAGGCCGAGAACGTCACACCAAATAGCCGCTAACCTCCGCTCTAACTCATCCCGAGGAGCGACAGACTCCACACCGGCTAGGAAGCTCGCCGGCCTGGTATCCGGCGGCGGGAGGGCCCGGCGATCCACTTTTCCGTTGGCGGTTAAGGGAAACTGATCGAGAAACACCCAAGCGGCCGGAACCATATACGGCGCCAATTTCTCTTGTAGGCTTTGTCTCAGCGAATCAACGGAAGGCGGCTGCGTTTTGGACTCGCTCACAAGATAAGCCACCAGTTTCTTGTCGGGTCTCTTATCAACAGGACCCGAATCCTCGCGCGCCACTACTACCGCGTCCCGGACGGCTTGGCATTTCCTCAGTAACGACTCGATCTCTCCCAACTCGATCCGGAATCCCCGAATCTTCACCTGGTGGTCGGTTCGTCCTAAAGACTCAATGTTTCCATCCGGGCGTCGCCTCGCGAGATCGCCGGTAGTATAAATCCGATCGAGACCGCACTCGGGAAGGGGATTGCGAATAAACTTCTGATCAGTCAATTCCTGCCGCATCAAGTACCCACTGGCCAGACCCTTTCCGCCAATAAATAGCTCTCCGGGAACTCCGCTGGGGGTTAATTCGCCGTAACGATCCAGGATGTATGCGGTTGTGTTTGAGATTGGCTTGCCAATCAGAACCGGTGCGTCAGCTTCGACTCGCCACACCAGCGACCAAATGGTCGTCTCCGTAGGCCCATACATATTCCAGACGCTGCCCGCGCGTGCGAGCAACTCTCCTGCAAGATCGCCGGAGAGCGCTTCGCCGCCACAAAAGATGGTCAGGCTGCGGGAACCCTGCCAGCCGGCCTCGATGAGCATTTGCCAGGTGGCCGGAGTGGCTTGCATCACCGTTGCACCCGTGCGTTCGATTTCGCGCGCCAAAGCCTTACCATCAACGACGACATCGCGCGGAGCAATGGCGACCCGCCCTCCGGTGATCAGCGGAAGGTACAACTCGAGACCTGCTATATCGAACGAGAGCGTGGTAACGGCCAGCAGCACATCCCGCGGAGTAAAGCCCGGTTCCCGCCGCATCGACTCCAGAAAGTTTGTGAGCGCGCCATGCGGGATCATGACGCCTTTCGGCCGGCCGGTTGATCCCGAAGTATAGATCACATAGGCAAGGTCGTTCTCGGTAACACTATTTTCGAGCGGAGCCGTGTTCTCTTCGGTCAAGGCAACTTGATTGCCGTCAATTTCTAGGACGGCGCCTTGAAATCCAGCGAATCGTTCACGAATTCCCGATTGAGTGAGCAGCACATTAGCGCGCGAATCTTGCAACATGTAAGCCAGGCGATCCGGAGGAAACTCGGGATCGAGAGGGACATACGCACTCCCGGCCTTTAGTACCGCGATTACCGCGATCAGCATCTCTAGAGAGCGCTCGACCGCCACACCGACCGGCATTTCAGGACCAACGCCCATCTGCCTCAGCGACCTCGCCACATAATTGCTCACCAGGTCCAGCTCGCGATACGTTATTTTCTGCTCCCCGCACGTGGCCGCGATGGCGTCCGGCGTGCGCCGGGCTTGCCGCTCGATCATCCGATGGACGGTCTGCCCGGGTTCAATCTCAAGGCCGGTATCGTTGTATTCAAAGATCTCACGTCGGCGCTCGGCAGCCGTCAGCAGGGGCAGAGCCGCGATGGAACGATCCGGATCGGCTACCGCCGCGGCGAGCAGAGTCAGGAAATGCCCGGCCATGCGTTCGATGGTGGACTCGTTGAATAGATCAGTGTTGTATTCGAGATAGCCGTCGATGCCGTCCCGCTGTTCGTTCAAGAACAACGTCAAGTCGTATTTCGCCGTCCCTTGCTCCCGCGTCTCAATGTCGATGGAGAGGCTTGCGGCGGGCTCCGAACGCGCTCCCGGCGCCTGCAGAATAAACATCACCTGAAACAATGGAGACCGGCTCAGATCGCGTGCCGGATGAATTTCCTCGACCAGCTTTTCGAAAGGAAGACTCTGGTGTGCGTAGGCATCCAGTGCCGTCTCGCGCACACGCGCAAGCAACTCGCGAAACGTCGACTGTCCATGCATGCTGGTGCGGATGACGAGCGTATTGAGGAAGAATCCGATCAGCCCTTCCACCTCCGCACGCGTTCGTCCGGCCACCGGTGTGCCGACAAGAAGGTCATCCTGCCCCGAGTACTTCCACAACAAAACCTTGAACACTGCCATCAACGTCATGAACAAGGTTGCGTTTTCCCGCTGGCAGAATGCGCGCACCCGAGCGGCAAGTTCCTTCGGAATCGTAATGGCTCGACCCGCTCCGTTCAACGTCTGCTCAGCCGGCCGCGGCCGGTCGGCGGGCAAATTAAGTGGCGTGAGTTCGCCCGCAAGCTGGTTTTTCCAATAGACAAGATCCCGGTCAAGAAGATCCTCGGCGCCAATTCGACGTTGCCAGGCGGCATAATCCCCGTACTGAATCGGTAGTTCCGTCAGGGGCGAGGGCTGGCCGGCAGCGAAGGCCTCGTATAACGTGCTCAGCTCGCCAAGCAAAATTCCCACCGACCATCCGTCGCTCACGATGTGGTGCAGCATCAGTTCCAGTACGTGGTCTTCGTCGGTGTAACGGACCAGCCTGGCCCGAATCAGAGGTGCTTTGGAGAGATCGAAAGGGCCATCCTCATCCGAAAATTCAAACGCCAGGTCGGGACTGATCACCTGTACTACGTCAGTCCCGCGCATGCAGAACGACGTGCGAAGAATCTCGTGTCTCGCGATAATCTCGCGCAGCGCACGCTTGAGCGCCGGCACATCCAGCGGTCCGCGCAGACGCGCCATAATCGGGAGATTAAAAGCGGAGCTGCCGGGCTGGAGTTGATCGAGAAACCACAGGCGAACCTGCGGCCAGGAGAGTGGCGCCAACAGCGGATTTTCCCTCCGCGGGATGGCGGCCTCAGCTTCGATGCCCTGCTCCTCGAGCAGCGAGTTCAACAGCGTAAGCTGCTCAGTGCTTAAGACGCTCATACCCCTCTTCTATGCGCGTTGTTACGATGCGGCGCGGTCTTCCGGGTTCGCGGGCCGTTGGTTTTACCGATGTTTCCTGCTGTTCACCTAAATGTTCCGCCAACGCCCTCACCGTGGGAAGCCGGAACAACTGCGTCATGGCCAGTTCACGACCCAAGCGGCTTTGCAAACGGCTATGTACCTTGGCGAGCAGCAGCGAGTGTCCTCCCAAGTCAAAGAAGTTGCTGTTGCGACCCACGTTGGAAACACCCAGGACCTCTTCCCAAACCTCGGCGATGGTACGTTCCAGCGCCGTTCCAGGAGGCACGAATTGTGATGATCGCGCGGCTGGGTTCATTTCAGGGGCGGGCAGTGCGCGCCGGTCCACCTTTCCGCTGAGAGTCAGCGGCAGTTTTTCGAGTTTCACGAAAGCCGAAGGAAGCATGTATTCCGGCAGTGTTTCCTTCAAAGACGCCCGCAAAATGTCAAAATCGGGATCGGGCCCGCTCTCCGGCACGACATACGCCACCAAGCGCTTGTCGCCGGGTATGTCTTCGCGAGCGATCACAGACGCCTCGCGGATTCCGGGCTGTCCGCGCAGCGACGTCTCGATTTCGCCCAGTTCAATGCGATGGCCCCGGATCTTGACTTGTCCATCCAGCCGTCCCAGACACTCGATACGTCCATCCGCGCGATATCGCGCCAAGTCGCCGGTGCGATACATGCGCGCACCAGGTTCTTTTGAGAAAGGATCTTGGAGAAAGCGCTCCGCGGTCAATTCCGGCCGGTGCAGATATCCGAGCGCCAGACCCATTCCTCCGATCCACAGTTCGCCGGAAACTCCGACCGGTACCGGATTGAGAGAGCCGTCCAAAATATAAATTCGGGTATTGTCGATTGGCCGCCCAATGAGAATCGGCCCTTCGACATTCTCGATGCGCTCCAGGGTCGACCAGATAGTAGTCTCAGTGGGTCCGTACATGTTGCAGAGCTGGCCAGAGCGTTCCAAAAGCTCATTGGCGAGATCGCGCGAGAGCGCTTCGCCACCGCAAAGAATCCGGAGCTCAGGACTTCCTCGCCAACCCGACTCAATCAGCATCCGCCAAGTGGCCGGGGTGGCCTGCATCACCGTCGCACCAGACTCGCGAATGAGAGGGCCGAGCCGCGTTGCATCCAGCGCGACTTCACGGCTGGCAATCTCAATCCGAGCACCCACCGTGAGGGGCAGAAACAACTCCAAGCCCGCGATATCGAACGAGAGC
>Ga0182024_10015649_pt1 | contig 14486 bp, 13 predicted proteins | sample P32metaG_FD_120480 | JGI IMG/M metagenome (GOLD analysis project Ga0182024, IMG submission 120480) | Permafrost microbial communities from Stordalen Mire, Sweden - P3-2 metaG (Illumina Assembly) | ecosystem: Environmental > Terrestrial > Soil > Wetlands > Permafrost | place: Sweden: Stordalen... | reverse complement strand
TGGTCCATGCACCGGTGTCGATGATCGTGTCGCGTCCGCCCGCCCTGAGCACGGTTTCGAGCTTGCTCCCTTCGAAGGCGCTCATGCGGATTTTTTCGACGATGTGGTCGCCGGGCTGCGGCTCGAGGCCGGCGACCGCCGCGGCGCCCCAGGTTCCGCGCACCATTGCCTTCGAATCCACGAGACCTTCGAACAGCGGTGCATTGAGCGTGACCCCGGGCGCCCCCGGTTCGACGATGAACCAGACGTGGATGATCATAACGCCGCGCGAGCGACAGGCTTCGGCCAAGCGGCGGATGTTCTCGACGACGTTCTGCTCGCGGGCGTGTTGCGGCGAGCCGGAGGAAGCGAAGGCGCCGCCTTCCATCATCACGTCGTTCTGCATGTCCTGGATGATGAGCGCGCAGCGCGCGGGATCGAGCGAGAGGCTGCCTTTCGCACTGGCGCGTTCCGGTGCCGGCGTCGAGGCCGTCGTCCCCGAGCCGGCCGGCGCAGTCGAGCGCATGAACGGCTCGACGCGCGGGCCGATTTTCGTTCGCACCCCATAGAGCGAGTGCGTGGCGCACATGAAGAGCGTGCGCCAATCCGACTTGCCCCAGTGCAGATTGGCGACGAGTTCCGGAACCCTGACTTTGCCGAGAAGCGCGCCGGAGCGCGAATAGACCCACACTCCGCCCGGTGCCGTGACCCAGACATTACCGGCGCTGTCGCACTTCATGCCGTCGGGCACCCCCGGCTCGAGCTCGGAGCGGATGCCGGAAGCGAAGATGCGATCGGGACCGAGCGATCCGTCGGCGTTCACGTCGAAGACCCGGATCAGCGCGCGCACCGTGTCGTTGACGTAGAGCAACCGTTCGTCGGGCGAAAAGCAAAGCCCGTTGGGCCCAGCGAAATCGTCGGCGACGACGGCCAACTCTATTCCGTCATCGACCGCGACCTGAACACGCCCGGCAACTGGCGGGCCATCCTCAACCTCAAGCTCAAGAACCTCAAAACGGGGGCCGTCAACCCCCGACGGTTCAAGCCCGAGGACAAGGTCGAAGTCGCCTTCCTCGACAAGCGCCCCATGCAGTATCTTTATCAGGAAGGCGACGACTACGTTTTCATGGACAAGGAGACGTTCGACCAGATCACCCTCACCAGGGAATGGGTCGGCGATCAGATCCTTTACCTCAAGGAAAACGACGACGCCCAGGTCACCTTCTACGAAGGCAAGCCGCTCAGCCTGGAACTGCCGCCCATGGTCGAGTTGAAGGTGGTGGAGACGGAGCCGTCGATGAAGGGCGCGACGGCCGCCGCCCAGACCAAGCCGGCCACCCTGGAGACCGGGTTGAAGATCAACGTGCCGCCGTTCGTGGGCGTCGGCGACCTGATTCAAATCGACACGCGCGCCGGCGAATACCTGAGCCGGGCCAAGTGAACAAGGAGACGGAGACTCTCGTGCCTTCGATCAATTACGTCGAACTCCGCCGGGGCATGATCATCCTCGACGACGGCCAGCTGTGCCAGGTGATGGACCGCGACCTCAAGACGCCCGGCAACCTGCCGTCCAAGCTGCGCATCAAGCTGAAGAACCTCAAGACCGGCTTCGTCCAGGAAAAGCGCTTTCACCCCGAGGACAAGGTCGAAACGGCCTACCTCGAGACGCGCGACATGCAGTACCTCTACCAGGACGGCGACGGCTACGTCTTCATGGACAAGGAAAGCTACGACCAGATCACGCTCGGCAAGGAGTGGGTCGGCGACCTGATCCTTTACCTCAAAGAGAACGACGACGCCAAGGTCACGTTCCACGACGAGAAGCCGCTGAGCCTGGAACTGCCTAACGTCGTCGAACTGAAGGTGGTGGAGACGGAGCCGTCGATGAAGGGCGCGACGGCCGCCGCCCAGTACAAGCCGGCCAAGCTGGAAACCGGCCTCAAGATCACGGTGCCGCCGTTCATCGGCATCGGCGAAGTCGTGCAGATCGACACGCGCACCGGCGAGTACCTCAGCCGGGCGAAGTAAAAGCAGATTGAACCGCCAAGACGCCAAGAGCGCCAAGGAAAGCAGATTCTTGTCTTTGCTTGGCGCTCTTGGCGTCTTGGCGGTTCGTTCTCATTTAGAATGTCGGGATCGTCACCCGTTCGCCGCCCTTCATGGCCGACTGGTGGGCGCAGATGCCGACCATCGTCCAGTTGGCCGACGTGGCCGCGTCGGGCAGGGCGGCCCGTTCGCCGCGGATCGCCGACAGCCAGGCGTGAACGAGGTGCGGGTGCGAGCCGCCGTGGCCGCCGCCCTGCACGAACGACAGGTGCTCCGCGTCCTGGATCGCGGCCGGCTGCGTGAAGCGGCGGATCGACTCCGGCAACAGCCGGGCATAGTCGGGGACTTTCACCCGCTTGGGGATCTCCGGCTCCGGCAGCCCCTTGGTGTGGATCACCGGATCTTCGCCCTCCACCTGCTGCCACTCGAAACTCTTCTTGCTGCCGGTGGCGTCGAAACTCTCGCGGTACTGCCGGGCCGTGTCGAACAGGCTGCGCGTCACCTCCGCGGCCACGTCGGAATCGCGGACCTTGAATGTCGCCGTCTCGACCGCGAACGGGCTGCCGTAGCGGCCGATCAACTCCTCGCGGATGCGGCCAGAGCCGTGGCAGACGACGCTCTCGGCGTGTTTGCCGAGTAGGGCCAGACACGGACTGACGCAGTGCGTGGCGTAGTGCATCGGCGGCAGGCCGGGCCAGTAGTCGGGCCAGCCGTCCATGTCCTGCTGGTGTGAGCCGCGCAGGAACTGAATCCGTCCCAGCTCGCCCTTGTCGTACAATTCCTTGACGAACAGGTACTCGCGGCTATAGACGACGGTCTCCATCATCATGTAGACCTTGCCGGAGGCCCGCTGGGCCACGACGAGCTGTTTGCACTCCTCGACCGTGGTGGCCATGGGGACGGTGCAGGCGACGTGTTTGCCGGCCTTGAGGGCGGCGAGGCTCTGGGCGGCGTGGTCGGGGATAGGCGAGTTGATGTGGACGGCGTCCACGTTCGGGTCGGCCAGCAGCTTGGCGTAGTCGGTGTAGCGCGTCTTGACGCCGAACTTGTCGCCGACCTCGTTCAGCCCCTTGGCGGAGCGGCGACAGATAGAGACCATTTCGGCGTGCGGATGGTTTTGATAGATGGGGATGAACTCGGCCCCGAAGCCGAGGCCGACGACGGCGACGCGGATCTTCTTGTCGGATGCCATGCTAGGTCCTTTCACGGTGTTCGGACACGGATGCCGGTGCAAGATAGCGCCAACCGGCGGCGATTGCAAGCGCGAAGCGGGGGGCGGACTTGTTCGGCGGGCCGGCCAAAGGGTAGGATGTCGGATAAGGAGAATCCCATGACCCTCGCACTGACCGAACGACAACAGCAGGCTCTCGCCGCCGCCCCGCCGGACGCGCCGGCCAAGGCGTCGGACCCGGACACCCATGCGGTGGTCGTGCTGCTGAAGTCCGCCGATTTCGATTGGATTCGCGGACTGCTCGGGGACGAGCCGGACGCCCCTCGCGGGACCGATCCCAGGACGGGCGAAGCGTTCGCGCTGGTGCCCGAATCGCGCTACGAGCGTTTCAAGGCGTTCTTCGAGGAAGATCCGATCACGCCGGCCGAGCGGGCGTGCCTTCTCCGCGAGGCCGGCAAGCGCGCGGGGTGGGACGACCCCGCATGGGACGAGGACGATGCGCACAACTCCCGGGAAGCTTCATGAACGTCCGCCGAGGCGAGGTCGTCCGGGTGGAATGGCCCTTCAGCGACCGAACCGGAAGCAAGGTTCGGCCCGCCGTGGTCGTGCAGGACGATTCCCTGAACCGCATGATTGCGGACACCGTCCTCGTCCCTATCTCCCGCACGCGGCGGGCGGTAGGATCGACGGAAGTGTTGATCGACCCTTCCGTGGAAACGGCCGCCGGGCTGCGATTTCCCTCCGTCGCCTCCTGTAACAATTTCCTCGCCATCGACCAAGGGTTGATCGTTCAGAAGGTCGGCCGGTTATCGGCCTCCGCGATGCAACGAATCGACGCCTGCCTGAAAACGGCGCTTGGACTGCCGTGAACGATCACGGCCATGCGGGCCATTCCTCATTCCGTCCACGCCCCCAACATTCGCCGCACCACGACCAGCTGCCCCAGGTGGTAGGCGTTATGGTCCGCCACGAGGAAGGCTTCGCGCAGGACAGTCTGCCCTTCGCCGTGGGATATTGGGGCGAACAGGTCGGTGGCCGGGTCGGCGACAAGATCCTGCATGGCCCGCAGGTCGGCCCGGAACGCCGCCAGGGTGTGGTCCCAGGCGTCGGCGTTCGGCGGGGCGTCGCCTTGCGGCCAATAGCCCTCCGGGAAGGAGGGTGAGACGTGCCGCGGGTTGCGGCAGAACTCCAGGATGTCCCACTGGGCGATGCGCATGTGTTCCACCAACCGCCAGGGCGTGTGCGCCACGCCGGCCGGCTTGGCGCCGCGCAGGCCCGCGGGAAGGTCCGCCACGGCCTTGTCGAAAGGCAAGTGGGCGCCGCCGCCGCACAGCAGCTCCAGCAGATGGGTACGCAACGCCGTCGTCTGATCCGACTGCATAGAATGTCCTCCCGGCCGGGTCCGAGCGACGTGGCTCAACGCTTGGCTGTCGAGGCCTTGCGACCGCCGCGACGAAGCCGCGGCGGTTGGCCGGTCAATTCTCGCAGGCGCCGCGCGGAGCCGGCAAAATACGCTTTGACTTGGCCGGTGGTCATGCCGCTCGTTTTCTCAGCGACTTTCTCCTTGATAACGTCGAGGTCATCCAGGTACTCATCCAGGGTCTCGTATTTCGCCTTCATGTCATCACCTCGAACGGGGAGAAAAAAGGGAGAAAAAAGGGGTCGGAAGTCGATTAGGAGAAAAAGGGGAGAAAAAAGGGGTCGGGAGTCGATTAAATCGACTCCCGACCCCTTTTGTGTTCTCTTGTCGCATTTGACTTATGGGCCGCTTGCGCCGATGCGCCAAGGGATCTTGTGCGCCCGGCCGTGGGCGCCGTTGAGCGACGATGAAGGAAAGGCCAGGGCGAGAGCGGGGCCAGGGCGGTCGCCTTGCCCGGCGGCCGCAGCCGCTCGATCGCGCGGGCTTCGGTGGATGGATGGTTCGACATGTGTACCTCGTCGTTGCGGAGACGCGGGGGAACGCCGAGTGTACCATCCGGAGGGGGCGTCTGGGCAGACGAAGTCGAGGGGAAATGTCGGCGCAATGAGGGCCGATGGGTGCTACCGAGCGTCTCCGCCGATGGGGCAGTATCCGGCGACCTGGAAAGCGCCACGGCGAACCGACCACACTTTTCCAGCCAAAATGTTGACAACTGAGCTAATGGGGCGATGAGAGAACCGAATATAATGAGGGAGAATGATCCGAGCGAAACCCAAGGGGAGGATGCTATGCCACCGGAAAATGCCTGGTCCGACCCTCGGACGTGGATTTCCATTGGGTCGCTTGGGGTGGGTGTCCTTGGTTTCCTGTTCGGCATCCTCTCCTTCCGCTGGAATCGGCGGGAGTCCAGGCTTGACGCACTGAGCAGGATTCTTCAGCCGATGGTGAAGGCGGCGCAGCACCTTCACGATGCCAACACCTGCCGCCGGACATGTGAGCAGCTGAAGGCATCGTTCCCTGTGCCGGAGGCAGCTCCGGAAGCCACACAACGAGTGGCCATGATGGTGGCTGACTACGGAGTACATGTCAAGGAAGCTCGCGACGCGTTCCGGCTTGGCGAGTCTGAGTTGGCCTCGCGCTCGTTCCGGTTCCCAGACAAGGTCGCCAAACTTGTGGGCAAGGCGGTCGAAAGCCTGTCGGAGTTTGGTCGCTTGGTTAACGGAGGCCTCTTCGACAAGGCAGACCTGCAATTCGTCAAATTCCGTGATGACTATGGGCAGATAACCAAAGTGGGTAGGGGCTGGCGCTTGGCCGATCCCCTAGAAGGCATCAAACGCTACTTCCGCAAGAAGAAGCGGGCAACAACGCACCGGTACGATCTGACTGAGCGCGAGATGGATGCTATTCTGGAGCTTGTCCATAAGCGGGCGACAAGTCAAGCCCGCAACACCTTCGCAGTGCATCCGCCGAAGAAACTCCTAGACCGGCCTGAAATCGCACAGTCCGAAACAGCCATTGAGCAACTCGACCAATCGGTGTTTTTGGTCGCCTTCCAGGACGGCACGACTAAGAAGATGTCTTTTATAGAGTTGATGGTCTTTACCTTCAACCTCATCGTCCTCGCACAGCAACAGCACGACGTGACCCGCATGATGCTGGCCGTGCCGGAAGCCCCGCGTGACATCGAAGTATCCGTCCGGTTTTCGATTGACGAGATCATGCGCCCCGAGATGGTGCGGCTCCTGTTGAGCAAAATTTCGTTTTCCAACGTGGCCAGCGACGGTGAGCAACCCGACCGCGCAGCATAAGGACCGCTCGCGCCGGCAGCGCCCTGGCGGCGTGGTTGGGTTGTCACCGCGCTGCAAGGGCCATCCCAGACCAGGAATACGAGGACAATCGCCTTTTGTAGACCGGAAAAGACGAATATACCGCTTTCCTTCTCCCGCCTGCCTCATGCCAGCGCGGAGATTTGCGCCCCCAACCGCTCATAGGCCGCCTGAATGAGTTGGCGCCGCGGGGCCATTCCCACGGGCCGTTCTCCGCCTTTCATGCCGCTAAACGTGCCGAGCATGTAGTCCACTTCGGTGCGGTCGATGCCGTAGAGGAGGAAGAAGGCCGCATCCAGCTCCGCCAGCAGTTCGGCGCGCTCCACGTCGTTCCACTTGTGGACGGGCGGATCGAAACCCGCCGCCTCCGCCAGAGGCTTCATGTCGTTGGCCGTGCAGCTGAGTTGCAGCACCCGCTGGGAAATCCACGTCTCCAGCGTCCGCCGCCGGTCTCACGGACACCGCTGGGCGTAATGCTTCGGCGGAAAGATCGGCAGCTGGTTCACGATGAAGTAGTTCAGATGGTTGCCGCCCACTTTCTGGCGGGCCGCGAAATCCAGCACGAAGCTGTTGAGGTTGCCGAGCAAACAGCAGGTCTGTCGCGGCGAGATTCCGTCCCCGGTCAACATCAGCGGCGCCGAGTTGACCACCGCCACATGCGGAATCAGTGCGGCGATCATGGTGCGTTCGTTGGTCGCGCTGGTCACGTCCTTGTAACTCAAGTAGGCCGGCCGAATGCGGGCGCCGCACACCTTCGCAACCTCCGCCTCCTCCACCCACCAGCGCGGCTGGGCCACGAATTCCGGGTTCTGGTGCTGGACCGGAGTTGTGGCCTCCGTCTGGCCCTGGCGGACCCAGTTGCCCGCGGCGATGACCACGCTGGCGGCGCGGTGGTCGTAGGCCTGGATCATCTTCGCTTCATAGAGCGGCAGGAACGTGCGATCCTTGCCGAGCCATCGGTTGCCTTCCAGACGGCATCCCATTTTCTGGAGCTGCGCCGGCGACTGGAACAGTTCCGCATCGTTCGTCTGGTCAAACATCCGAACGAACTTCACAGCCCACGGGTTGCCGCCTTGTTCGCGGGATTCATCGAGAAGGACGGGCACACGGCGGTAGACGGCTTTCGTCAGTTCGGCGTCCGCGCGAGAGCGGAAGATGGGACACGTGCGCGTGTTCGGGTTCAACAAGGCGAGGTCCTTGGCGGAAAGCGCGACGTGCCGGTTCTTGTCTTTCAGGTCCGCCATCTTGTGAGCGAAGAAGACGAAGTCGGCCTGGACCGTGTTGGTCTCGGCGCCGCCGAAAAGCAGGACGCAGAACTTGAAGCGGCCGTCCACGTCCGGAAAGATGCGCAGCCGGTTCTCAAAGTCATAGAGGGCGATAAGCGTTTTCGACTCCATTAAGGCGCTGAAGAACTCCTTCGTGGTGTCGTCGGTGGCGACCCCGGACGGCGTCAGCAGGCCGACGCGGCCGTGGGGTGCGACGATCTTGCGGGCCAGCTCGGCGAAGAGCATGTAGGTGTTGATGTCGCCCCGGCCCGTCAGCGGGTACTGGCCGGAGTTGCGGGCGTAGGCCAGCGCGCGATCGGCGTCCTCCTTGGCTTGCTGGTAGCGGGCGAAGAGCGTCGGATTGCCGCGTCCCAAGGCGGCGATGAGTTCGCGGCGTTTCGCGGCGCTCACGGCGTTGGCGATTTCGGGAGCGGAAAAGGAGAAAAACTCCCGTTCCTGGAGCTTCATGCGTTCCCACGGCGGATTGCCGATGACGCAATCGAAGCCGCTTTCGGCGCGGCCGAACACGGCCGGGAACACCGCTTGCCAGTTCATCGCCCTGCCGCTCACCCGCGGATCTTCGACCAGGCTGTTGTGCCAGACGATGTTCCGGGACAGGTCGGCCAGCGTTTTGCCTTGACGAGCGGAACGAATCCACAGCGCGAGGCGCGTGATCTCGACCGCCTGTTCCGACAAGTCCGCGCCGTAGAGGTTGTCGGCGAGGATGACGTCGGGGATCGCTTCTTGCAGGCCGGCGGCGGCCGGGTCCTGCTGGGCGCGTAGGCGATCCGCGATGTCGCCGTAGCGCTCTTCAAGGACCTCATAGGCCTGAATGAGGAAGGCGCCGCTGCCGCAGGCGGGATCGCACACCTTGAGGTCGCGAACCGCTTGCCAGCAGTCGTGCCAGTAGGCGGCCAGGGCGGGCGACGGCGCGTCGGCTTCCACCTCTTGCTTATTCAGGCCGTGAGCGATGCGCCGGGCCTCCAGGCGTTGGTCGATGACGGCCGCAACGGTGTTGTTCACGATGAAGCGCGTGAAGTCCGGTGGCGTGTAGTAGATGCCGAAGCGCTTCCGTTCCGCCGACTTCGGCATGAGGGAGGGGCCGCCTTGCCCGTCGCCGTCGCCTTCCGCGCCGAAAAGGGCCGTCCGCAGGTGCTCCAACTCCCCGATCGACTTCTCGAAGATGTGGCCGAGCACGTCCACATTCACCTCGTCGCGGAAGTCGTACTTGGCGACGGTGTTGAAGAAGTCGGTCCAGCCGTCTTCGAGTTGCAGATTATCGACCTCCTTGTCTTCCTCGAAGAGGCCGCCGTTGTATCCCGTGGGGAGGGCGAGGCTTTCGTGGCCCTTGTCGATGGCCTTGAAAAGGCCGAGGAAATTCTGCCACCGGGGGTTCGTCACCCTGCTGAACGGCGGCACGGCCTGGTACGACGCCTCGATCCACTTCTCCGGCAGGAGGCTCCTTTGTTCGCAGAAGGCGACGAAGATAATTCGGTCCAGCAGCTTCTGCGCGACGTGGATGGCGGCCTCCGGCGTCTTGCCGTGCTTGCGGCGAAGGTGGTCGATCAGGCGGAAGCGATTGTCGCTGTAGTTCTGGTAGAGTTCGTCGCCTACCTCGCGCCGCCGGCTCTCCGTTTGCTCCAGCAGGGCCAATGCCCGCGGCGCCTGGTTGGCCTCGGATCGCAACAGGCCGCCGATCTGGAACAGGCAATAGAACTGCCGGAAGACTTCGGGTTTCCGAAGGTCCTGAAGCTGAAATTCCTCGCAGGCGAGCGGCGTCTTGTCGCGGTGGTAGAGGCGGAACGTCACGAAGTTGCTGACGATTCCCCAGGGACAACCGAGCAGGGCGTTCAGGTAGTCCCAGCACTGTTGGGCGGGGGTCCGGCCGTTGAAACGGTCGTGGTCCAGGTCGGCGTCCGCGCCCTTTAGCTCGATCACGGCCACGGGTTCCGTCGTCGAGGTTGGAGAGAAGTCGCCGAGCGCCCCGTCGGCGGTCCTACCGCCGGGGACGGAGAAATTGCGCTGCTGCTGGTACGCTTCCGGGCTTTGAGTGGCGGTCTTGTAACCGAGCGCCTCTCCGAAGACTTCGTGCAGGAAGTTGGCGTCGAGGGCGGTCTCCTTTTTCCGGAGATGTCCCTGCTGCTGCATGTCCGCCCAGCGCGTCAGGATTTCGTAGGCGCGGTCATAAGCCCTGCCCTGAAGGGTCTTGTCCTCCGCGCGTTGGGCAAGGTGACGAGGCAGAATGAGGGTGCGCCGCCGGCGGCCGCTTGGCTTGCCGAAGAGGTCGGGTTGAGAAGGCGCCGGGTTTTGGCGAGATCGCCTTTTCGCCATGTCGTGTCGCTCTGTGAGCCGCTGGGGGATTCGGGAAGGACATAGTAATCCGGCCGATCGTTGGAAGTCAACGAAAGCCGATAGCCGTCGGCCCCCAGCAGGTCGAACCGGTTCACGGCCGCATGGATCGGGAGGACCGGGGTGACGGCCGTGTAACATGAGAGGCAGTATTATGAGGATTCACCGAGGGCCGCTTGGCGGGGGTGGGGCATGACGACGAGACGGGCCGGCGCGTTGCTGTCAACCATCCGCGGCTGGGCGTCCCGGCGCGACGCCTGCGAGGCGTCCGACCAGGAGTTGCTGGAGCGCTTCCTCCGCTCGCGCGAACAGACTGCCTTTGCAACGCTCGTGGGGCGGCACGGTCCCCGCGTGCTCGGCGTCTGTCGCCGCGTGCTGGGCCGGGCCGACGACGCCTTCCAGGCCACGTTTCTTGTGCTGGTTCGCAAGGCGTCCGCGATCCGGCCCGGCGGCCGGGTCGGCAACTGGCTCTATGGCGTCGCCTGCCGCACGGCGCGGGAGGCGCGACGGCTGGCCATGCGGCGGCGGGCGAAAGAGGCGAAGGCCATACCGCCGAAGGAGGCGCCTGAAGATGGGTGGACCGAGTTGCGGCCGCTGCTCGACCGGGAAATCGCCCGCTTGCCTGACAAATATCGGGCGGTCCTCGTCCTCTGCGACCTGGAAGGAAAGGGCCGCAAGGAGGCGGCCGAGCAACTTCACTTGCCGGAGGGGACGGTGGCGAGCCGTCAGGCCAGGGCGCGGGCCATGCTGGCCAAACGGCTGGCGCGGCACGGACTCGCGGTCACGGGCGGCCCCCTGTCCGCCGTCTTGCCACAGAGGCGACCAGGTGCGCGAGCAGTTCAGCCGTTCGTTTTACCCCGACGGCTCGCCGCGGTCGTTTCTGCACTTCAAAGATAGCAAATGGATCGACGGTGGCAGCGTCAGCCCCGACGGCCGCGTCACGCACCGGCTCAAGGACGGCGCCGGCGAACTCGTCGGCTACGGCGCCAAGGAAGGCGACCGCACGCACTCATGGTACGCGGAGGGCTTCGCGTTCCTGGAGAAGCGCTACCGGGACGGGAGCTGTGTTCAGGTCCGCCTGAATGACGGCTCGGACGATTTCATCGCGCACCCCGGCGAGGACCAACTCTTCCTGACAGAGCGCCACGAATACTGGAGCCGGAGAACGGGTGAAGAGGTGCATTATCAGCGGATCGACCGTCGGCCAGTCGATGACATGCACGGCGAACTGGCGGAGGAAGAAGCAAAGATGCGCGTGCAATACGCGCAACGACGGGCCGACTTCATGAAGCGCTACGGGAAGCGGCTGGAGAAAGCCGGCAAGACCTGGGACGAATTGAAGATCGAGTTTATCCGCGTTGGAGGCCTCTGGCCGGAGTGACGCGGTTGTTTAGCCGTCGAAGTTTTCGCAAGAGCAACTTGGAATGGCTCGACGGACCCGTGCAACTGTAGCGCCTCCCAGGCCTGCGCCGCCTGCGCCTTGAGCAATCCGATTGTGACCACCGACGCGTCCCACGGGCTAAGGTCCCGTGCGTAGACCTCGACGCCGGGCGGAGTCGGCGGTAGTGTCAACAGCACAGACGGACGTGCTTCAGGGTTGCCGCGTGGATGCGCCCGATCCAACGGCTCGCGCGGCCGACGCCTCCCGGATCGCCTGGACGGTTTCGGCCCACAGGGGGCGGCGGCGGGCGATGCCGGTCTTGGGCCGGGGGAAGTCGATCATGGCCGCTTCCAGGTCCACGGCCGACAGCGGCAGGCGGCCGCTGGATGACGTTGCCCAGGGTGACGGGTCGCCACTTCTTCGCCATCATGCGACGGAGGGCGGCGAAGTCTTCGGGGTCGAGGTCGGCCGCCAGGCGCCCCTTGCCGAAGTGGGGGACGATGATGTCACAGGCCGCCTTGTAGTCCTGCCAGGAACGGTTGGCCAGTTCGCCGGATTCCACCAGGGCGCGCTTGGCGTGCAGGAACCGGTTGCATCGTTCCTTGATCGTGACGCCGTTGGACGCCTCGCGGGGCTTGCGGCCGGCGTGCGGCGCATCCTTCTGTTCCAGGTACTTCGCCAGCGCGCCGTCGGGGTCGGCCCAGACACCGGCGGCATGTGGGAACAGAGGGAAAAGGAGGGCAGGGCTTGGGGGGCTTGCCGGGGAGGGCGGACGTGCTAGAATCAGCTTCGGACATGGTGACGGCTCCTCAACACGGCGTCGCTTTGTTCACGGCCGGGACGGTGACGACGCCCCGGCCATTTCTACCCCCGATTGTAGGAGTGGGTGTAAAGGATAGGAGGGCAGCCCGAGGAACTGACCATAAGTCTCTAATGCGAAAGCTTTTGGGGGCGTAGCTCAATTGGTTAGAGTACCGGACTGTCGATCCGGTGGTTGCGGGTTCGAGTCCCGTCGCCCTCGCTAAACAGAAGTAGCCGCAGGTCAAGGACTTGCGGCTACTGGTGTTTTAGGACCTGCGATGGAGCGATTGGACTTTGGGGGCAATTTGGGGGCAACTCGCGGGTGGCGTTGCGGTCGCGTGGCTGGGGGCAGTTGGGGGCAGTTGCTTTGCGATGGGCCGGCCGGCTTTATTCGCCTTGCCCCTCTCGTTGGACCGTTGCTTCCTCGCGGAACCGTGGTAGGCTGGGGCGACATAAGGAGGTCGCCGATGCCCAAGCCGAGGAAGCCAAAAGGCCGCGCTGTCACGCCGGATCGGGGCTACGGCACCCTCGTCACGGGGATCTCCGACCTGCTGGAGCATGCCCGTCGCTCGTCGGCGCGTGCGGTCAACGGCATCCTGACGGCGACCTATTGGGAGGTCGGCCGCCGCGTGGTCGAGTTCGAGCAGGGCGGCAAGGCGCGGGCGGAGTATGGCGAGGGCCTGTTGCAGCGCCTAGCGCACGACCTGATGGCCCGGTGCGGCCGGGGCTTCTCGAAGTCGAACCTCTTCCTGATGAGGGCCTTCTACCTCGGCTGGCAGATATTCCAGACACCGTCTGGAAAATTGGAGGCGCGGGCGACCGGGGACGATGTGCCGGGTGACCAGAGGGCCGTGGGTTCCGGGCCGGCCGGCAACATCCTTTCTCTCGCGCCGGCGTTCCCCCTGCCGTGGTCCCATTATGTGCGGCTGCTCTCGGTCGCAATCCTGCACGCCCGCCGTTTCTACGAGGCCGAGGCGCTGCGCGGCGGCTGGTCGGTGCGGCAGCTGGACCGGCAGGTCGGCACGCAGTTCTACGAGCGCACCGCGCTGTCGAAGCGGAAGGCGGCCATGCTGGAGAGGGGCCAGCCGCCGAGGCCCGAAGACGCGGTGACGCCGGAAGAGGAGGTCCGCGATCCCTACCTTTTGGAGTTCCTCAATCTCAAGGCCGAGTACAGTGAGAGCGACCTGGAGGAGGCCATCATCCGTCACATCGAGGCGTTCCTCCTCGAACTGGGCGACGACTTCTGCTTCGTCGGCCGGCAGCGGCGGCTGCGGATCGACAACGTGTGGTACACGGTCGATCTCATGTTCTTTCATCGCAACTTGCGAGCGCTTTTGTTGCTTGATCTCAAGCTCGGGGCTTTCACGCACGCCGATGCGGGCCAGATGAATCTGTACCTGAATTACGCCAGGGAGCACTGGACGCGGCCCGGGGAAAACCCACCGGTCGGCCTCATCCTTTGTGCCGAGAAGGGGCATGACGTGGCACGCTATGCCCTGGGCGGGCTGGCGAACAAGGTTCTGGCGTCCACCTACCGGACGGCCCTGCCGGAGGAGTCGGCGCTCGTAGCAGAGATGGACCGCACGCGGCGGATGCTGGAAGGCAAAGGAACGCCGAGGGCGGACGACGCACCAGAGGCGTAAAGCGCCGCACTGTGGCGGGCTGTCCACGCAAGGACGTTCCGCTCGGCTCGCACGGATGCGGGCGACCCCCGTGCAGGACGCACACGACGACCGGCCGCCGCCTGCCCATCGCCCCGAATTTCCGGCGCGGGTCCCAAGCTGCGGTCAGGGATGCCGCAGCTTGGGCAGCTGGAAATTCGAGAAGGCGGCCGCCGCATAAGCAAGTACGACGCTTGCGCTCTTCAGCGCAGGATGCCGGCCAGGCTGCCTCCCCGCACAGGCACAGGGCACTACATGCCCACAGCCGATAGACAAAGGCTGTCTATGCGGGTAGCCGCCCAGGCCCATTGCGATGGAGCCGGCGGCGATCTCGGCCAAGCCGGCCGTGATGACGATCCACGTGTCGTTGGCGGCCACGGCCCCGGAGAGACCGGCCGCCAGGGCGAACGGGACGGTCAGGCCGTCCGACATGCCGATGACGATGTCGCGAACCGTCTCTGAGGAAGTGAAATGTTTCTCGATATGCGAGGTTTGCGGCATGGGTCGTCTCCGGCGACTGCGGTCGGCAAGCGAAAAAGCAGGCAGCAGAGAGACGCCCCCCGCATGTTTTGTTGTAGAAGTCCGCG
>Ga0182024_10015648_pt1 | contig 14486 bp, 12 predicted proteins | sample P32metaG_FD_120480 | JGI IMG/M metagenome (GOLD analysis project Ga0182024, IMG submission 120480) | Permafrost microbial communities from Stordalen Mire, Sweden - P3-2 metaG (Illumina Assembly) | ecosystem: Environmental > Terrestrial > Soil > Wetlands > Permafrost | place: Sweden: Stordalen... | reverse complement strand
TTTGAAAAAGCTCAAATTGAAAGAGTTGAACGCGGTCACTCCCAGTGCCGTGGCTCTGTTCAAGCGCACTCATCCAGACACTGATGTCGACTACGACAAGAGAATGGAAAAGGAGCGCGCCGGCATCGTACAGGTCGAAACTCTGGTGACCAACGACAAATATGGCACCTTAGAGCAGCACAAAGACAGCACCACTAAGTAAGCGGTTTGATCAATCTTGTGCCGATAATCTTTCTCTGATTGCCAGCGCTTTCTTGATCGCTTCGTCCGCTCGCTCGAACTGAGACTGAGAGCGATATATATGTGCCAGACGTTCAAGGAACCGAGCGGTATTTTCATCATCGCCCGCCGCCTGCTGTTGTGCCAGCGCGATCGCTTGTTTCAGCTTGGGCTCCGCCTCTGCATCTTTGTTTTGCAAATGCAGCGCGATGCCCCAGTTGCCCAGAGCGACACCGTATTCGGCGGCACCGGTGCCGAAAGCGCGTGCTGCGGATTCGCAAATGCGCTGATAGATTTCCGATATGCGCTTGGTGTTGACGAACTGTTCCTTGCCGATCTCGTCCTCGAGTTTGCCAAAGCACTGGTTGATAAAACCATATGCATCTCGGCGGCGCCCCACGCGAAGCAGGGCTCGTTGCAAGGAAAACGCAGCATCTGCTGCCTTACCGGCTGAGATTTGCACCGCAGCGAAATTGACGAGCACTTGCAGCATCTCCTCGCTGTCCTGTGTTTTTGCCAGGCCCAGGTACTGCGTGTAGTGCTTCTCTGCCTCCTCGATCGCGGACATGGCGAAATGCACGTCACCCAAAAGGCGAAGTGCCGACCAGTAGCGATGATGCTTTTCTCCCAGCTTAGCGGCCCGTTGCATTGCCGCCGAGGCTGAAGACAAAGCTTCTTGATGCGCGCCTTGTTGCAGCGCTGTCTGAGCTCTGTGTACCAGCTCTTTCCATTCGTCTTCTTCTCCGCCGGAGCCATTGGAGCCAGGCAGCGAATCATCGCTTGGCGGTCTGGCCTGTTTGTCGTCTTTTGCCATCAGCCACCGAAAAGTTCTTCATTTGCTCTAACAGCTCGTTCTTGCCTGGCTTTGGGCGTCACCACTTCGCTGAAGTCGTGACGCGGGGCGACGGCTTTGTAGAATTCTGCGTCGAAGGCGCGTGTGCGCACCACTACCGGCATTGGCACCGCGTATCCCAGAACCAGTGCTTGTTGCTTGGGATCGAGCTGTCCCAGCACCGTGCGCAAGGTTTGACTGCCGGACACGCCGGTGAACACTGCTTCGATGTCTTTTTCGTCATTGAGCAGTGCAGTGACGCGAGTGCCAATCTGAGAGAGAATCTCAGGATCTATGCCGCTGGGGCGTTGATCGACGACGAGCAGCGTGACGGAATACTTGCGCATCTCGCGAGCGATGATACCAAATATGGTTTGCTTCGCTACTTGCGGAGCGAGAAATTTGTGAGCCTCCTCGATCACGATCATCAGTTTTCTCGGAGATGGAACGTTCTGCGGGTCTGCCAGATGCAGTTCCGAACGTTTTACATATTCGGCGTGGATGCGCCTGGTGATAATGTTTGCCGCCAGCATATAGGACAACAAATTGTTCTGCCTGCCGAACTCCAATACGATATGACGACCGGCTTGAATGAAACGCAAGATCTCGTCGATGTAATTGTGGTTGACCCGCGGGCGCAAGTAGGGCGTTTTCTGCACTACTGTGTTGAGACGGCGTTGCAGAGTCTTCAACGCTGTTGGATGTCCTTTGTGTGTGTTGCAGAACTCTTCGATCTCCTCGCCTGACATATCGAGCAAGGTGGAGATCCAGTCCGTGCCGAATTTCTCTCGCACGATGTACGCATTTTCTAGAGTCGCTTCCGACATCGCCAGTTCGTTTTTCAACAGTTCGAGGTCTTCGATCTCGATCTGGTTGTAGCCGATGTACAACTCGTGCGCGTCGGGAATGCCGCGGGCTTTGGAAGATTCGGCATCCAGGCTGAAAACCGCCACTTGGGAGGCAAACAGTTGTTTCAGCCCCTTCACTCGCGGGGCGCCTTTGTTCTCAGAGATCGCTTGCCAGCCGTATTCGTTGTGCATGTCGAAAACAAGAACGGAAGCCACGTCCTTATAGATCGTTCCGCACAAAAATATGCGTGTGAGAAAAGACTTGCCGGTTCCAGATTTACCGAAGATGCCGTTCGACCTTTCGATGAAACGGCCCAAATCGATGCACACAGGCGTTTCCATATTGAGCGGCTTGCCTATGTTGAAATGCAGATCATTGGCATCGTTCTCTTGCTCTTCACCAAAGACAAGGGCAAAGTCCGCATGCGTCGCTTCGTATACGCGCGAAAAATGGCTCGGGATGGTCTTCACCGGTCGCAACTCGGGTGCCTGCGTCGGCGTGTCTTTTTCGAGCATGAGCATCGGTTGCACTTTGACGGTGCCGAAAGTGGAAACGCCCGCCAGGACCGAGAGCACGAAATCGTCTGCCTGTGGCGGGTTGGCCAGGATGGTTGGATTGCTCGCTGAGAGGCTGACGTCGGTGAGCATGCTGAAAAATCGCGAGCTTTTTCCTTCAACCACGACGAAACGGCCGACACGCAAGTCTTCGACCGAGTGCGACCCGTCAAGCCTCATTTCCAGCCCGGTGGAGAGGGAGCCCTGGGTGATGATGCCTAAGTAATTGGATCTCTTTACTGGCAAGTAGGTATCAGGAAATCTCGAACCCGATCGCTTGCGCGAACTCTTTGATGGCTTCCTCGCGCTGGTCCACTCCGTACATCTGGCGGCGCACGATGTCGCTTTCGTCCTCGCCGCGATATTCGCTGAGCGTGTATGTGAGCGGCTCATGCAAGCTGCGCTCCAGACGGTACAGGTTGCCGTTGCTGCCGGAAGCGCCAACCAAACCCCAGATGCCATCGAGAGAATTGGTCACGTCTTCCAATGTGTGCGGCCAGTGGGATCTCGTAGTTACTGTCTTCATGTGCTCTCCTGATCAAGAAATCGTGCGGCTGCGGCTCAGCTGTTTCTGCTCTGGCAATCGGTCCGTTAATTGAGACCGGGTTGGCTGCTCTTGCTTTGCTCGTCAATCCGCACTAATGGGACAGCGGAAACGTCCTTGAATGCATGCAAGCCTTCCTGGAAGAAAACTGTCCGGAGAGGGACTTGAACCCTCACGGCTAGGCCACACGCCCCTCAAACGTGCGCGTCTACCAATTCCGCCATCCGGACTCAGTAGTCTAGGGGACCTGGCTTGCATTGACATTTTACTGGACGCGCGACGCGTTTGCAGCAGTTTTTCGGTTCGATAACGAAAAACAAATAGTTTTATGGAGCAAACAGTTGTTGACAATGGCGCTGCGGAACTTTCCCCGCCCAGACTGCGTCTTCAGATAGGATAACGCTTTTTGTTCGATCGGGGTACTAATCCAAAACCGGCATTTCGTCTGGGATTTCGCCAGTCTGAAAAGCAGAATTTATCTTCTGAGCAACAAAAAGCGGCGATCTTGGGCATAAGTTATGATGGATGAAGAGTACCGTCGCGCGAACACTCTGTCCGAAGCCTGATTCCGAGTATGACTCGTTCTTCATCTGATAAAAGGAGCCTGTTGCGGAAGCCCTCATATGATAGAAATGTTCGTTGCCGGAATTGCGTTGGATGCTCGAAATGGGCATCCCATCGTCGTTTTGAACGACGGAACTAAGCGCCGAGCATTGCCTATCTGGATCGGCATGGCTGAGGCCAATGCGATCAGTCGAGCGCTTGATAACTTTAAGCCCGAGCGGCCAATGACTCACGATCTGCTTTTGAATGTGATCACGCAGCTAGGCTACAAGGTAAAACAGATCGAGATCAACGAGCTTGCATCCAACACTTACTTCGCCACAATTCAGCTGAAGATCGACGATCCTGCCAACAAACTCGATACGACCAAACCGATCGATGCCAGACCATCTGACGCGATCGCGCTGGCTTTGCGCGCCAAATGTCCAATCTTTGTCTCTGCTCAAGTCGTGGCCGACGGCACCATTCCAGCAGATTTCGAAAAAGATGAAGAAGAGGCGAAAGAGTTCAAGAAGTTTATCGAGGGACTGAAAGCCTCGGACTTTCACATGAAGTCAGACAGTTAGCACAAGAGTTTACCAGTCAACTTTCTTTCTTTTTCAGCGCTTTGTTCAGCGCCACTTCCAGCGTGGCGATTTTTGCTTCGAGCAGTTTCACTTGATCGGATGCTACTTCCTTCATCAGCTTCACGTCCTGCTTTTCCCACTCCACCTTTTTTACTTCGCCGCGTTTTTCTCTGGAGGCGAAAGAGCGCCACCAGGAGCCGATCGTCAACAGTCCGCAGCCATAAGCCCCGAGCACGATGCTACCAAGCGGCACTGTCAACGGCGCGCCAAAGCCATGCAGCTGGACGGCGGCAAGATTGGTGGCGGTGAGGTAAACGACGGCTAGGAAGCCGGCTAACATTCCAATCCAATATATGTAGTTTGACCGCATCTTTTTTCTCTGCTTTAGTGCAAATGATCGAGCGCTGCTTTGAAATCTGCCGGCAGTGGCGCTTCAAATTCTAGCAGCACGCCGGTTGCCGGGTGGGTGAATGTCAGCTGAAATGCATGCAATGCATGTCCTTTCAGCCCCAGTTTGCGGCGCGCCGACTCGCTTCCCGTTGCTTTAGAGTTGTACACGAGATCGCCGACAACCGGATGTCCGATGCTGGCCATGTGCACTCGAATCTGATGTGTCCGTCCCGTCTCCAGCTGCACCTGCACCAGGGTGTATTTGGCCAATCGCGATATGACTCGATAATGACTGACTGCGGTTCTGCCGCTTTCCACGATCGCCATCTGCTTGCGTTTGGTCGGATGCCGGCCGATGTTTTTGGCGATCGTTGCGCTGTCTTGCTTGAGCACTCCCTCGACTAGAGCCATATAAGTTCGTCTGGCTTCTTTGTTGTGGATTTGAGCAGCCAGATTACGATGCGCCTGATCCTCTTTGGCGATCACAAGCAAACCGGAAGTATCTTTGTCCAATCGGTGAACGATGCCCGGCCGCGCCACCCCTGATATGCCGGAGAGGCTGCCGTCCATGTGATGAAGCAACGCGTTGACCAGAGTGCCCGTGTAAATGCCGGCGCCGGGATGTGTCACCATGCCAGCAGGCTTATTGATCACTGCGAGATATTGATCTTGATAGACAATGTCGATAGCGATATTTTCCGCTGCCAGATCCAGCGCCTCCGGCGGTGGCACGGTCACCGTCACGATCTCCGCTCCCTTCAATTTCAGTCCGGCTTTGGCCGTTTTTTCGTTGACCAGAACCAGTCCTTCATCAATCAGTTTCTGTATGCGGGAACGACTGAGGTCGCGCAGTTTCTCGGCCAGATATTGATCCAGCCTGGGCGCCGGCGATTGGCAGCTCTCCACCTCGAGCACTATATTTTCGCCATCTGGAAAAAGATCCTCTTCCATGTCAATTTTCGGTTTGTGGCGATGTTGTCGTAGCGTCGCTGGCCGCCGGGCGGTCAGGCTTGTTGAAGAGCGTGCTCAAAATCAGCAATCCGATGCCTGCGTCGATGAGCATATCGGAGACGTTGAAAACGGGGAAGTTGATGAAGGTGAAATCGAGAAAATCGGTGACCCGGCCGCGCGTGAAACGATCGAATAAATTGCCCAGCGCTCCGCCGATCAAACAGCCCAAACCAAATCTATCCAACATATGAACGGGGGTATTTCCCAGTTCGCGTTTTACCGCCCAGGCGATCAATGCCAGTGTCATTAAAGTCGCCAGCGCCGACATCAGCATAGTGTTGCCGCTGCCCAGGCTGAACGCCGCGCCGGTGTTGGTGGTGAGAGCGAACTGCAAGAAGCCGGGAATGAACGGGGCTCTTGTTGCCTCAGTCAAAGAGGAACGCGCCCAATTTTTCGTCAATAAATCCAACGCGAATGCAAGCGCTGCCACGGCCGGAACGGTGAACTTGGCTCTAACCGGCTGTTTTCCTGGTGCCATCGTTATCTGTTACTGCTTGTCCGGGACCGACCCCTGGAGCAACGATCTCGTTTTGTTTGCGCTGGTGTTTTATTTGCCGCTTTGAGAATCTTTTTCAGCCGGCGCTGCCGTATCAGGTTGCCCGGTTTTAGACGGCGAATCAGTGGTGGACTGCTTCTCCGGTTGAATGTCTACTTTAGTCGCTCCGGCTTTCTCTTTTTCTTTATCGGATTGGTCGCTTTGATCGGTGGATGTTTTCTCAGACTTTGTCGATGATTTGCCGGCGTCGCTTTTCTCTTTGCCTTTGCCTGCGTCATCGCGATCGGAGGTACGATGACCTTTCTCGTCTATCTTTTCGGATTCGGCGGCAATCGAGTCGCCGCGTTCTTCAACATTGGGTACCACATTCAAGCGTCGGGTGAGAAACTCGATGCCCATGAGCGAACTGCGCGCCGAGTTGGTGATGCCTATAGTAGCCATCAAAAGCTCGTTGCGATTGTTTGTATTGGCCGGCAGAATTCTCTCCAGCACCGGTCCGTCGACTGGACGCCAGGCGTCAGCCGGCTGCGGTTGCGGATATTCCAGAGGCTGGCTGGTGATCGATCCGACCGCTGTGAAATTGGAAGGCAAATTGAGTTCGAGTTTGGCTGAATACTGCCGCCCTGACTTGACCTGTTCGGGCGCGGAAAAGGTAGCGTTCAAACTCTTCGCCATGCCGAAAGCGACGCGTACTTTCTCGTAGTCAATGCGATCACCGATGATCTTCCACTGGCTGCCGACCTTCTTCATGTACAGCTGGCCTTCTGAGATCGACTTGAGGTCGCCCTTGCTGTTGATCCCCGGCATTTCTTTGGCAGTGCTGCCGCTGGCCATGTCGCGCGATTCGATCGTGGCGAAATTACCTTCGATGCGAATTTGTTTCACCTTGGAGAATGATTTGGCGTCGGGATAGGTCTTCCAGAAATCCTGTGTCAGGGCGGAGACCGCCTTCTTATCCAGACCGTCGTTGTTGATGTAATCGTCGGCGTAGAAATCCATTACCGCGTCGAGATTGTGTGCGTTCCACTGCTCTTCGATGCTGTTGAGAATTTTATCGATTTCGGCGCGGTCGTTTTCGCGCTCTTTATTGTCTTGCTCGAGCGAAAACTCTGTGTTGGCAGGCAGGCTCTCGACCGCTGCCGGCGAGGTTTCCGTGGCACCGGCGGCAGAGGTGAAGGCACATGTCGCGCAGGCCAGCAGTGCAACCATCCCTGGTGCCAAAAATCTGCTGCCCGATTTCGATTTTTCTGACGAAACTATCCGCATGTGTCCTCCAAGCGTGCCAACTGTTCCACTTGCTCTTGCTTCTTACGGCAATGCTGGAACTCCGCCACAGCGGTACTCGGCTGCAGCCGACATTATATCTCATGTACAAGCTCGATCGTGGACGGTTGCAGCGGCTGAGGCTGTCATCTGCCCTCGAAACTGCACGGCTGCGGCGCTGAGAAAACGACAAGCAGCCTGCCCTGACTCAGAAATGAGGCGCGCGGCAATAAACGATTATCGCCGCGCAATCGAATTGACGGTTGTTCCTGCTCCGTTACATTGTTGCTCTCGCCTTTAGACGGCGACGAGAAGCTTGTTCATCACGTCGATATTCTCGCGGATCGAGTCTGCTGACTTCTTCAGCGCTGCCAGCTCTTCGCTGGTTAGCTTCAGTTCGATGATCTTCTTCAGCCCTTGTCTGCCAAGCACGGCCGGCAATCCGATGTAGACATCTTTCAAGCCGTATTCGCCGTCGGCGTAGACACAGCAAGGTAAGAGCCTGTTCTTGTCGCGCAAGATCGCTTCAGCCATGTGTGCCACCGAGGCGCCTGGAGCATAGAAGGCGCTCCCGGACTTGAGCATTGATACGATTTCAGCGCCGCCGTTGGCTGTGCGTTTGCACAAAGCATCGATCTTGTCTTGCGGTAACAGCTCAGTAATAGGAACGCCGTTGACTGAGGAGAAGCGCGGCAGCGGTACCATCAGATCGCCGTGTCCGCCCAGGACCATAGATTTTATGTCTTCCACCGACAGCCCCAACTCCATGCCAATGAACGTCTGGAAGCGGGCACTGTCCAGCACTCCCGCCATGCCGATCACGCGCGTCGAGGGCAATTTTGTCGTCTTCCAGGCCAGGTATGTCATGACATCGAGCGGATTGGTGACGATGATGTAGATGGCGTCCGGCGAGTGCTTGCTCGTTTTTTCCGCCACGTCTTTGACGATGCCGGCGTTGGTCTTGAGCAGATCGTCTCTGGACATGCCGGGTTTGCGAGCAATGCCGGCGGTGATGACGATGATGTCCGAACCTTTGGAATCGGCATAATCGTTGCTGCCGAATAGTTTACGGTCATGAAGATTAATCGGCGCTACCTGCATCAGGTCGAGCGATTTGCCCTGGGGCATGCCCTCGATAATGTCCACCACCACCACATCTGCCAGGTCCTTTTCGGCGACGTATTGTGCCACGGTGGCTCCCACGAATCCCGACCCAACTACTGTTACTTTGCTCACGTCGAACTTCCTCCCTGTGTAGGCTTGTGTTTCTTTTTAATCGCTCCGCTTCGGCTGCGACCCATTCGACTCGCTGCGCTTCGCTCAGGGCAGGCTCTCCTCGCCGCCTTGCCTTCGCTCACCGACAGTTTCCTTCGTTAATCGATCCGTCGGCCATTCGACTCCGCTTACGCTCCGCTCAGGGCAGGCTTTGCCTTCGCTGCCTGGTGAGGCTCCGCCTCCCGGACGCACGCCGCCGTGGCCCGGGTTCTTTGGGCAAAGAGTAACATCGAAATCGGTTAAATAACTGTTGCTTAAGCATTAGTTCCGGGTCTTTCTTCGAAACTTTGCGTCTTAACTTCCAGTTGGTCGAGGTGGCGGTCCGTAGACTGCCTGCCAGGCTATCTCCAGGGAAAACGCTATGCTAGAAAGCGAGCAATTCCAGTATGATGCCAATATACAAATGGAGAGATGAGCGGCCGTTCAGGGTAATTGAAATGCATGGACCGTTTTATGTGGAACTTCCTGCGATGAAAAGAACGCCAGATTTAGCATTGCCGGCAAAACGTCGTACCTCCACTAAAGCCTTCCGTATGCTATCGGCTCTACTGCTCGGTCTGGGGTTGCTGACTAATTTTGACGGTGCCGCTCAAGCTGATCCCGAGCAGGTATTGAAACCAGATGTGCCTAAGCTGGACACCACGGTGCCCAAATCCGGAACCATGCTCAAGGGCGGCGTGCAGCACCAGGAGAGTTCGGGCAAGCCTTCGTCCAAGCCGTTGAACGGCAATGCCAATAACTCCAGCGCTTCCGCCGGCGCCGGTAAGTTCAAACTGTTCTCCTCGCACGCTCGGGCCGATAAGCAAAGAGCGCTGCGCTCCCAGCTTCAGCAAAACAATGCGCCATTGACGGCTACGGTGCCATCGGGCATAGGGATTATCGGCGTCAAGTTTGTCCTCGCCTTCGGGCGTCCGCCCGTGATCAACAGAGTCTTCCCCGGTACGCCCGCGTACACTGAAGGTTTGCGTAACAACGATGTCATCATCGCTGTCGATGGTGTGCCCACATTTGGGCTGACCAAGGAAGAGGTGTACCAGATGATCGTCGGCGCACCCGGAACCCCAGTCACTGTCTCCGTCAGTCGCAACGGCGATTTCACTAACAGGACGATGACGCGCATGGACTTTAATGACATCACCGATCCTATGGTCAGGCGCGATTACTTGTTGAACATGTGACCCATCTGTTAAACTCTCGGCATGCGACTCTGTTTCGATGCCACCAGATTTGGTAGCGGACTTGACGGCGCCATTGATCTCGCTGCTGAGAGAGGCATTTCGGCCGTAGAGTTCTCGTTCGCGCCTTTCAGCGCCACCGGCAAGACGGGGAAGCTGGACGAAAAAGAGCGGCAATATCTCACCTCGGTGGCTGAGCTGGGGAAACAAAAAGGTGTGGAGATCGTTTGCCTGAATCTGGATTTCTGTCTCAATCCAGAGGATAAAAAGTCAGCCAAACAATTCTCTCAGATGGTGACCAAGCTGGCACAAGTGGCCCAGGCGCTTGCCTGCCGGCGCTTGCTCTTCTCGATGCAGCCTGGAATTGACGAATCGTGGAAAGATTCATTCGAGCAGATTTTCAGAGATTTGAAGGAAACGCTGGCAAAAAATCAGGTGAAACTATTGTTGCGGTTGGCGACGCCTGAATCTTTGCGCAAATTGTCGTTGAAAAAGTGGCGGGCGATGGAACCACAGGACTGGCGGGACCTCCTCTCTCTTTGCCAGGGCGAGCTCAGTTTGAGCTTCTCGCCGGCGGACTGTCTCTGGTTGGGCATCGACTATTTGCAGATTTTGCCCGGCATTGCTTCGGCGATCGAGCATGTGGAAGCGCACGACATCGAGATCAATCGCCCGATGCTGACCGACAGCGGCATGTTTGGTCCTTTGTGGTGGCGCTATCGGCTGATCGGCAAGGGCCAGGTCGACTGGAGCCAGTTGATCGAGGCGCTGAAACTCTACGATTTCAACGGCACCTTCTCCGTGCATCTGGACGATGAATTTGTCACGCAGGAGTCGGAGGAGTTGGAGCACGCTCTGGACGCCAGTTTGAAAGTGGTATCGGGTTTGGTGCGTGATTGAAATGAGCAGTGCGGCTACTCTCGATCTTTATCTGCACACCCACTGGGACCGGGAATGGTATCTGCCGTATGAGACCTACCGGGCGCAGCTGCTGGCTGTCGTCAAGATCATTATCGCCAAGCTGTCTACCGGCGAGTTGCCCAACTTTTTGTTGGACGGGCAGGCTTGTGTTTTGCAGGACGTGTTGGAGATAGACGCCGGGCTGGCTGAGCCGATTCGGCAGTTGATGCGAGCCGGCAAACTGTCGGCCGGGCCCTGGTACGTCCTTGCCGATCAGATGTTGGTTTGTGGTGAGAGCCTGGTGCGCAACCTCAAGATCGGGCTGGATATGACACGTCAATTCGGCGAGCCGGCCATGGTCGGCTATTGTCCCGATACGTTCGGGCATACAGAAGATCTGCCGCGCATCCTGCGTGGCTTTGGCATCGACTCGGCCTTTGTCTGGCGCGGGGTGCCTCTGATTGACGGGTTGCCGGCCTTTCACTGGCAGAGTCAAGACGGCAGCGAGGTTCTGGCGCATCATCTGGCGCTGGGATACTACCAGACTGCGTTTCACGAAAACAAAACGGCGGCGGAGCTGCTCGAATACTTGCGCCGATTTGCCCTGACCGGCTCTTCACTGCCGGCTCTGGTGCCGGTGGGCGCCGATCATCTGGCGCCGCCGCCGGACTTCAAAGCCTGCCTCGAGCGCCTTCAGGCGGCGGCAAATGCAGCCGCAGTCAATGGGGATAGCGCGCCGGTTCTGGCCATCGGTGCAAAAACGCTGAGCGAATTCAATCAAGAATGGCAAACTGCTTTCACCGCCGGCGGTGCACGCTCGCTTGCTACCATTTGCGGTGAGCTGCGCGACAATGCTGCGGCGCAACAGTACGAGCGTGCCTACATGCTTCAAGGCGTGCTCTCCAGTCGGCTTTATTTGAAACGGGAGAATCGCATCGCCGAACATCGTTTGATGCGCCTGTCCGAGCCTTTGTATACGATGCTCTCTTTGTTGAGAGGCACCGAGTACCCTCAATCAGAGCTGCATTATGTCTGGAAACTGCTCCTGAAAAACCATCCACACGACAGCATCTGTGGCTGCAGTATAGATGAAGTGCATCGCGAAATGATGCACCGCTGGCATAAGCTCCACCACACGTTGAACGCCCTCGATGGGCGCCTGGTCGAGCAGTTGTGTGCTCGCTGCGAGGAAGGTGAAGACGAGCAGTGCGCGCCAAACTCGCCGCGACTTTCTCTGACTCGCGTGCCGGTGCTCGCTCCCGATTACGAGCCGGACAGCTTTCTGGTCTGCAACGTCTCCAGCGAAGCTGCGAGCTGCCCGGTATTAGTCGCCTGGGCCGAAGATCCGAGCAAGGAAAAAAGCAGCGGCCGCGTGAAAATCGAGGAGAACCCGAACGTGCAGCTGATCTCGAAAGACCTTCAGCCGATGATATTTTCGGGCACCGGACGAGAGCCCGATGTCCGAGATGTAGATTTGCACAGAGCCTGGTTCTGGGCCCAGAACGTTCCCGCCGCCGGTATACGCTTGTTTCCCTTTGCTGCCGCCGGCAAGGCTGGGAGCGCCGACACTGCCAATAACGCGCCGCCGCCGCCGGTCAGCGTGGCAGCGCGCCGGTTGGACAACGGGCTGCTGCGCGTGGAGGTGGAAGCGGACGGTGACTTGCTGGTGACCGCTGATACCGGCGATGGTGCGGTCACGGTTTACCGCCTGGCTCACAAAATCATTGATACCGGCGATGGTGGCGATACCTACAACTTCGATCCGTTGCCCGATGACGCCGCACTGCAGGCGCGAGTTACCGCTGTGCAAATATGGGCGCGGGGACCCCTGGTCGGAGCGCTGCAAATCACCTACGAAATCGATCTGCCGTCCGGCTTAGTTGAGGATGTGGCGGCCGATGGCGCCGACAATTCACGGCCCGGTCTGCGGCAGTTCTCCCGCGGCGATCGAACTGTTCCCCACACTATCACCACCGAGATATCGTTGCGCCGAGGCCTGCCGATTATCTTCTTCGATACGCGCTGGATGAACAAGTCGGCGGATCACAGACTCGAAGTTTCCTTTGACACCGGACGCATAGTCGAGCAGAGTTTCTCCGAGAATCATTTCTGCGTGGTGCGCCGAGGGCATCAAAACAAGCTGACCAGCCTGCCGGTGGATAAGGGCTGCGAGGCCCCACTGGACCGCTACCCCTGCCAGCGTTTCTTTATCGCCAATCGACAACTGTTCCTCAACAAAGGCCTGCCTGAATACGGCGTGCAAGGCACGTGCGTTACGATGACGATACTGCGCGCGGTATCACGCCTCTCTCGCCCGCGCTTGATGACTCGCGGCGGCGGTGCCGGACCGCCTGTGGCCACTCCGGAGGCTAATTGCCTCGGGTTGAATGAAGTTTCGTACGGCTGGGCGCCCTTAGCCGAGCACAGTGACAGCGAACAGCTGGCACAAGCATACATGCTGGCCGAGCTCTTCGAAGGGCCGATGTGGACCGTATCGGTGAAGGCGGCCGGCGCCCCCGAATCGACGGCTCTGTTCGCTTTAGACAACAGAGCGATCAGGCTGGCGGCGCTTTATACCAATGAAGATCTAGTATTTGCCCGCTTTCTCAACGTTTCCCAGCAAAACCAGAAAGTGCACCTGACGGTGAACATTCCCGAGGTCAAGGTGAGGGTTGCCAATCTTGATCAGCAACTGGCAGATGAACTGCCTGCCTCTGCGGCGCAAACGGGCGGAGCCAGCGTTTTCACTCTTGAATTCGGCAAGTGCGAACTGCTTACCCTGGCTTTAATCTCAAGGCGGCGCTCGGCGGCAGTACAATCTAATTAAAGGGAACCAGGGGGCGCGGGCTGACGCCATGGCAAGGAAGATTCGGTTAAATAATGTCACGATGGCAGCGGCAGAGATCGTAGGGGCGACGCCACGCATCGCCCGGGCGACGAGACGCAATGGGGCAATCGCGGCAATCTGCTCGCTTTTGCTGCTCGCCAGCGCCGTACCGGCCGGAGCGAAGAAGGTCGTGGACTCGCCGCTCACTCCCGATCAGCAGCACACGCTGGACCGAGCCGCACACAGCATGAAGAGCAACCCCGGCAAGTCCAATCCGATCTTCGATTCTGTGCTGCAGACCGCCGACGATATTCCAAAATGTCTGGCCATCGCCGCCTACACCGAATCCTACGGCGCGCCAATGGTGCCGGTGCGCAGGCAGTGCTTGCAGCGGGCGCTCAGTTTGTGCAGCTCACGCGATGATTATTTGCAAGTCGTCGTCAAGGCACGACAGTACGAATGTTATGATGTCGCCCGCGGTGCCATCAACTCTTTGCTTGGCAGCGCCGCCACGCCTGAAGAACTCTACGATCTCTCGACTAAGGCCCAGGAAGTTGCCGCCAACGACGTAGTGCATCTTTCTCTGGAGAAGGCGTTTGCTCTTTGTAAAACCGTTCCCGACGCGCTCACTTTTGCCAAGCAGTCCAAGCTCTTGGGCTGTGAAGATTTGACACGCAAGGCAATCAAAGATTTGATCGACGACGAGAGCGACGCGCATCAACTGATGGTGTTGCTTACTTCCATCGAACCGTATGATATGAAAGATATGGATCGCTACCTGTTGAAAAAGTCGTTGGATGTCTCGAACAAATTCGAGGACTATGTTGAAATTGCCGGTGCGGCAAGGCGTTTCAACGAACAGGACATAAGAGAGATTGCAGTGTACAGGGCGAAAAAGAAGCGCATCATACAGCAAATTCAAACCGACCAGATGAGGCAACAGCAGCAGAAGGCCGATCAAGCGGCACAGCAGGCTCAACAAACACCGGCAGCTCCGGCTGCGCCGCAAGATCCCGGTCCA
>Ga0182024_10015647_pt1 | contig 14486 bp, 10 predicted proteins | sample P32metaG_FD_120480 | JGI IMG/M metagenome (GOLD analysis project Ga0182024, IMG submission 120480) | Permafrost microbial communities from Stordalen Mire, Sweden - P3-2 metaG (Illumina Assembly) | ecosystem: Environmental > Terrestrial > Soil > Wetlands > Permafrost | place: Sweden: Stordalen... | reverse complement strand
GTCAGCGATCACCGCCGGACCGTCGGTGGTGCCCGCCTTGTCCATGGCGAGCGCGAGGCTCAACACCGCGTCGTACGCGTAGTTGGCGCCGGCGATCGGCTGCGCGTTGGCGCCGTTCTGCGCGGCGAATGCTGCGGCGAAGTTGTCGGCGGCGGCGCCGGTTGCATTGGTGCCGTACACCGAGACGAGGTGCGCATGAGCGATCGGATAGGTGATGGCCTTGAGATAGTCGTTCCCGCTGGTCACATCAGTGCCGACGATCGGGATCGCGAGGTTGTCGAGCTCCTTGAAGTTCTGGAACATGACCGCCGCCGTCTGTGGATCGAGCTGGGTGAAGATCACGTCTGGGTGCGCGGCGATGATCTGCTGGACCTCGGTGAGATACGAGGTCTGCCCGGGCGCAACCGTGATGTTGGAGACGATGGTGTTGCCGAACTTGTCCCATGTCGCGGTGATCGGCTTGGGAATCGTCTGCTGGGCGATGTCCGAGGAGAACAGCAGAGCCGCCGTCTTGTAACCCTTCTGCTTGGCGTAGAGGGCCATGGCCACGCCGAGCTGCGAATCCGACGGGCTGTCGCGCCACAGGTACTGGTTGGTGTTCTTGTCGAAGGCGGTGCTTCCGCCCTGGAACTCGGTGGGGATCTTGGCGGCGCTCACGATCGGCGACACTGCGGCGATCTCCTGGGTCTCCGGCCCGATGATGCCGCTCACGCTGTCCGTGGAAAGGAGCTGACGCACCGCGGGTACCGCATCCGCCTCGTCGCATTGCGTATCCGCGTGACTGAGGTCCAGCTGCTTTCCGAGCACACCGCCCGAGTCGTTGATCACCTTCTGCGCGACCTGCGAGCCCTGGAGCATCGCCTGCCCGAGGACGGCAAGCGGGCCGGTGAAGCACGAGAGCACGCCGAACGAGACGTGGCCGGCACTGTCGGTCTTGATGGTGCCGCCGCCCGAAGTAGCGGGCGTGGAGCTGCCGCAGGCAGCGACAACAACGGCCACGGCAATGGCGGTGAGGAAGCGCTTCGAAGCACGCGTTTGCGGGTTCCGGGCCAAGACTGTCGGCGACACTGTCCAACCTCCGTCAGTGGCCCAGCTAAGGGCCGTACCCGATACTGGCGGGATTCTGCTCCGACGTGGACAACTATGTCAATGGCTCAGTGGATAGTCCAATTGTTACGCGCATAATTCCTCGGGTGACCCTCGACACCTCGCCGCTCCGTCCACTGGGGCGCACGCGCTTGTACGAGGACCTCGTCGAGCGTCTGGGCGAATTCGTGATCCGCACCAACCTCGAGGTCGGGGAGCGGTTCCCGCCTGAGCGCGAACTGGCGTCGCGCCTCCAGGTCAGCCGAGCCTCGCTGCGCCAGGCGCTCGCGGTTCTCGAGGCCCAGGGATTCATCGAGGTGCGCCACGGCGGTGGCGTCTTCCTCCGTCGCAGCCGTGGATTCGGCGGCGTGCTGCACAAGCTCGTGGAACGGCGTCGCCGGCTTCCCGAGGTGCTGGAGGCTCGCGAGCTCCTCGAGGTACGGCTCGCCGAGCTCGCGGCCATCCGGCGCAGCGATGAGGACATCGTGGCGATGCGGGCTGCGCTGGTTGCGATGGAGGATGAGATCGCGTCCGCGGGGCTTGGGATGGACGGAGATGCCGCCTTTCATCATGCGGTCCACCGCGCCGGCAATAACAAGGTGCTTGAGCACGTCATCGACGGGCTCGCCGAGGCGATTCACGAGAGCCGCATGGAATCCCTCAGCGAGCCGGACCGGCCGAAGAACTCGCTGCTCGCCCATCGACGCATCCTCGAGGCGATCGAGGCAGGACAGACGGCAGGTGCGGCTGATGCCATGCGGGCTCACTTGCGCCAGGTCGCCGACGTTGCCCTGCTCCGATGGGAGCCACCGGTCGAGGATCACCTTCTGCCATGACGCCGCCGACGTGGCTTGAGCACGTGACCGCCGTCGCTGATCGGGGCCGGGCGATGCTGGGTCGGGGGTCGGGAGGGAGCCATGGCATTGCGGGCCTGGCGGCAACGTGCGACCGGCTGATCGCCCGCCGCGGCGAGGCGTCCGGTCTCGCGCTCGCGACCGAGGTGGTGCGCGCGCTGGAGCGGATGAGCAATGCGGAGATGGCCGAGTTCCTGGAGGTGCTGGCCGGCTCCTTCTCCCCGTCCTCCGAGGCGGTGGCGGCGGCGGTTGCGCGCTGGCGGTTGGATCCCACCGACGAGGCCGTGATGGCGCTCGCCATCGCGACCGAGGCACCTCGGCAGGAGCTCTTCCGCCGGCTCAACATGGTCGGAGGCGGCGCCGCCGCGCTCGTGAAGCTGCGCGGGTTGCTGCTCACGCTGCTCCCTGCGCGCCCGCACCTCCGTGGCGTCGATGCCGACCTGCGTCATCTGCTCTCGTCATGGTTCAACGGCGGCTTCCTGCGTCTCGAGCAGATCAGCTGGGAGACTCCGGCGGCGACCCTGGAACGGTTGATCGCGTACGAGGCGGTGCATGAGATTCACGGGTGGGACGACCTCCGCCTGCGCCTTGCCGCGGACCGGCGCTGTTTCGCTTTCTTCCACCCACTGCTTCCGGGTGAGCCGCTGATCTTCGTGGAGATCGCGCTGACCCGTGATCTGCCGACCGCGATCGCCCCGCTCCTCGGGGCGGGACGGCCGATCGCCGACATTCGCGAGGCCCACACCGCCGTCTTCTACTCGATCAGCGACTGCCAGCCCGGGCTGCGCGGGATCTCGTTTGGCAACTTCCTCATCAAGCAGGTGGTTCGCGAGTTGACGGCCGAGCTGCCGGGGCTCCGAACCTTCGCAACGCTGTCGCCGGTGCCGAGCCTGGCACGGGCGGTTGCGGATCGGGACAACGTTGACGGTTTCACCGATGAGCGGCTGCGCGCGCTCACCGCGGGCAACCATGAGGAGCTCCGCCGTCTCGCTGCGTCGAGCGACGAGCTCGAGGCGCTGCATCTGCTGCTTCGGGCTCCCAGCCCGCACGCACCGGTGGTCGCGCGCATCGCCGGGCGCCTCGCACTCGCCGACCTGCTCCATGTCAAGGTCCGCGGCCGCATCGCCGACAGCGTCGGCCACTTCCACCTCGCCAATGGCGCCAGGCTGAAGCGCATCAACCCCGACGGAGACCTGTCACCCCGGGGACAGCAATCGCACGGCGTGATGGTCAACTACGTCTACGACCCGCAGCGGCTTGAGGTGAACCACGAGCGTTACGTTCGCTCCGGTCAGGTGGCCACCGATGCGTCGTTGAGCGGTGAGATCAAGGCAATCGACGCGGCGTGGGCGAACATTCCTCGGCGCGCCCGGCGGTCGGGTTAGCTGCGTACCACACACAGCGGGTTGGCCGCACAGGTCATTTCAACTCCTGAAGCTGACCGTATGTCAGCCCTTGCACGCCTATGGCGCGGTAACGACCGCACACGCCGGGGCCAAATGCGGCAAGCGCGTTCGCCGACAGCACCAACCAACGTGAGTGATGGTCATCGAGATACTGACACTCGATTTGCACAACGCTCTGGTCGCTCGCCGGTGAAAGGGCGTAAGGGAACAGAATCGCATCGCTCGGTACGTGCATCGCGAGCGCCACATAGTTGAAGCTTTCACCAAGATATGTCAGCGCTCCTGGACTGCCGGCTGTGTAAGATCGCGCCCGCTCGACAGCTGACGCGATCTGGGGAAGATCGTATGTCGTATAGCCACCTCCGGCCGGTGGGTGGAGCAGTTCAGTGGTGGCAAGCACCGGATCGGGCGTGAGCAATGCCGAGGCGAAGCAGAGGCAGACAGAGAGACCGACAGGAAGCAGGGTCACCTTACCCGACAGCCCGTCCCATATCGTCGGGACGCCCTGCGCCCGATCAGACCTCTCCAATCGTTCGCTGCGCATCACGATGGATGCGAGGCATGCCACGCACACTCCGCAGGGAAGCAGCATTGATTGCAGCTGTGCAGCGGCGTAGCCGCGACTGATGTAGTAGACCAAGCCGACAACGGACCACGTCCCGACGAATGCCAGAGTGATCGCCGCCCGGTCGAGGGCCCCGTCACCGGACGTGCGCTCGGGCCGTGCGGCAATCAGGGCCCATCCTGCGGCGGTTGCACTGATGATGATGGGGACGACCACAAGGACCGGACCGGGCACCTGTATCGGCGCTGACCCGAATCCCGACCCGGCGAGTTTGGCGAACGCTCCGACGAAGCTCAGGTTCAGCGGCGATCCGATGGCCAAAAGAAAGAGCGGGTAGAGCGCCAGGCCGACGGCCAGGCCGGTCAGCCAGAATCCGCGCGCTCGCCATCGGATCGGCGGCCTTGGGACAACAAGCACCATGAGACCGTAGGTCACCATTGCCGCCGCTCCGAAGTCCTGCGAGTTCCACGCGATGAGGCCGCAGACCGCGCCAACCGCCACGAGTCGCCGCGCGCGGAGGGTGCCGTGGTACATGAGGATGAGGTCGTGGAGTCCGATCGCAGCGATGAGGAACCCCGAAAACAGTCGAATGGCAAGCTCCTGAAACAGGCTGGCAATCGAACTGATATCGCCGGTGGCGTGCGAAGTGACATAGGTGATTGGGACCACCAGTGCCAGTGCAAGCACCCATCCTCTCTCTGGGAGCACTCGCTTCACCACCCACACGGCGAGAGCGACTGTGACGAAGCCGAGCACGGTCAGCATGATGGCGATCGCGCCCACGAGTGCCAACGGCGAGAGCACACCCTTGAGCGGCTCGATCAACCAACCGTACAGCGAGGTGTATTGGGGGATGAAGGACGAGTCGGGTATCTTCCCGACGGAAGGGCCAAGGATGTCGTTGATCTCATTGAGGTTGTTGTTGACCGCTGGCATGTAGTCGAGAGTGCGGATCGCACCGAGAACGTCAAATGCACAAATGGCGACCACAAGCGTGCTGAGGGCGACACGGAGCGGTGCCGCGAGACGGCGCGGCGGCCACACGGCTCGGAACAGGAGAAGCAAAGCCAACGCCGCCAGCGCCACATCGAAGCCGAAGCCTTCCCAGTACCCAAAGTTGAGCAGCTGGGGGCGTTCGATCGTCCAGATCCCCCAGAGGAGACCAAGGGATGACACGACTGCGAGGGCCGCGTCGAGGCGGATCGGGCGGCCATATCGCACGAACAGAACTGTTGTCGCGGCCGCAAGGATGAGGATGGCAACGTAGACAGGTTTGTTGGCGCTCCCGGTCTGATTGTTGTTCGCGACGAACGTGGCGACAATCAGAGCGAGCAGGGTGATGGTGGCGACTCTCGGAATCAGCGCGGTGAGCGTGCGATGTTCAATCGTCGCCCGATCCTGCGTGCAATCTGGCTGATCCCCGCCGCTGCGCGGATGGTTCGTTATTACGCTTATCCCTCCGCGACGACTGGCCCAGCCGGATGTAAACGTGGAGCCGAATGCCTTGGCGCCCGAGTTTGCCTGTCCAATTCATCATGGTTGCACGCCGGGAACGTTTATCGAGGCGGCCGCTTCCAGACCCCCGGGCCAGGCCAGACTGGGCGGGGTGTATAAGAGCCGGAGAGTGATCCCACCGCAGCCCGAAGGTGCCACGCAGAAAAGCGACATGGGGGCTCGTCTCCCCGGCACCATGCCGGACTCGGACGCCCATCCGGGGAAGCGACCCGTCGACAGAGCCGGTACAGCGATCATCGTGGTTGCCGCGGCGCTGGCCGCGGGCATCACGCTCTATCAGCTGAGCCGGCCCGGATTACTTTTCGGGATCACTCCCGACATCTCCGTGTGGATCGGGGCGTCAATCAGGCTGGTCCATGGTGCGATCCCGTATCGGGACTTCGACCTCATCCAGCCGCCCGGATTCACGCTCCTGGCAACCCCGTTCGCAGCGCTCTCCGAATGGATCGGCACTCGCGATGCGCTCGCGGTGTTGCGTCTCGGCACACCGCTGCTCTCGGCAGGGAGCGTGATCCTCGTCGGAACGGTGATCCGTCACCGGGGCCGCAGCGCGTTGATCGTCGCGTGCGGTGTCATGGCCTTCTTTCCCGCTGAGGTGTACGCGCTGCGCAGTGGTTTGCTGGAGTCCGTCGTCGATTTCTTCTGTCTGGCGGGGCTCGCGCTCATCTTCGACGGCGACGGGTTCACCTCGTCGCGCCGCCGTCTGCTGTTTGGTGGCGTCGCCTTCGGCATTGCCGGATTGGTGAAATCGCCGGCGATCGTCCCGGTGCTCGTCGTCTTCGTGCTGTGCTTGCCAGAGATCCGGCGTCGCCTCGTCCCGTTCCTCGTCGGTGTCGCCGCGGGCTTCGGCGTTCCAACGTTGCCGTTCTTCCTGCTCGCGCCTGGCTCGTTCATCCGCGACGTCCTGAGCCCGTTGAGCTATATACCGGTGGCAAGTCGAGTTTCAATCTCGGCGCGGCTCGGTGAGCTCACCGGTGTCTTCGCGTTTGGCGGCAGCGCTCTGGTGGCGATTGCCGGCACCGTCGTGCTCATCGCAATCGTGATCGCGGCCTTCGCGTTGCCTCCGCGCAGGAAGCCATCGCCACTTGAGTGGTTCGCGATCAGCGCGACAGCGCTTGCGGCACTCGCACAGCTCGGGCCCGCTTACTACTTCCCACAGTACGCGGCGTTCATGGCCCCCTTCCTCGCCCTGCTGCTGGGGATCTCACTCGCCCGCCTCGTTGCGGAGAGGTCGCCCCGTGTGGCGCTGGCGATCGCCACAACCGGGGTGAGCGTCCTGTGCATCAGTCAGCTGGTCGCAATCCCCGGTGTCGCCGCGCCCGACATCGCTGCGGTGGTCGACGGCGTGATCCCTCCGGGAGCCTGCGTGCTTTCGGACGCACCCTCAAAGCTGGTGACCACCAATCGATTCGTCGCGGCCCCGTCCGGATGCAACACGATGATCGATCCCCAGGGCGCAACCCTCTCGTATGGATATGGGTCGGCGGGCGCAGAGCACCTCTGGACCAACGAGGTTGAACGTTCCGATTACATGGTGACCAGCACGCGTTTCGCGATATGGGACATCCCGCCAGACGCTGCGCTCCGCGCTTATGTCAGCGCGAATTTCCAGCTTGTCCGCGACGGTGGCCTCCTGTTCTACGTGCGCAACGGCTTTCCGCACGGCGACGGCGCGGGCGCGGCGCCGGGATCGCGATAGGATGGACAGGACGGGTCACGACGCCGCGCGGTGATCTAGCCGGCAGCAACAGCGCTGACCACGGTCGGGTCGGTTCGCACTGCGAAGTTGACGGAGTTGGCGACGTAGCACAGGTCGTGCGCCCTCTCGTGCAGTGCGATGGCCCGATCCATCTTCTCGGGCGTCGCGATCATGACCTGGGGGTGCAGTGACACCTCGTCGAAATGCCCCCCGCCGTCCGGCGTCTCCACGAGCGTCCCGGTCGGATGATCCACGTACTCGGTCACGACGATGCTCTCCTTGGCGCAGAGGACGAGATACCAGAGCATGTGGCACTGCGACAGCGCCGCCACCAGCAGCTCCTCGGGGTTCCAGCGATCGGTTGCGCCGCGGAATGCGGGATCCGCGCTCCCTGCGATGGTCGGCTTGCCGTCGATGGTGACGTCATGCGACCGCTCGAACGCCTGGTATCCGCTCGTCCCGGTACCGGTGTTGCCGGTCCAGATCACGGTCAGCGCATAGGTATGGGTCTTGGGCATCTCAGCAGTCCTCCTCCCCTATTGTCGTCTCGGCGCACCATGCGCCGGCCCTACTCGTCGGAATCGACGAAATAGGTCTCGCAGGCGAGTTCCAGCAGCTCGCTGTTCAACTCGACCGGCTTGCCGAGGTACAGCGCAGCGTGGATCACATGGTTGAGCAGGTCGCGAGGATGCGTACCGTGCAGCGGCCGTCCCTTCGCAAAATAATGCTTCTCGAGCAGGCGGTCGACGAGCCCCTCGTCCATGCGCAGGTTGTTGTCGACGCAGTTCCGCCGCCAGATCTCCTTGTACTCGTCGACGGTCGGATCCGGGACGTGCACTTTGAACCGCACCCGGCGCAGGAACGCCTCGTCCATCAGGTTCTGCGGCCGCAGGTTGGTCGAGAGCATCACCATGCAGGTGAAGGGCACCGGGATGCTCGACCCGGCCCGGGGGATGTTGAGGTAGTCGACCTTCTTTTCCAGGGGCACGATGAGCCGATTGAGGAGGTCGCGCGGCGACATGTTCTGCTGGCGGCCGAAGTCGTCGATCAGGAAGAGGCCGCCGTTGGCCTTGAGCTGCATCGACGCCTCGTAGAAGCCGAGGGTGTGGTCGAAACCGAGCTCGAGCATCCGTGGGGTCAGCTCACCACCGACCTTGACCGCGGGGCGCTTGGCGAGCTGCCAGCGACGGTCGTGGGGCGGCAGCTCGCGGTCGATGGGCTCGTGGTGGATGGGGTCGTAGAAACGGATCACCTCGCCGTGGACGTAGAGCGCACGCGGGATGAACATCGGCGCGCCGAGAAGCGAGGCCGCCGCCTCGGCGATGGTCGTCTTGCCGTTGCCGGGAGGCCCGTAGAGAAAGACGGCCTGGCGCGCGCTCAGCGCCGGCCCGAGATGGTCGAGCACGACCTCCGACAGCACCAGGTGGCTGAAAGCATCGTGGAGGCGGGCGCGGTTGACCTGCCCGTCGACGTGGGACTGGCGCTCAGCCATCGCCGTGTAGTCGGCGATCGGCACCGGTGCCGGGCCGGCGTACTGGTTGATCTCGAGGAGCTCGCGGGCGCGCTGGCGGCCTGTGGTCGAGATCATATGCTGCATGCCCGCGTTGATCGGCTCGCCCGGATCGAGGGTCGCGGTGTGCACGCCGGTCGACGAGCAGTACCCCTCGTCGGCGAGGAATCGCGAGGTGGTGTCGATGAACGAGAAGGGCAGGCAGAGGTGGTTGGCGATGTCGCGACCGAGCATGCTGCCGTTGAAATACAGCACCTTGAGGACGAGGTCGCAGACAAAGCTGAATGGGAGCCCGGTCTCCTCTGCGGTCCTCGGAGCCGGAGGCAGCGCGATCGGACTGGAGACGGGCGCGGTTACAGGCGCAATCACTGCCATCGGCGTCCGATTGTGTCATGGGCCGGTTTGCCCTTCCGGTACGCGTGATGGATTGTCATACGACCGTTCCAGGGATCCTGCTGGTACGGTTGGAGGCGATGGCGGTACCGTTGGACGAAGGCGCCCCTGGCAGGCGCCGGGTGGGCCCCTTCTGGATCGAGGAGGGCGCGAGCGCGCTTCTCGCCGGCGCGGCCATCATCGCCCTCTTCGCCGCCCTGTTTCTCCTGGCCGTCGCGATGCGTCCCGCGTAACCCGGCCAGCACCGTGACGTTTCATCCGGGAACTCGACAGCACTGCCGGCGCGCCGCCGCGTCGCGGAGTCAGGAGACGATCTCGCACATGCATTCGACGGTTCCGGCGTGAGCCTCGACCAGAGCCCGGAAGCCCGGCGCCGCCGGGCGGGCCTGCCGAACGGCTCCCGCACCCCGATGCGCGCCTCCGGCTCGAACAACCCCGGCATCGGCGCTGCCGAGGCCGCCGCTCGTGCCGAGCTGCGCCGCCGGCGGGCCAGCGCCTACCGCCACCTGCGCACCCCTCGCAAGCGGGGACGCGTCCTTCGAATCGTCCTCATCGCGATCACGGTCTTCGCGGCGATCGGCGCGGGCACGGTTGGCGCGGTGTTCGCCGGCTACAACGCCTACAAGGGCCAATTGCCCGACGCGGCGACCATCACCAACATGGAGCCGCAGATCGACACCAACATCTACGACAACGCGGGCGGCCTGATCCACGTCTTCCACAACGAGGGTTACCGCCACATCCACGAGGACCTGACCCAGATCTCGCCGTACTTCAAGGACGCGATCGTCGCCATCGAGGATCACAACTTCTATACCGAGGGCTCATGGGACCTCGCTCGCCTGGTCGAGTCGGGCGTCGCCGACGTGACCCATCACGGAGCCTCGCTCCAGGGTGGTTCGACGATCACCGAGCAGCTCGCCAAGATCAGCCTCTACGGGGGCGCCGATCCACCCCAGAGCATCGACTACAAGATCAAGGAGATCGTCCTCGGCAACGAGATCGCGCTCAACTTCACCAAGAACGAGATCCTCGACATGTACGTCAACCGGATCTTCTACGGCAACTTCGCGGTCGGCATCGGGAGCGCGGCCGAGATGTATTTCCTCAAGCCCGCAAACCAGCTCGACCTCGCCCAGGCATCGATGCTCGCCGGTCTGCCCCAGTCACCGACCGCGTACAACCCCCTGCTCCGGGACCCCGGGGAGGCAATCAACCCGCGCGCCAAGTCTCGCCAGAAGGCGGTCCTGCAGGCCATGCAGGCCAGCGGCTATATCACGCAGGCACAGGGCGTCGCCGCCTACAACGAGAAGCTCACCGTCCATTCATGGACTGAATCCGAGCCCAGCTACGATCCCGACTTCATCTCGTATCTCGAGACTTACCTCAACCAGAATTTCCCGCAGTACACGAGCCCGGGTGGCTACGAGATCCACACGACGATCGACCAGGCGAAGCAGAACCTCGCCGACACCACGGTGCACAATCTGGTCGCCAAGGAACGAGTCGCCGAGAACATGGGCGACGGTGCCCTGGTCAGCCTCGATCCCCAGAACGGTGAGGTCCTGGCCATGGTGGGGAGCTGGAACTACGCCGACCCGCATTTCGGCCAGGTTAACGAGGCGGCCGCGGTCCAGCTGAACATGGGGTCGACGACGAAGCTGTTCACCTATACGACGGCGATCGCGTCCACCAAGTTCACGATGACGACGCCGATATTGGACAGCTCGTACAAGTTCCCGATCCCAGGCGCTCCCCCGTACTCACCGTTTGACGACGACCGCCGAACCCATGGCGTCTGCGAGCTCAAGCTCTGCCTGGGGAACTCGTTCAATATCCCGGCTGTCAAGACTGAGTACGCGACCGGGACGCAATACATCGCCAACACCGAGCTGGCCATGGGCGTCACGTCGCTCAACCAGAACTGCCACTTCAACGGGCAGACGTACGTGAACTGGCCGACTCCCACCCAATGGGCTGCGACGCTCGGATCGCTCACCTGCGGCATCACCCTGCTCGACCTCGCCGACGGGGCGGCCACGCTGGGCGATCTCGGCGTCCAGCACAACCCGATGCCGGTGACCAGGATCACGTCCCAGCAGACCGGACAGACGGTGTTCACCTACGACCCGGCGGCCGCGGGACACCAGGTGATCCCCGCCAACGTGGCGTACATCATGGATGAGATCACCAGCAACGACAACAACCGGATCCGGGAGTTCGGACGCAACGGCTACCTGACTCTCGGTTCGCGCCGGGTGAGCGCCAAGACCGGAACTGCCGACTTCTTCATGGACAACCTCACCGTCGGCTGGACCCCCAACCTGCTCACCGCCGTCTGGGTCGGGAACGGGCAACGCAGCTGCCTCCAGAACAAGGATCGCACTTATATGGCGGCCCAGATAAGACGCGGCAACGTCATCCAGCCTGGCGAGGTGGACAACACCTATCCGTTCAGCCCGCATGACCTGGCGCACTACGGCCTCAAGCCCGCAGACCCCAACTATCCGGACTGCGGCCACCTCGACGGCATCGTCTCCGGATACAGCGGCGCGGCCCCGATCTGGCACGCGTACATGTCCGCAGCGCTCAAGGGCGCACCCGACACCTGGTACAAGCAGCCCGCCGACGTCGTCTCGGTGGGCGGTGGCGGTGACGACGCCAACTTCTACCTCCCGGGCACCCAGCCCGGCGCCAGCACCAACTGCACCTACTACGGCCAGACACCGCTCCCGACCCAGACCTGCACCTACGCCGGACCATCCGCGGCCCCGCCGCCGCCGCCAGCCAACCCCAGCCCCAGCCCATCCCCCAACCCGTCGCCTGTTGCCGGCCCGACGCCCACTCCCCACCCGACGCCACCGGCGCATTAGCGCACTAACGGGTTCTGCGCAGGCGGGCCAGCTCCCAGACTGCGTCGACGTCCTCGAGGATGGGGAGCTCGGGGTCAGCCTCGATCGGAGCATCGAGCTCTTCGCCGCCGGTCATCGGCGCGAACGATGCGTGCACATGGCAGACGACAACGTTCTGCCGGGCCGGGCGGCCCTCCACCTCGTCGAGGCCGAGCAGCGACCACCAGTAGTCGATGGTCACGTCGGAGCCCGCTGACAGCACAGCCGAGTGCGAGAGCAGGGGCAGCTCGAGGTTTGCCGGCTCGCCGCCGCCGAAAGACCGGAGCAGGCGGGTGAAGGCGTCGCCGTCGATCTCCGCGTCGATGATGATCCGGCCTGAGCCATCCGGCGTCTCAAGGGCGATGACGGCGTCGTCCACCTCGACGCCGTCGAGCCGTTCGCCAAACCCGCCGAGGTCGAAGAGATCCGGGGTCACGCGCAGGTCGCCGAAACCGGCGCCGGCGATCGAGTACCGGCTGGTGCCCTCGGAGAGCGCGACCTGGATCACGAGCGTCTCGGCGCTGGTCGCGCCCGTGGTGAGCGTCGCCCGCTTGACCACACGGTCGCGCACGGCGAGGTCGGCGTCGAAGGTGCGTTGCTCGATCCGGGTCGGCTCCGTGCCTGGAACCGCCGGCTCAACGACCATCGACGTCCGCTCCTCGAAGTGGATGCCGACCTGCAGGCCCAGCGTCGTGTCGAGGCGGTCGAGCAGGCAGCGGTACAGGGCACCGAGGGTTATTTTCGGCTGGATCGTCGCAGCGCTCCGCACCGGTGGCACCGCGTGACCATAGCCCAAAGGCGCTGCAGCCACGGGGGCGTCGCAGCGCGCGATCGGTAGACTGAACCGAGTGACGGACGCGGCTCCACCCAACTACGCCGCGCCGCCGCCGGGGCCGCATCCGGTCGCGCTCGCGATCGCCCACGACCTCGTGACCCGGTACCGGCTCAGGCTCGCCGACCAGCGGGACGGACGCCTCGGCGAGCTCCTCGGCCATTACGTGCTCGCCGCGGCGATGTGGAATGGTCCGCGCGCGGCACTGGTCGCCTTTTACGAGCCGCCGGCCGATCCAGCCCTGGCCGGGTCCGATCTCGCGGCGCGCTGCGACGCGGCGCGCCGCTGGGGATTCGACCGCCTCCGCTCCCAGGGCGCGCAGGTGTGCGACATCCTGCTGATCGCGCTCGGGCCGCTGGCCGGCACGCTGTCGGCCGCGACCACGCCGGGTGACCCGGTTCGCCTCGGTGTGGCCTGGGTCGACCCCGTCAACGCCCGCGCCGGCGCGGTGCTGCCCATCCCGCCGGGCCTGCCCTCGATCGGCGAGCTGCGCGCCCGGGTGCGCGCGGTCCACGACGGGGCGCAGGTGCCGACGCTCGCCGCCGTGGACCTCGCCGAGCGCCAGGCGGTGGCAGGTGGTTACGTGGCGCCGGTGCGCCGCGCGATGGTAGCGCAGCCGTACATGACCTACGGGCTGATCGCGGTGTTCGTGCTGATCTGGATCCTCGAGTACGCGACGATGTCGCTGCATCCAACCAACAGCGGACCCGACATCTGCTCGTGGGGCGCCCTCCCGAATGCACTGCTGTACCCGTCCATCGGTCAGAGCCCGGCGTGCGACGTGACCTGGTGGCGCTTCGTGAGCAGTGCCTTCCTGCACGACCCCTCCAGCGTGTATCACGTGCTCTTCAACAGCATCGCGATGCTGTTCATCGGCAGGCTGGTCGAGCAGCTCTACGGACGGCTCGTGCTGCTCGGTGTGTTCCTGATCACCGCCATCGCCGGCGGCGTGCTCTGGTGGGCGGTCAGCACCGTGGGGCCGACGCTCCCGGGGATCCTGCCCAACACCATCTCCCTTGGCGCATCAGGCGGAATCGCCGGCCTGATCGGACTCCTGCTCATGCTCGGCAGGGTGCAGGGCAAGAACGTGCCGGTCGGGATCACCCACACGGTGCGCAACTACGCGGTTACGGTGATCGTCCTCAATGTCGTGCTGACCTTCGTGTTCGGGCCGTCGCTGGACATCAACAACTACGCGCATGTCGGCGGCCTCATCGCGGGAGCAGCGCTCGGGTTGCTCGTGCCACCGATCATGTCGATCGGCGGTCGCGATCACGCAATCGTGGAGAAGGTGGTGCTCTGGGGAGCGATCGCGTTCAGCGCCGTGTCGCTGCTCTTTGCCCTGCTCAACCTTACGACCGCGATCCTGCACCCGCCGTCGTTCGCCGGGTAGCCATCGCTGAGACCGCTCAGGTCAGACGGCGCGCTCGCCCGCCGGGTCGCCCCAGAGACCCTCGAGGTCGTAGAAGGTGCGCTCACCGGGGAGGAAGACGTGTGCGATCACGGCATCGAAGTCCGCGCACGCCCAGGACGCGTCCTTGAGGCCGGCGACCGCAAGCGGGCGCACCCCCTGCGCCTTGCAGGCGTCGGTGATACTGTCAGTGATGGCACGAACCTGACGGTCGGTGTCGCCCTCGCAGATAACGAAATAATCGGCGATGGTCGTCTTGCCGCGGATGTCGAGCACCACCACGTCACGCGCCTTCTTGTCGGCTGCTGCGGCGGCGATGATGCC
>Ga0182024_10015646_pt1 | contig 14488 bp, 11 predicted proteins | sample P32metaG_FD_120480 | JGI IMG/M metagenome (GOLD analysis project Ga0182024, IMG submission 120480) | Permafrost microbial communities from Stordalen Mire, Sweden - P3-2 metaG (Illumina Assembly) | ecosystem: Environmental > Terrestrial > Soil > Wetlands > Permafrost | place: Sweden: Stordalen... | reverse complement strand
GGCGGGTCATGATCTCCCGCACGCCCTCGGTGACGTTCTGACGCGTCATCTCGACCAGTCCCAACGGGGAGATCTCGACCACGAAGGTCTTGGTCCGGTCCTCGTCGAGCGCCTTGCGCAGCGTCTTGAGGACGGCGTCGCGGTTGCGGGAGCGCGCCATGTCGATGAAGTCGATGACGATGATCCCGCCGATGTCGCGCAACCGGAGCTGGCGAACCACCTCATCCGCGGCCTCGAGGTTGGTCTTGGTGATCGTGTCCTCGAGCCGCGCGCCCTTCCCGCGTCCGATGAACGACCCCGAGTTGACGTCGATCACGGTGAGCGCCTCGGCGTAGTCGATCACCAGGTAGCCCCCGCTGGGGAGGTCCACGCGCCGCGACAGGGTCGAAGCCAGGACGTCCTCGACGCCGAAGGCCTCGAACAGCGGGGTCTCCTCCTCCCACAGCTCCACGTGCTCGACGAGCTCGGGCGCAGTGCGCGAGAAGAACGAGACGAGGCGGTGGTGCTGCTTGGGATCGTCGACGATGGCCCGCTCGAAGTCGGCCGAGAAGATGTCGCGCACCACGCGCACCGACAGGTCGGCCTCCTGGAAGACGAGCGCCGGGGCATGGGTCTCGGCGACGCGCTTCTGAAGCACCTCGCCGAGCTTGAACAGGTACACCAGCTCGCGCTCCAGGTCGGCGCGCTTGGCGCCCTGCGCCGCGGTGCGGATGATGGCGCCCGCCCCCTTGAGGTCGAGCTTGGCGGCCTCCTTGCGCAGACGTTCGCGCTCCTTCTCATCGAGGCGACGCGAGACGCCCACGCCCTCCCCGTAGGGGGCGTAGACCATGTAGCGCCCGGCGATCGTGAGGTCCATCGAGAGGCGGGCGCCCTTTGTCTTGAGCGGATCCTTGACGACCTGGACCACGATCTCCTGGCCCGGCTTGAGCATGTCGGTGATGTTGCGGCCGTCGCGCGCCCCGCCGCGTCCCCGCCGGGGCGCCTCGACGCCCGGAAGAACGATCTCGTCGACGTGCAGAAATCCGTTCTTCTCCAGGCCGATGTCGACGAACGCGGCCTCGAGTCCGGCCAGGACGTTGTCGACCCGGCCCTTGTAGATGTTGCCGACGATGGAGCGATTGCCGCGGCGCTCGAGATAGAGCTCGGCGATCTGGTAGTCGTTGTCGGCGGCAGACTTACGGCGACGGCGCGGAGCGCCGTCGCTCGGCTTGCGAGGCGACACGGTACCGGTCGTCTCGAGCATGGCGACCCGGGTCTCCCCAGGGTCGACGCTGACCAAAACTTGCTTCTTCAAGTAATCAAGTCCTTTGAAAAGTTGTTGCCGTGCGCTGATCTGATCGCGCTGGCACTTACGAAATTAGCGTGCGGCCCTTGCCGGTCGCCGACATCCGACCTTGGATGTAGATCGACTGCAGGAGCCCGATAGCCAGAAAGGTGACGATCACCGAGGATCCGCCGTAGCTGAGCAGCGGTAGCGGGACGCCGGTGATAGGCATGATGCCGATCGTCATTCCGACATTCACGAAGACCTGGAACATCAGCATCGCGAGGATGCCGCCGGCGATCAGGGTGCCGAACAGGTTCTTGCTCATCGTGAGGATTCTCAGGCCGCGCCAGATCAGCAGCGCATAGAGCGACAGCACCACCGCGGCTCCGACGAATCCGTAGGTCTCCCCCACGGCAGCGAAGATGAAATCGGTTCCGCTGGCCGAGAGGTAGTTCAGCTTGGTCTGGGTCGCGTGCTTTGAGCCGCGGCCCGTCTTCTCTCCCGAGCCGATGGCGATCAACGACTCGTGGATGTTGTAAGTCTGGCCCTGGGGATCCTTGGAGGGGTTCAGGAATCCGGTCAGGCGCTGCACCTGGTAGGGCTTGAGCACATGGACGCCCAGCGCCGGCGCGCCCGCCACCACGATCGCGATCGAGGCGATGAACATCACCGCCACGGTGCTGAGCTGCTTCCACGACGTGCCGGCGAAGAAGAGCACGCTGAAGCCGATCGCCACATACACCAACCCGGTCCCGAGGTCGGGCTGGGGGATGACCAGCAGGGCGGCGATCGACGCCAGCAGCATCACGCGCGCCGTGCTTCGCCATTCGTGCAGCTGGCGTGAACGGTCGACCGCGAACCCGGCGAGGGCGACGATGATCAGGATCTTGCCGAACTCCGAGGACTGGAATTCCAGGAACGGAAGCGGGATCCAGCGCCGTGCACCCTGGACCGCGGGCATCCCGTACACGATCAGGTTCAGCGCGATCATGACCGCGAACAGCCCGAGCTTGTACTCCCTCAGCCGCGAGTAGTCGATCCGGCTGATGAGCAGAGCCAGGAGGACGCCGATGCCGGCGTAGATCGCCTGACGCTCGGCGATCTGCCGGCTGGCCGCACCGTTGAGCGTGACGTAGGAGCAGGCCACCAGCCCGAGCGCTGCCAGCAGCAGCATCGGGTCGACCAGGGGCATCCGGCGGGCCCGCGGCGCGACGGCCTCGTCGACCGGTTGGATCGGCGTCGCGCTCACAGTGTCTGAGAGCTCCCCGCCGTGTAGGGCCCGGGCTTGCCGAAGAACCACTGCGACAGGATCTCGCGGGCCACCGGAGCGGCGCCGACGGCGCCGAAGCCGCCCTTCTCAACCGTGACCACGACCACGATCGGCTTGCTGGTCGCGCTGGCGGGCACGAAGCACGCGTACCAGGCGTAGTCCTGCTCGACTCCGTCGGTGATGTACTGCGCGGTTCCCGTCTTGCCGTAGACCGGCTCGGGGAACTTGTCGAACACGTCGGCCGAGGTCCCTCCGGGCTGCGAAGCGGCGTCGCGCAGCCCGGTCAGGATGGTCTGCAGGTAGATCGGGTTGATGCTGATGTGTCGCGACGGGGGCGGGTCGATCTTCTGCAGGACGGTCCCGTCCTCATCCTCCACCGCCTGGCCGAGGTGGGGGCGCACGATCGTGCCGCCGTTGGCCAGCGCGGAGTAGACGACGGCCAGCTGCAGCGGCGTCACCTGGACGTCGCCCTGACCGACCGCGAGGTTGATGTTGTCGCCGATCGACCACGGCCGGTTGGTGCCGTCGGCGATCCCGCAGCCACCGGGCGCGTGCTTGGGGCTGGGGTGGTAGCCGGGCAGCTTCCTGGCGCTTATGCTGGTGTCGTTGGTGTACCGGTAGGGGCCCGTCGCGCTGTCGCACTCTGCCTCGGCCTGGTTGCGGCTCTCGCGCCACAGCGGCGTGGGCAGCGTGCCGGAGACCTCGTCGGGCAGGTCGACCCCTGTCGTGCGCCCGATCCCGTAGCCGCGCGCCCACTGATCCAGCGGACCGCCGTTGGGATGGAGGGTCGGGTCGGCGTTGGTGAGCGCGCCCAGGTTGTAGAAGAAGTCATCGGAGGAGACACGCAGGGCGTTGGGGAGGTTGAGCACCCCATCGACCGCCCCTCCGGAGTTGTGACGGCACTGCTGAGCGCCGCCGGTGCCGACGCAGAACTGCCCGGTGTCGTCGTACTCATCGTCCGGGGTCCAGGCGCCGCTCTCCAGCGCCGCGGTGGCGGTGATCGGCTTGAAGGTCGAGCCCGTCGGCCCGGCGCTCTGGATTGCCCGGTTGAGCAGTGGATCGCCGCTGGCCGGGCTGGTGAGGTTCTTATAGGTTGACTCCGACAGGTCGCCGGTGAAGATCTTGGGGTTGAAGCTGGGCAGCGAACCCATCGCGTAGACCTCGCCGTCGGTCGGACTGAGGGCCACGAAGGCGCCTCCGTCGGCGGGCGGATTTGATGCGATCGACTGGGCCAGCGCGGCCTGGCCGACTCGCTCCACATTGGCGTCCAGCGACAGCTGGAGGTTGTGACCGGCGACCGGCGCGGTGTCCTGGAGATCTCCCGTGGGCTGCCCGAGCGCGTTGACCTGCACCCGCTCGGCCCCGTCCTTGCCGCGCAGGAAGCTGTCGTACTCGTCCTCCAGCCCGGTCTGGCCGATGATCGAGTTCGGCGACACGCCCCGGTAGGCCTTCTCCTTGAGCTCGGGGACGTCGATCGGTCCCACGGTCCCGAGCGCCTGTGCGGCCAGCGTGCCCATCGGGTAGTTCGTCACGTAGATCTCCTGCACGCTGACCCCGGGGAACAGGTTCTGGCTCTCGTCGAGGTAGTACTGGACGTCCTTGCTGACCTGGCGCTTGACCGTCACATCGGCGTAGGGCAGCAGCGAGACCTGCTTGGCGACGATGCAGGCCACCGGCGACAGCCGCACGTGGTACGGGGGAGCCGAGATCTTGCATGCGGCGCGACGCGTCGGGAACCCCACGACGTGCGCCAGCCGGTTGTAGATCACCGCATCGCGCTTGGGCGGGCTGACGATGTCGGCCAGCGTGACCGGCACTGGCAGGTCAGGCGGGGAGATCTGCACCGCCAGGGCCTTGGTGCTGTCGACCATCACGGCTCCGTTGCGGTCCAGGATCTCGCCGCGGGGCGCGGGTACGGAGATGTCTCTGACCCGGTTGACCGTCGCCGCCTGCAGATACTGGTCGCCGGACAGCACCTGCAGGAACCACAGGCGGAAGAAGATGATCGCGAACATCGCCAGGGCCACGCTCCCGATGATCGCCACCCTGAGGGCGAGCTGGGGCGTCAACGGGGGCCGGCGTTCCTCAGGGGGCTGGGTCATTGGCCGCCACCTCTTGGAATCTGACCGAGCCGTTGCGAGGGGCTCTGCAGCGGGCTCAGCCCGCCGGTCGTGTAGGCGCGGCGCCGCCGCCGGCGCGGATCATCGGGGAGCGCCGGGGTGATGATGCGCCGCACGAGCGCGAACACCGGCAGCGCGATCAGCGTGTTGACCAGCACGGTGATGAAGATCTGCTGGACCAGCAGGAAGCTGACCGGTGCGTCGACCCCGAGCAGGAACTGGATCAGGGTCATTCCAATTCCGGCCACCGCCGTGGCCGCCGCTCCGGCGGCCAGGGGGACGAGGCCGTGAGCCGGATCACGGAGCTCGCGCAGGCGCCCGGACCAGTAGCCGATGGCTATGTAGAGCAGCGAGGTGACGCCGAGCGTCTGGACGAGCACGGTGTCGACCAGCAGGCCGGTGGCAAAGCCCATGATCGCCCCGGGGAGCGAACCGGTGAGCAACCCCACCGACATCACCACCAGCGGCGTCAGATCGGCGCTGACGCCGAAGATGGAGACCTGGGAGACGGCCGTCTCCTGGATCACGACCGTGATCAGCGCCAAGAGAGCCAGGCGAAGGATGAGACGCGGCGTATTGGCGCTCACGGCACCTGAGCCCGCTCGGTGCCGGCGAATGGCTTGGTCAGGATCTGGACGGAGTCGAAGTGGCGCAGGTCAGCCGCCGGCGCGACCTCCACCTGGTTGTTGTTGAGCAGCTGGTTCTGATCGGCGTTCGATACCTGGCCGATCGGGATCCCGGCCGGATAGAGCGACTGGAGCGGGCCCTGCTTGAAGCCGGCTGTGACGACCTGCTCACCGACGGTGATCGCGGCGTGACCCGGGAGATCCTGGAGGAGCAACGCGTTGGGGTTGCCGACCGCCGGCACGAGAACGCCGGTGTCGCCGCTGCTGTCGAGGATCTGCGCCGCCACGGCGAAGGAGTGGTCGGTGATCAGGGTCACGATCGACACCGAGCCGGCGACCGTCGTGACCTTCCCGACGAGCGCGCCATCGCCGATCACGGGATCGTTGAGGGCGACACCGTCGTTCGATCCCTTGTCGACGGTCACCTGCTGGTACCAGAGCGTGGGATCGCGCCCGATGACGTCGGCGGCCACCGGGTCGTAGTTGTCGGCGCCGATGCTCTGGTCGAGCTTGATCTCGGCGCTCAGCTGGCCGTACTGCAGCGCCTTGGTCCGGTACAGATCCGCCTGCGCCCGATAGGTGTCGACCTCCTTTTGCAGCTGGTCGCGCTGTGACTTGGCGCGCAGCGTGTCCGAGGCCCAGTTGGCGATGTCGCGCACCGGCGAGAGCACCTTGCTGGCGCCGGTCTGGACCGGCGACAGGACGGCGACGATCCCTCTTTGCACACTGTGCAAAGGACTGTTCTGCGACTCGCCGAAGTAGGCGGTTAGGAGAATCAGGGAAACGCCGACGAGCAGCGCGAGAACCGCCCGCCGCCGCCGAACCTGTTTGTCATGCACGAGCTGCGTGTCTCCAAGGTTTGCTCCGAGCGCTCTTCGGTATTAGGCCGCAACCTATTACCGGCGGCGCCGGTTGCGTGAATTCTTGCTTGAACGGTGGATCGCTTCGAATTCCTCGAGCGACCTGCCCGAGCCGACCGCGACACACGTCAGCGGAGATTCCGCCAGGTGAGCGGGCATCTGGGTCTCGTGGCGCAGACGCTCTTCGATCCCCTGTAGCAGCGAACCGCCTCCTGCCAGCATGATGCCACGATCCATGATGTCGGATGCCAGCTCGGGTGGCGTTCGGTCGAGAGTCTGCTTGACGGCATCGATGATCTGGGAGACGGGCTCTTCCAGCGCACCCCGGATCTCCTCGCTGGTCAGAATCACCGTCTTGGGCAATCCGGAAACCATGTCACGCCCGCGGATCTCGGCCTGGACCTCCTCGGGCATGGTGTGCGCCGAGCCGATCTCGAGCTTGACCTCCTCGGCGGTCTGCTGGCCGATCAGGAGCTTGTACTCGCGCTTGACGTAGTTGATGATCGCCTCGTCGAGCTCGTCGCCGCCGACCCGGATCGACTGCGAGACGACGATTCCGCCCAGGGATATGACCGCCACCTCGCTGGTCCCGCCGCCGATGTCGACCACCATCGAGCCGGTCGGCTCCCCGACCGGGAGCCCGGCCCCGATCGCCGCCGCCATCGGCTCCTCGATCAGGTAGGCCTGACGGGCGCCCGCCGACAGGCAGGCCTCCTCGACGGCTCGCTTCTCGACGCCGGTGACCCCGCTGGGAACGCAGACGACCACGCGGGGGTGCGCCCACCGATTCTGGTGGACCTTCTGGATGAAGTGACGCAACATCTCCTCGGTGACCTCGAAGTCGGCGATCACGCCGTCCTTGAGCGGCCGAATCGCCGAGATCGTGCCGGGGGTCCGGCCCAGCATCCGCTTGGCCTCGATGCCCACGGCATGCACCTCCCCCGAGCGGGAGTCGACCGCCACGACGCTGGGCTCCGACAGCACGATCCCGCGCCCGCGGACGTACACGAGCGTGTTGGCGGTACCGAGGTCAACCGCCATGTCGCGGCCGCCGAATCCGGTCAGATACGTGAAGAAGCCCATCGTTTTACAGGTAGCAAGAAGCGGTAGACAAAGCGGCGAGAAGTACTACTGGAAACGCATCTGGCTGCCGGCTCCGTCCGGCGCCAAGTGTAACGGACACTTGTCCGTGCGCGCTTTGCGCAGCGGACCCTGAACGGCCAAAAACCCTGGAAAAGCGATTACTGCGCAAACCCGCGCGCTGAGCGCGATCCTGCAGCAGCCCGACAAGCCTTGGCCTGGGCGGTCATGCCGGCAAACAAGACCTTAGCCGAATGGTCTCACGGGGCGATCAGGCCGGGGCAGAGATCGAGCAGAGCGGCCACCGGCAACCCCACGACATTGAGGTAGTCGCCCTCGATGCCACGCACCAGCAGGGCGCCGCGTCCCTGGATCGCGTAGCCGCCGGCGCGTTCTCGCCACTCCCCGATATCGAGGTAGGCCTCGAGCGCGTCCGGGTCGAGCTCCCGGAACTCGACCAGCGTCCTGGCCGCCGCCGTGCGGGTGCGCTCGGGCTCGATCAGGCAGATTCCGCTGACCACGGCGTGCCGGCGACCCAGAAGGGCCTGCAGCGTCTCGCGGGCCTGGGCCCGGTCGCGGGGCTTGCCGTAAATCCGGGCCCCGAGAGCGACTACCGTGTCGACCCCGAGCACGGGCAGCTCGTCGGCCGGGCTGGCCGCCGCCGCGGCCTTGCGGTAGGCGTTCTCCAGCGCGACCTCCTCGGGGGGGCCGGACTCGAGCTCGGCCACGTCGATGGCTCTCACCTCGAAGCCAATCCCGAGCTGATCGAGGATCGCCCGGCGCTGCGGGGAGCGCGAAGCCAGGATCAGGCGTTGGTCAGACAGGGCGGGCGGGTCGTTATCGATCTCAGAGGTCGGGGAAGAACAGGCCGACTTCGCGCGCCGCCGAGTCCGGCGCGTCCGAGCCGTGCACCATGTTCTGGCCCACCGACAGCGCGTAGTCGCCGCGGATCGACCCGGTGTTGGCCTCCAGCGGGTTGGTGGCTCCGATGACCTGACGGGCCGCCGTGACCGCCGACTCGCCCTCGAGCACCATGGCCACCAGCGGCGCCGAGGTGATGAAACTCACCAGCTCTTCGTAGAAGGGCTTGCCCTCGTGCTCGGCATAGTGCTGGGAAGCCAGCTCACGGGTCATGGTCATCAGCCTCAGGGCCACCAGACGCAGCCCCTTGCGCTCGAACCGAGCGATTATTTCCCCACTCAGATTGCGGGCAAAGGCGTCCGGCTTGACGAGAATGAGCGTGCGCTCCACGACGGCGATCTCCTTCGTTGGGGCGTTGGAAAGGGTGCGTCAGGTAGTCGACGGCTGCTCAGCTGCCGACTGCTCGGACGGGGTCTCGATCCGCCGCCGCTGGCGCCGCGGAGTCGGAGCCGGGGCTCCGATCTCGGCCTCACAGTAAGGACACACCTTCCAGGTCGGATCCAGCGGCCGGCCACAGTGCTGGCACGGATCCTTGAGCTTGCGCATGCAGTGGGGGCAGCGCAGATAGTCCTTCTCGACCTCGTAGTCGCAGTGCGGGCAGAGGTGATAGCCGAGCTCGGCCAGCCGCGCCTCGGCGGCCTGCATCTCCAGCTCGCGCTCGCGCACGTCGTCGAGGTACTCGGGAGGCCTGACGATCATGTAGACGATCGTTCCCACGAACGGGAAGAAGGACGCTACCGTCGCGGTGCCCACGAGCAGCGGGTCGGCGATCCGGCGGCGCGCATCCGCGAAGGTCCAGTAGACCAGCGCCAGCCAGATGACGACGAGAAACATGATCACCAGCTCGACCGCTAGATTCAGCGCGCTGTTGTGTATCCCGAAGATGGCGTAGGGCAGCATTGAGGTCGCGAGTCTAGTGGTCGCCGCGATGGTTCGACGTATATCAATACGCCGCCAACGGCGTGGTTCCTCTTAAGGAATTGCGCGATCGGCTACAGAAATGCGCGTCCAAACAGGTAGCCGATCCCGAAGAAGACCAGGATGACCACGGCGACGATCACCGCGACGAGCCCGATCATGGTCAAGAACCTGGGCTGATCGTCGGGATCGTCCACGTTCTCTCAACCTCGATCGGCGGGCACGCCCGCCCGGCGCCCGGCAGCGCGGGTGTCGTCGCCGGCGCTCGCGGGCGCGAGGTCGGCGGCCGTCGTCAGCAGGGCGGCGATCAGAGACAACGATCCGGCGGCGACCGCCACGCCGTCGCGTCCGGCCAGCTCCCGGGCCCGGGCCAGCGCGGCCGCGGGATCGCGAACGATCTCGGTCGGCGGGCCCCCGAGTTGGCGGGCGAGTGACTGAAGGGTGGGCGGAGGCAGGGCCCGCGGATTTTGACTGCTGGTGAGGACGATCGCATCGCACGCCGGCATGAGCGCGCTCAGCATTCCGGCCGCGTCCTTGTCGTCGAGGATCGAGAGCACGGCCACCACCGGGTCGTGATCGCCGACCAGCTCGGGCAGGGCCTGCACCAGAGCTCGCATCCCGTCGGGGTTGTGAGCGCCGTCGAGCAGGGTCAGTGGCTCGACTGCGATCTGCTGCAGGCGGCCCGGAATCCGGACCTCGGCCGCCGCGGCCTCGAGCGCTCCCTGATCCAGTGGCCCAAGATACGCCTCGGCGGCGGCGCGGGCCAGCGCGAAGTTGCGGCGCTGAAACGCGCCCGGCGCCCCCACCGCGACCCCGGGATCGGTGCCGGCCTGCACGATCCGGGCGTTGCGCTCACCGGCCACCCGCTCGGCCACCGCCACCACCTCCGGATCCAGCCCGGCGCCGAGCACCAGCGTCGCCCCCGGCGTGACCACGTCGAGCTTCTCGCCGGCGATGTCGGCCAGCGTCGGACCGAGCCACCGTGTGTGCTCGAGGCCCACGCTGGTCAGCACCTGGACCTTGGAGGGAATCACGTTGGTGGCGTCGTAACGACCGCCCAGTCCCGCCTCGATGACCGCGACCTCCACGTGACGCGCGGCGAGCTCGGAATAGGCCGCCGCGGTGAGCGCCTCGAACTGGGTCACGCGGTCGTCGCCTTCCAGCGAGCGGTCGACCAGCTCGGCGGCATGGGCCGCGCGTCCCACCGCGGCACCGAACTCGTCGGGCTCCAGGTCGCCATCGTCGATCCGGATGCGCTCCCCGAAGGAGACCAGATGTGGTGACAGGTAGGCGCCGGTGCGCAGGCCATGGTGGGCGAGGATGGCGGCGATCATCCGCACCGTCGAGGACTTTCCGTTGGTACCGACCACGTGGATCGACTCGAACCGGCGCTCGGGATGGCCGAGCGCGGTCATCAGCCGGCGCATCCGGTCGGTCCCGAACCGCATCCCGAACAGCTCCAGCGAGAGCAGATAGCGCTCGGCTTCGGGCTGCTTCACTGCGCCCGCCTCTGATTCGCGATCGCTACGCCGGGGTGCACGAGTGGAGCGGGCACTAGCCCTCCAGCGCCTCCAACTCGGCGCCCAGGCGCTTCAGCTTGTCGCGCTCGCCCTGCACCACCGCCGGCGGGGCCTTGGCCACGAACCCCTGGTTGGCGAGCTTGCGCTGGGCACGGTCCATCTCGTCGCGCAACTGGGCGCGACGCTCGTCGAGCTTGCGCTGGGCTCCCTGGACGTCGATGCCGGCCCCGGCCAGGATCTCGACGGCCCCGCCGGGAACCGGCACCGAGGCCACCGCCTCTCCGGCTCCGCCATTCAGCGACACCCGGGCCAATCGGGACAGGTGTTCACCGGTCTCCTCGTATCCCACCGCGGCCAGCCGTCCCTCCACTTCCGCGCCCGCCTTGACGCCGGCCAGGTCGCGCCAGGCCCGAAGCGCCTGCACGGCCTCGATCACGTTTCCGATGGCGAGCTCGGCGGACTCGTCGCGGGCCTCCGCGGCGGAGGCGACCCGCTGGGCGAGCAGCCCCTCGGCGCCGGGAATGTAGGAGTGGATCTCCTCGGTCTCGAACGGAATCAGCGGATGCGCGAGCGCGACGGTTTCGGTGAGCAGGTGCACGAGCGTGGCCGCCAGCTCGGGCTCCCCGGTGCGCAGCCGCGGCTTGACGAGCTCCAGGTACCAGTCGCACAGCTCTCCGTAGACGAAGTCATAGATCCCGAGCGCGGCGTGCGAGAAGTCATAGCGCCCGATCCTCGAGGCCAGCTCGGCCTTGGCGCGCGCCAGCCTCGACAGAATCCAGCGATCCTCGACCCGCGCGGGAGCGACCCGGGCGCGCACGTCCGGTCCCACCCCGAGCAGGATCAGGCGAGCGGCGTTCCACAGCTTGTTGGTCAGCTGCTGGCCCTGGGCCACCTTCTCCTCGCTGAAGCGCACGTCCTGACCCGAGGACATGGCGAGCAGCCCCCAGCGCACGGCGTCCGAGCCGTAGGCGGGGAACTCCCCGGGCGGCTGGGAGCCATGAGCGAAGACGGGCGGTCGCGGGCCCCCCTCGATCAGGTCCAGGGGATCGATGCCGGTGCCGAGCGATTTGGACATCCTGCGCCCGTCCGGCGCCTGGATGATGGCCGTGATGTGGACGTCTGAGAACGGCACCCGGCCGGTGAACTCGAGTCCCATCATCACCATCCGAGCCACCCACAGGAAGATGATGTCCCGGCCGGTGACCAGCGCATCGGTCGGATAGAAGGCCCGCAGGTCCGGCGTCTGCTCTGGCCAGCCAAGCGTGGCAAACGGCCACAGCGCGCTCGAGAACCAGGTGTCGAGCACGTCGGGATCGCGCTGCCAGCCGGGACTCGGCGGCGGCTCGGTTCCCACATAGGTCTCCGAGCCCCGGTACCACACCGGCAGGCGGTGGCCCCACCACAGCTGACGCGAGATGCACCAGGGGCGGATGTTCTCCATCCAGTCCAGGTAGACCTTGGCCCAGCGCTCGGGGAAGAAGCGCACGCTGCCGTTCTTGACGGCCTCGATCGCCGGGCGGGCGAGCTCGTCCATCGCCATGAACCACTGCAGCGAGATCAGCGGCTCGATCCGCTGGCCCGAGCGATGCGAGAAGGGAACCGTGTGCTGGTAGGGCTCGGTGCGCGCGATCAAGCCCTGCTCGGAGAGCTCGGCCACCACCTGGCGCTGAGCCTCGGCAATCGTCAGCCCCTGGAAGCGCTCGGGGGCCTCGTTGGTGATCCGGCCGTCCTCGCCGATCACCGAGGGCTGCGCGAGGCCATGACGCCGGCCGATCTCGAAGTCATTGGGGTCGTGGGCGGGGGTGATCTTCAGGGCGCCGGTCCCGAAGTCCGGACGCACGTAATCGTCGGCGATGATCTTCAGCTTGCGCCCCACCAGCGGAAGGATCGCCGTCTCCCCCACCAGGCGCCGGTAGCGCTCATCGTCGGGATGTACGGCGATCGCGGTGTCGGCGAGCATCGTCTCGGGGCGCACGGTGGCGACCGTCACCGCGCCCGAGCCCGACGACAGCGGGTAGTCGATGTAATAGAGGGTGTCGGTGACCTCGCGGTCCTCGACCTCGAGATCGGAGAGAGCGGAGCCCGACCCGGGATCCCAGTTGACCATGTAGCGGTCTCGGTAGATGTAGCCCTTCTCATACAGGGAGACGAACACCTCCAGGACCGCCCGGACGTAACCCTCGTCGAGGGTGAAGCGCTCGGCGTCGTAGTCCGCCGAGGCCCCGAGGCGCTTGAGCTGCTCGATGATCGTGCCGCCGTACTGCTCGCGCCACGCCCACACCCGGGCTACGAAGCGGTCCCGTCCCAGCTCCTCGCGGCTCGTGCCCTCCTGGGCCAGCGCGCGCTCGACCTGTGTCTGGGTGGCGATCCCCGCGTGGTCGGTGCCCAGGATCCACTTCGTGCGCTGTCCGAGCATCCGGTGATAGCGCGCCAGCACGTCCTGTATCGAGCTGTTCAGCGCGTGCCCCATGTGGAGCGCGCCGGTTACGTTGGGCGGCGGGATCGCGATCGAGTAGTTCTCATCCGAAGTCCCCTCCGGGTCGGGGTGAAACAGCCCCGATTGCAGCCATTTCTCCACGATCCGAGGCTCCACCTCGGTGGGGTCGTAACGCGTCTTTGATTCCAGGTCGGACATGGAGTTCGAGAGTGTAGGTCAGCCGCGGCGGAGGCTGGACGAGTATGCGAGTGACCGGCCCGGCGCTGCCGCGCACCGCGGTGGCACAACGTTCCCTTTCCCCGGCAATGAAGTTCGCGCCGCGCCGGCCTCGGGCTCGGAGGCGGCCCGACCCCACCCTGGGGCCGCGTGAAGCCTAGGCGGCGGCTTCGTCCTCGTCGGGAGCCGCGGCCGTGACCAGCGTGGGCGCGGTGCCCTTCTCGATCGTGTCGCGGGTGACGACGCACTTCTGGACATCGCGGCGGGAGGGCAGCTCGAACTGGACCTCGAGCAGGACCTCCTCGATGATCGAGCGAAGTCCCCGCGCCCCCGTCTCCCGCTCCAGGGCCTTGTCGGCGACCGAGGACAGCGCCTCGTCGGCGAACACCAGCTCGATCCCATCGAACTGGAAGAACCGCTGGAACTGCTTGATCAGGGCGTTGCGGGGCTCGGTGAGGATCTGCATGAGCTCGTCGCGGGCCAGCTGATGGATCGCCGACATCACGGGCAGCCGTCCGATGAACTCCGGGATCAGCCCGTACTGGATCAGGTCCTCGGGCAGGCAGTGCTCGAACATCTCGCCGAGGTCGCGCTGGTCCTTGGACTGGATCACCGAGCCGAAGCCGACTCCCTGATGACCGATACGGCGCTCGATCACCCGATCCAGGTTCGCGAACGCGCCTCCGCAGATGAACAGCACGTTGGTGGTGTCGATCGACAGGAACTCCTGATGAGGGTGCTTGCGGCCACCCTGCGGGGGAACCGAGGCGGTCGTGCCCTCGAGGATCTTCAGCAGCGCCTGCTGGACGCCCTCGCCCGAGACGTCACGGGTGATCGACGGGTTGTCGGCCTTGCGGGCGATCTTGTCGACCTCGTCGATGTAGATGATCCCCGTCTCGGCCTTCTTGACGTCGTAGTCGGCGGCCTGGATGAGCTTGAGGAGGATGTTCTCGACGTCCTCGCCCACGTAGCCGGCTTCGGTCAGCGCGGTTGCATCGGCGATCGCGAAGGGCACGTTGAGGATCTTGGCCAGCGTCTGGGCCAGCAGCGTCTTGCCGCATCCGGTGGGCCCCAGAAGCAGGATGTTGGACTTCTGCAGCTCGATGTCCTGCTCGTCGGACTGCATCATCTGCACGCGCTTGTAGTGGTTGTAGACGGCGACCGAGAGCGAGCGCTTGGCCTGTTCCTGACCGACCACGTACTCGTTCAGGACGTCGTAGATCTCCCGCGGCTTGGGGAGGTTCTCGATGTCG
>Ga0182024_10015645_pt1 | contig 14488 bp, 8 predicted proteins | sample P32metaG_FD_120480 | JGI IMG/M metagenome (GOLD analysis project Ga0182024, IMG submission 120480) | Permafrost microbial communities from Stordalen Mire, Sweden - P3-2 metaG (Illumina Assembly) | ecosystem: Environmental > Terrestrial > Soil > Wetlands > Permafrost | place: Sweden: Stordalen... | reverse complement strand
TGGCCGACCGACTGCACAACATCAGGACCCTGGTCTTCGTGCGGGAGGACAAGCAGCGGCGCATCGCGGCCGAAACCCTGGAGGTCTACGCCCAGCTCGCCAACCGCTTGGGCATACACCAATGGAAGTGGGAGATGGAGGACCGCTGCATGGCGGTGCTCTACCCCGCGGAATACAAGGAGCTCTCGGCGCAGATAGAATCCGCCCAGGGCGACCGCGGCATGCGGCTCACGGAGGCCCGCACCAAGCTAGCCGCCAAGCTGGCCGAGGCCGGCATCAGCGCGGAGATCAACGGGCGCAACAAGCACCTGTGGAGCATCTACCAGAAGATCCTCCGCAGCCACAAGCGCTTCGAGGAGCTCTACGACCTGGTGGCCCTGCGCGTGGTCACGCCGTCGGTGCCGGACTGCTACGCCGCCATGGGCATCATCCATTCCCTGTGGACGCCCCTGCCGGGCCGGGTGAAGGATTACATCGCCATACCCAAAAGCAACATGTACCAGAGCCTGCACACCACCGTGCTCGGCCCGGCCGGCCTGCCCCTGGAGATACAGGTGCGCACCGAGGAGATGCACCGCATCTCGGAACGCGGCATCGCGGCCCATTGGAAGTACAAGACCAACGCCCGCGGCGGCGTGTCGGACCTGCCCTTCCTGAAGAACGTGGTGGAATGGCAGAAGGAGAGCCGCGACGCCAAGGAATTCGTGGAGAACCTGAAGATCGACCTCTACGACGAGGAGGTCTTCATCTTCACGCCCAAGGGCGAGGTGAAGATGCTGCCCAGGGGCGGCACGGTCATCGACTTCGCGTACGCGGTGCACTCCACGGTCGGGGACCAGTGCTACGGTGCCGTGGTCAACGGCAAGATGGCCCCCCTGCGCCACGAGCTCGCCTCGGGCGACATCGTCCGGGTGCTGACGAGCCCCCAGCACCATCCCAACAAGGACTGGCTCCTTTACGCCCGCACGGGCAAGGCCAAGAACCGCATCCGCCGGGCGCTGAGGCATTACGAAAAAGAGGCCGACGCCCACAAGGGCCTCGAGATCCTCGAGAAGCTGCTCAAGCGCCAGGGTGTCAAGGTCAACGACGTGGCCCGCAGCACCCACGTGATGGAGGCGGCCCGCCATTTCGGCTATTCCGCGGTCGAGGACATGCTGGCCGCCTTGGGCCTCCGCGAGCTGGACGCGAAGGCCGTCCTGGAGCGCCTGCAGCCCGCCTTGCCCGGGGCCCCGTCGGCGGCCGCGCCCCCCCAGAAACCCAAGCCCGCCGTCAGCACCATCGAGCAGGGCGTGGAGGTTCGGGGCTTGGGGGGTGTGGTGGTGGCGTTCGCCCGCTGCTGCTCCCCGGTGCGGGGCGACGCCATTCTGGGCTACGTGACGGTCGGCCGGGGCGTCAGCATCCACCGGGCCGATTGCGTGAACGCGGCGGACCTCCTGCGAAAGAGCGAACGGCTGGTGGAGGTGCGCTGGGCGGGCGAGTCCGCCGAGGCGCGCCCCGTGGAGCTGGAAGTGGCGGCCTGGGACCGGCCCAATCTGATGGCCGAAATGCTGCTGGCCATCGCCCGCACCACCTCCGCCGGCGGCAAGGCCAGCAACCTGTCGGCGGCTTCGGCGTCCGGCGTGGAAGGCGGCGTGGCCCAGGCCCGCTTCACCGTGGCCATCTACGACCTGGAGCACCTCAAGCGCCTCATGCTCAACCTCTACCAGGTCGACGGCGTCACCTCGGTCAAGCGCCGCGACCGCCGCGTGAAGATACGCGCCGCCAAAGACAGCCCGGACGCCCTCCGAGAATCCGAGCCAATCGATCCGTCCGAAATAGCCTGACCTATGGAGTCATGATGCCCAAACAAGCCGTTTCCAGCCCCTTGGTGAACGCCCCGATCGGCCCCTATTCCCAGGCCGTCAAGGTGGGGCCGCTGCTCTTCATCTCGGGGCAGATCGCCCTGGACGAAAAGGGGTCCAGGGTCCAGGGCGGGGCCGCGCGCGAGACCGAAAAGGCGATGGAGAACCTGAAGCAGTTGGTCGAGGCGGCGGGCGCCACCATGGAGCATGTGGTCAAAACGACGATTTTCATGACGGATTTGGAGGACTTCAAATACGTGAACCAAGTGTACGAACGCTATTTTCCGGGGGTGCCTCCGGCGCGCAGCACGGTGCAGGTGTCCAAGCTGCCGCGGGAAGCCAAGGTGGAGATCGAGGCCATCGCCGTCATTTCTTAGCCTCGCGCTGGTGGGCCTCCTGTTTCATGGCCTGGAAGACGGCCCAGCCTTCACGGGTGCCGAAGCTGAGCACGAAATAGCGCGAAAGCCGGCCCAAGAGGAGGGCGCCCAGGACCAGGGCCCAGCGGTCGTCGCTCAAACCCGCCATGACCACCGGCGGCCAGGTGCCGCCGGGCAGCACCGAACCCAGGGTCAATGAGAAGAGCCCATAGTGCCTGAAAAATCCGCGGGCGTTCTGCCAGCGGGGGGATCCCAGGCCGCTGGAGGTCAGCGGGTCCAGGCCCCGTTTGCCGAAATGATGGATGACCAGGTAAAGGGCGAAGGAGCCCAGGGTGCTCCCCACGGCCGAAATCATCGCGGTCTTGAACCAGCGCCGGGGATTGGAGAGCACGGCCAGGGAGACCACGGCGTCCCCGGGCAGGACCACCACAAAAGCGTCGAAAGCCACCAGGGTGGCCAGGACAAAGGGGAACCACCAGGCGTGCTGGCTGGAGTCCGCGAAGCGCACCCAGACCATTTGGGCTTGGTTCCACAGGGCCAGCAGCCCTTGCGCGATTTTGCCCCAAAAGGATTTTTCACGGGGAGACAGTTTAGGATCTGACATCGGCACCGGCGCTTCGTCGCTTACGGGCAGGAGAGGCAGTTTCGTATGGAGGAACACTTTAGCAAAAGCCCCCTTGCGGGGCAAGCCGGGGTGGAGCGCCTACTGAAACCGTTTGCGCTGGAGCTGAAGCAGGGCTGCCTTGATAAGGCGGTCGCCGGCGGCTTGGAGGCTTATGTACTACGTTGGGCACCGGAATTGGGACTGAAATTTGTTGGTTATGCCGGGAAGGATTCAGATTCCAGGGGGCAGGTCGTTGCCGAGGCTTTGAGTTGGATTAAAGGGATAGAACAACGGACGCAAGGCGGGGGTCTACGTGCCCGGCCAAGGGCTGAGGATGCCCTTGTCCAGACACGTAAACCCCCGCCTTCTTCTTTTGTGGCCACCCCTAAAGCTTCCAGCAGGTTTTTAGAAGACAAGGATTTAGTCAAGGCGACATCGGTCCCTGCACTGCTGCCTTCGGACCCGGTGACTCGGCTGAGCGCCCTGGGGCCCAAACGGGCGGCGGCCTTCCATGGTTTAGGGATTCATACCCTCGCCGACCTGCTCCTCTATACCCCGCGGGACTGGCAGGACCGGAGCCGCATGAAGACGATCAGCCAGGTGGTGGACGGGGAGATCGCGACGGTGCAGGCGCGGGTGCTTTCCAGCGTCAACATACGGACCCGCGGGCATCTGATCATCACGGAAGTGGCGGTGCATGATCCCACCGGGACGCTTAGCGTGACGTACTTCAACCAGCCGTTCCAGCAGCGGCGTTTCACGGCCGGATCCCTGGTGGTGCTCTCGGCCAAGGTGCAGAAGCGGGGGCGGCGTTGGCAGATGCAGAACCCGGAGGCCGAGGTCCTGCCCGAGGGCGGGGAAGAGGCCCTGGTGCACACCGGCCGGGTGGTGCCGCTCTATTCCTTGAACAAGGAAATCAGCCAGCGGGTCTTCCGTGCGGCGGTCTGGCGGAGCCTGGCGGCCTTGAAGGGACTGGCCGACCCCTTGCCCGCGGCCATGATCCGCGGGCAAGGGCTGATGCCCTTGGCCGAGGCTCTGGGTCTCATGCACTTTCCCCCGGGCCCGGTGCCCGAATCGATCGAGCCGGCGCGGCGGCGGATGGCGTTCCAGGAGCTCTTTTTGATGTCCCTGGCCCTGGTCCAGAAGAAACACCGTGAGCAGGAGGCCCATGCGCCGGTCCTGGCCGGAGGGAAACTGGTCCACGGACTCTTGAAGGGGCTCCCCTTTGAGTTGACCGTTGCCCAGCGGCGCGTATGGAAGGAATTGCAGGCCGACCTGGGGCGCTCCATTCCCATGCGCCGCCTGATCCAGGGGGACGTCGGGGCGGGCAAAACCGTGCTGGCGGCCCTTTGCCTGGCCGCGGCGGTGGGGGAGGGCTGGCAGGGCGCGCTGATGGCGCCCACGGAAATCCTGGCGGACCAGCATCTTAAGACCTTGCGGCGGATTTTGGAGCCCTTGGGCGTGGAAGTGCTCAGCCTGACCCAGGCCCAGAAAGGGAAGGGGCGCCGGGAGGTCATGGAGCACCTCGCCAGCGGACGGCCCCTGGTGGCGGTGGGGACCCAGGCTTTGATACAGCATGGGGTCGATTTCGGGCATCTGGGCCTGGTGGTGGTGGATGAGCAGCACCGCTTCGGGGTCCTGCAGCGCCTTACGCTGTCGAAAAAGGCGCGTGACGAAGGCGGCACATCCGAGCCGCACTCCCTGGTCATGACGGCCACGCCCATACCGCGGACCCTGGCCATGACCTTCTACGGGGACCTGGACGTGAGCGTGCTCGACGGCCTGCCGCCCGGCCGGAGCCCGGTCCATACCCGCTGGGTCCGCGAGGATGATCTCGGGGAGGTCTGGGAAGGGGTGCGCCAAGAGGTCGCCCAGGGCCGCCAGGCCTACGTGGTGGTGCCCTTGGTGGATGAGAGCGACAAGAGCGAATGGAAGGCCGCCACCAAGCGCGTGGAGGATCTCAGGACCGAGGTCTTTCCGGACCTGGCTGTGGACCTATTGCACGGCCGCCTCAAGCCCGAAGAAAAGGAGGCGGTCATGGCCGCCTTCAGCTCCGGACGCACCCAGATTTTATGCGCCACCACCGTGGTGGAGGTGGGCGTGGACGTGGCCAACGCCAGCGTCATGGTCATCGAGGACGCCGACCGCTTCGGCCTGGCCCAGCTGCACCAATTGCGCGGCCGCGTGGGCCGCGGCGCGGCCCAGAGCTACTGCTTTTTGGTCGGCGACCCCAAGACCGACGAAGGCCGCCAGCGCCTCGAAATCATGGCCTCCACCAACGACGGCTTCGTCATCGCCGAGGAGGACCTCAGGCTGAGGGGCCACGGCGAGATCCTCGGCACCCGCCAAAGCGGGCTTCCAGAATTGCGCCACGCCGACTTCAGCAAGGACCAGCAACTGGTGCTGGACGCCCGCCAGGCGGCGGACGCGCTGATTCGGGAGGACCCCTTGCTGGTCCAAGCGGAGCACCAGGCGCTGAACGCCGCGGTTAAGGCGGGTTTCGGGGCTAAGTTGGAGTTGGGGAACGTGGGGTAGTTTTTAGAGCTAACGGTAGCGAACGACTGCTTATTGACATGACCCTTCCGGAATTGAATAATATTAATAATCTTACCAGTAAGATTACGGAGGTCCTATGCGCACGGAATCCATGGTCGGAACCGCCAGCATGTCTACCAAGGGACAGATTGTGGTCCCCGAAGCCATTCGGAAGAGCATGCACATCGAATCGGGGGATCAATTCGTGGTATATGCTCATGGAGAAACCTTGATGTTCAATAGGATTTCAAGGCCCAACGCGTCCCAAGTGGAGGCAATGTTTGCCCGGACCAGGGCTTTGGCACGCAAAGCTGGATTGAAGCGGAGCGATATTCCTAAAATCGTCAAACAAGTTCGCAAAGAAGCCAAGGACGGTCGTTGAAGATTGTTCTCGATACCAATGTGTTGGCTTCGGGCGTCTTCTTCAGTGGGGCGCCCAATAAAGTATTGAAGCGATGGTTGGACGGGCAGCTTCAGTTATGTGTTTCCGCGGACATTCTCTCGGAATACGATAGAATTCTAAATAAGATGGCGTCCAAAATTCCCGGGTTCGAAATTTCCGGAATTTTGGAGCTAATCCGTAGTCAGGCGCACATCGTCTTGGATACGGCACTTGAAGAAAAGGTTTGTTCTGATCCGGATGATGACAAATTTATTGCCTGCGCTCTGGAATCCCAGGCGATGCTTGTGGTAAGCGGTGATGCGGCATTGTTGAAAACTGATGGGTATAAGGGCGTTCAAGTATTGAGGCCTGCTCCGTTTTTAGTATTTCTGGACGAGAAAGCGCCGCCCAAGGATTAGAACTGGTCGGTTTTATCGCGATAATCATTCAGCACAGCGCCCGTAAGGAAACCACGCATAGTCTTGGGATCCGGTACCGGAACCGCGGAAATATGATTTCCATATTTCAACCACCCAAGCTTTTGCCCTGCGCGAAGACCTATAGCTTGGCGGATTTTTTTCGGAATAGTGATCCGGTATTTACTGGAAACAGTGACGATCATGACGCCCCAATCAATCGAGAACTTGAAGGCACGGTATGGCGTGTCCGGCCGGGGCCATCCAGGCCTTGGACGGGCACGCCATACCCTGTCTCGAAGTATCTATCGGTCCTAACTTTGAAGTCGTCCTACTTCGATTCCAACGCCAAGGTGGCCGTGATCTGGTCCGCCACTTCCGTCGGCCCCCAATACTGGATCGCGCCGGGAAAGAGGTAGCTGTCCTCCACGGCCCATTCCGCCCGCTGCTTGGCGAAGCTTTTGAAGGGTTTGCCGTCCAGCTCCACCAGGGCCTTTTTGATCACGGGTTTGTCGGCCCCGTGGCGGCGTTCGACGTTCATCAGTCCGGTGATGGGGACCCCGCCGCAGTCCCATTGCTTGGCCGGCTTGGTCAGCTTCGACACCGTGCTCATCATGCCGGTCAGGTCCGCGGCGGCCAAAAAGGCCGCGTTGTAGCCCAGGGCGTAGCAATAATCCGCGTCGAAATTGCTGGGGAAGGCGCAGCGGCCCTCGTAGCCGAAGAAGTGTCCGACCGGGCTGAACTTCGCCTTGGTCTTGCCTTCGCGCTTCAGCGTCCCCACCCGTTCGGCCACCATGGCCATCAGCAGCTTCTCGGTCTCGATGCGGCTGACCTGGACGTTGCCGTGGGGGTCCCGTTCGTCCAGCATCTGGGCCTGGATGTCCTTGGGCAGGCTCCCGAAGGCCATCTTGCTCAACGCGCTCAGGCGGTTCAGGACGAAATCGATGCGCGCGGTGGAACCCTGCAGCGAATTGAAGACCGCGGACTCCTTGGCCACCAGCTCGTTGAGCTCGGCGATCAGCGACTTGATCTCGGGCACGAACTCCACCAGGCCTTCGGGCACCAGGGCCACGCCGTAGTTTTTGCCCTTGGCGGCGCGGGCGAGCACCGTGTCCGTGATCTCCTCGGCGATCTGGGCCAGGGTCTGCTTCTTGGCGGCCACTTCTTCGCTGATCAGGGCCACATTGGGCCGGGTCTTCAGGGCGCATTCCAGGGCGATGTGGCTGGCGCTGCGGCCCATCAGCTTGATGAAGTGCCAGTACTTCTTGGCGCTCAGGCAGTCGCGTTCCACGTTGCCGATGAGCTCGCCGTAGGTCTTGGTGGCCGTGTCAAAGCCGAAGCTGACCTCGATCTCCTCGGTCTTCAGGTCGCCGTCGATGGTCTTGGGCACGCCGATGACCTGCAGGCCCATGCCGTTGGCCGCGAAGTATTCCGCCAGCACCGCCGCGTTGGTGTTGCTGTCGTCCCCGCCCACCACCACCAAGGCGCTGATCCCTAAGGCCTTCAGGTTGGCGGCGCAGGCGTCGAACTGTTCGCGGCTCTCCAGCTTCGTCCGGCCGGAGCCGATGATGTCGAAACCTCCGGTGTTGCGGTAGGCGTCGATGAGCTTGGCCGTCAGTTCCACGGACTGCTTGTCGGTGATGCCGCTGGGGCCGCCCAGAAAGCCGATCAGCTTGTTTTTGGGGTTGAGCACATGCAAGGCGTCAAAAAGGCCGCTGAGGACGTTGTGCCCGCCCGGCGCCTGGCCCCCGGACAGCACCACGCCGACCTTGATGGCGTCCGTCTTCAGCGCCCCCTTGCCCTCCACGAAGCGCACCTCGCCCTGCCCGTAGGTGTGGGGGAAGAGCTTCTTGATCTCCCCGGAGTCCGCGGCGCTCTTGGTGGGCTTGCCCGTCTTCATGCCGGTCTTCTTGCCCTTGCCCCGCAGGACCGCGGGCAGCTTGGGCTCGTACTTCAGGCGTTCTTCTTGTAACGGGGACAGCGTTTGTGCCACAGCTACCTCAGTTCTAAGGGTTGGGACGCAAGGGACGCGAAATGGGCGCCATTTTACGCTCCAGGACCTTCAATGGGCAATGATTCCGAGCCCTTGGCATTCCATTCTTGACGGCCCTTGGGCCCCAGTGAAAACTGTCTGACGGACGGGCATCCGAAAAATTCGGCGTCCACGCTTAGAGGGCCGTTCCCGATGGAAAGATTCATGCGTAAGTCCAGCCTGGCCCTGCTGGCCGCGCTCATGGGATTGGTCGCGCCCCTCTTCGCGGACACGACCATCAGCGGCCCCGCCACCTACACGACCCCGGTGGAAAACGGGAGCGGCGACAACTTCAGCATCACCGGCACCGGCGATCTCACCAACGAAAGCCAGCTCACGAACGATGTGGGCGGCCAGATGGACAACGCGGGCGTTCTTTCCAACACGGCCGGCGCCGACGTCTTCAATTACGGCGGATTCGTCAACGAAAACGCGGGCGGCATCACCAACAACGGCATTGTCGTCAACGAGGCCGGGGCCTCGCTGAGCAACACGGCCGGCGGCGTCATCAACAGCGACAATCCTTTCTTTAACGTCGGCTTCCTCTACAACGCCGGGTCGCTTTCCAGTGACGGTTCCCTCGAGAACGACGGTTTATTGGACAACGCGGGCACGCTTTCCAACACGGCCGGCGTGCTCTTCTTCAATTACGGTGGGTTCGTCAACGACAACGGGGGGGGCACCGCCAATAACGGCAATTTTTATAACGAGAGCGGGGCCTCGCTGACCAACACGGCCGGCGGCGCCATCACCAATAACGTTTACTTCGAAAACGACGGCTTCCTCGACAACGCCGGCGCGTTTTCCAGCGACGAAACCCTCGTGAACTACGGCTTTTTCGATAACGCGGGCGCTCTCTCCAACGCGGTCGGCGCGTCTTTTTACATTTACGGCGGGCTCGTCAACGACGGCGCGGGCGTCATCACCAACAACGGCACGGTCGACAACGAGATCGGGGCCTCGCTGACCAACACGGCCGGCGGCGCCATCACCAACATCGGAGCCTTCGAGAACGGCGGGTTCCTGGACAACGCGGGCGCGCTTTCCAACACGGCGGCCGGTGTCTTTGAAAATGCCGCATACAGCGGGCTCGTCAATGAAAGTGCGGGCAGCATCATCAATAACGGCAGTTTCAGCAACGATACCGGCGCCTCCTTGACCAACACGGCCGGTGGCATCATCACCAACAATGAAATCTTTTTGAATTACGGATTTTTCCGCAACGAAGGCACGTTCGCCGACGGGACGTTCAGCAATTTAGAAAATCAGGGCGGCACGTTCGTCAACGTCGGGACGTTCAGCGGAGGGCAGCTCTCCAACGAATCCGGCGGCACGCTCGTCAACGGCGGCCCCTTGAACGTGAGCGATTTCACGCAGGACGCCTCAAGCAGCCTTGTCGTGGAACTGTCCCCGAAGGCGGCCGCCGGCCTGACCGTGGTCGACGACGCCGACCTGGCCGGCACGCTCAAGCTGGTCTATGCCCCGGGCGTTTACACGAACCGGAGCTACACCCTGCTCACGGCGGCCAACATCAGCGGGACCTTCAGCGCCTTGGAGCAGTCTTCGCCCTACGCCACCGGGACCTTGGAATACCTTTTGGACCCCGCGGTGGTCTTGGAAGTCACGTCGTTGGAGGTTTCGCCGGACAACGATTCGGTCTTCGGCGCCCTGGGCAACCTGGCCCTGGTGGGCGCGCAGCGCTCCGAGGAAGGGCTCTTGGCCCGCCTGGACGGCCTGGACGCCGATGCGGCAGGGAAGACCGGGGCCTGGGAGGAAAACACCGGCTACAGCTACCGCATGGACGGCAACGGCCCGGTGGCGGGCTACGGGGCCCAGGGCGGCGGGCTGGCGGCGGGCATGGACCAACGTTGGGGCCGTGACATCGACGGTTTCGCGTTCTCAGACGGGGCCACAGGGGTCCGCCTGGCGGACGGGGAAAACGGCTCTGTCGCGGATCCCGGGGCCAATGTCTACGGCGGGCTGGGCCTGGGGCCCGTGGACCTGGAAGCGGCGTTGGGCTTCGCGTACGAGGAATACAGCGCGGCGCGGCCCATCGCGTCGGTCGGCCAGACCGCGTCGTCGAGCTACGGCGGCCCGGAACTGTCCGCGGCGCTGAAGGCGGAGCTTCCATGGGAGGCCTTGGGCCTCAGCGTGAGTCCGTCGCTGGGCCTGGATTGCGCACGGGTGGAAACGGGAAGTTTCACGGAAAGCGGAGCCGAGTATTTCAATATGGCGGTGGCGGGCAACGTGGTCCAGGAGCTGGCCCCTTCCGTGGGCTTGTCCGTGGAAAAGGGCTTCACCCTGGGTTCCTGGCAACTGCGTCCGAGCCTGGCGGGACGCTGGAGCTACGAGGTCTTGGACCAGGATCTGGCCGGGACGGCGTCGGTGGGTGGGGAAAACTTCACCCTTCAGGCGTTATCCCCATCGCCGGGGATCTTGACCTTGGGCGGCGGACTGGAGGCCCAGGTGACCGGAACTTTCTCGCTGCAGGCCTCCTACCAGGTGGCTCCTACGGGCAACGCGCTGGCGCAGAGCCTGTCTCTGGGCCTGAAGTATTACTTCGGAACATAATGCCTCTCGGCGTCCCATGCGGTCATGGCCGACTGGAATTCGGCTTTGAATGGACTCCGACGAAGGAAATGGCCCTCCGAAAGCGGGGAACTATGTCCGGAACCGAGGCCATCCAGGCCGAGGAACCGGACATATTCCCCGCCCCGAGGGCCTATATCTTGTCTTTGGGTGCCCTTGTTCAGCCTGCCCCCTTTTGCTATTATCGTGTCCCTTTCCAGGCCCTTACTTCCGCTTCCCAGCCATGGCCCCGAAAACCAAAGTTAAACCGAAGCCAAAATCCAAGCCGAAACCCAAGCCGAAACCCAAGCCCAAACTTGCGCCTGGAACCAGTTTCCAGGACATCATCCTGACGCTCCAGAAGTTCTGGGCCGGCCACGGCTGCGTCATCGCCCAGCCCTATGACCTTGAAAAAGGGGCCGGCACCTTCAATCCCAACACTTTTTTGCGCAGCCTTGGCCCCGAACCTTGGAACGCCGCCTACGTCGAGCCCAGCCGCCGCCCGCGCGACGGCCGTTACGGCCAGAACCCGAACCGCACCCAGATGTTCCACCAGTTCCAGGTCATCCTGAAGCCCTGCCCCAACGACATCATGGACCTCTACCTGCAAAGCCTCGGGGAGCTGGGTATCGTGGCCCAGGACCACGACATCCGCTTCCTGGAGGACGACTGGGAATCGCCCAGCCTGGGCGCCAGCGGCCTGGGCTGGCAGGTCTGGCTCGACGGCTTGGAGATCACCCAGTTCACCTACTTCCAACAGGTGGGCGGGGTGGAGCTGAAGCCGATATCCGGGGAGATCACCTACGGCCTGGAGCGCCTGGCCATGTATCTGCAAAAGGCCGACAGCTTCTGGGACATGGCCTACGGCAGCGGCACGAGCTACGCCGAGATGTTCCGGGAGAACGAGCGCCAGTTCAGCCGTTACAACTTCGAGGCGGCCGAGGCGGCCGTGCTCTTCAAGGATTTCGAGAACCACGAAAGCGAGGCGCGCCGCCTCATCGAGCTGGGCCTGGTGCTGCCGGCCTACGACTTCGTGGTCAAGGCCAGCCATACCTTCAACCTGCTGGACGCCCGCGGCGCCATCAGCGTGACCCAGCGCACCGGCTACATCGGGCGGGTGCGCTCCCTGGCCCGCAAGACCGCGGTCGCCTACCTGAAGCTGCGCGAGGAGCTCGGCCATCCCCTCTTGAAAACGGGGGCGGCGTGAAAAAGAGCCTGCTCTTCGAAATCGGCGCCGAGGAGATTCCCGCGTCCTACATACAGCCGGCCTTGGACCAGATGAAGGCCGCGGCCGAGGCTTTTTTCCATGAGATGCGCCTCTCCCACGGGGGGGTCCGGACCGAAGGGACGCCGCGGCGCCTCGCGCTGATGGTGGCCGACCTGCAGGAGCGCCAGGAGGACCTCAGCGAGGAAGTCATGGGCCCGCCGGTCAAGGCCGCCTATGGCCCCGACGGCAAGCCCACCCAAGTGGCCCTGGGTTTCGCCAAAGGCCGGGGCGTCGACGTGGCGGCCCTGACCGTGAAGACCACGCCCCGGGGCGACTACGTCTTCGCCCAGGTGCACCAGGCCGGCCGTTTCACCTTTGAGCTGCTCGAGGACTGGCTGCCCCAGCTTCCGCAAAAGCTGGCCTTCCCGAAAAGCATGCGCTGGGGCGAGGGCGGCCCATTGCGGTTCGCCCGGCCCATCAGCTGGCTGTGCGCGCTTTACGGTTCGAGGACGCTGAAATTCGCCCTGGAGCACATCCGCAGCGGCGCCTTCACCCGCGGACACCGCTTTTTGGCGCCGGCCCCGATCAAGCTGAAAGACGCCGCCGAATACGAGAAAAAACTCGCCCACGCCGACGTGGTGCTCGGCACAGCCGCGCGCCGGGACCAAGTCCTGGCCCGACTGGAAAAGGCCGCCAAGAAATACGGCCGCCTGGTGCCCGACGACGCATTGCTGGACGTGGTGGCCAACCTGCTTGAAAAGCCCTTCGCGCTGGCGGGCGAGTTCGACCCGGCCTACCTGGTCCTGCCCAAGCCCGTGATCATCAAGGTCCTGAGGGAGCACCAGTTCGCCTTCGCCGTGGAGCGGGAGAACGGCGCCCTGGCTCCGGTCTTCCTGGCCACGACCAACGGCATCGAAAGGAACCTGCCGGCCATACGCGAGGGCAACGCACGCGTGGTCCGGGCCCGGCTGGAGGACGCCAAGTTCTTCTTCGCCGAAGACCAGAAAACGTCCCTGGAACGCCGCCGCGAGGACCTGAAAACGGTGGTCTGGCACGAGAAGCTGGGCACGGTCCACGAGCGCGTCGAGCGCCTGGAGGCCCTGGCCGGGTGGATCGCGGAGCGCCTGGCCCCGGACGCCAAGGCGGACGCCGCGCGCGCCGCGCGCCTATGCAAGAGCGACCTGGTCACCCTCATGGTCGGCGAAAAGGAGTTCACCAGCCTGCAGGGCGAGATGGGCGGCGTCTACGCGCGCCTGGCGGGCGAGAGCCCCGCCGTCAGCCAGGCCATCACGGAGCACTACCGCCCCCGTTTCGCCGGCGATGAAATCCCGGAAAGCCCGGCCGGACGCTGCGTGGCCCTGGCGGACAAGATCGACGATCTTGTCGGCTCTTTCGGGATCGGCCTCATCCCCAGCGGCAGCCAGGATCCCTACGCCTTGCGCCGCAAGGCCAGCGGCATCGTGGCCATGCTGAAGGCCAAGACACCGGAAGGGGGGGAGGCCCTTTCCCTGGCCGAATTGACCGAGGCGGCCATCCATCTTTATCCGCAGGGCCGCCTCAGCACCCCGCCCCGCGAGCTGACGGCCCAGGTCATGGATTTCTTCAGGGCCCGCCTCGAGAACGCCCTGTCCGAGGCGGGCTATGAACCGTCCCTGGTGGCGGCCGTGGCCGCCTCCAGGAGCGAATGGGTGGCCGAGGCGTTCCAGCGGGCCGAGGCCCTGCGCCGGGTCATGGACAGGGACGAATTCGCCCCGGCCGTGCAGGCCTTCAGCCGCGTCACCAACATCCTCGACAAGGCCGGGGACACCAAGCCCGTGGACGAGGCCCTGCTCGCCGAAGGCGCCGAGCGGACGCTGTGGGAGCGCTACCTGGCGGCGCGGCCGGTGGTGGAGCGCTATTGCGCCCAGGGCGCGTTCGTCCAGGCCTTTGAGACCTTGGCGGGCCTGGGCGCGCCCATCGACGCGTTTTTCGGCGACGTGCTGGTGATGGCCGAGGATGCCGGGGTGCGCGCGAACCGCCTGTCCCTGCTCGCCCAGATGGCGCGGACCATCGGGCTGATCGCCGATTTCAGGAAGCTCGTGAAACGCCAGAACTGAACCACACCGGAACTTAAGCAAAGCCAAAACCGACCAAAGCCGGACCTCGACCAAGGAACCGGACTTTTTAAACCAAGGAGACGTGACGATGGGCAAGAACAGCAAGAAAAAATCCGGCTCGAACAAGTGGGTCTATTTCTTCGGCATGAAGTCGGGCTCCGAGGGCGTGGGCGTGAGCAAGGAGATATTGGGGGGGAAGGGGCTCGGCCTGCATGAGATGGTCAAGATCGGCCTGCCCGTCCCGGCCGGCTTCACCATCACCATCGACGCCTGCTCGGAATACTACCGCCAAGGCAAGAAATTCCCCAAGGGCTTCGAGGACCAGGTCATCGCCTACGTGAAGAAGCTCGAGAAGGAGACCGGCAAGAAGCTGGGCGACGACAAGGACCCGCTGCTGGTCTCGGTGCGTTCGGGCGCGGCGCGTTCCATG
>Ga0182024_10015644_pt1 | contig 14489 bp, 13 predicted proteins | sample P32metaG_FD_120480 | JGI IMG/M metagenome (GOLD analysis project Ga0182024, IMG submission 120480) | Permafrost microbial communities from Stordalen Mire, Sweden - P3-2 metaG (Illumina Assembly) | ecosystem: Environmental > Terrestrial > Soil > Wetlands > Permafrost | place: Sweden: Stordalen... | reverse complement strand
CTCGGCCGCGGCGCCCACATGGGAAATCGTGTTTTCACTCATCGCGCAAACGCCGTCCTGTCAAAGTCACAAACACATCTTCCAACGTAGCCGAGTGAGTCCGAAATTCAGTGAGCGGAACATTCTGCCTGGTTAACTCCGCGAGCAACGCGGGAACCGCGGTGTGAAGTTCACTCACCTGCAAAAGTACAGCATCATTCTGCGTGCGAACTTCGCGAACGCCTGCTATCCGCCGCAGAGCAGACACATCGAGTGCATGGGAAGCGCTGCCCGCCGTAAACTCGACCACATGCTCCGCGCAAGTCGAGGCAATCAATTCACGAGGGGTGCCCAGCGCGATTTCTTTTCCGTGGTCGACAATCGCCACGCGGTTGCACAAGCGCTCAGCCTCGTCCATGTAATGCGTGGTGAGCAGAATTGTGCGCCCTGACTTTTTAAATTCCTCAATCAGTTCCCAGAGCTGGCGGCGAGCTTGCGGATCGAGCCCAGTCGTCGGTTCATCGAGAAAAAGAAAATCGGGATCGCCGACCAGCGCGCAGGCAAGCGCCAGTCGTTGCTTCTGCCCGCCGGATAAGTCACCTACGCGCGCATTTTCTTTTTCTTCGAGCTGCACACGCGCGATGACTTCAGAAGCTTCCGCTCCCTGCTGAAAAAAGCTGCGAAACAGGCGAACCGTTTCGTGCACAGTGAGCTTCTCGGACAGTTGCGTGTCCTGCAATTGAATTCCAAGCCGTTGACGAAGGCGCGCCGCATCCGAACTCCACCGCATGCCAAGCACTTCGACGTCTCCCGAGTCCGGATCCGTAAGCCCCTCACAAATTTCAACCGTAGTTGTCTTCCCCGCTCCGTTCGGCCCGAGCAGCCCGAAACACTCTCCCGCGTGAACTTCGAGGCTCAATCCATCGACGGCAATCACATCCTTGTATGCTTTTCGAAGTTGACAGACGTGGAGAACGGATTGGGAATCGCTACCAGGCATGGGCACAGTATCGCGTCGGACGGCAGGACATTCAAGACAGGATTAGAGAGTGATTCGGGTCGGCTAGCCTGAGGGTATCGCAAGCATGCGATCTCACCGCAGAAATTCGAGATCGCGAATCCTTATGCGAAATACCGCCGCCGAAACCAAAGTGAGACATTCACAAGCCCGAGCAGCGCCGGTACTTCCACGAGAGGCCCAATCACTCCTACAAAGGCCTCTCCTGAATTGAGGCCAAAAACCGCCACCGCAACGGCGATCGCCAGTTCAAAATTGTTGCTCGCTGCAGTGAAAGAAAGCGTCGCGGTTTTGGAATAGTCCGCGCCAAGCTTTCGCCCCATCCAGAAACTAACGAGAAACATCAGCACGAAATAGATCAACAGCGGCAGCGCAACCCGAAGCACGTCCAAAGGCAGGCGAACGATGAGGTCACCCTTGAGGCTGAACATCACCAAAATGGTAAACAAAAGTGCCACCAGGGTCACCGGGCTGATGCGCGGAATAAACCGCGTCCGGTACCATTCCTCTCCCTTGGCGCGCAACAACACGATGCGCGTCAGAATTCCTGCAAGAAACGGGATGCCCAGATAGAAAAAGACGCTCTGCGCGATCTGGCCGATGCCGATATGGACCACGCTTCCCTCCAGACCAAACCATTTGGGGAGCACGGTGATAAACGCCCATGCATAGACGCTATAAAAAAGCACCTGGAAGATACTGTTGAACGCGACCAAGCCTGCCGCGTAGTCGGTATCGCCGGAGGCCAACTCATTCCAGACGATGACCATTGCGATACAGCGCGCCAGGCCAATCAAGATGAGGCCGCGCATATACGCAGGCTCTCCGCGAAGAAAAGTAATCGCCAGAAAAAACATCAGGATCGGTCCGATGATCCAGTTTTGAACGAGCGAAAGCCCAAGCACGCGGCGATTGCGGAAAACTTCACCAAGTTTTTCATACCGCACTTTGGCCAGAGGCGGGTACATCATGACGATCAGCCCAATCGCAATGGGAATATTCGTCGTGCCGGTCTGAAAACGTTGTACGAAATCCGCCGTCTGGGGAATGAAATGCCCCAGCGCAACTCCGATTGCCATTGCTAAAAAAATCCACAACGTTAAAAAGCGATCGAGAAATGACAAGTGCGCCCGCGGCATGGGTGCACAAACCTGACCTTGGATTTGGGAAATCGTCATTCTCATCACCTCAGTAATAATGCATGTTGTTTCTGGTCATTGACCGATCCGGTCAATTTCCTTCTTGATTGCGAGTTGGCTGAGAGCCGCAAGCGGCAGGGATAAGAAGAGCGAAATTCGGCGGTCCAGAATTACAAATGCATCGCGAAATGCTCGTTCCATTTGTTCTGGCGAGCCTTGAACGGCTGCCGGATCGTTCACTCCCCAATGCGCTGTTATCGGCTGGCCCGGCCATATAGGACACACTTCGCCGGCAGCGTTGTCGCAAACCGTGATGACAAAATCCATTTGCGGCGCGCCGGGTTTGGCAAATTCATCCCAGTTTTTGCTGCGAAAGTTTTCTATGGGCATCCCCGCCGCTTTGATTTGTTGCAGCGCCTCAGGCCTTACTGCCCCGGATGGGTGGCTGCCTGCGCTATAGGCAATAAAGTTGGGGCGCCCCCTGCGGTTCAGAATCGCCTCAGCCATGATCGAGCGTCCGGAGTTTCCTGTGCACAAGAAGAGAATATTGTATGGATTGCCCATTGAGGTTCCTCTACCGGTTCTGCTCCTATGCTAAAAATTTAGATTGCGCTACAAACTCGGTAGGCCATGTAGCGCTCGCCTTCAGGCGAGCATCGCTGCGCATCCACAATGCTCGCCTAAAGGCGAGCGCTACATGACGTACCGATTTTTCACGGAGCAAATTCACTGCGCCGCTGGCGCGCAGCAATCGGAGGCGCAACATGTCTTCGTTGCGGGCGCCTTCTCGGGAAGATTGTCCTCGAGAACGGCAAAGACTTCCCATTCGTTTCCATCCGGATCGCTGACCCAGGATTTATCCTGCAACGCGTAGCAACATTCCGTTTTCATTTCGTCGCGTGGGGCCAGCCCTTGCTCTTGCCATTTTTGGCGCATCGCCAGAACCTCAGCCGTTGAGGCAACCTGGATTCCCAAGTGCGACAAGGTTCCCTGCCCGTCGCCGGTGCCTTCATTTAAGGCAAAATTGAGCGGCGGGTTAGAGACATCAAATTTTGCGTAGCCGGTCCGCACCTTGCACGGCTCGATCCCGAAAAGTCTGCGGTAGAACTCAACGCTGGCGCCTAAGTTTTTCACATGGATTGCAACGTGGGCCTTGCTCGCTGCCATTGAATCGTTTGCCATAAGACCTCCTGAACGAGACCAATATATACGCATATGCGTATATGAATACATTAATCGCAATTGCTCATATCTGTCAAGCCATATATACTCTGAGCGTGAACTCTAAACACAGTTCCTTTTCGCTCGATCTGCTCTTCCGCGCTCTAGCCGACCGCACCAGGCTTCGGCTCCTTAACCTCATTGCCGATAAGGAGATATGCGTCTGCTATTTCGTCGACATATTGCAGACAAGTCAGCCAAAAATTTCCCGCCATTTGGCCTATTTACGCAAGGCAGGAATTGTGACCGCACGCAGGCAAGGGCGCTGGATGCACTATCGCCTTGTTCTTCCCCAAGACGCGGCGACGGCTGGAATATGGAAAGAAACTTTGTCCCATTTGCGGAAAATGCCCGAGATGCAGGAGGACCTAGCCAAGCTAGAGACAAATTGCTGCAGCCCGAATTCCGCTGACGGGGCACGGCAGGCACCCCAACCCCTCATCCTGCCTACGATCGCCCAATAATCCGCCGGTTCGAAGAAGATTACTCTTACGGGGTGTAACCTTTACGAAATTGGCTCCCTATGTGTCTCGACGCGCGACCGATGTAGTGCTACCCTTTGGCCTTAGCTCGACCGGACCAACTGTGGCGGAATCGAACCTCCATCCCGAGCAGGAAGTACAGAAGCGGCGCAGCACACGCATTGTGCAAGCCGTCCCCCTGACAGTGACGGGTGTGGACGCGCTCGGCCGCCCATTTCAGGAACGCACTTCCACTCTGATCATTAATTGCCACGGCGCTCGGTATCAATCGAAGCATTATGTTCTGAAAAATATGTGGGTCACGCTGGAAGTCCCTCACAACGAGCACGGCCATGCGGCGCGCTCGGTACGGGGCCGCGTGACGTGGATTCAGCGCCCGCGCACGGTGCGCGAACTTTTTCAGATTGGTGTTGAGTTGGAGGTTGGCGGAAACGTCTGGGGAATCGCTTTCCCTCCCTCGGATTGGTTTCCCTTCCCGGAAGCGGGTGCCGCATCCAACATGGAAATTCCTGCACCATCGCAGACGACCGAACAGCCTTACCAGGCGCATGAAAATCAGGCCCATGAAAAAGGTCCCGAAGATCGGGTCCACTTGGCGCCGCCGCCGGAACCCCTAAAACCTAGCGTCGTGTCGATTTCGACTCCTCCCGAAGCGGTCGAGGACAATGTGCATGTCCTTCCCATGCCTGGAGGGGAGGACGCATCACTGCAAATCGCTCGGCAAGTGGCGCGATTGGTCGCCGAGGCGAAACTGCAAATCCAAGACGCGGCGCGCGAGAGTGCCACTCAGGCAGTGGCTGCGGAAACGCGACCTCTCCTTGCCGCCTTGCAATCCCAATTACAGGAAGCCGCTGAAAAATCAGTGAGCGCCGCGACCGCAGCGCAAATTGAAAAATCACAGAATGAAACCCTCCAGCGCATCGAGCGAGAACGCGAATCCGCGGTAGCCGCCGTCCTGAAACAATTGTCCACCGAACTGGACGCAAGACTAAGCCAGGCCCGCCTGGAAATTGACGATCAATTGGCGGAAGTGGAACGTACGCGGCGACAAGAATTCGAGCAGCAGATTCAGAACCAGCTTCAGGCGGCCATCCATAAGATGGAAAGCCTCAGCGGAAGCATGGGCAAGAATCAGGACGAAGTTCGGGCGGTCATGGATCAGCTGCGAATATCTTCCGCTCAGGCTGCGGCGGATGAAATCAGGCGCTGGAAAGAACAGATGGATTTGCGCACGGAGGAAGCCCAGGCTCGGCTCGCGGAAATGGATCAGTCCGCAAGGAAGCTTGGAGAACAAATCGCCGCTGCAACCGCGGTCGGAGAAGTGGGATGGCGTGGCCTGCTGGAAGCGGATCTCGAAGCGGCCAACACGCGCTGGCAAGAGAAAATGGGATTGTCGATTGAGCAGGCAACGCAGCGGGCAGCGGAACAAATTGCGAAAAACGCGGAAGCTTCCGCCCAACAGGTCGAACAGCAATTTCAGCAGCGTTTCGGCACACTGAGCTATGCGCATTCGCAAATCACCACGGAAGCCGAAAGCGCGCTCATGAAACTGCGCTCCGAAATCGCGAAGGAAGCGGTAAAGGGCGACGACGTCATTGCAAAATTCCAGGACTCTGTCGAGCAGTTGGAGGCAAGGCGCAGCGATTTCTCGGCACTCTTGCAAACAGCGTCGGATGAGTGGACGCGGCGCGCGGAAGCTTCCGCCCAACAGGTCGAGCAGCAACTTCAGCAACGTTTCGGCACACTGAGCTATACGCATTCGCAAATCACCACGGAAGCCGAGAGCGCGCTCATGAATCTGCGCTCCGAAATCGCGAAGGAAGCGGTAAAGGGCGACGAAGTCATTGCAAAATTCCAGGACTCTGTCGAGCAGTTGGAGGCAAGGCGCGGCGATTTCTCGGCGCTCTTGCAAACAGCGTCGGATGAGTGGACGCGGCGCGGCGAAGCGATGCTCGAAGGGCAAAGCGCGGAGATGAATCGGCGCGCGGAGTCGGCCGTATCAGGAATGTCACAGCGTCTGCAGCCCATGCTTGAAGACGCGGGCCGTGAATCCATCGAGAAGCTGGCCGCCGAATTTGAAACCCGTTTTTCGCCGCAAATTACCCGCGCTACGGAAATATTGAGCAAACTCGCATTCGATAGCGATCGCGCGGAAAAGGCGGCTGGCGAATATCAGCAGCGCATCTGGCAGATGTCCGATCACGGGTTGCAGGAATCCGCGGCGCGGAGCAAGGAAATCCTCGCGCAGATCGAAAAAGATTTCTCCGAATCCACGCGCAATGCCTCTGCAAGATGGCTGGCCGACATCGAGACGCGCGCCACGGAAACTTCGCACAACACATTTGAAACCCTGTATAAGTCGGCCGACTGGTACGAGAAAAAAATTCAAACGCAAATGCAGGCGACGCTCGAAAAGGGTCTCGATCAGGCCGCAGCAAGGCTGCGCGAAAAAGCCGCTGAGATGTCCGGGCTGTTCGCGAGCGAGCTCGATCACTACAGCAGGAGCTACGTCGAGCATGCGCACGGGCAAATGCAGGAAAATGCGCGCGACGCCGCCGAACTCGCTGCTCAGAAAATGGTCGAGACGGGTGATTTGGCCGGCGCCAAATTCACGGAACGCGCCGCCCAATTGGGCAACGAACAATTCGATGCTTTTTCTTCCAGATCAAAAGCGGCCATGGAACAGAACGCCGCCACGATGGACGCGCATACTTCGCAAATCCGCGCCAATTTGGAAAGCGACGCGCGCGGCTTTGCTTCTGAATTCCAACACGCGTTGTCGCAACATGCGCAACAAACGCTGGCCCTCGGCAAACAAGAGCTTGGTCTGCAGATTGACCAGGCCAAAGACGCTTTACTCATCGAGTCGCAGACACTGGAACGCCATTTCCAATCGGCGCTGACCTCGCATGGAGATTCAGCGGTGGAAGAGCACAAGCAGCGCCTGGAGAACGCGTCCAATGCCTGGCTTTTGACTACGGTCACCAAACTGAATCAACAATCCGAGCAGCTGATTTCGGAAATGTCCGACGCAACGGAAAAGAGACTGAAATTGGTTTGCGGAAATGTGTTTTCAGAAATGGGCGAAACCCTTCGCCAGCGCCTTGCCGGGTTGACGTCGCCATTCCCTGCTTCAGGAACAGCCGATGCGTCCCTTCCTGCTTCCAGCCCTGCCAAAACAGAAGAACAAAAATAACGTCCGATCCACACCCCGCGATATTCTTGATAGTAAGCGTGTTAGGCCCAAAACACTCCTTTAACGGTCCCCGCTGAATCCTTCGTCATCCGCTTTTTGCAATTTTCGCCAGCGCCTTCCACAGTGATTTGGACAGATAAATACAGGGTTGCCTTCATTGTGAGAATTCAGCTTCAGGAGGAATATTGTATCGAAGCAAGGCAGCAAGCTATCGGGGTCAAATCGTTTGAAAGGAGACTTGCGATGTTATTGCTGATCATCATTTTGGTTCTCTTATTCGGCGGCGGCGGCGGATATTACGGGTATTCACGGTGGGGAGCGGGCGGAGGAATTGGAATTCTTGGAACTGTCCTTCTCGTCGTCCTGGCCGTGTATTTACTCGGCGGCGTGCGTTAGCTCTCAAAACTTAAATTCGCAATTTTCGAATAAGGGAGAAGAAGACATGGCAAAAGAAAGCACGAAAGATCAGGTTCAGGGTAAGGTCCACGAAGTGAAAGGCAAAGTGAAGGAAAAGGTTGGCCAAATGACGAATAACCCTCGATTGCAGGATGAGGGGCAGGACGAGGAAGTGAGCGGCACGGTTCAAAAGAAGGTTGGCCAGATTAAAAAAGTATTTGGAAAGTAAATATCGAGAAACAGCTGGAAGGGGCAGCGCGAAAGTTCCATTGGACTCGGCGCTCCGGGGAAGTCAATTCCGACTCGCTTCCAGCTGTTTCTTGCGTTTAGATCGATGAATTGCCTTTTATTTATTTCGTTTATGTTTGATTTAGCTTCGATTTGTTTGCTTGGTTTTTCTTTGGCTTGATGGACCTGCCCATTCCCATCAGGTTATCCTCTTCGGATGGATTTTCTTGCGCTCCCAAAAATTGAGCTGCATCTCCATTTGGACTGCTCGCTTAGTTTCCAAGTGGTTTCCAAACTAAAGCCGTCCGTCTCTCACGAAGAATATCAGCGCGATTACATTGCGCCCGCACGCTGCACAAACCTCGCTGACTTTCTTTCGCGCGCGCCCATGGGATTTCGTCTCATGCAGACGGAAGATTCCCTGCGCCTGGTGGCCGAGGATTTATTCCGGCAGTTGGTCGAAGATGGCGTGATCTACGCCGAAATTCGCTTCGCTCCCCTGCTGCATACAGAGAACGGGTTGAGCGCGGAGCAGGTAGTTGCAACGGTGGAGCGGTCAGTCGATAGCTTGATCCGCGAAACAGGCATGCAGGCGGGCGTGATTCTTTGCACGCTGCGGCATTTTACGGAAGCGCAGAGCATGCGCACCGCTGAACTCGTCGAAAAGTTCCGTGGCAGCCGCGTCGTGGCGCTTGATCTAGCGGGCGACGAAGCGGGTTTCCCGCTGGACGCGCACATTGCCGCATACCGCTACGCGCGCGAACACGGCCTCTTTCGCACCGCGCACGCCGGCGAAGCGCTTGGCCCGGAAAGCGTGTGGGAAACTCTGCGCCTGCTCGATCCGCAGCGCATTGGCCACGGAACGCGCAGCATTGAGGATCCCAAACTAGTGGAACATCTGTGCCAGAAGCGAATTCACCTCGAACTTTGCCCCACCGCTAATGTTCAAATTATCCCGTCCATTCGCAACATGGAGGAACATCCCATCGACCGCCTCTACCGCGCAGGAGTTTCGCTCAACGTAAACTCAGACAGCCGCATGCTGACGCCGACAACTCTGACGAAGGAGTATGAGATCCTCCATAGCGTTTTCCATTGGACTAAGCAGGATTTTCAGCGCGCGAATCTCATGGGATTAGAAGCTGCCTTTGGCAATGACGCACTGAAACGGCAGCTTAAAAAACGCTTTGCCGAAATTGTGTAGCGCCAACCCTCACGGTGGCATCTCGGCAGCAAATCCCAGATAATTTTCGGAACAGCACGTAGACCTGCTGACACCCATTTTCAGTCCTACGCCCCATTGCCTGTATAATATCCGGATGCCGAATCGTGCTTATGCCAGTGTTTGGGTCCGTGATTTCACGGAAGAAAATATGCTCGCGCACTTCGGCCGTTTTCTGGCCACTGTGCCGCTGGCTGCTGTGCCGCCGGGGTTTACGGGGCTGCTCATTCGCGCCGTGGACTCCTCGGAAACGCCACTCGAAGAATTTGATTTGCGCGGCTACGTGACCACTCCGGAAGAAGTTATCGCTCTTGCGAAGGAACAACACGCTGCCGATGTGTGCTACGAGGTGCCCGCACGCTGGGACTTGTGGATTCGCGACAAGGAAACCGCAAGCTGGAAAATTCAGCCCGAGCGCATGGATATTTTCTGTTTCGGCCCGGAATACGATCAGGGCGTGTATGGCGAGTCGGGCCACATTATGGTCGACCTGGGCTTTGAGCATGTGTTTACGGGCCATGCGGGACTTCTCGCCGCGCAAGCGGAAAAAATTGCGGAGCCGCAGCATCCGGAAGAGGCGCGATTTCTGATGTGGATGTCGCAGCCGCAAAATTTGCGCGAATATCAGGAGAAAACGAGAGAGAATATCAAGAAACTCATGGCCTGGATGCGCGCCGTGGAAGAAGCTCTGCCGGTGGAGCGCTTCCGGCTGTGGTCCGAGGGAGAAGAAAACTTTGAAGCGCGGCTCGATGAAATTCTGGATTTGCGCTAGCCTGGCGCTCGCCGCAGCGTTTGCTGCCGCAGCGACTGAACAACAAGCTACTCCTGCCAGCGTCGGCAAAAGTCCGGCATTACGGCACATAAACGAAACACTGCTGGCGGGATTGCGGCCCGGGCGCGACACGTTCGCCGTGGCTGAAAAACGATTGAAGCCAAAAGAGCTATCCGATGATTCGACATCCGGATCGAAGGAATGGCGCGATGCGTGTTCCGGCCGCTCCATCCATTTGGACATCGATGCCAAGGCCATGATTCAAAGCATCACACTCACGACGGTGGGCAAGCAGGAAGGAAAGTGCAGCGACCGGCGGCCGGATTTTCTGGATCCAAAATTTTGGCTCACCGGGCTCGGCTTGCGAATGGGTGATTCGCAGGATCGAGTGGTAGCCTTATACGGAGAGCCGAATTCCGGCGGTCCGGCAACTAAGAATGGTCAGGAACTCGATCTCATGTATTATCAATTCGATTGGGCCGGGTCGGATGTACCGCAAGTGATGGAAATCCTGTGCGCGCGGGATACCGGGCGCGTGGTGGAAATTACGCTGGCTTTTCCAAGCTTATAGTGCGCCGATCCACGATGAAAAATTTTAGGCTTCGCTCAGCCCTGCGAACTTTGCCCTGGATCATGGTGCTATTCATGGCAGGATGCCAGACGGCTCAGCAGCAGCCGCCAGCGGACGGGAAAGCAACCGCTGCGAGCGACAAGCTAGCGGAAGAGGCCCAAGGAGTTGCCGAAGCCTCTTTGGGCAAGCAGTCTGAAATTTTGGCGCAGGGGGATCTGGCATTGAATGGGCGCGAACAATTGCTGGTAGTCAATCGCATTTCGTCCGCGGAGCCGGCAAGCAAGACAAAGGCAAATTCTTCGCCTGTATTTGTGACGCGAGCCGCCGTGCTGGAAAAAAATGGCGGCAAGTGGTCCCAGATTTTGCTTTGCGATGAGCATTTGAAAAATTCAAACGGTTATCTCGGAGGCTCGCCAAAGTCACGCGTGACGGGCTGGCAATTGAAATTCATCAAGGATGCGAAGCAAGGGTTGGAAATGAGTTTCACCCCGGCAAATAAATTGGGAGCCGAGAACACCAACGCGGGCGAGAGTGCGGAAGAAAAACAACTCACTTTTACTGTGCTCTGGAATAAAAATTTGAAACGTTACCAGTCGTTCGACAAGTCTCATGAAAGGTACCTGGGCGAAGTACCAGCGCTGGAAGCTCCCGAATCCATTCTGAAATGAGCACCGCGGCCAATACCATCTCCGTATCCGAACCGAAGAGCGCGCAGAAGCGCGTCTCCGGATGGGCGCAGCTTAGCCGTTTGTTCCCGTACGTGATGCGGCACAAGAGTGAAGTTGTCATCGGCTTCCTCACGCAGGCGGGCATGGGGATTACCGGCACGCTGCTGCCGCTGATGCTTGGCGCGATAACCGATTGCATTAAAGGCGCCGCGACGCCGCTGGCGCAGCTCGGCCGGCTGACGCAAATTACGTTAGGGCCGCTGCTTCCCTACTACCATCCGAAAGATCCGCGCACGCTGGCGGTATTTTGTATCGCTCTCGTTGCCATTTGCGCCGCGCAGGGCGTCTTCTCCTATTGGACGCGGCAAATTTTAATTGGCCTCTCCCGCGATATTGAGTTCGATCTGCGCAACGATCTTCTAACGAAGCTTGTGCAGATGGAGCCGGAATTTTACGTGCGCAATCGCACGGGCGAATTGATGTCGCGCTGCACCAACGATTTGAACGCGGTGCGCATGGTGCTCGGCCCCGGCATCATGTACAGCGCCAACACCATGGCGACCATGGTCCTCGCCGTGATTCTGATGTTCTGGATCTCAACGACCCTGAGCATTTACGTGCTCTTGCCTGTGCCGGTTGTCGCCGTTACTGTTTGGCTTTTCGGACGGCAGATTCACGCGATGTACGGGAAAATTCAGGCTTCACTTGCCGTGCTTTCCGCGAAGGCCCAGGAAAATCTGGCGGGTGTGCGCGTGGTTCGCGCATACGGGCAGGAGGAAGCGGAAATTCGCGGATTTGACGCTCCTAACCGCGAGTACATCAACCGCAACCTGCGCCTGATTTATTTCTGGAGCATGTTCATGCCGCTGCTTCAGATGCTGTTCGGGCTGACGTTTATTCTGGTTCTTTGGCAGGGCGGACGCCTCGTCGTGCTGGACCGCATTACGCTGGGCGAGTTAATCGCGTTCTACACGTTCATGACGCGGCTGATTTTTCCGATGATCGCGCTCGGATTCGTCACCAATATTTTTCAGCGCGGCGGCGCATCCATGGGCCGCCTGAATTACATTCTCGATTCCGAACCGAAGATCAACGATGCAGTCGCTTCTAAAAATCTCAATGAAATTCGCGGCGAAATTGATTTCCGGAATCTGACTTTTACGTATCCGACATTAAGAAGCGACGTCGACGGCGCGAAATCGAACGGCAACGGGGCGCCGAACAAGCCAGTGCTTGAAAATATTTCGCTGCACGTCCCTGCCGGATCGATTCTTGCGATTGTTGGACCGACGGGCAGCGGAAAATCGACTTTGGCTGCGCTGATCGCCCGCTTGTGGGAAGCGCCCGAAGGAACATTGTTTGTCGACGGCCGCCCGATCCGCGAATGGCCGCTCGAAACTCTGCGCCGCGCCGTGGGCTATGTGCCGCAGGATACGTTCCTGTTCAGCGAAACGTTGCGCGAAAATGTGGCGTTCGGTGTGGACAGCGCGACCGATGAAGAAATTCGCGAAGCCGCCGACGTTGCCAGCATCCTTGCGGAAATTGGCGAATTCCCTGCGCAGTTCGATACGATGGTCGGCGAACGCGGGATCACCCTTTCAGGAGGACAGAAACAACGCGCCGCCATTGCCCGCGCCGTCATTCGCGACCCTAAAATACTGATCCTCGACGATTCCCTTTCCAGTGTGGATACCGGAACGGAAGAGCGCATCCTGCGGCGGCTGGACGCGATTCTGCGGCAGCGAACGACAATTTTAATTTCACATCGCATTTCCACCGTGCAACATGCCGATCAAATTGTTGTGTTGCGCGATGGGCAGATTATTGAACGTGGCAATCATGCCGAGCTGCTGGCGCAGGGCGGCTACTACGCCGACCTGTACCAGAAACAATTGCTCGAGGAAGAATTGGCGCGCGAATGAGCGACTTCCGTGAAGAGGAAGCTCTAGGAAAAGCCTACGACTCAAAACTATTGAGCCGGCTAATGACGTATCTGCGGCCGTACAAGTGGACCGTTGTATTCGCCGTCGTGCTAACTCTGCTCGTCGGTCCACTGGAAGTTGTCGGTCCCTATCTGTTCGGTTATACGGTCGACAAATACATCGTTCCGGGCTCCAACCATTCCATCGCACTTTCCGAAGCATTGCGCGGCGTCGGTTTTATTTCTCTGCTTTCGCTTGCGGCGCTGCTATTGAGTTTTGCGGTGCAGTACCTGCAAGTGCGCATGATGCAGAACGTGGGCCAACAAACGCTCTACGATTTGCGCAAGGAAATCTTCGAGCGTTTGCAGCGCCTGCCGATGAGTTTCTTTGACCGCAGTCCAGTGGGACGGCTCGTAACGCGCGTAACCACGGACGTAGACGCGCTGAACGATTTGTTCGCTGCCGGCATAGCGGCCATGGCCAATGACGCCGTCGTCCTTCTGAGTATCGGCGCGGTAATGGTTTGGAAAAACTGGCGGCTGGCGCTGGCTACATTTGCCGTGTTGCCGCTGATCATGGTTTCCACGTGGCTCTTCCGCAACCGCGTGCGCGACGCGAACCGGCGCATTCGCACGGCCATCGCGAGCATCAATTCGTTCCTACAGGAACATCTCAGCGGCATGAGCGTCGTGCAGATTTTCAACCGCGAAAAGAAATCGCGCGAACAGTTCGCCGAATTAAATCGCATCCACATGGAAGCGTATAAGGACGCGATTACGGCATTCGCCGTTTTCTTCCCTGCGGTCGAGCTATTCAGCACCGCGGCCATCGCGATCGTTTTCTGGTATGGAGGACTGCTCTCTTTTGCCGGCGCCGTAACCGTCGGAACGCTGATCACTTTCATGCAGTACGCGCAGCGCTTCTTCCGCCCGATTCAGGATTTGAGCGAAAAATTCAACATCCTGCAATCGGCCATGGCCGCTTGCGAGCGTATTTTCAAATTGCTCGATGAACCGCTCCCCGCGCCGCCCAAGGAAGCACCGCTCTCACTTGCCGCACCGCGCGGCGAAATCGAATTTCGCAACGTGTGGTTCGCCTACACCGTAGGCGCGAATCCGGGCGACGAAGACTGGGTCTTGCGCGACGTTTCTTTCCACATTGCTCCAGGGCAAAGCCTCGCCATCGTCGGCCACACAGGCGCTGGTAAAACCACGCTCATCCAACTGTTACTGCGCTTCTACGATATTCAGCGCGGCCAGATTTTGCTGGATGGCATGGATATTCGGAAGTACGACGTTCATCAATTGCGCCATCAGTTCGGCATCGTGCTGCAAGACCCGTTTCTGTTTACAGGCACCTTGGAATCGAATGTTCGTCTGGGCGACGAAGACATCAGCCGCGAGCGCGTCATCTCCGCGCTGCGCGAAGTGGGCCTCGGCTCGCTGCTCGATTCGCTGACCGAAGGCGTCGAAACAATTGTAACGGAGCGCGGAGCAACTTTTTCCGTGGGCCAACGCCAGCTGATCAGCTTCGCGCGAGCGCTCGCGCACAATCCGCGCTTCCTGATTTTGGACGAAGCGACATCCAGCGTGGACACCAAGACCGAACTGCAAATTCGCGAGGCGCTCGATCGCCTGCTGGAAGGCCGCACAGCGCTCGTGATCGCGCATCGCCT
>Ga0182024_10015643_pt1 | contig 14490 bp, 12 predicted proteins | sample P32metaG_FD_120480 | JGI IMG/M metagenome (GOLD analysis project Ga0182024, IMG submission 120480) | Permafrost microbial communities from Stordalen Mire, Sweden - P3-2 metaG (Illumina Assembly) | ecosystem: Environmental > Terrestrial > Soil > Wetlands > Permafrost | place: Sweden: Stordalen... | reverse complement strand
GTGAGCGCCGCGCGTGCTTGGAGATGAACGGTATCGTGAGAGCCGGATGCGGGAAACCCGCCTGTCCGGTTCGATGAGGGAGGACTGAGCCGAACGTGAGGCTCAGTCCTCTACTCGTCCGGTAAAATCGACGGGATTCCTTTGGATATCGTGGCGGGCTCGAAAAGAGCAAACCGCAGAGGTTGCGGAGGATTGTGGGTGCGGTTGCCGGATAACACCGAGCCGTTTCGCGTTTGAGTAGGCAATCACTTCCTGATATTTTCCGGGACCCGAAAAGGGGCCGGGAGCCCAAAAATGCGAAGTGCTGTAAATTTGGTAATTTGGAATGATTGGGAAAATCCGATGTTAATTTATCCCCAAAAAATGTTGCGCTGTGTCGCGCCGCGTCGCGCTCAAGCCGCAGGAATTGCGCTTCGAGGCCTTGCCGCCGTCGCTCTCGCGTCGGCCTTCATGATCACTGGCTGCGCCGAATCGAAGCCGGCGATGCTGCTGGATATCCAACCCGCCGTGAGTGCGGCGGCGACCCAACCCGCGCCCGACGCCGATGCCCTGGCCGACTTTCAAAAGGTCGCGGCCACCCTTGGCCGGACCGGCGAGCTTCACGCCGACGTCTACACCGTAACCGTTCCGCGCGATGATTTGTCGGTCTCGATCGACTCCATGGACGTTCCGACCGCCGCCGGCATCGAATCGACTTTCAAGTTCTACCGCTGCCACTGCGGCCGCACGGTGGTGATTGGCCAGATGGTCGTCGCCGACTATGAAGCCAACGACGTCGTCTTCGCCCTGCAGAAATCCGACATGCTCATCAGCAGCGTCGGCCCGTTCCTGCTCTACGAGCAACCCAGATTGATGTGCGTCCGGTTCCAGGCCGAGGGCACTGCCCCCGCGATGGCCGAAGCCGTGAAAGCCGCCCTGGCCTGGACGGCAAAGCACCGCGGGCCGAAGTGATATCGCAGTAAAGCGGACAGATGGTTTTTCAAAGTGAATCACCGGCTGGGGAACACGCCCGCCGCCCGGGTTCGCTTTTTCAATCGCTTCATCATGTTCTCCAGCAGATTGGTGCGCACCCGCGACAGACGCCAACCATAAAAACACTCGATTCCACATGCCGCATTTAGTATGATTTACTTGACGATTGGCTGTCGTCAGGTTGTAAGCATTTCCGCGAATCTCAGTTGTGCGAGGCATTTCTTATGCAACTTGGCGCAAATTTTCTGTGGGCGACGCCGTTGATGGAGGTGCGCAATCCGAACCACGCGCAGATCAAAGAGGCGCTGGTGCGGCATTGCTACGAGATCGAGCGACACGCGAAGGAGCCGATCGAGAGCGGTGTTACGCCGCGCCGCAAGGCGAATTTGTATGAGAGCCGATTCAATTTCTTTGACCATCCGCACCCGGAGATTCTAGCGCTGCGGCAATTCTGCTCTGACGCATTGACCGCGGTGGTTACAAAGCTGATCCAGCACGCGGGCGGTGGCCGGGCACAGGCGCCGCCGATCAAGGTCGACTTATTCGAATCGTGGATACACATCACGCGCGAAGGCGGCTACCACGAAGTGCACAATCATCCGAACTGCTCGTGGTGCGGGATCTACTACGTCGCGCCGGCCGATTGCACGGTCGAGCCGCCGAACGGGATCAATCGATTCTTTTCCCCCATCGACATCATGTATGACGACCCCGGCGCCGAGGCCTACCCGCAGAAGCCGATTTCGGTAACGCCGGCTGAGGGAACGCTGGTGCTGTTTCCAGCATACGTGAAGCATCTGGCCGTCCCGTATAAGGGACAGCGCGATCGCATCGTCCTCGCGTTTAATTCAAGGGTATCGCCAGCCTAGCGTATTACGTCATAATTAATGGAACATATTGCTTACCCTGCCTTGCTTGACTGTTTCCTTCTCGTTCCTGTGGTGAATTTGAATTTGCAGCAGATCGTTTGGGCCGATCACGAGTCGCGACGTTGGGTGCAGATCCTCGTCCGTCAAAGCGGACATCTATTTGGATCGGCCGCGGGACTCGGCCGGGGCGGTTGCGCCCGATGATCTTGTAACTGGCGCTGGTGCGGTAAGTCGCGGCATTTCAAACACAACCGGCGTTTCGGAAGGCGACAGCATCACTTGATCGTCACGATCAAGCAGAACATTGGCTTCCGGATCGCCGGCCACCAGCTTCTGAAACGAAATCGTGAGCCGCCGACCCGACGGACTCATCTGCCCAACCGGCGGGCGAGACCAGCCGCCGATATAAATCTGCCGAACTCCCAGCCCCTCTATGCCGCCCCGCGCGTTGATCGCGTCGAGCAGACGGATGCTTGATTTTCCCCTGATGACTTCAATGGCCATGAACGAGGCGCTCTGGCCAGGCGCGAGTGAGCTGACGTTCACGCCCTGCACGGTGTGCGAATCGAATCCGGCATCCTCATACGCCTTCTCGATGACACCCTGTAGATCGGCCGTTTTAATCCCCTGAACGTGAATCGATTTGTCGAGCAGTTCGAGCGGCAGATCGCCGGCGTTTGAAACGTACGATGCGGCATGGGTGAACCGCGCGCCGCCGGATTTGCCGCCGGTGATGTAGAGTTCGAGCCTGATCAAATCACCGGGCGCCACGGAGTCGCGCGGCCGTGTCTCCTGGACGGGCTCCTCGCGCACGCCGGTCGCGATCACATACCGGCCATCGTATAGGCGCAGGCGCACTTCGGATTGGGTTGTCGGCTGTGTCGTGGCGGGTTTCGGCGGCAGTGTTTGCTCGTCGGCCCGAGCCGCATAGCACACCGAGATGATCACGGTCGCCAGGATCAGCGCGCAGATCACGACCGGCCCGAAGCCGGATTGACGTCGCGCCCTTGAAGCCGTCAAACGGTTGATGCGCCGAAGCAAATTGCCGCCACCGGAAGCCATGGCAAGCGGCTGGCTCCCATCGGTTCGCAAAGCCTCCATCATAGCCAGCGCTTGAACATAGGTCCTTCGATCGGCTGCGCGCACTGTCTCGTCGTCACAGCAATACTCCCGTTCCTGCCGGACGGCCCGGCTCACCCACCACGCCGCGGGGTGATAGAACAGCAGCGTCTCAACCGCGGTTTGCAGCAGATTCACGAGGTAATCGTGCCGGCGGATGTGAGCCAGTTCGTGGAGCAGCAGGGATTCAAAGTAATCAGCGGGCAATTCGGTCAGTGCCGTGACCGGAACGAGAATGACCGGGCGCAGCCAACCGACGACCGCCGGCGTGGAGATCTCGCCGCAGACGCGGATCGCGATTTTGAACTGAATGCCGACGCGATCGCGCAGAAAGTTCAAATGTCTGACGAGCGAATCCTCCGCCGACTGCGATCGTCGCACGAGATTCCGTACGGCGATCCATCCGCTGATCTGCCAGAGCGAGACGACGACGAAGCCTGCCAACCAAACGCTTGCTGTGATTTGTAGCAACGAGAATCGCACCGAAGTCAACGGCTTCGCTGACGACGCGTCACCGGAAAATGAGACCGGCGTCGTCAGCATCGGCGCTATCTGCGTCGGCGGCGCTTCAGCGGATTGAAGCTGCGGCGGTTGGGGCGGCGGCCGATAGACGGTCGTAGCAATCGGCGCCGCCACCATCAGGAGCAGCGTCGAACAACCAAGGACGTAGCGAATCTGTGCCGAACGGCTTCGCAGAACCCACATCACGACAGCCAACAGTATCGCGAGCGCGCTTCCTTCCCACACGCTGTGCAGGAGCGCGAGGCCGATATGTTCCGCAAGCCATGGAAGGGAAATCATGACTGCCTCCCGGTCGCTGAGCGACTATTTCGACGGATCGACCACAACGGTGTCGTGCGGACGGATGACGATGTTCAGACGGGGGTCGCCGCTGAGAAGCTTGCCGGCGAGGATTTCGATCGCCGTCGCCGCGCCGCGACTTGATCCCTGTCGCAGGACCACGATGCGTCGAACATCACCCACGGTACCGCCGGCCATTGCGATCGCGTTGAGCAGACGGAATTTCGGATCGGGAATGCTGAACTGTCCGGCGTGCGTCACCGCGCCGACAATCGCAAATGACGTCGCGTGCGGCTCGATCACATTGACGCTCACCATCGCATTCTCGATTAATGACGCGTCCCGGTACACTTTTATTATCGCTTTCTCCGCCTGCATCTCCGTAAGGCCATTGAGCGAGATTGGATCCTTGACGACTAGCAAGTTCACCAGGCCCGTGTCGCTGACGACAGGCGTTTGCGTGGTCGAAGTCTTTGCGCCCTGCAGATCCCAAACAGTGATCGACACTCGATCGCCGGGCTGAATTCGGTAGCCGGTGTATTCGGGCTCGACCAGATCATCGGGCAACACGCCGCGCGTTTGGCCGTCGGAAAGCGTCGATGGTTGGGACGTGGGATTACTCTTATCTTTGGGCTGAGATTCAGCCGCGTAGCAGGCGGTCAGGATGACGATCGTCCCCATGAGCGCAAGTATCGCGATGAATCCGGCGCCGGATCGACCGCGCGACGGCGTTGAGCGTGTCAGCCGCCGAATGCGCCGCAGCAGGCTTCCGCCGGACGCGGTGAGCGCGAGCCGGCCGGTGCTGGATCGGACCGACTCCATCATCGCCAGCGCCTGCACGTAAGTCTTCGAATCGGCCCGGCGGACGGTTTCGTCGTCGCAGCAGTTCTCGCGCTCTTCGCGAATGATGCTGCCGACCCACCACGCCGCGGGGTGATAGAAAAGCACCGTCTCGGCGATCGTCTGGAGCAGATTCACAAAGTAATCGTGCCGGCGGATGTGCGCCAGCTCATGCAAGAGGAGGGATTCAAGATAGTCAGCCGGGAGTTCGCACAGGGCTGACGGGGGAATGAGGATCACCGGTCGCAACCAGCCGATGAGCGCCGGCGTCGTAACACGGTCGGTGAGCCGCAGTGAGATCGGAAAACGGATGCCGACGCGAAGGCGCAGTTCTTCGAGGCGCGAAACGAGCGCATCGTCAGCCGGCGTAGCGCCGCGCACGAGGCCGCTGACCGCGAACCACCCGCTGAATTGCCAGATTGAAACCACGGCGAACCCGACAGCCCAGGCCGCCGCGACGTATTGCAGGAGGGAGAGATTCGTGCGCCGCTGAAATGGCTCAGCTATTACCGCACCACTGTGCACGATCCTCATTGCGGGTGCATTCTGAACGGCAGCGACGTCGCGATCGGTGAAAACTGCGCGCGGTTGCGGCGTCAACAGAATCGTCGCAATCGGCAGGATCACCATCAGGGCAAGCGTGGCGCAGCCGGCGAAATAACGGGACGACGCGGCGCGATTTCTAAGCAACGACATGATCACCGCGAGGATCAGCGCGAGCGCCGCGCCTTCCAACACGCTGTGCAGGACGGCGCGACCCAATTCATTGGCAATCGGCAAGAGGGAGTTCATAAGACACCTCCAGATGGGTTGGAAATGAGATTATTCATCATCTTCGAGTTTGCTGAGAAGTGCGCGAATTTCCGCCAGCTCGGCGGGAGATATCTTTTTGACCGACAGCGCGCCGAGGATCAGCCGCCGCGCCGACCCCCCGAAGGCGCGGTCGGCCAGATCCTTCAGCAAAAGCCGCTGGGTTTGCTTCTCGGCGGCGGCGGCAGCGTAGATGTGGGTCTGACTGCTTTCATCGCGCGTGACCAGTCGCTTGGCGAACATGATCTGCAGAATCTTCAGCACGGTGGTATAGCCGGTTGGCTTGGCGAGTTGCAGCTGGTCGTAGACGGCGCGAACGGTGCTGGGGCCGTGCTGCCAGAGGACACGCAGAATCGCCAGCTCGGAGTCAGTCGGCCGGCCAGAAGGTTGTCGGGGCATTCGTGAAACTCCTGTTGAGCGGGAATCTATACGAATAAATTCGTAGGGTCAACGAAATAATTCGTAGAGATTGCCGATTCAACAGTCGAATCGCACGAAACGCCGGCTTGCGCGTATGATTGAGTGGCCGTCGTGGCAGCGGCTTTTTAGCTTAGTCGTGAGATTGTTTATGAACTTTTTGACTCGTTTGAGAATCACCATCGCCGCGGTCGCGTTGTTGTGCGTGGCGCTGACGGCGCATGCCGCGCCGCCGCGGGCGGCTGAGGACATCTACGACGATGTCGACAAAGCGATGGCCCGGCTCGGCGATCTGTCCGTGCTGACGCTTGCCGACCCGGCCAAGCGCGCCGACGACGCGAAGTATCTGCCGACGTTGCGCAAGCTCGTGGCGCTGGCCAACGAACTGTCGGCTAATCCCGATCCGAGCGTGCGGGCCAAGGGGCCGCCGGTGATGTCGCGGTATCGATCGCTGCTGGTAGCGCTGGATGACGCGCCGACGATCGCGGAAGTCCAAACGCAATCGCATGCGAGCGATCCGCTCATCGCGGCGACGGCCCGCACCGATCTGATTTTCGGCCAGTGGCTCAAGGCTTCACCCGACGCGCGGCCCAGGCTGGCTGACGACGCCGCGGCGCTAGCGCGCGACAATTCGGGCAACGATCAACTGGCGTCGGCGCTATTCGCGATGACGCAGATTGGGCATCCCGCGGAGCCGACGGTGGTGAAGCTCGAAGATGCGCTGTTGCAGATGAACAGCAAGGCCGCGAAGGATTTTGGCGAGCAGATTCAGGGCACGCGGAAGTTGCGGCAGCTGGTGAATAAGCCGCTGACAATCAGCGGGATGAAGCTGGGTGAGCCGGGCAAGGAGCTCTCAACCGCCAGCTTCAAGGGCAAAGTGGTCCTTGTCGATTTCTGGGCCACGTGGTGCGTGCCGTGCATGCGGGCGATGCCGCATGTACAGCAGGTTTACAAGACGTATCACGGCAAGGGCCTGGAAGTCGTCGGCGTTAGTTGCGACGACGACGTGCCGGAATTGAATAAGTACCTGAAAGGCAATCCGGCCACTGCTTGGCCGCAGCTCTATGACGGAATGACGCCGGGCTGGAATCCGATCGCCACGAAGCTGGGAATCAGCAGCATTCCGACGATGATTTTGATCGACCGCAAGGGCATTGTGCGAAGCGTGGAAGCCGAGCAGGATCTGGACGCGTTGGTGACGAAGCTGTTGGCCGAGCCGCAGTAGAAAGTTCGCCGCGACCGCAATGCCCGCCACGACAACTTTGAATCTCGCCCGCGAGCATCACCAGGCGGGACGGTTTGCCCAGGCGGAGGCGCTGTATCGGCAGGCGCTGTCGGCGGAGCCGCGCAGCGCGGAGATTCTCGATGGTCTCGGGCAAGTGCTGCTGGCAATGGGGCGATTTGCCGATGCTGAAACCTGCTTTCGCGATGCATTGACCCTGCGGCCCGATGTCCCGCATTTGTACACGCTGATGGGCGTCGCGCTGTCTTCGCAGGGCAAGCATGCCGAGGCGCTGCAGAGCCATCGCCATGCGGTGGCGAAGCAGCCGCGCGTGCCGGAGGCGCTGGCGCATCTTGCGGCCTCGCAAGCGGCCCTCGGACAGTACGAGGATGCAATCGCGTCGTATCGCCAGGCGCTGGCCGTGCGACCGCGGTTTGCCGAGGCGCAGTGCAATCTTGGCAATCTCCTGTCGCTCACCGGACGAACCGAAGAAGCCGTCGGCGCATATCAGGCGGCGCTGTCGCACAAGCCGCAGTTTCCCGAAGCGTGGGTGAATCTGGGGATCGCGCTGCGCGAGCTCGGCGGGCTCGAAGAATCCGCCGCCGCTTTCGGTAATGCGATCGCACAGCGGTCGCAGTTTGTTGACGCTCATTTCAATCTTGGCGCTCTCCTGGTTGATATGAAGCGACCTGACGCGGCACTCGAGCAGCTTCGCATTGCGCTATCGCTGAAGCCGAATCACGCCGATTCGTTGATGATTACTGGATTAGCGTTTTACGCCAAGGGGATGCACTCCGACGCGGTCTCGCTATATCAGCGGGCGATCGCGTTGAAGCCGGACTTCGCGGAAGCCTACCTGAATCTCGGGGTGGCGCTGGGCGCGCTCGATCGAGCCGATGAATCGCAGGCGGCGATTGAGCAGGCAATCCGCCTGAATCCGAATCTCCCCGAGGCGCATCTGAATCTCGCGACTGCTCTGCGCGACCAGGGATTGATCGACGAAGCGATCGCTCGATACCGCGGCCTGGTAGCGTTGCAGCCGACGCCGGTGAATCTCGACGCCCTGCTTTATTCGCTGCACTTTCATCCGGCATACGCGCCCGGGCAGATCCGTGCCGAGCACGCGGCGTACGACGCCGTCGTCCGGACACCCGGCAAATCCGCGCCGCACACGAATGTTCGCACGGCGAATCGCCGGCTGCGCATCGGCTACGTCTCTCCCGATTTCCGCGACCACTGCCAGGCGAACTTCCTGATGCCGCTGCTGGCCAGTCACGATAAATCGCGGTTTGAGATCTTCGCCTACGGCAATATGCCGACTTTCGATCAAATGGGCGAACGACTGCTGGCTCACGTCGATCATCGTCGATCGATCGCGGGGGTGAATGATGCGCAGGCCGACGCGATGATCCGAGCCGATCGGATCGACATTCTCGTCGATCTCACGCTCCACATGGCCGACAACCGCCTGCCACTCTTCGCTCGCAAGCCCGCGCCGGTTCAGATCACCTGGCTGGGCTACCCCAGCACCACCGGCGTCAGCGCGATCGACTACCGCTTCAGCGACGCCTATCTCGATCCGCCCGGCCAGACCGACGCGTTCTATGTCGAGAAAACGATACGACTGCCGGACACGTTCTGGTGCTACGACCCGATGAGCGACGTGCCGGCGATCGCTTCTCCACCTTCCGAGCGCACGGACCACATCACCTTCGGCTGCCTGAACAACTTCGCCAAGGTGACCGACGCCACGCTGAACCTCTGGGGCCGGGTGATGGAATCGGCGCCGGGCTCGCGCCTCGTTCTTCTTACGCCCCCCGGCAGGGCCAGAACGCGCGTCGTTGCCGCGCTATCCAAGCATGGAATCGCGGCGGATCGAATCAGTTTCGTAGAGCGGCTTCCCCGCCAGGATTATCTGCGGACGTATCAGCAGATCGACATCGCCCTCGACACGATTCCGTACACCGGCCATACGACGACGCTCGACGCCTTGTGGATGGCAACGCCGGTCGTCACCTGCACCGGCTTAACTGCCGTTTCGCGCGGAGCCGGCAGCATCCTGCATTGTGTGGGACTCGACGAGCTGATCGCGCACAACGCGGACGACTTTGTTAAGTGCGCGGTCGACCTGGCGACCCATGCTCAGGGACTTCGCGAGCTTCGAGCCAATTTGCGAGACCGCTTTGAGCGATCGCCGCTGATGGACGCAAAGCGGTTTACACAGCACATCGAGGCGGCTTACAGCCAAGCCTGGGATACGTGGCTGGCAGCGTCTTAGTCTGGAATGCCCAGTGGGGCGCGTCACATCGGCGTCAAAATCTGCACTTCCATCGGCTTGAGCGATACCGGCAGCGAAGCGACATCCCGCGGAACCGGAGTTCCGCCGCCGTCGGGATAGACTTTGCCGGGTGCGATGCTCGTCGTCATCGTGGTTGATGTTCCCAGATTGCTATACGCGACCTTGAATGTTCGTGGCGTGCCGCTCAGATCATAATCGACCAGGACCGAGCCACTAAACGGTGTACCAAAACTCGTATTCGCAACGATCAGAATCTCGCGATCGGTGAGAATTCGCGAGAACGCAACCACGCCGCCGGCGCCGGTGGATTGGCCAAAGTCCGTGCCGTTCCCGGCGACTTCGCGGAAATAAAGCCGGCCATAACGCAGGGGCGCTTCGGCCGATCGCACGGCCACAATCGCCGCGATGTGCTGGAACATCGTGCTGGTCGTATCAAACGCCGATGGCTTTCCCCACAGCGCCTCGCGCACCGACTCCATGCTATTGAGCGTGGACTTACCAGTGGTGTCGACCGTTCCCTGCAAACCCTGCTCGGTGCCATAGTAGAGACATGGGATTCCCTGCAACCCAAACAGCACCGCCACGCCCATCAGCACCTGCTCGACGGGCATGCCCGGCGTATTAAATCGCTGGTTCTGGTCGTGATTATCCAAAAAGCTGACAAAATACTTCCCCGCATCCCCGTGCGAGCTGATGAGCTGCGCCTCCGCGCTCTTCCGATTGGTAAACACCGCACGAACACTTTCGACCGGCGAAAATCCTTTAATGACACTCGGCAGATTGAAAAAGAGCGGAAAATCCAAAGCGGCGTCTATGCCGAAGCCGTCTACATTGGGGGTATTGCGGCCGATGAACTGGTCAATCTCCTGCTCGCTGTCGTAAATCTCTCCATAGGTGAAGAAATCCGCCTTGCCGATGCTCAAGGCATACTCGCGCACGGCGTTGCCGAACGTCTCGACGATATCGGGCCGAATGTACTTGACGGTATCGATGCGAAATCCGTCGAAATCATATTTGGCCAATAGATACTCATAAGCGCGAATCAGAATTGAGATCACCGGCATCGATCCGTACTGCTGCCGCAGCGCCTGCTGGCCGGCGGAGGTCGCGGTGTATTCATGCACCATCTGGCGCATGCTGCCAAAATCGCCGTGAACGAAGCCATCCGCCGTCGGCGTGTTCGACAGCGTGCTCCCGCGCCGCCGGAAGAATTCCTTCCGCTGCAAATCCGTCGGCCATACCGCATCATCGGCCGACAATGCGCTGACAACTGGCAGAGTGTCCGTCCAGTCTTGCCGCGAGACGCCTATCCCCGTCATCCATTGAATCGGTGGCTCCTGCCCCAGCGGGGCATTCATCACCGTCGGGTCGGTAAACTGCGATGTCACGTTTCCGTCGTATTGATAATCAAACACCCGCCCCGCGTGATTCAGCACGATATCGAGAATCACGTAGATCCCCCGCGCGTGAGCTTCATTCACCAGCGCTGACAGCTCCGTCTCGGCGGTCGCTTGCGCTCCATCCGAGGCAAACCGCGCATCCACATTCAGGAAATCCTGCGCGTTGTACCCCGGGTAAACATAAGCAAACCCATCGATCTCGGGCCTGGAATTCTTCACCACCGGCGACAGCCAGATCGCCCGGACGCCCAGCTTCTGCAAATAGGGAAGCTGCTGGCGGACGCCTTCAAAGGTGCCGCCTTGCCAGAAACCATAGCTTTGATTCCACGTCAATTTCGGCGATTGACTGGGATTGTTAAAGCGATCCGTAATCAGGAAATAGATCCAGCAATTCCGCCAATCTCCCGGCGACGGAAACGGCACGGGAATTGAAACTGTCTGCCCATCGACTTGAACCTGCCGCGTTGAAGGAGTCTGCGCCGCCGCGAGAGTCTGCGCGATCGCCGGATCGAAGATTGAGGTGGGCATGAGTCACGTCCCTGGATTCCCAAATCAGAATCGCAGCGGGTTGGTGGGGCGAATCATAGCGAATAGGTTGCGGCCCGCCTAAAACGATCTTCGGAAATCCACCGTGCGACCGTATGCATGAGCGCGTGATTAGCCTTCAGCTTTTCCGTCGACGCGAGACGATGCCGGCACGCATATAATGACTGCAAGCACCTCGTGGGAAAGCAGCCGGACGCATGTCGTCGGTTCCGCACGGGTCATCTCACATGAAGCGGTGATCCATGAATCCACTCGGCCCGCTATACTCCGTGCAGTTTGTTGTCCTGCTGGTGTGTGCCGCCGCCTTTTACAAGGCGGCTGACCTGGAAGATCGGTCGGGGATCTCCTGGGCCGCTTTATCTGCCTTGATGTTCCTGCTGACGTGGCTGGTATTTCACTGGGGCTTGCCGGGCGATCTGCTTGGGCAAGGTGCTCTGTTGGCCGCAATCACATTGATGAGGGTGCTGAGAGCTAAGTGACTGGCGAGCTTCTGAGGCTATGCCAACACCGCAGGACGGTGCTCGCGTTTCGGACGAATCCAAAGCGCGCTCAGCGTTGCTGCCACCATCAACACTCCCGTAGTCGGCTCGGGGACGGCCGCCAGGCTGAACGCGAAGTCAGATCCTGTTTGAGTCCAGGTGCTGTTGGCGGAGTTCTGGACTTGGAACGCCGACCCGTGCTCGCTCTGCTCCCATTGCCAATCGGCCGTCGATCCGGCGTCGAAGATTGATACCCAATACGGGGTGTTGGCGGCGGCATTGAAGGGCGTCGATAACGACGTGCTGTATAGATCCGTGGCTTGTGAAAGGCCCGAAATTGCCGAAGTCGTCATCGATCCTGCGTTTGCCGTCGAGATAACAGTCCCCGGGACGCCGCTGTTATCGGCGTAGAACGTGAAGGTGAAACTGTCACCGCCGGCCAGTGGACTGCCCCACCACTGGATTTGAGAAATGGTTGCCGCGGAACTCAAATGAAAATTATCGGCCGCTCGGTATCCGGGCGCGGTTCCGGCAACACCTTTGGTGCTGGATACCCACTGGCCCTGGCTGCTGGTGCCCGGAAGCTCAAAATCGGGGAGTTGTTGAAAGACCACGGCGGCGTTCGCTTGGCCGGCCAATGTGGACACGAAAAGAAAGAACCCCGCTCCCGCGCAAAGCGAGACTGCTTTTCTCATGCTCTCCCTCCGTGGAAGCCGCGCTTGTGACACATGGATAGAATCGAACATCCAGGGGGGAAAACTGCAGAATATCGGGGAACTCCAGAATCCCGTGCGCCGGCCCAAGCTTGACGGGCTCAATATCGGATGCGGTCGTCGTTCTTAATCCACGTTTGGAAGGCCGCACAGGCCTCTTCGCGAAGCGACTGCACCATCGGAATCGATCGGCTGGCGATCGGCAGGGCGAGTTCCCGGTAGAGTTGTTCATCGGCAAAGCCGGCGGCAGCGGCGTCGTTGCGGTCGGCGGCGTAATAGATGCGGTCGAGCCGGGCCCAGTAGATCGCCGACAGGCACATCGGGCACGGCTCGCAACTGCTGTAAATCTCGCAGCCCGCCAGGTGAAATGTCTTGAGCCGCGCGCACGCGTCGCGAATGGCGACGATCTCGCCGTGTGCGGTCGGATCGTTCGTTGCGCTGACTGTGTTCCATCCCCGCCCGACGATCTGCCGATCGCGAACGATGATGGCTCCGAATGGGCCGCCATTGTTCAGTTCCATATTTTCGATGGAAAGGCGGATCGCTTCCTGAAGGAATGTAGTGTGCATGGGTGACGTGTTTCCAAATGAGCTTTCGCCCGAGTATTCAACCTTCTCGCGACGGAAGGAATCTCAGCTCTTCTTTCGCGGTTTCTTTGGCCAATGCGAACGAACCCGCTCGGACAGCGCCTGCTTCGTCAATTTTGGCTCAGGCGGCAACAATGATTCGTCCTGCCGCTCGACTCCCCGCGCGGCTGACCCCAATCGGTGGCCAAGCGACATTGCATCAAACGGCGACTTCACTTTCACCGAGTTATCGAAGTACACAAACAGATCGCGCGATTTCATTTTCTTCGCCGGCTTGTCGCTCCAATGCGCAGCCGAAGCCGGTTCTGCACCGGCCGACCAGGCGCGAATTTTTTCGGCCCACGAGTCCAGCGCCGCCGAGGTATATCCGCTGGCGTAAAGCTCTTCTTCGCCGTGCAGGCGGATGTAAACAAAATCCGCGGTGACGTCTTCCGGGCTTTGCCATCGGCCGGCCGTGTCCGCGATCACCAGGGCGACGTTGTGCTTGCGAAGCAACTGGATGAACCCTGGCGTGTTGAAGCTGTCGTTGCGGATTTCAATGGCATGCCGCAGCGGACGATTGGCATTGATCTCCAAATGCACGCGTCCGTTCATCCGGTCCTCGTGGTTGCGCGCGATTTTCTGTGCCGACTCGCAGTCCCGCGGCAGCAATTGAACGAACGTCTCCAGCGTGGCAGGGTCAAACGTCAGACTCGGCGGAAGCTGCCAAAGAATCGGCCCGAGCTTATGCTTCAACGCGAACACGCCGGATGCGAAGAAATTCGCCAGCGGACCTTCGACGTCGCGCAGTCGCCGCCGGTGCGTGATGAACTCCGGGCCTTTCAGGGAAAAGACGAAATCATCCGGCGTCGTATCGAACCACGTTTGAAAAGTGCTCGGGCGCTGCAGCGAATAGAATGTTCCGTTGATTTCGATCGAATTGAGCTGCCGGCTCGTGTAATGCAGTTCCTGTTTTTGCGGCAGCTTCGGCGGATAGAACACGCCACGCCACGGTTTAAACGTCCAGCCGGAGATGCCCACGCGAAGCTGAGGATGTCGCGCAAGTTTGGCGGCCATGCGTCAGCCGATGATGACGTTATCGATGAGGCGTATCCCCCCGAAGCGAGCCGCCGTTGCAAGCACTGTTGGGGCCATGACGGTATCCACCGGCTTGAGCGTCAGCGGATCGACTGCCGCGACATAATCGATCGACAGATGCTCGGCGAGCATCACCTTCTGCATCGTCGTGACCAGGCGATTCGCCTGCCGCACGCCCTGCGTGTATTCGCCCTTGCCCGCAAACAACGCCTTGCTGATCGCTAGCGCCTTCTGTCGGTCGGCGTCCGACAGATATTGATTGCGGCTGCTCATCGCCAGCCCGTCGGGCTCGCGAACCGTGGGACCTGATACAATTTCGATCGGCCAGTTCAGCGCCTC